>Ga0209415_10004770_pt1 | contig 24736 bp, 18 predicted proteins | sample PeaSoiSIISIP2007_FD_187696 | JGI IMG/M metagenome (GOLD analysis project Ga0209415, IMG submission 187696) | Peat soil microbial communities from Weissenstadt, Germany - SII-SIP-2007 (SPAdes) (version 2) | ecosystem: Environmental > Terrestrial > Soil > Wetlands > Peat | place: Germany... | reverse complement strand
AACCGCAGGCCTGAACTGGAAATTATCGTTACTTTATAGTGGTTTACGACTTTGGAAAGAGGGAAGCTCGGTCTAGTGTTCCGACTTCGCCGCTTCGAGCCCGGCCTTTTCGCCGTCATCGCGAGCGAAGGTGGTGGGGTCGGTTTGAACGGGTGCAAAGGGTCGAATGCGGCGGCTCACGCCCGTGGACACTGCTACCGCCGCTCTGGGTGGAGCGCAGGCGTCCCCAGGGTGCAGAGTTCTCGACCCGCGCCCTGCCTTTGGTGCGGGGGTTGTCCCGAAAATGTAGAGCGTTTTTCGCTTGGCGGCGCGGCGCACGAGGCTCACCACGGTGCGCCCAAGTTGGGGGCCGCGCCGGTGAGCGAAAAACCTATTGGACTAACCCACCCACACCTCAGCCGTGGCCGTTCCCTGGTGGTGCGGGCCGAGATCTGGCGTGGTGTGACCATGCCATGACGGGAACGTCGCGGAAACCTGCGCGTTTGGCTCAGTTGGCCAGTGCGACGTGAGGTCAGGTGGGCACAACCAGTGCGAGTATGGCACGGTTTTTTGACTAATGGTCATTGGTTGGTTGAGAACAAGAGGTAGATGAGGGGCGTGCGTACAACGTTGCAGATGGGCTGCGACTTGCAGTTGCACAGGTTTGGTACGCCAGCGTCGGTAGTCCGCCTTGCAGCTCATCGGTATAGTAAATTCTGCGCGATCATCATCTGACATCGCCTGACATTGTGGAATATAACTGTTACACAATCCAGCTCGATTCGCGGCGGCGGATCAGCGCACCCGCTGCGCCGCAGTTACAATCGCCGGGGGGACCCCCCTCTCCCGCGAAGCGGCTTAGTTCAGTGTCCGTTAAGCTACGTGAATGTCCTTTAGCATACTCGATTATCGTGGAGGAGAATGGGCATGACGACATCCGACGGCCCCGACCAGCTCGGTGCGATCATCGAGTCTGGGGCGCTCGCACCGCTCCCCGACACGCATCTGTTGCCGGCGCTGATCGCGGACGCCAGCGAGCAAGCTAGCTGGCGCTGCGTCGAATGCTTCGCCGCGAAAATCCGCAATCCGCACACATGGCGGGCCCATGCCCGGGCCTCCGTCCGGTTCTTCGCCTGGTGCGAAGATCGCGGGCCGCCGCCGATCGCGATCCGACCGTTTGATTTCGCCACCTGTATGGAAGCACTCCGGCAGACCTATTCGGCGCCGGGCGTGAAGCAGCGGCTCGCCTCGGTGTGGATACCGTTCGAATGGCTGGTCACTGGCCAGTTCGTGCCTCCCAATCCGGCCTCGGCCGTCCGTGGCCCGAAGCACGTGGTGAAGACCGGCAAGGCGCCGATGCTCGATGGCGCCGAGTGGCGCGAGTTGCTCGACCGAGACCGCGCGCGGTCTGCGCGGCTGCGCGCTGATTGCCACCCTCGCCTGTTCCCTCGCTCGGATCGCGGCGGCATCGAAGACGAAGGTCGAGGATCTCCGGCCGCGCGGCGCGGTGGACGATCCGGCTACACGAGAACGGCAGCAAGCATCACACCACGCCTTGCCATCATGCGCTCGCCGAGGCGCTACACGCCGACGTCGCTGCGGCCGGCATTGCCGAAGGCCGCAAGGGCTGTGTGGTCCGCACCGCCCGAGGGTAGGTCGCCAAGGCACTATCCGACCAGCCCATGACGCAGCCGGACGCCTGGCGCATGATCTGCAACCATCCATCGCGGCCGCGATCAACCCGCCGATTGGCACCCACACTTTCCCGTGCGCCAGGGATCACCGCCTGTCTCTCGAACGAGAGCGCGCTTGACCACACCCAGGAAATAGCAGCACATGAGAGCCCGCGAACAACGAAGCCCTACGACCGGACCAAGGAACGGCTCACCCACCAGATGAGGTTGAACGGATTAGATTATCACCTAAGCAGTGGGTCGGAATGCACCCGATTCTTACCCTTGCAGATAGAATGGAACGGGCCCTCATGCGTACCGGAGAAGTCGAGATTTTGCAATGGACCTACAAACGGTTAGTGACAGTCAACGCGGCTGCCCACCCGGGGAATCCCGGTTCAAGCCTAAAGCCCCGGGCCGAATGTCGGTGATGCAGACGATTGTGCTCCGGGATGACTGGGACGACGCGGAGGAGTGGGACCGTTTTGTCGAGCATCACGACCAGGCGCGATTCTGCCATCTCTTTGGCTACGCGAAGGTCCTCAAATGCTATGGCTACACACCACGGAACATCTGCTTCGTGAGAGACGGACAGATCGTGGCCATCCTGCCAGCAGTTCGCGTCAAGAGCCTGTTCTTCGGACGGCGGCTCGTCAGCCAGCCATTCTCGGAATATGGCGGGCTGCTCTTGGATCCGAGACTCACCGAGGAAGAAGGCGCCGAAATCTTTCGGACCCTCACGGCCTACGTGATGGGATGCTCTGACGTCAGCTTACTTGAGATGCATGGAAATCACGGTGTACCGGAAGGTTGGCGCGAGAGGTGGGCGGTTCACTCGATCCCACACCGTATCGCGGTGCTGTCGCTGGACCGGCCGGTGGACGAGCTGTGGCGAAAAGTGGTGCACTACTCCGCACGCAAGGCAGTTAACCAGGCCCAGAACCATGGCATTCTAGTAGAGTCGGAGTGCAATGAGATAACCATTCTCGAGAGATTTTTCCCGCTCTATCTCTTGTCCATGAAACGTCTGGGGGTTCCGCCTCATAGTATTGAATATTATCTGCAATTATTCCGCGTATTCGGTGACAAAATGATCATATTCTGGGCAAAACACGAGTCGCAAACGGTCGCCGGCCTTCTGGGGTTTTCCTGCGGCAGCCGAGTTAGCATTATCAATACGATCTCGGACCCTCGTGGATGGCATCTGAGGCCAAACGATCTACTTCACTGGGAGTTCATTAAATGGGCAGCCGTGAGCGGCTATGACACATTTGATTTTGGCAGTGTCCGCTATCAGGGGCAGTTGGATTTTAAGAGAAAGTGGGGTTGCGAATTACTGGAGCACAAATACTACTCTATAAAGGCGGACCAGAGCGCGCGGTCCGTCACGCTCGACTCATCTTCGGATAATATGCACACTATGTCTAACCTGTGGTCAAGATATGTGCCGATATCATTTGGAAAATACCTTGGCCCCATTATTCGTAAGCAGCTAGTACGCTAGGATGCGCTAGCGTGATGCCTCATGATGAAGGGGGTTTTTGGCTTGGCGGTGCGGCGCACAAGGCTCGCCGCGGGGGCACCTCGTCGGGAGCCGCGCCGGTGAGCCAAAAAATATTCGACTAATCCGCCCGCACGTCAGCCGCGGCCATCTCCAGGTGATGCGCGCCGAGATGCGCCGCGGAGCGAACGGATCCATGGCGTGAAAGCTTTGGGGTGCGGCTCAGCCGGCCACTGCGACGTCAGGCGAGGCAGACATAATCAGTGCTAGTATGGCACAGATTTTGATGGATGGGCATCGAATGTTTCACAACGAGAGGAAGATCAAGGGCCTGCATACGACGTTGCATATCGATCGCGACAGGCGGTTGGGTATGTCGTTGCAACCTCGGCAGGAGCCTCCCTCGCGGCTGACAAGCGGCAGAATTTTCATACCGATTCCTGCGATATCGTGGCCTTGCTTTGCCTGAAGACGGCGAAGCGCGGCGGGCTGTCGTCGCTGACCAGCTCGATGACGGTCCACAACGTAATGGCGGCGCGGCGGCCCGATCTGCTGTGCCGGCTGTTCATCCCCTTCGCCACCGACCGGCGCGGCGAGGTGCCGGAGGGAAAACTCCCCTGGTTCGACATCCCGGTGTTCAACGACCACGCAGGTTCTCTGTCGGCGATCTACGCGCCCCACTATGTCCGGTCGTCGCAGCGTTTCCCGGAGGCGCGGCGGCTGACCGCGGAAGATCTCGAGGCGCTCGAGATGTTCGACCGGCTGGCGGAAGATCCCGAATTGCGGCTGGACATGGAGTTCCTGCCTGGAGACATGCAGTTCGTACACAACCACACCACGCTGCACGATCGCACCGCGTTCGAGGACTGGCCGGAGCCGGAGAAGAAGCGCCACCTGCTGCGGCTGTGGCTGGCCGCCCCCGGCGCCCGGCCGCTGCCGCCGGCCTATGCCGAGCGCTACGGCAGCGTGGCAATCGGCGATCGCGGTGGTATCGTCTGTCGCGGAACGCAACTGCGCGCCCCATTGGAACCGGAGTAAACGTATGAACGATCTTGTTGTGATCTCCGCGTCCGGCGGCGTGCTGGAGATCCGCTTCAACCGGCCGGAGAAGAAGAACGCGCTGACACGCGACATGTACGAGGCGGTCAGCACCGCGTTGGAACGCGCGGATGCCGATCCGGCGATCCGCGTCGTGCTGCTGACCGGCACCGGCGACACGTTCACGTCGGGCAACGACGTGAAGGACTTCCAGGGAACCGACCATGCGCCACGCGGCGGCAGCCGCTTCCTGCCGGCGCTGTCGTCATTGCAGAAGCCGCTGATCGCCGCGGTGAATGGCGCGGCGATCGGCGTCGGCACGACGATGCTGCTGCATTGCGACCTGGTCGTAGCGGCGCGCTCGGCGCGTTTCGTGATGCCGTTCACCAGCCTGGGTCTGGTGCCGGAGGCTGCAAGTTCGTTGCTAGTGCCCCGATCGCTGGGGCATCAGCGCGCGAGCGCGCTGTTGTTGCTGGGCGAGCCGCTGGACGCGATGACGGCGTGCGAATGGGGGCTGGTGAACCGCGTGGTGGACGACGCGGCGCTGATGGACACGGCACGCGAGATGGCGCGGCGGCTCGCGGCGCTGCCACCGCAGGCGGTGCGGCTGACCAAGCGGCTGATCAAGCATGGCGTGCCCGACGTGGCGGGGCGGATTCAGGAGGAGATCGGACTGTTCAGCGAGCTTCTAGCCTCGCCCGAGGCGCAGGAGGCGTTCGCCGCGTTCATGGAGAAGCGGAAACCGGATTTCTCGCGGTTTTCTTGAGGATGCCGGTGCGGTTTGTGGCGGCCGTAAAGGAAAGATTCACCACAAAGTTCGCCAGCGGCCGAGGCCGCACCTCCATGGCTGAATGTGGTGGGCGCCATGCCACCCGCACCCGCGTCACGGCCTATTTTCGCGGTAGACACAATGACACGAAGGGCAGATAGCATTCCGGAAGGGTCGGGCCATGCGGGTGAGCAGACGGGTCATTGGCATGGCCATCGAAGTCCATCGGCAGCTCGGACCGGCCGGCTGGAATCGGCCTGTGAGGAGTGTCGTTGCTATGAGCTGACGCAATCCAATCTGGTATTCGCCCGCCATGTGGCGCTGTCGATAATCTATAGGGGGAAGCGGCTGGCCTTCGAGTATCGTATGGACATCGTCGTGGAGCCCGGATCGAAGCGTGATGGCCGGCACACCAGATCACCCGGCCAGCCCTTCCGCGGCATCCTTCTCCCGTGCCGCCGGGTCGCGTTCCTCCGGCGGTCCCCAGCCACCGCCACCGCCCGACAACACGTGGATGACGCTGCCTGACGGCACAACGACGCCGACCTCCTTGCTCTTCAACTTGCGCGGTGGCGCGCCCGGCGCGTGCAGCGTGTAGTCGTGTGGCGCGCCGTCGTGGCTGCCCAGCACACCGCGGGCGCCGTGCACGATCCCCTCGCCGGCCGTGTTGGCCAGCGCCGGACCATCGGTCTCCACGCGCAGCCGCATGTCGCCGCCATAGCCACCGCGATACCGGCCATCACCCGCTGACCCTGGCCGGTATTCATGCATCTCGAACACCAGCGGAAAGCGTTCCTCCGCCACCTCGATCGACCCGAACTTGATGCCGCCGGCCGAGTGCCACTCGCCGATAGTGGAGAACCCGTCGCCGGCGACCGAGCCGCCACCGCCCGGCCGCGCCTGGAACATGTGCCAGATGAAGCGCCGCCCGTTGCGCGGGTCCACCCCGTTCAGCGCGATGCGCAGCCGGCGGCCCCAGCCGCCCATCGCCCGCTCGGGACAGGCGGGAGCCAGCGCGACAATGATCGCCTCGATGATCTCGTTGGAGCAATGGCTGGTGCACATCGTCACCGGGGCACCCTCACGCGCCCAGACGATGGTGCCTTCGCGCAGCACCACCTGCAGCGGCCGGAATGCGCCCTCGTTCTTGGTGATGTCAGGATCGAGCAGAAAGGCGAAGGCCATGGCGACGGCGGATTGGGTGTTGGCGAAGGACGAGTTGATGAAGCCGGTCACCTGCGGATCGGAGCCGGACAGGTCCACCGTGACGTCGCTGCCCTGCTTGGTGACGCGGGCGCGGATCACGATGTTGGTGCGGTCGAAGCCGTCGTCGTCCAGCACCGCCTCGCCGTCATAGACGCCGTCGGCCCAGGAGGCGACGATGGCGCGGGCGTGGCGTTCGGCGGCGTCGAGCATTGCTTCCGTCGCGTCGCCCAGCGTGGCCGCGCCGAACTCGGCGATCACCGCGGCGAGGCGTTGCTCGCCGAGCTTCGCCGCGCCGATCTGCGCCGCCAGGTCGCCGCGGAAATCGCGCGGATGGCGCACGTTCAGCGCCAGCATCTCCAGCAGGTCCTCGCGCAGCACGCCGTTTTCCGTCAGGCGCATCGGCGGGATGCGCAGACCCTCGTGCCAGATTTCGGTGGCGGCGGGGTTGTAGGCGCCGTGCGTGGCGCCGCCGATGTCGGAGTGGTGCGCGCGCACCACCGACCATAACATCAGCTCCGGCCCAGCAAATACCGGCACGAACGCAGTGAGGTCCGGCAGGTGCGAGCCGCCGCGATACGGGTCGTTCAGCAGGTAGACATCGCCCGGCGCGGGGGTGGGAAAACGCGCGGCCAGTGCCTTGGCGGCCCAGGGCATGGCGCCGACATGGACGGGGATATGATCCGCCTGCGCTACCAGCCGGCAGCGCGCATCGATCAGCGCGATGGAAAAGTCGCGGGACGAATTAAGGATCTGCGAGTAGGCGGTGCGCAGCATCGCCTCGCCCATTTCCTCGGCGATGGCGTTCAGCCGGTTCTGCAACACGGCGACGGTGATGGGGTCGATCATCGGCGGATGGTGGCAGAGGCAAGGGCGTTGGGGAATGGGCAAGGAATTTGGCCGATGATGACTCTTGCAGCGAACCGTCTGGGCACCTATTGCGCCCGCGCCACCACGCGGCCAGGCGCGGCGCAGCGCCAGTTGGCCGCGTCGCCCAACGCACCGTTGCCGGAGTAGCGCGCCTGCTGCGGATATGGGCACAGCGGCAAGCTATGCGGTGTTGCACTGTCGGGTTTCGTGCTGGCTGCGATCGCCTCCGGCGCCTTGCCATGCTCCACCCACGCCTCGATCGCCGACAGCGTATCGAACTGGTCCGGCCCGATGCCGCCGGCGCAATGCTGCATCCCCGGAACGAGGAATAGCCGTACGCTGGCCTCTGTCCTGTCCATGCCGTGCAGTGTCGCTGACAACTCGTGATAGAACAGGATCGAGCGTGCCGCCGGGATCGCCGGATCGCTGGTGCCGTGATAGATGATCAGCTTGCGGCCTTGCTGGATGAACGGCAGCAGCTTCGCCGGGTTCTTGGTCTCGCCCGGTCCGAATGTGCGGTCCACCATTGCCACCAGCTTGTCGCCGACCGTGTTGGTGCGCGGGTCGGCGTCCAGCGTTGCCATCTTCTGGTCAGCACCGAGGCCCAGCCAATAGGACAAGGCCTGGCGGGCGAACATTCAGCCGCGCGGCGGCGCGTTGGGATCACTGCCCCAGGGCAATTCGCGTTGAGCCAGGTTGGGTGGCGTGTCGCCGGTGGTCCAGTAGCTGATGCCGCGCGGGCCGGACAGATTGGTGATCGCCCAACCCGGATACAGCAGATGACCGTGCCGGTCATGCAACGGCGTGGTGTACGCGTGCAGCACGCGCGCCTGGTCCGGGTTCAGGCAATCGGTGGTGTTGCCGCCGTGGCAGATCAGGTCCTCGGCCCGCACCGGGCAGCGTGCGGGGTCCTGCACCAGGCCATCCGTTGCGCCGTCGATCGCGTCGCAGCGCTCGGTCACCCGCTTGTCGATTGCGACCAGTAACGATTGCGGCAGGTACGCCGCCGGCGAGGCAAGCGCCGCCTTCTGCACCACCAAGCGCAGCATCGCCGAGTTGTAGTCCATGCCGGGATCGCCGGCGATGATGCCGTCGTAGTCGGTGGGATAGCGGTCGGCCTCCATCATGGCCATCCGGCCACCGTTGGAGCAGCCGTCGAAATACGCGTGCTGCACCGGCGCGGCGTAGAACGCCTGCGCGAACTGCTTGCCGGTCACGGTGACGTCATGTTCCGCGCGGTAGAAGAAATCGGCTATTTTCGCGGCGTCGCGCTTGCCGTCCGGGGTGAGGACCCAGTTCGCATCGGTGCCGTTGCCGGTGTGGCCGGTGTCGGTGACGATGACGACGTAGCCCTTGCCGAGTGCCGCCGCTTGGTCGGTGGCATTGACCGCTGGGTTGAGCGTACCAGCGTTGCCGCCGACGCCCATCGAGAAGAAACGCTGCTGCCAGGTCTCCGGCAACTTAATGACGACGCGTGCCGAACCATCTGGCGCGTCTTCGCCGTGTGTGGTCAGCGTGCCCTGCACCGCACAGTGCGCCGGCGTGCCGCCTGTCGCGGCCACCGGCGTGGCCTGGGTCACGCTCAGGTTGGGTACATGCAACGCGTTCAGCGCCTCGGTGGTGCAGGCGGGCGCGGCAAGCGCGGCGGATGCCGTGCCGGCGAGCAGCAATGCGGCGAGTGTCGCTGTGATTTTCATGGTGTTCTCCCGATGGGCGGCGTGGCCATCCGCGCTTGCGCACACCCCACCACCTTCCGGGCTGCCGCGCAATCCGATGGTCGGCTGGCGCCGGCGAGCGGTCGGAGACTGGCCCGTCCAGGGGTCATGCGAACCGCGGGCTTATGCATCTTCGCCAAGTGTGGCATGAACCGCCCAGGCGACGCGCCACCCGGGAGAGACGTACCATGCGGAACAGCAACGAGCGCATTCTGACCACGCATGCCGGCAGCCTGCCGCGCCCGGACGATCTCATCGAACTGACCCGCGCGCGCCAGGAAGGCGAGTCGAACGACGAGGCCGGCTATCAGGCGCGCCTTGCCGCGGCGGTGCAGGACGTGGTGCGGCGCCAGCGAGAGTGCGGCATCGACATCGCGGGCGACGGCGAATACGGCAAGGCCATGGGACAGCGAATCAACTATGGCGCGTGGTGGAGCTATTCGTTCCAGCGCCTCGGTGGGCTGCGGCTGGGCGAGTACATGTACCGCATGCCGCCGCACCGTCGGAAGGAGGACGAGGTCGTTTTGACTGCCTTCCCGGACCGGCGTGACCGCAACCTGTTCCCCACCGCCTACGCCGATCCGGAATCGGGCGTGTCATCCAATCGCGGCGGTCCCGGCATGCGGCTGCCGGTCTGCGTGGATAAGCTGACCTATACCGGCCACGACGCGATCGCCGCCGACATCGCGCATTTCAAGGCCGGGTTGCGGGCCGCCGGCGTCGAGGAAGGTTTCATGACGTCGATCGCGCCGGGTAGTTGCTCGCGCATCGGCAACGAATACTACAAGACCGAGGAAGAATTCGTCTACGCCTGTGCTGACGCGATGCGCGAGGAGTACAAAGCGATCATCGATGCGGGGCTGGTGTTGCAGCTCGACGATCCGTCGATCGCCGAGAACTGGGACCAGATCAATCCGGCGCCGACGGTGGAGGCGTATCGCAAGTTCACCATGATCCGTGTCGAGGCGCTGAACCATGCGATCCGCGGCCTGCCGCGGGACCGCATTCGGTTCCATCTCTGCTGGGGAAGCTGGCACGGCCCGCACGTCACCGACATCGCGATGCGCGACATCGTCGAGGTGATGCTGGCGATCGACGCCCAGGCCTATTCGTTCGAGGCCGGCAACGTGCGGCATGAACACGAATGGCGGGTGTGGCAGCACGTGAAGCTGCCGGAGGGAAAGCTGCTGATCCCGGGGGTGGTGAGCCACGCGACCAATGTTGTGGAACACCCGGAACTGGTGGCGGACCGGATCGTGCGTTTCGCCGAATTGGTGGGGCGGGAGAATGTGCTGGCGGGGACGGATTGCGGGCTTGGCGGGCGCGTGCATCCGGAGATCGCCTGGGCGAAGCTGAAGACGCTGGCGGAGGGTGCCGCGCTGGCGACCAAGCAACTCTGGGGGTGAGGTGCTGCAAACTGGCAACACGGCGGAATCCCGTCACTGCGAGGAGTGGTGCGACCAAGCAATCCCGCGCCTGGAGAGCCGAGGGCCGGTCCTCACGCGGGAGATTGCTTCCCCGGGTCAAGCCCGGGGACCGCTTCGCTCCTCGCAATGACGGGGGATCGGTGCCCGCGACAATGAACGCCGGCTGTCACTCCTCGATCTTCACATACTCGAAATCGCCTGGCTTGTTGTCGATGCCAATACGCGGCGGAGCGATCCAGCCGGCGTAGGCGCCGCGGTCCTGCACCGGGCGCATCAGGCTGTCGACGAAGCGGTAGTCGTCGGCGGTCGGCAGCATGCTGTCCTTGCGTGCTTCCCACGCGTCTTTGTCCAACAGATTGCCATCGGTGTCGGCATGCACCGAGGCGAACTCGCCGATGCGGCGGTTGAACGCGACATGCGGCAGGCGAATGCGGGTGGAAAATTCGGTGCGCTCCAGCACGCGGTTCCAACGCGCCACGCCGGCCGCGGCGTCGGCCACGAAATCGTCGCGCAGCCGCATGTTCAGCGATGACAGCGCCGGAACATCCTCACGCACAATCGCGCCGTCCTTCAGCCGCAGCACCGGATAGGTGTCGTGCAGCAATTGGTGGTCATCAGTCAGCTTGTCCTCGCGGTAGCGGCCTTTCAGCCCGGCATTGAACGCGTTGGCGGCATTGGTACTGATCTCCGAGCCGAACAGGTCCAGCGTCAACGAGAAATGCAGATTGACCTTCCTCTGGATCGTCGGCAGGTCGATCACGCCCAGCGCACGGACGCGCTCGATATCGGTGGGATCGTCGATGCCCGCAGCACGCATCGCCTCGCAAGTGCGCTGGATGACGCGCTGCACGCCGGTCTCGCCGACGAACATGTGGTGCGCTTCCTCGGTCAGCATGAAGCGGCAGGTGCGGGACAGCGGATCGAAGCCGGACTGCGCCAGCGCGGCGAGCTGCATCTTGCCGTCGCGGTCGGTGAAGAAGGTGAACATGAAGAAGCTCAGCCAGTCCGGCGTGCGCTCGTTGAAGGCACCGAGCATGCGCGGGGAGTCAGGGTCGCCGGAGTGGCGGCGCAACAGCTCTTCCGCTTCCTCGCGTCCGTCGCGGCCGAAGTATTTTTGCAGCAGATAGACCATCGCCCAGAGATGGCGGCCTTCCTCGACGTTCACCTGGAACAGGTTGCGCAAATCGTACTGCGACGGCGCAGTCGCGCCGAGATGCCGCTGCTGCTCCACCGACGCCGGCTCGGTGTCGCCCTGGATCACCAGCAGCCGGCGCAGCATGGCGCGATACTCGCCGGGGACTTCCTGCCAGACGGCTTCGCCCTTGTGCGCACCGAACGGGATCGTGCGGCCCTCGACCTGCGGCGCGAGCAGGATGCCCCAGCGATATTCGGGCATTTTGACGTAGTCGAAGCGGGCCCAGCCCTCGGCGCCGACGCCCACCGCGGTACGCAGATAGACCAGTGCGTCCTGAAAGCCGACGGGTCCCATCGTCTTCCACCAGTCGATGTAGCCAGGATGCCAGGTTTCCAACGCCTTGCGGACGCGGGCGTCCTCGTTGAGGCCGACATTGTTCGGGATCAGGCCGTCATAATCGACTGTCAGTGCGTCGGACATTTGCAAGGCTCCCTGTTCGTGTCATTGCGAGGAGCGAGGCGACGAAGCAATCTCCCGCCTGGGGAGCCGCTGCTCGTCGGGCGGGAGATTGCTTCGTCGCCACGCTCCTCGCAATGACAACGTGCTACTACCATCACACGCGCACCGGATTGAACGCGGGGCGCTGGCCGCTACCGTAGCGCTTCAGCGCTCCGTCTTCCCCGACCGCGTTCGGCCGCTGGAAGATCCAGTTCTGCCACGCGGTCAGGCGGCCGAAGATGCGCGTTTCCATCGTCTCCGGGCCGGCGAAGCGCAGGTTGGCCTCCATGCCGGTCAACGCGTCAGGCGAGAACGACGCACGTTCCTCCAGCAACAGCCGCACCTCGTCGTCCCAGTCGCTGTCATCACACGTGCTGGTGACCAGACCGAGCAGTTCGGCGGTTTCAGCGTCCAACGTCGCACCGATCCGCGCGCGCGCCGCATCGACGCTGGCGGGCTCGCCGAGGAACCGCGTCGCCAATCGCGTCAATCCGTTGCCCATCGGATAGGCGCCGAAATTCAATGCCGACAGGTGCAGTGAGGCCTGCCCGCGATTGTCGCCGCCACGCGTGCCGGCGAACATTATTGCGCGATCGGCGGCGAACACCAGTTCCGCCAGCGAACCGGCGAAACAGCTTCCCGGTTCGATCAGCGTGACCAGCGACCGCGACGTGACATCCACGCGCTTGAACACGCGTTTCAGCAGCAGGCGGATTTCGCGCGCCAGCCAATCCGCCCGATGCGTCTCCAGCAACGCGTCGGCGGCCAGCACCGCGCGCGGATCGCCGTCCGAGCGGAACACGAGCAACCCCAGCTCCGGCTCGTTGAGCCGCAGATGCAGGATCGCGTCGTCGAGTTCGCGCGCCAGGGCCAGCGGCCAGAACGCCGCGCCGGCGGCGTGGATGCCGGCGAGGTCGGAGGGCAACGGTCCAGGTCCGGACAAGGTGATTGTCGCACGGTGTGACGCGCGCTCGAACGCGACATGCACATGCGGATAACGCACGCCGTCTTCGGTGATCGTGCGATCCAGTGGCGGCAAGGCAATTCCCTCGGCGTCCGGCCGGTCCGACAAGGCGGCCAGCGCCAGCGCGCGCTCGCGCAGCTTCACGTCCCAGGACGACGGCGGCACCACTTCGTCCACCAGCCGCCACTCGACCGCGCGGCGGCCGCGTGCGCCCTCCTCGGTGGTGCAGAATACGTCGGCCCGGTCGCGCCGCAGCTTGCGTTTGTCGGTGAGCCGCGTCAGCCCGCCGGTACCGGGCAGCACGCCGAGCAAGGGAAGCTCGGGCAGCGACACGTTGGAGCGGCGGTCGTCGACCAGCATGATCCAGTCGGCGGCCATCGCCAGTTCGTAGCCGCCGCCGGCGGCGCCGCCGCTGACCGCGGCAAGCCAGCGCTGGCCCGAATGCGCGCTGGCGTCCTCGATCGCCAGGCGCGTCTCGTTGGTGAACTTGCAGAAGTTCACCTTATGCACGTGCGTGGCCTGCGCCAGCATGCGGATATTCGCCCCGGCGCAAAACACGTTCGGCTTGCCGGAGCAGAGGATGACCGTACGCACTTCGGGGTGTTCGAAGCGCAGCCGCTGCACCGCGTCGGCGAGTTCGATGTCCACGCCGAGGTCGTAGGAATTCAGCTTCAGTTCGCAACCGGGAAACAGGCCGGCGGCGGGATCGACATCCATGGTGAGCGTGGCGATCGGCCCGTCGAAGCCGAGCTTCCAATGGCGATAGCGCGATGGGTCGGTCTGGCAGTCGATCATCGAACCGTTGTTCCCTGTCATTGCGCGTAGCGCGCCCACCGTCATTGCGAGGAGCAGAGCGGTCCCCGGGCTTGACCCGGGGACCGCTCTGCTTCTCGCAATGACAGCTCGTTCACGAACCGCGCAATCGCATCGAGCGTTGCCGGCTTCGCCTCCAGATGCGGTGCGTGGCGGGCGCCCGGGATCAGCACGGTTTGCAACGGCGCGCGCGCGTGGCGCTGCAATACGTCAAGCTGCGCTGCGGTGCCATACGGATCCTCGGTGCCTTGCAGGGCGAGGATCGGCACGCCGATGCATGGCAGGCTGGGGGTGATGTCGAAGCTGCGGAACTCCGGATGCAGCCAGGAGTCGTTCCAGCCTCGGAACGCCACGTCAGGGTCACGATGGTACCGCCCCAACCGCCCGCGCAGGTCGCTTTGTTCGTACTCGGCGCGAATCTGGCGGATGCTGGCGATGTTGAGGGCTTCCACGAAGAAATGCGCGGCGATCAGCACTAGGCCGCGCAGCCGCTGGTCGCACGCTTCGCCGGCATAGACCGCGGCGATCGAGCCGCCGTCGGAGTGGCCGACCAGGATTGCCTCGCGGATACCGGCGGCGTCCAGCACGCGCGGCAGCACATCGCGCGCTTCGTCCTGCATGTAGGTCAGCTTCCAGGGAAGCGGCTTCGGGTCCGACTGGCCGTAGCCGAAGCGCGAATACGCGAACACGCCACAGCCGGTCGCCCGCGCGAGCAGCGCGGGCACGTCGCGCCACAAGGCGACGCAGCCCAGGCCTTCATGCAGGAGCACGAGTGTGGGCGCTTCGGCGGGGCCGGGGCCCCACCAGGCGGTTTCCAGGCGTTGGCCGTCGAGGGTGATGGAGCCGGCGACCCTCGTATCGCTTCCCTCGCTGTCGTCACCCCCACGCAAGCGGGGGCCCATTCCCGTATCAGGTTCGGAACAGTCGTTGGGTCCCCGCTTGCGCGGGGATGACGACGGATACCGCACGCCGGCCGCCTTCATGGCGTCGCCCGTAGCCGGAAGCGCTGGATCTTGCCGGTCGCGGTCTTCGGTAAGCCGTCCACGAACTCGATCCAACGCGGGTATTTCCATACGCCGATCCGCTCCTTGACATGCGTCTTCAACAATTCCTTCACCGTGTCCGCATCCTGCTGCTTCGCCGCCTCTTGCAGGATGACGAACGCCTTCGGCTTGGTCAGCCCGTCATGATCCACCGCGCCTACCACTGCGGCTTCCAGCACCGCGGGATGCGAGATCAACGCGTCCTCCACCTCGAAGGGGGACACCCAGACGCCGCTCACCTTCAGCATCTCGTCGCTGCGGCCGCAATAGCGGTAATAGAGTTCGGCGTCCCGGGTATAGGTGTCGCCGGTGTGGGTCCACTCGCCGCGGAAGGTGCGGCGGGTTTTTTCCCGTTGGTTCCAGTAGCCCTCCGCCGCCGACGGGCCGCGCACCACCAGTTCGCCCATCTCGCCATGCGGCACCTGCCGGCCATGCTCGTCCAGGATGCGCGCCTCGTAGCCGGGCACCGGCTTGCCGGTGGTGCCGTAGCGCACGTCGTCCGGCCGGTTCGACACGAAGATATGCAGCATCTCGGTCGAGCCGATGCCGTCCAGGATGTGCACCCCGACCATGTTGAACCAGCGTTGGCCAACTGCCTCCGGCAGCGCCTCGCCGGCGGAAATGCAGCGGCGCAAGCGCTCCGATCCGGCCTTGGGACCGATGCGCGGATGCGCCAGCAGCGCGGCGTACAGCGTCGGCACTCCACCGAATATCGTGGGACTGTACCGCTGCATCACCGCCAGCACCGCGTCGGGCGTCGGCCGGTCGGGCAGCAGTACCGCGGCGGCGCCCACCGACATCGGGAAGGTCAGGCTGTTGCCGAGGCCGTAGGCATGGAACGCCTTGGCGACCGAAAACATCAGGTCATCGCGGCGGATTCCCAGCACCTGCGCGCCGTAGGTGTCGGCGGTGTGGCGCAGGCTGGCGTGCACGTGGCGCACACCCTTCGGCGCGCCGGTCGAGCCGGAGGAATACAGCCAGAACGCCACCTCATCCGGCGAGGCCGGAACGGTTTGCGTGGCCGCATCGCCGGTCGCGAGGAACTCGTGAAGACCGACGCCGCGCGGGTCGTCAATTGGCGCCGGCAGTACGCCGCCGTCCGGCTGGGCGACGATGATGCGGCGCAGCTCCGGGACGCTGTGCAGTACCCGCAGCAGCGGCGCGAGCAATGGCGCCGAGATCACCACCGCCTCGGCGCGGCTGTCGGCCAGGATATAGCCGACACCCTCATGCGTCAGCAGCGTGTTGACCGGCACCGGCACGACACCGGCGCGTAGGGCGCCCCAGAAGGCGATGGGAAAATCCACGGTGTCGAGCAGCAACAGGGCGATCCGCCGCTCCCGCCCGATGCCGGCGGCGCGCAAGCCGCCGGCAAAGCGGCGCGTCTCGGTTGCCAGCGCCGCGTAGCTCAGCGCGCGCCAGGGGTCGAGGAACGCTGGCGCGTCGCCCCGTCCCTCGCGCAGGTGGCGATCGACGAACCAGTCAACCGCATTGCCGTCTGCCGCCGCTCCCGCCATCACTGCCTCATGCTGCGCTTGCCGGGGCGTCGGTCGCACCCGGTTCGACGGGCACTATAGCGCAGCGGCGGACAGATGGCGTCAGGGCGCGGTCGGCCGCCACTCCGCGGCCGGCAGGCCGGCCGAAGCGGGCGCACCACCGTCATCCAGGCCCCAGAGTGACCGGTCAATGCCGATATCACGGGTTTGGAACAGGTCACCTCATCCGGCCAGGCACCAGCCGCACCTTCCGCGGCGCGGCCCGCCAAATGGCGACACCGGAAATCACACAAAGCCCGATCGCGGTCATGAACGCGAGTCGGTAGCTGCCCGTCATGTCGTGACTGATACCGGCAACCCACGGTCCCGCTGCGCCGCCCGCGATCAACGCGATGGTGATGGTGCCAAAGATCGACCCGTAATGCGGGCCCTCGAATATTTCCGCGACGATCGGTCCCATCACCGACGTCAGCGAATACCCGAGCATCCCCTGCGCGACGACCACAACGCCGAGCAAAATCGATGATGGACCGTGCTCCAGGCCAATAAGTGCGGCGTAGCAAATGGCGAAGCCTGCACAACCGGCGATCCATATCCACTCACGACCGATGCGGTCCGACAGCGCCCCAAGCGCGAGCTGGCCCGGAATCGCCACGACGCTGACGAAACCCAGCGCCCAGGCCGCCGCCATGGGAGCATAACCAACTTCGATGAGGTACTTCGTCTGATGGACCTGGACCGCATACCAGGCGAAGAGCGCACAGAAATAGCCAATGACGATCCACCAGAAGCGTGCCGTGCGCGCGGCGCGCGCGACCGTCCAATCCACAGCGGCCCACTGCGGATCCACAATATTTGAGCCTCGGCTCCCTGCGCTGGCGGCATCGACCGCGACTGCGCCATCTGGCCGCAGCCCAATGTCCTCGGGCCGCCGCCACAGCAGAAGCGTGATCGGTCCAAGCACCAAGATGACAAGGATACCCAAGGTTCGGCACGCCGCCCGCCAGCCGTCCTGCTGAATGATCGCCTGGAGCCAGGGCAGCAGCACGATGGCGCCAACACCAACGCCGGAGAAAGCCACGCTGAGGGCAAGACCACGGCGGCGGACGAACCAATGCGGCAGGAACAACGATTGTGCCGTGTAGCTCATGCAGTTGGCACCACCGCCCACAAGTACGCCGAGCGTGAGATAGAGCTGCCACGGTTGCTTGATCGCGATTGCCCCAAGCAGCCCGCTCGCGAGCAGGATGATGCCCATCCCGATGACGCGGCGCGGGCCGTACCGGTCCATCCAATGCCCAACAATGGGGCTCAGAACGGCGGAGACCAGAAATCCGAAAGAGAATGCCCCGGCGGCCAGTCCACGATCCCATCCGAACTCTTCGACGATCGGCGGGAACATCAGGGAGAACGACGTGCGCGCGGTCACGCTGATCCCCATCGTGATGAAGGCGACCGTCACGATCACCCATCCATAGAAGAACGGCAGGCGCGCCAGGAACGGCGGCAATCGCTGGGTGGTCAATTGTCTCACGGCGATGGCGCGATCAGATCCAGCGGCGGTTCGTCCGTCGCGGTGCGAGGAATGTTCTCGGCGATCACTTGCAACCTCACTCGCAACATACCCTGGGCCCAGCCGGAGACATGACGGGTCGTCAGCACATTGTCGGGCTTATGGAACGGCTGGATGGCCGGTTCGACGGACCCTGCCGCAGTCGGACAGTGATGCCGGGCGCCGAAAGCATAAGCTCTTCGGCCACTGTCCGCCATCATGGCGGGCGACGGCCCGCCATCCACGACTGTGCGTCTGGCATCAAGGCAAGTCGTAGATGCCGACCTTCGTCGGCATGACGAATTGGGTGCGAACAGTGCGCTAACTGCCGCAGCAATGGTTTGGCATCGCCTAATTCAGCCGCAGATCGATCAGGTGCTTCGGGTCCGGCTTCAGCTCGCCCTTCTCCACCCGCTTGACGATGTCGGTCAGCGCCGCGTTGGCCGGGGTGGGGATGCCGATTTCTTCCCCCTTGCGCACGATCAGCCCGTTGAGAAATTCTATTTCCGTCCGCCGTCCCTTCACCATGTCCTGACCCATCGACGGCCGGTGCTCACCCCCGCCGGCCTTGTTTACCTCGGCCAGCCGGTGCTCGTCGTATTCGCGCACCGCCACTGGATCGCCCTCGCCGGCGCGCGCAATAATCTCCGGATCGACGTGGTGGATGTCCTCCAGCTCGTAGCCCAACGCCTGGCCGACGCGGATCGCCTCGCTGCCCAGCCGCGAACCGAACCTTCGCAGCGTGTCATTGCGCAGGATGTCCTTGCTGATCAGCCCGGTGCTGGCCGACATGCCGTTGGCCATGGCGTTGGTCACCAGCTTCGACCAGCGCTCGCCCCACAGATTCGTCGTCGCCCGCGCGGAATCGGAGTAGGCGACCAGACGGCGGATCTCCTGCACGCGATCGGTGATGCGGCCATGCACCTCGCCGGTGCGGAACACGGTGTGCTTGTCACCGCTCTTGCCGGCGGCGCGGCGCACGTGGCCCGGCTCGCACAGATCGACGGTGATCGAGCTGGCGATGCAGCCGACCACCCGGCCCCAGCCAACCACGCCGGCGATCGTCTCCTCGTTCATGCAGTTCTGCAACGACACGACGAGTCCGTTCGGCGACAGGTACTGCGCGATCAGCGTCGTCGCCCATTCCGTGTCGTATGACTTCATGCAGACGAAGGCGATGTCGATCGGCTTCTCCTTCGCCAGTTGCTGCGCGTCGGTTACGTGCAGCGCGCGCACCTTGGCGGTGAACTCGGGCACGTCGCGGATATGCGTGATGCGCAAGCCCTTGGCGCGCATGGTTTCCACGTGCTCTGGCCACGGATCGATGAAGGTGATGTCCTCACCCGCCTGCGCCATGTGTGCGCCGGCGTAGCCGCCAACCGCACCGGTGCCCATGACCGCGATCTTGTAGCCCATCTGGTTCCTCCCATTCGGCGTCAGGCGGCCAGTGTCGCTACGCGGGTGGGAAAGGCAAGAGCAGGCGGGAATTCCCGCGTCAGAACAATTGCAGCAACTGCGCCTTGAGATACGCGGTCTCCGGCAGATGCGGATGCACCGGATGGTCCGGCCCGGCCCCGGACGTGCACAGGATGCGCGCCTCGCGCCGCGCACGATGCAGACCGAAGGCGATCTGCGCGGTCCAGGCGTCCAGCGGCGCATGGTAGCTGCAGGACGCGACGAACAGGAACCCGCCCGGCACCACCAGCGCGGCCGCCAGCCGCGCCATGCGGCCGTAGGCGCGCAGCCCGGCCTCGGCGTCCTTGCGCGAGCGCGCGAAGGCCGGTGGATCGCACACCACGATGTCGAACTTTTCACCCGCGGCGGCGAGCGCCATCATCGTTTCAAATGCGTCACCGCGACGCACTACAACGCGCTCCGCCAGGCCGTTCAGCGCGGCGGCTTGCAGCGCCAGGTCCAGGGCCGGGGCACTGGCATCCACCAGCAGCACCGAACCCGCCCCGGCGGCGGCACAACGCAGCCCGAAGGCGCCGGTGTGGCAGAATACGTCCAGCACCCGAGCACCCCCTGGCAACGCGGTCCCCGGCGAGGCACCCTGTGCCAGCGCGGCGACACGGTCGCGATTGCCCCGCTGGTCGAAGAACCAGCCGGTCTTCTGGCCGCCCAGCGGATCGACCGGGAACCGTACGCCGCCTTCGACCACCGTTGCGGTTGGGTCGGTGCCGTGCAGCAGCGTAACACCTTCGGGCAAGCCCTCCAGCTTGCGCGCGCCGGAGTCATTGCGTCCCACGATCGCCCGCAATGGCAGCAATCCGCACAGTGCCTCGACGATCAGCGGCGTCAGCAGCTCCATGCCCGCGGTATTCGCCGCCAGCACCGCCACGTCATCGTAGCGGTCGATCACCAGCCCCGGCAGGCGGTCCGCCTCGGCATGCACCAGCCGATGGAACGGGCCGTCGCATACACGGTCCCGCAGGGCGATCGCCGCCCTCAACCGCGCGCGCAGCCAATCCGCGTCGATGATGGCGTCCGGATCGCGATCCAGCAATCGCGCGGCAATCAGCGAGTGCGGGTTGAACATGAAGGTGCCGAAGCGGCCGCCGTCGTCGCCCTCCAGACAAACCAAGCCGCCCGGCGGCAGCCGCCGGTATTCCGGGCGCATGGCGATCTCGTTGGAGAACACCCAGGGCGCCCCGGCGCGCAACCGCCGCCCCTGTCCCGGGCCCAGCCGCAGCACCGGCCGATCGCCGTTCATCTTGCGCTCCATCACATTCCCGGCCTCTTGGGCCTTTCCACAAAGACCGCAGCATAGAGCAGCGCCGACGCCTGCTGCAGGACCTCCGGCATGACCCATGGGAGAAGCTGGTGCTGCTGTCGACATATCACGCCTCGCCGGTGACCTGGGGGGACGGCGCCGGCCTGTGCGTGCCACTCGACCTGATGATCGGGCACGCCATGCTGATCCTGTACATACGCCCGGTCTGGCGGATGCTGCCGGCGCGGCAGGAACGCGCCGCGCCGGACCCAGCGGAAGTTCAGGTCGCGGGCGCTACGCCATAACGCTTGAACCAGGCGAGCATGCGCTTCCAGCCGTCCTCGGCGTCGGCCTGGCGGTAGCTCGGGCGGTAGTCGGCGTTGAAGCCGTGCGGGGCATCCGGGTAGATGACGATCTCCACCGTCTTGCCCGCGGCCTTCGCCTTGGCTTCGGCCTCGTGCACGTCGGCCACCGCGATGCCCTGGTCCAGCGCGCCGTACAGGCCGAGCACAGGACATTTGATCTGGTCGACGATGTCGAGGACGGTGTGCGGCTGGATGTCACTGGTGGCGCCCTTGATCGGGCCGTACCACGCCACTGCCGCCTTCAGATGCGGATTGTGCGCGGCATACAGCCAGGTTTGCCGCCCGCCGCGGCAGAAGCCGGTGACGCCCAGGCGGCTGGTGTCCCCCTTGTTGTTCGCCGCCCAGGCCACCGTGGAATCAAGGTCGGCCATATATTCGGCGTCGGGCTTCTTGGAGATGACCTCTTTGAAGATCGTCGGGACATCGGTCATCTTCGACAGGTCGCCGATGCGCGCGTAGTACTCGGTGGCAACCGCGAGATAGCCGTCCTTGGCGAGGCGGCGGCAGATGTCCTTGATGTGCTCGTGGACGCCGAAGATTTCCTCGTTCACCAGGATGATGGGGAAGGCGGTGCCGGTGGCCGGACGGGCGTAATAGGCGGGCAGGTGGCCGTCCGGTACCGGGACCTGCGTCTCGCCGGCGTCGAGGCCGGTGGTGTCGGTATGGATCACCTGCGCGTCGACCCTCTGGGTGGCAAGGGTGAAGCCGCTGATCAGGCTGGTCATCACCAGGCCGCGGCGGGCGAGCGGGTAGCGGCGCAAGCCGGCCAGTTCGGACAGATCGTTCATGTGGGTCCCCCCTGTTGGTGCGTTGGGGGGAGAATTGGCGGAGAACGCGGGATTGCGCAATGCGGTCATCCTGCTCGATGGGGACCGGCGCCGGGCTCGCTCTCGCCCAGGCCGATACCGCGCGCTGCCGGCGCGATGGCATGGCAGGCTGCGACGGCGAACCGTTCGGCTGGATGCCGCCTGGACTCCGGACGCGCACTCGGAGTTTGGGTCACGACATGGAACGGGCAGGATAGCACGCTGCGCGGCGCAGACCGGGAACACGGGCGGGATGCGTTGGCAGACTCGGTGACCGCAACGGGTGGAGAGCGGACATACGGCTTTGCTGCGATCTCCTCAACAACCCGCTGAATTTTGGAGAAGCTGCCATCTTTGTTCAGCGGCACCCCCGACAAGGCTCGGATTAATTATACGAAAGTTGGGTCAATATTTGGTTCGCGGAGCCACTTTCTTGCTGCGTTATTCGACTGGGCGAATACGAGGCGTTGTTATCGTAGGTCGTTCAAAGCAGCTCTAGCATCGTGCTGTTTCGCCTCCTCTTCGTAACGTTCAGCGATGCTGCTCAGAAGAGCCGCCGCGTACGGCGACGAACCGCGCATCCCCGATGCCCAGCCCTGATATCTCTTGACTAAGACCCGTTCCTGCACGCCGCCGTCGTGCAGGCCGCGGCTCGTGACTCCCCTGGAGTTAAACACGCCGGCTAGGAAGCCGTCGTCAACCTCCTGGTTGCGCAGCGCAGCGAGAAGTCGGCGCACTGCACCATGTGGCCAAGCCCCGTCTGACGGGTCCATCGGGGCTCTGGCAAGGAATTCTCCGATCTTTGTGTCGGCGACACGCGCCCTCCCGGACTCGAGGCATAGGCGTCTTACCTCGGCGATCCATTTCTGCATCGCTTCGAATTCGACGCTGTCGTTCACTTGCCCCGGAAGCGGTCCCTTCCAAGACCTGAGAAGGTCGTAAGCCATTCTCGCGCGATTGGCCGCAGCCTCGCCGGCTGCTACGGATTCCTCTCCCACATCCTCTTCCGCTGCGCCGCCAGCAGGTTTCCAGATCCAGCAGATCAACTGCGCGAAGAACGAGGGATCGGCGGCTAGAAAACGATGCAGGGCGATTGGCCTGCGTCGGGAATGCACAAGGTAAGGCAGAAACGACCATTCTAGGGTGGCCACGTCGGCGAGCGAGGCATCCTCCGCCTGGTCGAGGTGCGCAAATAGCCGTTCAAGCTCCCAGTGAATGTTCGCTCGTATCGTAGCTTCAGGATCATTGAGTTGCTGCAGGAGCGCCTGCCCCAACCTGAGAAGCAACGGCCCGGAGAGGCTCGGTGGTGTCCGCTGGGTGATGAGTGCTAGCGCAGATGTCGGTCTACCAGCTGCTAACAGCCGGGTCGCTGCATGTTCTAGGTCGTTGGTGTTCACATCTGGGGCCAGGCTTCCCCATACCCAACGCCAATAATGGGCTTCAACTTCCGCGCCAAGGGCCTCGGCCCTGCACCACGTCTCCGGTTCGAATGGCAACGCGCAGCAAAGCGCGGCTGCGGCGGCTGCTGGGTCGGCGGAAGTGCTTATGGCAGCAAACCATTGGTCTAGCCAACCAGGCGCCGCGCCTAGGCGCCGCCTGGCGATATAGGCGAGGAGAATTGCCGGAGGCGTGCGGCTATCCACTCGTGCGAGCGACAGCATCGGTTCCGCCAGTTCGTTGTCTTCCACTTCGGTCGCGACAATTGCCAACGAGAATCCGAGCGCCTGTTGGTCCGGTAGCTCTGCTGACCACATGATGAGCGCAACTGGCGCGGATTGATCCATGAGATTCCGAACGGCCGTTGTCCGGTGTTCTTCGACCCGGCGGTGGTATTCGTGCCATTCTTCTGTCTCACCTTCGGCAAGCTGAGGTGGCTTACCCGAGAACAGCCAGGAGGCCACAACTTTGGGGTCCGTTGGGGAAAGCCTTTCATTGGCATGATTTAGTGCTTCCTCAACACCCGCCGCGAGCTGATACCCTCCAGGAAATGAGTGAATACGGTGCAGCGCCCCTCTCACAGCCGACCATAGTGGGTCGTCACCCCGCTCGGTAGGTGTCAGTGCTTGTCCGTTGAGCCAATTTGCAATGGCGGTCTGTGTGGTGGCCGGCATCGACCAAAGACAACCGAGTGCGTCTATAATTCTTTTTAGGCCACCCCGCTCCATGACCTGGTCCAAACGGGTAAGCATGCCCTGCCAGAACTGCTGCCTCTGCTCGTTTGACCACGGCTGCCACCCGTCAGGCCTCGCTTGCAAGTAAACTGGTGGGTCGCGGACCATTCTGCTGGTTAACGATTTGGCCGCATGCCGAAAGAGCCGCCATGCCATCTCAGGAACATGCGAGATTAAGGCATCGACTGCCTCCAAACAGCGTTCGGCGCTGGCGAATGTATACGGATCGCCTGGGCCGATCAGAATCTCACACAGGCTGCTGAAGGGCCGATTTGCCCATCGACCACCCGGGTCAAGTTCATCGAGACGACCTAGTATTACGCAGCATCGCGCAAGATGTTCTGCGTCCCACGCCAGGCGCTCCAGCGCCCAGAGAAGGTCGGCGTGGCGGCACTCTCCAGTAACACCGGCATCGCCGCCGCCGTCTGTCAGCAGGTTCACGGCTTCGTCGCGATGATCGGAAATGAACGCTTCTATGGCTGAAAGAACCGCACCCGGCGCAGCCTCCGCAAGAAGCGGCAACGCATCTCCAAGGGATGCCCAGGATTGCCATGTGCGCAATTCGGCGGACATGCGCTCGACGATCGCCTGGACAAATCCCGGCGCTGTTCCATATGGAACGGGCAATCGGAGGAGCTCGCCGTGCTGCGCGACGATGGCAAGTGAAATAACCAGCCCCTCGCGCAGCCAGCCAGAATGGGGCCGTTCCTTCCCGTAGACAGCGGCCATCCATTGCTTGTCGTCAGGTAGCTCGTACTTGGGGTCCACTGTGGCCACGACTTCCGCTGCCACGTCCCCCAATTTCTGGAGGTCTTGATCTCGAATGAATTCAGCCAGCAAGTACCAGGCATCGAACGCTGCGGTTAGCCGCCACACCTTGGCCGCGGTCTGAAAGGGTGGATCGTCTCCCGCGCAAAGGCGCCGCACGGGTGCGATCATTGCGTCGTAGTCGCTGGACCCAGCAAGTTGGCACAGAACCTCACGGTCACGTAGTTGCGGCGGGGG
>Ga0209415_10004769_pt1 | contig 24739 bp, 25 predicted proteins | sample PeaSoiSIISIP2007_FD_187696 | JGI IMG/M metagenome (GOLD analysis project Ga0209415, IMG submission 187696) | Peat soil microbial communities from Weissenstadt, Germany - SII-SIP-2007 (SPAdes) (version 2) | ecosystem: Environmental > Terrestrial > Soil > Wetlands > Peat | place: Germany... | reverse complement strand
CTGTGCTCAGCGCCGCTGGCGCTGCCGTGGCGGGGCCCGCCCGCGCACCTGGCTCTTCAGGACCTTCCGCCCCCGCGAGCGGTACTGGTACTGGGCGCGTTGCTGCTCGCGGCGCCGGCGCCGCGCCCGGGCCTTGCCGACGAGGATCGGCACGAAGTACGCCATCGCCACGAGAGCAGCCGCGACGAGGCCGTAGATCACGGACGCGAGCGGTGGGTCCGAGGTGGTGGCGATCGAGTAGTCGGGGGGAATGCTGAGGAGGTGGCGGTACTGCGCGCTCGCCACGGCGAGCAGCTGGCGCTCGGAGCCGGACGTGGTCGCGAGGAACTCGATGGTCAGGGCTCGCCCGACCGCGAACACCGCGATCCGCAGCTGTCCGGCCGGCGTGCTCGTCGACTTCGCCCGGACGTAGGTGGCCGCCCTCGCCCCGGGGATGCCCGCGAGGGAGTAGCGCGAGCGGAACGTGTACGACTCGCTGTTGTAGGTCGTCGAGCCCAGGTACGTCGTGCGCGCCTCGCTGGCCGCGCTGCGCGCGTGGGCGGGATCGGCCAGCAGCATCACCGAGAGGGAGAGCGCGTCCTCGGGGGACTTCGTACCGTTCCAGCTGACCGTGTACCCACCGGTCGCGTTGGGGGCTTGCGCCGCCGAACGGCGGATCGCGCCGAGCGCGCTCTTCGAGGCCGGCTGGACGCTCGCGCCCGACGGCTTCGTCTTGAAGCCCGAGATGCCAGGGCGGGTGACGACGAGGCCTGCCAGGCGCGCGCTTTCGAGGTGCGTGATCGGGATGAAGAGGAAGTAGCCGCCGGCGGCGAGCGCGGCGACGACGACCGACCGCAACCAGGCCGCGCGCATGACCCGACCGAGGCCCTGGCTGAGTTTCACGGCTCCGGTGTAGCGGAACTGGCGATGCCCGCGCCAGATGTTCGCGAAGCCTGGTAACGACCTGAGGAAGGGCGCCGGGCGCTGTCGGACCTCGCCCGCCGAGCGCTCCGCCGCCGCCGGTCGCGCCGGTACGACGCGGCCTGCGGCGACGTCGTGGGCACGAACGCGCCCGGCGCGACAAAGTCCCACGTCAGAGACATTGCATTCGCGTTACGTTTCAGTTACATTTCGTGGAGCATGCTGATGGTGTGACCGCGAAGCGGAAGGGCCGGGAAGTCGCCACGCCCCCGCCAGATTCGCCAGCCGCGCGTCGCACCATTGGGGGGACGGCTGTGGGGGGCCCAGGCGAACGCCCGGGGCGGGCCCCCTGCACCCGCCCTGCGAGCGACGACGGGAACCAGACGAGGGATACGGGTCAGCGAGATGTCCGAGCATCGGCATTGGGATCCTCACATCGGCATGGACGTGGTGCGCTACGACCCGGTCGAGGGTGCGTGCGGTCGTTGCGGGGCTGCGCTCGACGGCTCGGGACGCTGCCCCGACCCGACCTGCCCGTACCACGAGCTCGCCGGGGGCCACGCCTACCTCGCCGGCTGAGCTCGCCCGGACCCCCCGCCGGCCGTGGCATCCCAGTCCCGCCCAGCAGTCGCGCTGCACCACCTCGCGACTTGATGCTTGCTGGCACGCAACTGGGTACGCGCGAATGCAGCTGTGGGCGCGTGCATCCGCCATGGCCACCGGGCCTCCTCCTGGCTGGCTAGCCTGCGGGGCCGGCGATGTCCAAGCTGACGCTCGACCTGCACGAGATCTTCAACAAGGGTGACGAGATCGACCGCGCCCTCCGGCGTGTCATCGACGAAGCCGTGCGCATCAAGGCGTCGTCGATCGAGATCATCCCCGGGAAGGGCTCCGGGCAGCTGAAGAAGCGCGTGCTTCGCTACCTCGACCAGCCCGACGTCAAGCCGCTGTACCACCGCATCGAGAAGGACTCGAAGAACTTCGGGCGGATCTTCGTCCACTTCCGCTGGAGGTAGGCGGTCCTCTGGCGGCCACGCGCGAGGTCGGCGCCGTGACCGTGTCGGCCGCAGTCAGTCCGTCGGAGCTCCTTGGTACGCGGACTCCTCGAGCCTCATCGCGAACAGGTCGGTCGGGATGGCGTAGATGCCGAGCCCGATCGGCTCTTCGGCCGCCGGCGTGGCGGTGGCGCCGCTGCGGGCGGCGACGGGGAGCGTCCAGATCTGCCAGAGGACGAGGAGCATGAGCAGCACCGACGCGAACCCGAACGGGTTCCTCGCGTACATGAGCCAGTAGCCGAGGTAGCGCGGCGCGGCCACCACGCCGCCGATGATGTTCGCGACGGGCGGATGCCACGGGTCGTCGGTCCTGTTCGCATCGCCCTTCGTCGTGATCGTCCCGTTCGCGTTGATCGCGACGAGCCGGTGCGTCACGATCTCGCCGTTGACGCGGAACGAGACGACCTCACCGACGTGGTACTGGTGCTCCCGCACGATCACGAGGCTTCGCGTCGGGATCGTCGGCGTCATCGAGCCGGTGTGGACGACGTAGACCTTGTACGGCAGCTGACCCGTGAGGAAGAGGAGGGCGCCGACCAGCAGGAGCACTGGCACCGCCGCGAGCAGCATCGTCTTCAGCACGCTTGACAACTGATCTCCCGTGAGTCGAGGCACGTCGCCATGACGAGCCGCAGGACCTGGTGGGGTGACCCACCAGGTCCTGCGACCGTGCGAGCGACCAGTCGGCGCGCTCGCGTGCACGGCGGAGCACTCAACAGAGCTGGCCGTTGCGGGCGTGCTACGGCGTCTGGCCCACCTGGGTGGCGACGATCTCGTACGGTAGGCCGTTGCCGCTGCCGTCGCTCGGGTTGACGGTCGTCTGGCCGTTGGTGTTGGTGGGCGGGTCGTACAGGCCGTCGGGGACCGGGTAGGTGTTCCACACGCCACCGCCACCGGTGACGTTGTATGCGTTGCCGAGCTTCCCGGCGTAGTTGAACGTGAACGCCACGTTCCCGGTGCCGCCCGGCGCCAGGTTCGAGGCGACCTGGTACTCCTTGAGCAGCGGCCAGCAGCCGGACGGCGAGAACGGGCCGCAGGTCGCCAGGTTGTCGTTCAGGTTGGCGGAGTCGAACAGGTGCGTGCCGTTGGCCACGAGGTGCACCTCGCCGTAGGTGCCGAGGTTGTTGAGCGCGCTGAGCGCCGTCGCATTGTCGAAGACGATCCAGACGTCCTCGTTGTTCGCGCCGGTGTTCTGGAAGCCGATGGTGGCGGTCTGAGGGACGCCGGGCAGCATGTTGGCGAACTGGAAGTCCAGGTTGCTGGTGCTCCCACTGTTGCCGTTCCCCCCGGACGTCGTCACCTTGATGGTGCCGATCGTGCCGGTGATCGTGCCGGAGTGCGTGTCACTGAAGTACGCCCCCGTCGCACCGCTCGCGACGGCTGCCATGCCGCCGGCAGCAACGAGGGATCCCAATAGCAACGCTACCTTCGTCTTTACCCCCATGCGCCCCGTCTCCTCCATGTCGAGTTGCGATACATGCCAACGTGGAGTGTGGCAGTAGTGGGCGCGCATTAGCTCCACCAATCAGGCGATGGCATCTACTGCACATGACGAGAATGTGTATCGCCTGATATCGACCCGTTCAGCTCATAAGAGGGTCGATCGCGTAACATGAGCGGGCGGCGGCTGTCGATGCGAGTGCGCCTGGCTCTCAGGCGCAGTAGCTGGGGCGATACCTCGGTGCGGCCCCTCGTTGAAGCCGTCGGCCTAGTGCTCTCATAGCGAGTCGACGCGCAACGACCTTTGGCTCTTGGGACTGCCACCCCTGGGTTGACGCCACCGCATATAGTTCATCACTCACTGCAACATCTCGGACCATTAATGAGCAACATCGCTCCAATAGACTGGTCGATATCAGGCATCAATACTGCAGGTTCTTGATCGATGGAATCGACCGGAGATGTCGGGCAGTTCCAGGGAGCTCACCCGCTTGGCGGGTTTCACCCGGCGGGCACGACTCGAGGCAACACGCGCATGAGGAGGTCGAACCCAGCGCCATGTATTTCGGCGCGGGGGCCGCGCGAGCCCGCCGAGCGGGCCGGGGCCTAGGCGCCTGGTGAGAGCAGCCCCATCGCCGTGCGGGCCCGCTCGAGCACGGGCGTGGCGACCGAGTGCGCCTTGTGCGCCCCCTTCTCGAGGGCCGCGGCGACGGCACCGGGGTCCCCGGCGAGCTCGAGCGCGCGCTCGCGGATCGGGCGGAGGACCTCGATCAGGGTCTCGGCGACGGCCCGCTTCAAGGCGCCGTAGCTGTCGAAGCGGCCAGCGAGCTCTTCTGGGGAGGAGTCAGTCGCCGCGGCCATCATCTCAAGCAGGTTCGACACGCCCGGGCGGTGCACGGGGTCGTAGCGGACGTCGGTGCCCGCGTCGGTCACCGCGCGCCGGACCTTGTGCCCGATCTCGTCAGGGGTGTCGGTGATCGAGATCGTCCCGAGGGGCGTGCCGGTCGACTTGGACATCTTCTTGTCCGGCTTCTGCAGGTCCATGACGCGCGCCCCGACCTTCGGGATGTCGGCCTCGGGCACGACGAAGGTGTGGCCGTAGCGGCCGTTGAAGCGGATCGCCAGGTCGCGGGTGAGCTCGAGGTGCTGGCGCTGGTCGTCGCCGACCGGGACCCGATTGGCGTCGTAGAGGAGGATGTCGGCGGCCATGAGGACCGGGTAGGTGAACAGGCTGGCGCGTACCGACTCCTGGCCCCCGCCCTTCTCCTTGAACTGCGTCATCCGGCGCAGCTCGCCGAAGGTGGCCGTGCACTCGAGCAACCAGGTGAGCCCCGTGTGCTCGGGCACGTGGCTCTGCACGAAGATCGTGCAGACGTCGGGATCGAGCCCAGCTGCGAGCAAGCCGATCGCCGTGTCGAGGGTGCGCGAGCGGAGCTCTTCGGGCGAGATGTCGAGCGTGAGGGCGTGCAGGTCGACGATGCAGTAGAAGGCGTCGTTCTCACCCTGGCTCGCGACCCACTGGCGGACCGCGCCGAGGTAGTTGCCCACGTGCAGGGCGCCCGACGGCTGGACGCCGGAGAGGATGCGTGCCATCGGTCCAGGTTATCTGGGGCGCGCCGGCCGGCCCGGGGACCGTCCACCTGAGGCGGGGGAGCGCCGGTTAGCCTGCAGCACATGGCCTACGAGGTCCACCTCGACGTCTACGACGGTCCCTTCGACCTGCTCCTGCAGCTCATCACGGCGCAGCAGGTCGACGTCTACGAGGTCTGCCTCGCCGACATCGTCGACGGCTTCCTGGCCGAGCTGCGCCGCCTCGAGGCCCTGGACCTGGAGCTCGCCACCGGCTTCCTCCTGATCGCGGCGACGCTGGTCGAGCTGAAGTGCCGGCGGCTGCTGCCCGGCCGCGACGACGTCGACCTCGACGAGGAGCTCTCGTTGTTCGAGGCGAGGGACTACCTGCTGGCCCGCCTCGTCGAGTGCAAGACCTTCTCCTCGGCGGCGGCCGCCTTCGCCGCGCTCGAGCACGCCGCGTCGCGTTCGGTCGCCCGGCGTACCGGCCCCGACGAGCGCTTCGCCGACGTCGCCCCGGACCTGCTGGCCGGCGTCACTCCCGAGCGGATCGCCCAGGCGGCGATGCGCGGGCTCGCCGAGCGGCCCCAGCCGGTGGTCGAGGCGTCCCACGTCATCGACGACGAGGTGAGCGTCGCGGCGACGCTCGAGGATCTCCGGGCGGTCCTGCCCGACTGGCAGCGCACGACGTTTCGCGAGCTCACCGCCCGTGCCGCGACCCGGGCGCACCTCGTCGCGTGCTTCCTCGCGGTGCTCGAGCTCTACAAGTGCGAGCTGGTCGACCTCCAGCAGGCGACGACCTTCGGCGAGCTCGTCATCGTCTGGACCGGTGACGCCTCCGCGGGGGGCGCCTCCCCGGACGCCCCGATCGAGGTCGACGAGTACGACGTGGAGCGGGTCCCGTGAGCGGCGTCCCGCCCGAGTGGCGGGCGGAGACGGCCGCCATCGAGGCCGTCCTCACCGTGGCCACGGACCCGGTCCCGCCGGGGCTGCTCGCCGAGCTGCTGGAGGTGCCTGTCGAGCGGGTCGAGGAGCTCTGCGCGGTCCTCGCCGCCTCGTACGAGGCCGAGGAGCGTGGCTTCGAGCTGGCGCGCGTCGCCGGCGGCTTCCGCTTCCAGAGCCACCCCGCCTACAGCGGCTACGTCGAGCGCTTCATCCTCGACGACGCCCCCCACCGGCTGTCCCCGGCCGCGCTCGAGACGCTCGCGATCATCGCCTACAAGCAGCCGATCTCCCGGGCGCAGATGGCGGCGATCCGCGGCGTGAACGTCGACGGCGTGGTGCGGGTGCTCACCCAGCGCGGCTACGTCGAACCGGTCGGGCGCGACGACGGTCCCGGCCAGGCGATCCTGTTCGGCACCACCGCGCTCTTCCTGGAGCGTCTCGGCCTCGACCGCGTCGAGGACCTCCCGCCGCTCCAGGAGTTCGTGCCCGACGCCGCCACGGTCGAGCGGCTCGAGCACGCGCTGCGCGCCGGCCCGGAGGAGTGACGGCGGCCGAGCCGGACGGCGAGCGGCTGCAGAAGGTGCTGGCACGGGCCGGCTTCGGCTCGCGACGGGCCTGTGAGGAGCTGATCGCCGAGGGGCGCGTCACGGTGAACGGCGGCCGTGCCGAGCTCGGTCGCCGGGTCGACCTCGAGCACGACAAGGTGGCCGTCGACGACGCTCCGGTCGGCATCCTCCCCGGGCTCGTCTACTACCTGCTCAACAAGCCGGCGGGCGCGATCACGACGGCGAGCGACCCTGGGGGACGCCCGACCGTGCTCGAGCTCGTCCCCGACGAGCCGCGCGTCTTCGCGGTTGGCCGCCTGGACGTCCCGACCGAGGGGCTGCTGGTGCTGACGAACGACGGCGAGCTGGCCCAGCTCCTCGCCCACCCGAGCCACGGCGTGGAGAAGGAGTACCTCGCCGAGGTCGAGGGGGACCCGTCGCCCGCGGCGGTCCGGCGCCTGCGCGAGGGCGTCCCGATCGAGGAGGGCGTCGTCACCGCCCCGGCCAAGGTGGCACGTCCCGCGGCCGGCGTGCTGCGCATCGTCGTCCACGAGGGCCGCTACCGCCAGGTGCGCCGGATGTGCGAGGCCGTCGGGCACCCCGTCGTCCGGCTGGTCCGCACCCGGATCGGCCCGATCGCCGACCGGCGCTTGGCCCCGGGGGCGTGGCGGGAGCTCACGGTCGAGGAGGTACGCGCCCTGTCGAGCGCGGCGGTCGCCAAGCCGTCGCGCCGCGCGCGCCACGGCCGGTAGGCTCCCGGCCGATGACTGCCGTGCTGAGGGCCATCCGCGGCGCGACGACCGTCGACGAGGACACCGAGAAGCAGGTGTTCGAGCGCACCCAGGCACTCGTCCAGGAGATGCTGGAGCGCAACGGCGTCGCCAACGAGGACCTCGTGAGCATCATGTTCACGGCCACCGACGACGTGGTCTCGGCCTTCCCGGCCACCGCGGCGCGCGGCCTCGGCCTGGAGGACGTGCCCCTCCTCGGCGCCCGCGAGGTCGCGGTGCCAGGCTCGTTGCCGCTGTGCATCCGCGCCATGATCCACTGCTACAGCACCCGGAGTCGGGCCGAGATCCGCCATGTCTACCTGGAGGGCGCGCGCGTGCTCCGCAACGACCTCGCCGAGTGAGCGGGGCCCCCGTGCGTCGCGAGCCGGCGGTCCCCGCCGTGAGCACCCGCGGCGCGGCCGGCCGGGCCGAGGTCGTCGGTCTCGGCCTGATCGGCAGCTCGCTCGGGCTCGCCCTGCGGGCCGCCGGCTGGCACGTGAGCGGCTCCGACCTCGACCCGGTCCGCGCCGCCCGGGCGCTCGAGCTCGGCATTGTGGACGCGCTCGGCGAGGACCGCGAGGCGACGGTCGCCTTCGTCGCGACACCCGTCGCCGCGATCGCCGACGTCGCTCGGGCGCTGCTCGACCGGGACCCGGCCTCGGCGCTCGTGGTCACCGACGTCGGGGGCGTGAAGGGGCCCGTCGTCGCCGCGGTCGGCCATCCGCGCTTCGTGGGCGGCCACCCGATGGCCGGCTCGGAGCAGGAGGGGCCCGACGGCGCCGACGCCGACCTGTTCACCGGGGCGACGTGGGTGCTCACGCCGACCGAGCAGACCGATCCCCAGGCGTTCAGCACGGTGCGCTCGCTCGTGTCGACCTTCGGCGCGGACGCGGTCGCGCTGCCGCCCGAGCGCCACGACGCGCTCGTGGCGATCGTCAGCCACGTCCCGCACCTCACGGCGGCCAACCTGATGGCGCTCGCCGCCGACGCCTCCGAGGAGCACGCCGCCCTGCTCCGCCTCGCGGCCGGGGGATTTCGCGACATGACGCGCATCGCCGCGGGCGACCCCGGGATCTGGCCGGACATCTTCCGGGACAACGCCTCGGCCGTCCTCGTCGTCCTGGACGAGCTGCGGGCGCGGCTCGACGAGGCCCGCCGCATCGTCGCGGAGGGCGACCGGGCGAGCCTGGTGGCGCTCTTGGAGCACGCCAAGTCGGCGCGCCGGAACCTTCCGCCCCGTGTGCCGCGACCCGACCAGGTCGTGGAGTGCCGCATCCCGGTCCCGGACCGGCCCGGCGTGCTCGCCGAGGTCACGACGCTGCTCGGCGAGCTCGGGGTCAACGTCCGGGACCTCGAGATCGCGCACTCGGCCGAGGGCGAGCGCGGCGTCCTCGTGCTCGCCGTCGACGCCGACGTGGCTGAGAAGGCCCGTGCCGCCCTGATCGAGCGTGGCTACCGAGTCGCGCTGCAGAAGCTGGCATGAGCGGGCCCGGCGCCGCCACGGCACGATCGCGATCGTCCGGGAGGGAGGCCGCGGCGGGTGGCGGCAGCGCTCGGGCAGGAGCCGGCACCGTCCGCCTGAGCGGAGGCCGGCCCCTCCGTGGACGGCGGCGGGTGCCGGGGGACAAGTCGATCTCGCACCGGGCGCTGATCTTTGGCGCGCTGGCCGAGGGCGAGTCGCTCGTGCGCGGGCTCTCCGACGGCGACGACGTGGTGCGGACCCGCGCCGCCGTCCAGGCGCTCGGCGCCGAGGTGGACGGCGAGGTCGTGCGCGGCGGCCGCTCTCGGCTTCGCGAGCCGGAGCGGCCGATCGACGTCGGCAACTCCGGCACGGGGCTCCGCCTGCTCACCGGCCTCGTCGCGGCGTTCCCGTTCCTCACCGTCCTCGTCGGTGACGAGTCGATCCACCGCCGGCCGATGGACCGCGTCGCCGAGCCGCTGAGGGCGATGGGGGCGTCGATCGACGGGCGCGACGGCGGGCGGCTCGCACCGATGGTGGTGCGCGGCGGGGGGCTCGTCGGCGTTGACTGGTCCCCACCGGTTCCGAGCGCCCAGGTGAAGGGCGCCATCCTGCTCGCCGCCCTCGGCGCCGAGGGCGAGACGGTGGTGCGAGAGCGGGTCGCGACGCGCCGGCACACCGAGGAGCTGCTGGCGCTCACCGGCGCTCCGGTCCGCGTCGAGCAGACCCTGGAGGGCTACGCGGTGCGCCTTCGCGCCGCCGCGCTGTCGCCGTTCGAGCTCGACGTGCCGGGCGACCCCTCCCAGGCCGCCTTCCTCGTCGTCGCGGCCTGCATCGTGCCGGGCAGCGAGGTGACGGTCGAGAACGTCTACGTCGGCCCCGGCCGCGCCGGCTTCCTCGGCGTGCTCGAGCGGATGGGCGCGGACCTGTCGGTCGAGCACCGGGACGCCACCACCGCCGACGTCACCGCTCGCTACGGGCCGCTCAACGCGACCGTGGTCGAGGGCGCGGAGGTCCCGGACTGCATCGACGAGATCCCGGCCCTCGCCGTCGCCGCGGCGGCCGCCGAGGGCACGACGGAGTTCCGCGACGCCGCGGAGCTCCGCGTGAAGGAGAGCGACCGGATCGCGACGACCTCGGCGGGCCTCGCGGCGCTCGGCGTCGAGGTCGAGACCTCGCCCGCCGGCCTCGCCGTGCACGGCTCGGCGCCCGCGGCCTGGCACGGGGGACGGGTCGAGTCCCACGGCGACCACCGCATCGCGATGGCCTTCGCCGTCGCCGCGCTGGCTGGCGGCGCCGAGGTCCTCGTCGACGGCTTCGACGCCGTCGCGACCAGCTGGCCGGGATTCCTCGCCGACCTGGAAGGGCTCCGGTGAGCGCTGGCGCGCCGCGGGTGCTCCCGGTGCTTGGCGCCGGGCGGACCGCGATCCTTGGCAGGAGCGCCGAGCGGGAAGGGGAGCGGCGATGACGACCGTCGCGATCGACGGCCCAGGCGGCGCGGGGAAGTCGACGGTGGCCGGGGTCCTCGCAGAGCGCCTCGGGCTGGCCCGTCTCGACACGGGAGCGATGTACCGGGCGGTCACCCTGCTGGCGTTGCGCAACGGGACGGATCCTGCCGACGGCGCTGCGCTTGCGAGCCTCGCCCGGGAGATGGAGCTGTCGCTCGGCGAGCGGGTCCTGCTCGACGGCGAGGACGTGACGGCGGAGATCCGCGCTGCGGACGTGAACGAGATCGTCTCGCTCGTCGCGGCGCATCCGGAGGTCCGCGCCGAGCTCGTCGAGCGCCAGCGTGCCTGGGTGGCCGCGCACGGCGGCGGCGTCGTGGAGGGCCGTGACATCGGAAGCGTCGTGCTGCCCGGCGCCGACGTGAAGGTCTTCCTCACCGCGAGTCCGGAGGAGCGGGCGGCACGCCGGGCCGCCGAGGCGGTCTCCGGCGACGCCGGCGGGGCGGCCGCCGACGTGGCGGCCGTCGGCGAGCAGATCGCGGCACGCGACCTCGTCGACTCCAACCGGACGGTCTCCCCGCTCGCCGTCGCCGAGGGCGCCGTCGTCATCGACTCGACGGGCCGCAGCGTCGACGAGGTCGTGGAGGAGGTGCTGAAGCACCTGTGAACGACGACGACCAGCCGCAAGCGGAGACCCCGCCAGCACGGCCGCCGGGGCCGGCGGGCGACGTCGCGGCGGCGACGGCGGCCGGCGCGCCGGGGCCTCGGGCCGCGACGCCCCCGCCCGCCGCCACCAACACGGCCTCCGCGCCGGTCCGTCCCGCGACCCGGCGGGAGCTGCGCTTCTACGCGACCTGCCGCGTCATCGCCGTCGGGCTGAGCCGGCTCTACTTCCCGGGCCGCGTCGTCGGCGCGGAGAACATCCCCGCCAGCGGGGCGTTCATCCTGGCCCCGATCCACCGCTCGTACGTCGACTGGCTCATCGTCGCCCGCGTCACGAAGCGGCGGCTCCGCTACATCGCGAAGTCGGAGGTGTGGAAGGTGAAGGCGGTCGGCCGCCTGCTCGAGACGCTGGGCGCGTTCCCCGTGCAGCGGGGCGCGGCCGATCGCGAGGCCTTCAACCGGGCACTGCAGGTGCTCGAAGCCGGCGAGCCGCTCGTGCTGTTCCCCGAGGGCGGCCGCTGCCTCGGTCCGGTGATCGGCGATCTGCGCGAGGGCGCCGCCTACCTGGCGCTGCGGGCGGGCGCGCCGATCGTGCCGGTCGGTCTCGGCGGCGCCGAGCAGGCGATGCCGAAGGGCTCGCTCTTCCCGCGGCCGCGCCGGATCGCCGTCGTGGTTGGCGAGCCGATCCTGCCCGGCCCCGGGGGTCAGGGGGACGGCAAGCGTCCTGGACGGGTCGCCCGTTCGGCGACGCACGCGCTGTCCGAGCGGCTGCGCCAGGAGCTGCAGGTCGTGTTCGACGTGGCCGAGGGGCGTCCCCCGACACCGGTGTTGCCGGCCCCGCTAGGGTCTCGGCCCGGCAACGGGATCGTCGTCGGCAATGCGCCGGCAGCGGGCGACGGGCAACCTGCGAGCACCGGCGCTCCCCAGACCCTCGGCGGCGCCCCCGAGCCGGCGCCTCCGGCCGACGGCGGGAGCGGCGGGGGAGGAGCGGGCACCTGAGGGGGCGTGCCGGGCGGGGCACGCCGGACGCCCGACGGCGACAGGGCAGCCAGAACACCAGGCAGCCAGAGGACCGGGCAGCCAGAGGACCGGGCAGCCAGAGGACTGGGCAGCCAGAGGACTGGGCAGCCAGAGGACTGGGCAGGACGAGCGAGAAGGGCGGCCGCGGTGCGCGTGGTGGTGACAGGAGGATCGGGGTTCATCGGCGGGCACCTGGTCGCGCGGCTGCGTGAAGGCGGCCACGCAGTGTCGGTGGTCGACCTGAAGCCGTTCCCGGGCCTCGACGTCGACCACGTCGTCGGCGACCTGCGCGACGCCTCGGTGGTCGAGGAGGCCGTGCCGGAGGGGACGGACGCCGTCGTGCACCTCGCTGCGATCACCTCGGTGCTGCAGTCGGTGAAGGACCCCCACGGCGTGTTCCTGACGAACGTGCAGGCCACCGAGCTGCTCCTCGAGCGGTGCCGGGCGCTCGGCGTGCGCCGCTTCGTCTTCGCGTCGACGAACGCCGTCGTCGGAAACGTCGGCGCGACCCGCATCAACGAGTCCTCGCCGCTCCACCCGCTCACCCCCTACGGGGCCACGAAGGCCGCCGCCGAGCTGCTCTTCTCGGCCTACTCGGCGAGCTACGCGATGACGACCGTGGCGCTTCGCTTCACCAACATCTACGGGGCCGGCATGCAGGTGAAGGACAGCGTCGTCGCCCGCCTCATGCGGGCCGCGCTGACCGGCGGCGGCATCCAGGTCTACGGCGACGGCGAGCAGCTGCGCGACTACCTGTACGTCACCGACGCGGCGGCGGCCCTGGAGCTCGGCCTGACCCTCCCCGAGTCGACGGTCCTCACGACGGGCCTCGGCGAGTCGGTCTCGATGAACGAGCTGCACCGGATCGCCTGCGAGGTCACCGGTGTCGCGATCGGCAAGGAGCACGTCCCTGCCAAGCCGGGCGAGATGCCGACCGTGATCGTCGACACCGCGCGCGCCCGGGCCGCCGGCTTCACCCCGCAGTACGGCATCCAAGAGGGGATCGCCGCCACCTGGGCGGACTTCCAGGCGTCCCCGCAGTGATCCTGCCGGCCGGCTGAGGCTGAACGGCCCGACGCCGCCGGCGAGCGGCGAGGCCGCGGGTGGCGGCGGCGCACGGATGCGCCCTGTGCCGCAGAAGAGCTCCGCCGGGCCGCCATCTCTTCGCCACGGTCGGCCGTATCCCTGCGAGGCAGAGCGCCTCTACTTGCACGCAGGAGGCAACTGGTGAGATCGACCTCTGGTCCCGCGCGCCCGTCGCGCACTGTCGTCTCGGTGTCGGCCGCCGCCGCGATCGCGCTGCTCGGAGCCGCTGCGTCCGCGGCGGGGGCGACGAAGGCGGCGGGCCCGAATTTCCTCGGCTCGCTCGGCGCGCCGCGCCAGCTCGGCTCGACGGTGCCGGCCAACGGTGACCTGAACCCCTACGGCATCGCCGTCGTGCCGGGCACGGCCGGGCGGCTGACGAAGGGCGACGTGCTCGTCAGCAACTTCAACGCCAAGTCGAACGTCCAGGGGACCGGCACGACGATCGTCGAGCTCTCCCCGAGCGGCGCCCGCACGACCTTCGCCGACCTCACGTCGCTCCGCGCGAAGCGCTCCTGCCCGGGCGGGATCGGCCTCACGACGGCCCTCGTGGCGTTGCCCGGCGGCTGGGTGGTCGTCGGGAGCCTGCCGTCGGGCCCTGGCGGGTCGCTGCCGGCGGCGAACCCGGCCGGCTGCCTGATCGTGCTGAACAGCGCCGGGACGCCGGTCGAGACGTGGTCGTCGCCGAACATCAACGGTCCGTGGGACATGACGGCGGCGAAGACGGCCTCGGGCGTGGCGCTGTTCCTCTCGAACGTGCTGAGCAGGCCGGCGGGCACGAAGGGCACGCCCCCGAGCGGGCAGTGCACCGTCGTACGCATCGACGTCGCGCTGGCTGGCGCGAGCGCCCCCCAGATGACGGGCTCGACGGTGATCGGGTCCGGCTACGTCTGGCAGGCCAACAAGGCGGCGCTCGTGCAGGGGCCGACGGGCGTCGCGCTCGGGCGCAACGGCACCCTCTACGTCGCCGAGACCCTGACGGACAAGGTGAGCGCCATCCCGGAGGCCCTGACGCGCACGACGGCGGTCGACGCGTCCTCCAGCACCCTCTCCTCGGAAGGGTCGCTGAGGGGTCCCCTCGGGATGACCCTCGCGCCGGACGGCGACGTGGTCGCGGTCAACGGGAACAACGGCGACGCGGTGGAGATCACGCCCGCCGGGCGCCAGGTGGCGACGGTGACGCTGGCTCACAACGGAGCCGGCGACCTGTTCGGCCTGACGGTCGCGCCGGGGGGCAAGGAGCTCCTCTTCGTGAACGACGGCACCAACGCCCTCGACGTGGCGAGCGTGCGGTGAGCCGCGGCGGCGGAGGGGGCCGGGCGTGTTGTCGGGTCAGAGGCGCTCCAGCATCGTCGTCGAGACCGGCGCATAGCCGAGGGAGTCGTAGAGGCGCCGGGCGACGGTGTTGTTGGCGAAGACGTTGAGCCCGAGCTCGCGCCCGCCGCCCCCGCGCACGACATCCTCGGCGAGGAGCAGCGCGGCGCGGCCAAGGCCCTGGCCGCGCCGGCGCTCGTCGACCTCGATGTCGTAGAGCCACCACACCTCGCCGGTCTCGTCGCGCGGTGCCAGCCAGAGCGCCCCGGCGACCTCGCCGTCGGCCAGCAGCTCGGCGAAGACGTGGCCGGGGATCGGCCGTCGGTCGCGGGTGAGCTCGGCGAGCTGGCGGGTGGCGACGGCCTTCGCGACGGCCCGGGTCTCGCCGCGTCGACGCGTGCCTCGATGCAGCGGGGGGCGAGCGCCGCCAGGCAGGCCGGGACGTCGGCCGGATGGAGCGGCCGGAGCTTCACCGCCCTGCTCCGATGGTAGGGCGCTCGGAGCGGGCCGACTGGCCCGCGCCCACCCCGGCCGTCAGCGGCCCCGTCGCCGCCGGGCCTCGCGCCACCACGTGTGGAGCACGACGCGGCTGTAGCGGTAGCCGTAGGCGAAGTTGCCGCCCTTCTTCGACCGGCCGGAGGCGCGCCGGTGCATGGTGACGGGCCGCTCGGCGTAGCGGGCGCCGCGCATGATCGCACCGATGAGCAGCTCCGAGGCCTGGTACTGCGGCTCGTCGAGGGCGAGGCCCTCGCTCAGCTCGGCGCGGAAGGCCCGGATGGGGTTGGCGGTGTCAGTCACCTTCGTGCCGGTGAGGAGGGTGATGAGCACGCTGAAGACGAGGATCCCGATGTTGCGCACCGCGCCAGTCGAGTGCGTCGTGCCGAGGCGGCGCGAGCCGTTGGCGAAGTCGGCCTCGCCCGACGCGACCGGCTCGAGGACGCGCTCGAGGTCGCTCGGGTCGGTCTGGCCGTCGGCGTCGGCCGTCACGACGTAGGAGGCTCCGTGCTCGCGGGCGACCCGGTAGCCGAGGCGAAGCGCCGCCCCCTGGCCGCGGTTGACCGGTGCCACGATCGCGAAGTGGCCGGCGTCGCGCACGATCGCGGCGGTGCCGTCCTCCTCGCCGTCGACCACCACGATGACCGACGTCTCGAGGTCGCAGAGCTGCTTCGGGATCGACGAGACCACGTCGTAGATGTTGTCGCGCTCCTTGTAGGCCGCGATGACGACGGCCACCGGGGCGAGTCGCACCTCGCCGTGGGCCTCGCGCATCTCCTCGAGGGCCACGTCGTCGACGACGGCATTCAGGGCGCGCTGGCGCTGTTCTTCGCGGGCGTTCATCGCGAGGCGGCGCCTGGGCGGCTTCGGAGGAGGGTCGGGCGGATGGCGGAAATCCTGTCGACGTGGGGGATCAGGAGGCGAGCTTGCCTGGGTGCTCGGCGAGCATGCGGGCGGCCGGGACGCTGCGGTCGTCGGCGGCGGCCTTCGGGCCGGTCGGGGGCGCGCCGAGCGCCACCGCCGCTGCGGTCTCCACGGCACCGAGCAGCTCCCGCAGGTCGCGCGGCGGGGGGAAGTACTCGTCCTCCTCGACGGTGAAGACCGGCTCGACGCCGGCGGCGGGGGCGAGGCGGGCGACGACCTCGTCGACGAGCCATTCCGGTGCCGAGGCGCCGGCGGTCACGCCGACGACGCCCGCGAGGTCCTCGGGAAGCTCGTCGGCCGCGTTGACCCGCAGCACCCGGGGGCAGCCGGCCGCCGCGGCGACGTGGGTGAGCGAGACCGTGTTGGAGGAGTTCGCCGAGCCGATCACGACGACGGCGTCACAGCGCCCGGCGATCGCCTTCAGGGCGGCCTGGCGGTTCGTGGTGGCGTAGCAGAGGTCCGACCTGCCCGGCATCCACAGCTCGGGGAAGCGCTCTTTCGCCCGATCGGCGATGCCGCGCCACTCCTCGTGGGGGAGCGTCGTCTGGGCGAGCAGCGCGACGGGCGTGCCGAAGTCCTCGAGCGCCTCGACCTCCTCCTCGCTCTCGACGAGGCGCACCGCGCTCGGCGCGATGGCCATCGTGCCGATCGCCTCCTCGTGACCGGCGTGGCCGACGTAGACGACCGTGTAGCCCTTGGCTGCGCGCACCTTCAGCTCGTGGTGGACCTTCGTCACGAGCGGGCAGACGGCGTTGACGACGGCGCGACCGTGCTCGCCGGCCGCCTCCTCCACCTCGGGCGCGGAGCCGTGGGCCGAGAGCATCAGCGGGGCGCCGGCGGGCACGTCCGCGACGTCGTCGACGAAGACGACCCCCTGGCGCTGGAACTCCTCCACCACCAGGCGGTTGTGCACGATCTCGTGGTAGCAGTAGACGGGCGGCTCGAAGACCCGCACCATCCAGGCCAGGGCCTTGATCGCCATCTCGACGCCGGCGCAGAAGCCCCGCGGCTCAGCGAGCAGGACGCGTTCGACCTTCACGGGTCCGAGGTTAGCCGGGGTAGTCTGGGCGCATGCCGTTCCCGCAGGTGGTTGCGGTCGCGACCTCCTCGCCAGCGGAGCTGGCCGGTGTCGTGGTCGGCGACGAGATCCGTTCGATGAACGGTCGCGTCCCCCGCGACGTCATCGAGTACCGCTTCCTCGCCGACGAGGCGCTCGTCGAGCTCGAGGTCGAGCGCGGCGGGCTGACGCTCAGCCTCGTGGCCGACAAGGGCGATGGCGAGCCGCTCGGGATCGAGGTCTCCTCGGCGGTGTTCGACCGGGTGCGCACCTGCGACAACCACTGCGAGTTCTGCTTCATCTACCAGCTGCCGAAGGGGATGCGCCGGAGCCTCTACGTGAAGGACGACGACTACCGGCTCTCCTTCCTCTACGGCAACTTCACGACGCTCACGCGTTTCACCGAGCTCGACCTCGAGCGGGTCGTCACCGAGCGGCTCTCGCCCCTGTACGTCTCGATCCACGCCACGGACCCCGAGCTGCGCTCGCGCATGCTGCGCAACCGCCGCGGCGCGACCAGCCTGCGCTGGCTGCGCCAGCTGCTCGACCACGGGATCGAGGTCCACGGCCAGATCGTCGTCTGCCCGGGGGTGAACGACGGCGCGGTGCTGCACGAGACCTTCGCCGGCATCCTGGAGCGCTTCCCCGAGCTCGCCTCTGCCGCGGCCGTACCCCTCGGCGTGAGCAGGTTCTCGAAGGAGGCGGCGATGCGGTCGCACAGCCGCGCCGAGGCGGAGGCCGTCGTCGACGCCGTCGCGGCGTGGCAGGAGCGGTTCTTGTGGGGCACGGGCCGGCGCCTCGTCCACGCGGCTGACGAGTACTACCTGCTCGCCGGGAGGAGCTTCCCCCCGGCGGCCGCCTACGAGGACTTTCCCCAGGTGGAGAACGGCGTCGGCATGGCGCGCTCGTTCGAGGCCAGCTTCCTCGGCCGGCGCCAGCGCGGCGGCGACGCCCACGCCAGCGGCGGCTTCTTCCAGTCGGTCGACGGGGCCCCCGCCACCGGCTACCGGGCCGTGCGCGACTCCGCGGCCCTCACGCCCGCGTCCGGGCCGGTGCACCCGCGAGGCCGCCGCCGGGACGGCGAGGCGCCGCGCCCGGTGACGATCCTCACCGGCGAGTACGGCGCCCGCGTGCTCCGGCCGCTGCTCGACGGCGCCGGGCACGGCGACGTGGGGGTCGTGGCGGTGCGCAACGGCTTCTTCGGCGGCAACATCGCCGTGGCGGGTCTGATCACCGGGGCAGACCTCTCGGAGGCCCTCGCCGAGCTCCCCACCGACCGCCGCTACCTGGTGCCCGACGTCTGCCTCTCCGAGGGGCGCTTCCTCGACGGCACGACCGTCGCCGAGCTGCCTCGCGCGGTCGAGGTGGTTCCGGCCGACGGAGCGAGCCTTCGGCGCGCGCTCGCCGCCGTGCCCCGGCGCGAGCGAGCCGGCGCCGGTGCCTCCGCCACCGGGCCGGTGGCCGCGGCCCGATGAGCGCGACGAAGCTCACGCGCCCGCACGAGCGTGCGGAGGTGCCCGCGGACGGAGCAGCTGTCCGCGACCCCGTCGTCGTGATCGCCGGGAGGCCGAACGTCGGCAAGTCGACGCTCGTGAACCGCATCGTCGGTCGGCGGGTCGCGATCGTGGAGGAGAAGCCGGGGGTGACCCGGGACCGCCTGGAGCTGCGGGCGGACTGGCGGGGCCGCTCCTTCGTGATCATCGACACCGGCGGCGTGCTCGAGCGCGGCGACGCCCTCGACAAGAAGGTGACGGCGCAGGCGCTGCGGGCCGTGGGGAGCGCCGACGTCGTGCTCTTCGTGCTCGACGCGACGACCGGGCTCACCGCCGAGGACGAGGCGGTGGCGTCGATGCTGCGCCGCCAGAGCGACAAGGTCCTCGTCGTCGCCAACAAGGTCGACTCCACGCGCCAGGAGGCCGGCGCGTGGGAGCTGACCCGCCTCGGCTTCGGGGACCCGGTGCTCGTCTCGGCGCTCCACGGCCGGAGCGTGGGCGACCTGCTCGACCTCGTCGTGGAGCGCCTCCCGCAGGCCGGGTCCGTCCCGGGGGACGAGGCGGGGGAGGAGCGCGGTGACGGCGGGGGTGAGCCGGCCGGAGCGACGACGGACGAGCTCCCCGGGGGGATCCACGTCGGCGAGGGGACCGAGCTCGCGGGGGTGGCCATCGTCGGGCGGCCGAACGTGGGGAAGTCGACCCTGTTCAACCGCCTCGTCGGCGACGAGCGCAGCGTCGTCCACGACATACCGGGGACAACGCGCGACGCCATCGACACGCTCGTCGAGACCGACGAGGGCCTGCTCCGCTTCATCGACACCGCGGGGCTGCGCCGCAAGTCGAGGATCGAGGAGGGGAGCGAGTACTACTCGCTCGTCCGCTCGCTGTCCGCCATCGACCGCGCCGACGTCGCCCTGCTCGTGATCGACGCCTCGGAGGGGGTGACCCACCAGGAGCAGCGGCTGGCCGAGCGGGTGGACGCTGCGGGCAGCCCGATCGTCATCGTGCTCAACAAGTGGGACCTGCTCGACACCGAGCACCGGCTGTCGGTCGCGCGCGACGTGGAGGACCGGCTCGGCTTCCTCGACTACGCGCCGATCCTGCGGATCTCGGCCACGTCGGGATCGGGCGTCCACCGGCTGCTCCCGGCGGTGCGCGCCGCCATCGACGCGTACCACCGCAGGATCCCGACCGGGCAGCTCAACGATGCGATGAAGGCGATCCAGTCCGCGCACCCGGCGCCGGGCGCCCGGATCCTCTACGCCGTCCAGGGCGCGGTCGACCCGCCGACGATCACGGTCTTCGCCACGAGCCGGCTCCAACCCGGCTACCTGCGCTACGTCGAGCGTGGGCTGCGCGAGCGCTTCGGCCTCGGACCGACGCCGCTCAAGCTGCGGGTGCGCCTGCGGGGGAAGTCGTGACCGCCGGGACGCGCCGGCCGCCGACGGGGCCGGGGGCGGGCGCGCGCGGGCGCCGGGCGGCCGGGACGTGCGCTCGAGGAGTCCGTGGATGAAGAATCACACCGTGGCGTGGTGCGCGTCCTGCAGCCGACCCGTGGCGGACACCGAGGTCGAGCTCGGCGGCGACGGCCGCTCCCTCTGCCCGAGCTGCCAGCAGCCGCTCTCGCCCGGCCGGGCGCCGGGCGCGACGGCGGCGCCGTCGGTGAGCCTCGCCGGTGCCGGTGCCGGTGCCGGTGCCAAGGCGACGGCCACACCTGCGGGCGCCGGCGCGACCGAGCTGGCCGGAGCGTCCGACGACGAGGACGACGAGGAGCCGATCAAGGCGCCCTGGCACTTCAAGGTGCTGGTCGTCGGGACGGCCGGCTACCTCGTGTACCGGCTGATCTGGGTCATCTTCTGGCTCACCGGCCACGCCTGGCACGGCTGAGGCCAACCGGCCCGGGTGGTCGGCGCCGGGGCCGACCCCTCGCCGTGTGCGCCCGGTTCAGTGGGCCGCCGCCGCACAGGCGCAGCCCGCCCCGCAGCCGCCGGCGGGGACCTGTCCCGCCGAGCGGCCGGGCGTCGCGAAGACCGACAGGAGGCGGCGGGCGCCCTCGTGGCCCTCCGGGCACGCCGCCGGGGCGGACGAGAGCTCGGCCGGCCGGCGCAGCTCGAACGTCGTGGTGCACTCGGGGCAGCGGTACTCGTAGAGCGGCACGGTTCCCTCCTCCTGCTTTTCCTGCCAGGCGGACGATACCTCCATCCCCGTCGCGCCCCGCGACCGGCGGCGGGGCGACCCTTGCCGGGCGGCCCTACTGGTAGGTCATCGTGAATCCGGTGCCGCTGAACGTCGAGGGGAGGGCGACCACGGCGCCGCCCTGCACCATCTCGAACGCGTTCGCCGAGCCGAGGGCCGGCACCGCCAGGTTGGCGGTGACGCCCGAGAAGGTCGCGGTGCCGAAGTCGGCCAGGGGGAAGAGCGAGCCGGAGGTGGCGTCCGAAGGATCCTCGTTGATCCACTCGGCAGAGGTTCCCGGTCCGCTGTAGGCGGTCGGCTGGGAGAGGGTCTCCTGCCAGCCCGCCGTCTGGTCGGTGAGGGTGAACTGCCACTCGCCGGGAGAGACCTGCCAAAGGTGGGCGGCGACAACGTCACCGGCGGACACCGCACGGAAGTCGTACTCGGGGTCGGGGAGCTGTTCGACCCACGCCACGTTGCTCTGGACACCACCGGCGCACATCGACCGGGTCCCCGTCTGGAAGAGATCGCCGTTGGTGAGCCCGTCGACGCCCACCCAGTCGGAGACCTGGCTGTCCGGTGTGGCTGCGCACTCGAGGGTCGGAACGGTCCAGGTGCCCTGGACGTCGGTGGTGCCGCCGGGGGCGGACTCGAGCGCGTAGCCGGACCAGTTCGACGACTGGTTGCCGGGCGTCGAGGGCGACGGCACCGGCGGCGGCATCACGGGCGTCGTGGTCGTGGTCGAGGTCGTCGTCGCGGGAAGGACGTTCGGGCCGACGACGACGACCCAGGCACTCCTGCGGTGGACGAGCCCGCTGCGGACGAGCACCCGGACGGTGAAGCGCTTGACGGTCGCGGAGCGATTGGCCCGCACGGTACCGGCGTGGGCGAACAGGGGACCGCCGCAGCGGTACGTGCCGTGGAAGACGACGCCATGACCGGAGGACAACCTGCACGTGCTGCCGCGTGGAATGTTCCGCAGGCGCACCGTGAAGTGGCCACCCGTGCTCGGGAAGCTGACGGAGTTGCTCGACGCCGTCAGCACGTGGCTGACGCGTCGACTGGCGACGTGCGAACCGAGGCTCTCGGTGGTGGACGGACGGGCGCCGACGGGAACGTGCGCAGCGGACATCTCGAGGCCGTTCACGGAGGCCGCGCCCTGCGCGGACGCTGCTGCGGCAGCGCTCAGCGCGCCGGTCAGCAGCAGGCACGTCGCCGCTGCGGCGATGGCCTGCTGGACGCTGTGGATGTTCCTTCTGTTGAGCACGGCATTCTCCCCGTCGTGGGATTCCCGGGGAGCCGTCTGGCCGGCGGCTTGTCTGCCTGAGAACCCCGTAGGTGACTCGTTCATCGCAACTCGGCGGCGCCCGATTCGGGGTTCGGAAATCGGTGCCGGTGTCGTGTTCGGTGGTGCCTCGTGGTGCGTCAGGGACTGGCGGCGCACCGCCACAAGATGACCGGCGTCAGGACCGGCCGGGGAACATCTCCCCGTGTCGTCCGGAACAGCTCAGTACGGATCGTACGGCTCGTGTCTCGCTCGCGCCTCCACCATGGGCACTAGAAAGCCCGCCAATTTGCTGTATCTAGCGGGTCGATCTCACGATCGGTGGCGCCGTGATCACGCAATGCAGGACCGTCCACCGCCGCGTCCCGCCAGGTGGTGCGTCAGGTCCTTCTTCACCTGCTCGGACGAGGTCGTCGACCACGGCAGTCCCCAGTGCGCCCGGGGGAGTCCGAGAAGGCGAGGACCGCCTCCTTCGCGCCGGCCATCAGTGCTGCGACCGCGCCGATGCGTCCCGCGGCCGCTGCTCGACATGACCGTCCCGCCGGCTGGCGTTGCCGTCGAGCGCGGCGTGGGCGAGCATCGGCCAGAACCTCGCGACGGCGATCTCCCGTGGCCGTCTTGACGACGCGAGCGGGCGCGTCGTGATCTGGACCGGCGCCGGCGGCGTCGCCCTGCAGCACCGGACGGAGCCACGACCCGCCGTGTGGGTGACCATGATGATGCCAATGAGGGAACACATGTCACGCAACCGGCGGAAGACGTTGCCGGAGCGCGTTCGTACACTTCTTAACTAGCTGTGGCGAGCGCTGGGTGGCCAGACGTTGCGCCCTGATCTGCCACCCCGCGTGAGGGGCAACCGTTGCGGAGAGTCCATTCGAGGAACGCAAGACGGCGCGCCAGGCGCCGCCTCCGGTGGACGAGGCTCACGGCAATCGTGGTGCTCGCCGGGTCGGGCGCGGTGTCCTCCGGCGCAGTGGCGGCGCGATCGGCCTCGACGCTCTCCCTCGTCCAGGAAAAGGTGCGGGTGCTGGCCAAGGCGGGCGCGGCAACCGTCACGCTGTCTGCCGCCGCGACCGCGGGCGACCTGCTGATCGCCGTCGGTGTGAGCGCGCCCGGCCGCGCCTCCATCACCGGCCCGAGCGGCTTCACGCTCGACGGCAGGAGCGCCGGATCCCCGGCGGTCGGCAGCGCCGCCGTGTGGTCGATGACCGCCACCGGCGGGGAGAAGACGCTCCGCTTCTTCGCCCGCGGTGCCCGCGTGCGCAGGGAACTAGCGGTGTTCGAGATCGCGGGGCTCGCCTCGCCGGCGACCGTCGACGGCACGGTCGCCTGGACGCACAGCGGTCGGACGGTGCGCCACTACACACAGTCCTACGGTTCGTCGCCGGCCGCGGCCGGCGAGCTGGCCTTGGCCTTCTTCTCCTCTACCACCGCCACGAGCAGGACGCCGCAGGGATGGTCGAGGCTCGCCGGTCGGTCGAGACCGGACCAGTTCGCCAGCTTTTACTTCGAGGCGACGGGGACGACGCGCCCGTCCATCACCGCCGCGACGCTGAGGCCGTCCGGCCGATACCTAGCGGGGATGGTCGTCTTCAAGCCGGCGGTGCCGCCGAGCACGGCCGTCGCACTGCCGGCGACGACCACCAGCGATCCGCCGCCTTCCGGGTCGGTGACCTCGACGAGCGATCCGCCAGCCATGTCGCCGTCCACCACGACGTCCTCCTCGACGACGATCCCGCCATCCTCGACGTCCACGTCCTCGTCCACATCGACGCCCTCCACGTCCTCGTCCACCTCCACGTCCTCCACGTCCACGACAACGACGTCGTCGACGACCACGTCGACCACCCCGACAACGACGCCCTCCACGACCGCGACGACGCAGGCCACGTCGACGGCCGTGTGCGGGAACGGTCCTGCGGGTCAGGCGACCAAGGTGATGGTGATCTTCGAGGAGAACGAAGACGAGTCGGCCGTCGTCGGCTCCTCGAGCGCCCCGTACATCAACTCGATCGCGTCCCAGTGCGGACTGGCGACGAATTACACGGCGCTCGAGCATCCGAGCTTGCCCAACTACCTGGAGATGATGTCCGGCGTGTCGTACGACTCGTCGCCCTGGACCGCCGACTGTGGCCCGGGGGCCAGCGGGTGCACGACCGCGAACCCCTCGGTCTTCTCCCAGACCGCGAACTGGAAGTCCTACGTCGAATCGATGCCGTCGAACTGCGACACGTCCGACAATGGCGACTACGAGACTCGTCACAACCCGGCGGTGTACTACTCGAGCCTCACCGACTGCTCGACGAACGACGTCCCGCTCAACGACCTGGCAGCTGACGTCGACGGCGGCACGCTGCCGACGATCTCCACCGTTACCCCCAACGGTCTCGATGACGGCGAGAACGGCACGCTGGCCAGCACGGACAGTTGGCTCTCTGCCACCCTCCCGTCGATCCTCGCAGGGCCCGATTACCAGAGCGGCCGCCTGGCGATCATCATCGTGTGGGACGAGGGCTCCGGGTCTGGCGACGTGCCGAGCAACCCGCCGTTGATCGTTCTCTCAGAGGGCACACCGGTCGGCGCGACGGTGTCGACGGCGTTCAACGACTATTCGATCACCGCGACGATCGACTCGATCGCCGGACTGCCGCAGCTCGGTTCGGGGTCGCCGCTCAGCGGGTTCGGGCTGTAGCCCGGGCGGCCGCATCGGAGTCGGCACACAGCGTTCAGGTCCTTGGGGGATGGACCTGTGTCCTAGATGGAGCCTCTCCGCGCGCTGATCGCCGAGATATCCTCCTCGGTCCACAAACCGGATGCGCCCCGCCGACCCGGGTCCGAGGAGCTCAGAAGGGGGGTTGGCGCTACGCGAAGGTCTGAAGCGGGCTGAAGGCGTTGCGGACGTCGGGCTCGGTCGGCTGTGTCCGGTCGATCGCTCGTTCCCCGTCACCGGCGCTGACCACTCGCGCTAGGGTGAGGGACGGTGAGCCCGCCGCCCTGACCAGGGAGAACGGCGAGCAGAGCCACAACGGGCTGTGGCGCAGCTTGGTTAGCGCGCTTGACTGGGGGTCAAGAGGTCCCGGGTTCAAATCCCGGCAGCCCGAC
>Ga0209415_10004768_pt1 | contig 24743 bp, 23 predicted proteins | sample PeaSoiSIISIP2007_FD_187696 | JGI IMG/M metagenome (GOLD analysis project Ga0209415, IMG submission 187696) | Peat soil microbial communities from Weissenstadt, Germany - SII-SIP-2007 (SPAdes) (version 2) | ecosystem: Environmental > Terrestrial > Soil > Wetlands > Peat | place: Germany... | reverse complement strand
CCGCCACAACGCGGCGCTGCTGAAGCGGCTGGCGGCGCCCGCCGCGCTGTGCGCCGTGGTGAAGGCCGACGCCTATGGCCACGGCACCGTGGCCGTGGCCCGGGCGGCGGTGGAGGGCGGGGCCTCGTGGTTGGCGGTGGCGCTCGTGGAAGAGGGGGTGGCGCTGCGCGACGCCGGCATCGACGCCCCCGTGCTCGTGCTGTCCGAGCCGCCGGCTGCGTCCATGGGCACGGTCGTGGACAGGGGACTCACGCCGACGCTCTACACGGCCGCCGCCGTGGACGGCGCCGCCCGGGCCGCCGCCGCCGCCGGCACGGCGCTCACCGTGCAGGTGAAGGTGGACACGGGCATGCACCGGGTGGGCGCCGATCCGGCCGACGTCGTCTCCATCGTCACCGCCGTCGACGCCGCTCCGGGACTCCGTTTCGGAGGCCTGTGGAGCCACCTGGCCGTGGCCGACGAGGTCGACGACGAGAGCCGGGCCTTCACCGCCGGCCAGGTCGCGCTGCTGGCCGAGACCCGGGCCGCCCTGGCCGCCGCCGGGCTCGATCCGCCCCTCGTGCACCTGGCCAACTCGGCCGGGGCCATCGCCGTGCCCGAGACCCGGCTGGACATGGTCCGGTGCGGCATCTCGCTGTACGGGGTGGTGCCCACGCCCGCCCTCGCCCCGGTGCTGGCCGCCCAGCCGGCGGTGGCGGGGGGCGAGGGTCTGCGGCCCGTGCTGTCGCTGCGGTCGCGGGTGTCGCTCGTCCGGACCCTCGAGGCCGGGGAACGGCCGTCCTACGGCCGGCGGACGGCCCTGGGGCGGCGGTCGGTCGTCGCCACCGTCCCCATCGGCTACGCCGACGGCGTCCCCCGACGCTACGGCCGGCGGGGCGGTACCGTGCTGATCGGCGGTCGCCGCCGCCCGTTGGCCGGTACGGTCACCATGGATCAGATCGTGGTGGACTGCGGTCCCGACGCCGAGGTGTCGGTGGGCGACGAGGTGGTGCTCATCGGCCGGCAGGGTGAAGGATGCCTGTCGGTGCAGGACTGGGCCGACGTCCTCGGCACCATCGGCAACGAGGTGCTCACGGAGATCGGGTCACGGGTGCCCCGGGTGGTGGTCGACGGGGCACCCGGCGAGGAGGAGAAGACATGAGCAGCGGGGAGTCGAAGGGCCGCCGACGGGGCCGGGTGTTCGCCCTCGGTGCCGGCGCCACCGCTGTGGCCGGGGCGGTGGGGTGGGCCCTGCAGCACCGGGCGGTCTCGCGTTCGGCGGCCACGGCCGGGGAGATGGCGGCCGAGGGCCTGGCCCTGCCCGACGACCTTCGCCACCACTTCGTCGACACCGAGGACGGCGGCCGGATCCACGTCGTCGAACGCGGGCAGGGGCCGCCGCTCGTGCTGCTGCACGGGTTCATGCTGAGCTCCGCCCTCTGGGTGCACCAGCTGCGCGACCTGGCCGACCACCACCGGGTCATCGCCGTCGACCTGCGGGGCCACGGCCAGTCGCTGCCCGGGTCGACCGGCTCGGGTCTCGAGACGCTGGCCGCCGACGTCCGGACTGTGCTCGAGGTGCTCGGCGTGGAGGGCGCGGTCGTGGTGGGCCACTCCATGGGCGGGATGGTGGCCCTGCAACTGGTGCTCGACCTGCCCGCCGCCGAGCGGCACCGGCGACTGGCCGGCGTCATCCTGACGTCGACCACGGCCGGGCCCTTCGCCACCCTGCCGGGCTGGACGGGCGTGGCCCGGGTGACCGGTCCGGTGACGGCCCGGGCCCTGCTCGTCGGGGAACGGTTCGGAGCGAAGGCCCTGCCCTCGCGCGACCTGCGCTGGTGGATCGTCCGGCTCGGCTTCGGCGCCGACGCCCCGCCCGCCCAGGTCCGCTTCGTCGAGGCCATGCACCGCGCCACGCCGTCGCGGACGCTGGCCGACCTGATCCCCTCGCTCGCCCTCTTCGACCTCTCGGGGAAGCTCGGCGCCATCGACCTGCCCGTCCTCGTGGTGGTGGGCTCGCACGACAGGCTCACGGCGCCGCGCCTCGCCCGGCGGATGGTCGACGCCTTGCCCGAGGCGCAGCTGGTCGAGTTGCCCCGCTGCGGGCACATGCCCATGCTCGAACGCCGTCACGAGTTCTCCCGCCTGGTCGACGAGTTCACGGCCAAGATCTCCTGACCCGGTCGTGGGCACCCTGGCCGAGCTGCGGACCGAGGCCCTCCGCTGCACCCGCTGCGCCCTGGCCGCCGGTCGGACCCAGGTCGTCTTCGGTGTCGGGGACCCCGAGGCCGGCCTGCTGTTCGTGGGCGAGGGGCCCGGGCGCGAGGAGGACCTGGCCGGTGAGCCCTTCGTCGGTCGGTCGGGCAAGCTGCTCGACAAGCTCGTCCAGCAGGAGCTCGGCCTCGACCGGTCGCAGTTCTACATCGCCAACGTCGTCAAGTGCCGGCCCCCCGGCAACCGCGATCCGCTGCCGGACGAGATCGCGGCCTGCCGCCCTTACCTCGAGGGCCAGCTGGACCTGATCGATCCGGCCGTGGTGGTGACGCTGGGCAACTTCGCCACCCGGCTGCTGCTCGAGACGACGGAGGGGATCACCCGGCTCCGGGGCCGGGTCTACCCCTTCCGCCGCGGCCACCTGGTCCCCACCTTCCATCCGGCGGCGGCGCTGCGGGGGGGAGCCGAGGTGGTGGCGGGGATGCGGGCCGACCTGATCCGGGCCAAGCGGCTTCTGGCCGGCGACGCCCCGTGACCCGGTGACAGCGTCGGCGATCGTGGCGCGCACCTCCTCGGCCGACGAGACCCGCGCGCTGGCGGCGGCGCTGTCCACGGTGCTGCGCCCGGGAGACCTGGTCCTGCTCGTGGGCGACCTGGGCACGGGCAAGACGACCTTCAGCCAGGGCCTGGCCGCCGGCCTGGGGGTGACCGAGTCCGTCACCAGCCCTACCTTCACCCTCGTCCGGGCCTACCGCTGCCACAGCTCGGGCGACCGGGGCGCCATCCGGACCCTGCTGCACGCCGACCTCTACCGGCTCGACCGGCTCCAAGACGTCGTCGAACTCGGTCTCGGGGAGATGGTCGAGGACGACGCGGTCGCCGTGATCGAATGGGGAGATGTGGCCGGCTCGCTCTTCGGTCACGAGGCCCTGACCGTCCGGCTGTCCGCCGCCGCGACCCCTGCCGAGCGAGCCGACGACGAGCGAGCCGACGAAGAACGAGCCGACGAGGAACGAGCCGACGAGGAACGAGCCGACGAGGAACGAGCCGACGAGGAACGAACGGTGACCGTCGAGCCCGACGGCAGCTGGTGGGCGCGGTCGGACGCCCTGGCCGAGCGGCTCCGTCGGTGGAAGGCCTGAGGGCGGTGCTCGTGCTGGCGGTGGAGTCGGCCACCGAGACGGCGGCGGTGGCCGTGGCCGACGAGGAGGGCGTGCTGGGATCGCTCACGGTGGCCGGACGGCGTCACACCGAGACGATCGCCCCCGCCATCGAAGCCCTGTGCCGGCGGCTGGGGGTGGCGCTCGCCGACGTGGAGATGGTCGGGGTCGACATCGGGCCGGGACTCTTCACCGGCCTGCGGGTGGGGGTGGGCACGGCCCAGGCGCTCGCCTTCGCCCTCGAGATCCCGGTGGTGCCGGCCGGCAGCCTCGAGGTCCTGGCCCACGCCGTGACCCTGTCGGGGCTGGCCGAGGGCCGTCTGGTCGTCCCCGTGGTCGACGCCCGGCGGGCCGAGGTCTTCTCCGGCCGCTTCCGGCCGGCGCCCGGCGGGCCCGTCGAGGTGGGATCGGAGGCCGTCTCGGCCCCGGGGGAGCTGGCAGCGGAGCTGGCCGCGCTGCACGAGGGCCCCGTCCTCGTGGGCAACGGCGCCCTGCGGTACCGATCGCTCTTCGCCGACGTCGCCGGGGCCACCCTGGCGGGGCCGGCTTACGGGTCGCCTCCGGTGACGGCACTGGCCGACCTGTGCGTGGCCCGGGCCCGGGCCGGTCGGGCCGTGGACGGGGCCGCGGTCATGCCCCGGTACCTCCGCCAGGCCGACGCCCGGATCAACTGGGAACAGCGGATCCCGCCCCGGCCGGCCCGGGCGCCGACGCCATGACGATCGACGGGCCGACGATGGACGACGGCCCGGGGGCGAACGGGGGTCCGGGCCGGAAGGTGGCCGGGGCCGTCCGGATCGCCCCTCTGCGCCGCCGGTACCTGCGGGCCGTGGTCCGGATCGAAGAGGACGCCTACCCCCGGCCCTGGTCGGCCAATCTCTTTCTCTCCGAACTGGCCCAGCGCTCGTCGCGCCGGTACATCGTGGGTTCGATCGGGCCCATCGTGGTGGGCTACGCCGGGCTGATGATCGTCGACGACGAGGGTCATGTCACCACCCTGACCGTCGACCCCGGCTGGCACCACCGGGGGATCGGCACGGTCCTGCTCCTCGACCTGGCCCGGTCCGCCCCCGGTCTCGGGGTGAAGCACCTGACGCTGGAGGTCCGGGTGGGCAACGACCCGGCCCAGGCGCTGTACCGTCGCTTCGGCTTCGCCCCGGTGGGGGTCAGGAAGAACTACTACGCCGAGACGGGGGAGGACGCCATCATCATGTGGGTCCGCGACATCGACGGCCCCGAGTACGCGGCGAGGCTGGCCGACATCGAGGCCCACCTGGAGTCGGACCGGTGAGCGCCCCGACGACGGCGGCCATCCTGGGCATCGAGACCTCGTGCGACGAGACGGCGGCGGCCGTGGTGGGAGCCGACGGCCGTATCCGGTCGTCGGTGGTGTCCAGCCAGATCGACCGCCACACCGCCTACGGCGGGGTGGTCCCCGAGATCGCCGGCCGGGCCCACCTCGAGCTGCTGCCGGCCGTGCTCGGCCTGGCGCTGACCGACGCCGGGCTCCGCCGGCGGGCACCGGGGCTCGAGGCCGTGGCCGCCACCTCCGGTCCCGGTCTCATCGGCTCGCTGCTCGTGGGCATCAGCGAGGCCAAGGCCCTGGCGCTCGCCTGGGACGTGCCCTTCGTGGCCGTCAACCACCTGGAGGGGCACCTCTTCGCCGCCCTGCTCGACCATTCCGGTCCCGGTCGGTCCCCCGATGACGGGGCGGCGGGGGACTGGCCCCTGGTGGTGGCCCTCGTCTCGGGGGGCCACAGCCTGATCGTCGCCATGGAGGGCCCCGGTCGCTACCGGCTGCTCGGGGCCACCCTGGACGACGCCGCCGGGGAGGCCTTCGACAAGGTGGCCCGCTTCCTGGGCCTCGGCTACCCCGGCGGCCCCGCCATCGAGCGCGCCGCCGCGTCGGGCGACCCGTCGGCCTTCGCCTTTCCCCGGGCCCTCGTCGACGACGGCCTCGACCTGTCCTTCTCGGGGCTCAAGACGGCCGTCGTGCGGGCCGTGCAGAAGCACCCCGACGCCTCCAACGAGGACGTGGCCGCCTCGTTCCAACAGGCCGTCGTCGACGTGCTCGTGGCCAAGCTGGTCCGCGCCGCCCAGACCACGGGGGCGGGGGCGATGTGCCTGGGCGGGGGGGTGGCGGCCAACGGCCCCCTGCGGCTCGCCCTCGAGGCGGCCGGCGCCGAGCTGGGCATACCGGTCTACCTGCCCGACCGGGCCATGTGCACCGACAACGCCTCCATGATCGCGGCGGCCGCCTGGTGGCAGCTCGTGCACCTGGGCCCGAGCCCCCTGGACACCGCCGCCGATCCCAACCTGCCGCTCCGGCTCCTGCCCTGAGCAGCGGCCGGTCGTCCCTGGGGGTGGGCCGGGAACGGGCGGGGGACGGCCGGTACGGGCCGATTCGGGCCGGGGGGCGGTTGCCGCGGGGTCCGGAGCCCGCTATCGTTAGCACTCGCAAGGTTAGAGTGCTAACGCCCACAGGAGGCTCGTCAGTATGAAGCTCCACCCCCTCGAGGACCGGATCGTCGTCCGCCCCGGTGAGTCCGAGGAGACCACAGCCTCTGGGCTGGTCATCCCCGACACCGCCAAAGAGAAGCCACAGCAGGGCGAGGTTCTCGCCGCCGGACCCGGTCGCCGTGCCGAGACCTCGGGCGAGCTCATCCCTATCGATGTCAAGGTCGGCGACACCGTCGTGTATTCGAAGTACGGCGGCACCGAGATCACGATCGACGGCGAGGACCTGCTCATCCTCTCCGGCCGTGACGTCCTCGCCAAAGTCCTGAAGAAGTAGTCGCCGATGTCCAAGATCCTGAAGTTCGACGAGGCGGCGCGACGCGGCCTCGAGGCCGGCGTGAACAAGCTGGCCGACACCGTCAAGGTCACGATCGGCCCGAAGGGCCGCAACGTCGTGATCGACAAGAAGTTCGGTGCCCCCACCATCACCAACGACGGCGTGACCATCGCCCGCGAAGTGGAGCTGGAGGACCCGTTCGAGAACATGGGTGCCCAGTTGGTGAAGGAGGTCGCCACCAAGACGAACGACGTCGCCGGTGACGGCACCACCACCGCCACGGTGCTGGCCCAGGCCCTGATCCACGAGGGCCTGCGCAACGTGGCCGCCGGCGCCAGCCCCATGGCGCTCAAGCGGGGCATGGAGAAGGGCGTGGCCGCGGCGGTAGCCGCCATCAAGAAGCAGTCCAAGGAGATCGATTCCAAGCACGAGATCGCCCAGGTGGCCGCCATCTCGGCGGCCGACTCGAACATCGGCGACATCCTGGCCGAGGCCATCGACAAGGTGGGCAAGGACGGCACGGTGACGGTCGAGGAGTCGAACACCTTCGGCCTCGAGCTCGAGTTCACCGAGGGCATGCAATTCGACAAGGGATTCCTCTCGCCCTACTTCGTGACCGATCCCGAGCGCCAGGAGGCGGTCCTCGACGACCCCTTCGTGCTGATCGCCAACCAGAAGATCTCGGCCGTCCACGACCTCGTGCCCGTGCTCGAGAAGATCATGCAGACGGGCAAGCCCCTGCTGATCATCGCTGAGGACGTCGACGGTGAGGCGCTGGCCACCCTGGTGGTCAACAAGATCCGCGGCACGTTCACATCGGTGGCGGTGAAGGCACCGGGGTTCGGCGAACGCCGCAAGGCGATGCTGCAGGACCTGGCCGTGCTGACCGGGGGTCAGGTCATCTCCGAGGAGATCGGCCTGAAGCTCGAGAACACGACCATCGATCTGCTCGGGTCCGCCCGCAAGGTGATCATCACCAAGGACGACACGACCGTGGTCGACGGCGCCGGGAATCCCGACGACGTGAAGGGCCGGATCGCCCAGATCAAGCGCGAGATCGAGGACACCGACTCCGATTGGGACCGGGAGAAGCTCCAAGAACGGCTGGCCAAGCTGGCCGGGGGCGTGGCCGTCGTCCGCGTCGGAGCCGCCACCGAGGTGGAGCTGAAGGAGAAGAAGCACCGCATCGAGGATGCTCTCTCCGCCACCCGGGCCGCCATCGAAGAGGGCATCGTGGCCGGTGGGGGGACCGCCCTGGTCCGCAGCCGGGCCGCCGTCGAGAAGGTGGCCAAGAGCCTCGAGGGCGACGAGGCCACCGGGGCGCGCATCGTGGCCAAGGCCCTCGACGAACCCCTCAAGTGGATCGCCATCAACGCCGGCCTCGAAGGAGCGGTCACTGTCCGCCAGGTCGAGTCCGAGACGGGAACGGTTGGTCTCAATGCCGCCACCGGAGTGTTCGAGGACCTGGTGAAGGTGGGCGTGATCGACCCCGCCAAGGTCACCCGCTCGGCGCTGCAGAACGCGGCGTCGGTGGCCGGTCTGCTGCTCACCACCGAGGCCCTCGTGGCCGACAAGCCCGAGAAGTCCGATGGCGGGGCGGCGGCCGCCGCTGCCGCCGCCGGTATGGGCGGCATGGGTGGCATGGGTGGCATGGGCATGATGTAGCCGGTCTCGACCGGAGCCCCGTGGGGCCCGGTCGCCAGGTGAACGACGCGGCCGGGCCCCCAGGGTCCGGCCGCCGTCGCGGGCGGGCGTCTCCCACGACCGCCATGGCGTCCACGACGACCGGAATAGCCTGCATCGGATGGAGGGGACCCCGACCGGCACGCCCGACGTCGAACTCGGGGCGGGGCCCGACGCACCGATCGCCCCCGTGCCCCGCGAAGGGGGGCGTCAAGTCATCCCCCGGCCGCCGTCGGCCCGGGCCGGGTCGGCGGCCCCGTGGGCGGAGCTGTCCCCCGGCCGCCGCCACGGCATCACTGTGGACCGGGTCCGGCGGGCCTTCTGGGACATTGGCTCGGCCCCGGCCGACGCCCGCCGGCTGGCCCCCGACGGCTTTCGCGTTCTCCAGTCACCGGCCGCCGTCCTGGCGCCGTTGTTCGACGAGGACGGCGAGGCCCGAGTCATCCTCACCCGACGGGCCGCCCATCTGCGGGCCCATCGCGGTGAGGTCAGCTTCCCGGGGGGCCGGTTGGACGAGGGGGAGACCCCGGAGGCGGGGGCGCTGCGCGAGGCGGCCGAGGAGATCGGTCTCGACCCGGACCCGGTGGAGACGATCGGCCGGCTCACACCGGTAACGACCTTCGCCTCGGGCAGCACCATCACCCCGGTGGTGGGACTGCTCCCCGGCCGCCCCGCGCTGGTGGCGAGCCCGCACGAGGTCGAGCATGTCTTCGACGTCTCTTTGACCGAGCTGGCCGACCCGCAGGTCTTCCGCGAGGAGTGGTGGACGGTGCCGGGGAGGGGTCCGACGCCGCTGACCGACGGCGCCGCCAACGAGGGCCGCCAGCCCTTCCCGGTCTGGTTCTTCGAGCTGCCCGACGACACCGTCTGGGGGGCCACGGCCCGGATGCTCGTCGATCTGCTGCGTCTGGTCCTCGAGGTCTGACCGCTTCGGTGTCGACCGCCGGCGTGCGCCGCAGGGGCGTCCGCCCCGGACGGTAACGTAGAAGGACGCTGGCGGGCGACGGCGGGCGGGCACGGCAGCGCTGAGGAGGCACCCAGGTGGCAGACATCGAGATCGGCATCTACAAGTCGGGACGCCGGGCCTACGGGTTCGACGACATCGCCATCGTTCCGAGCCGCCGGACGCGCGATCCCGAGGATGTCGACATCTCGTGGGAGATCGATGCCTTCCGCTTCGACCTCCCCCTCATGGCGGCGGCCATGGACGGCGTGGTGAGCCCTCGGACGGCGATCGAGATCGGCCGGCTGGGCGGGCTGGCCGTGCTCAACCTCGAGGGCCTCTGGACCCGCTACGAGGATCCCGACTCGCTGTTCGAGGAGATCTCCAAGCTCGACGACGAGAAGGCCACGGCCCGGATGCAGCAGATGTATCTGGAGCCGATCAAGCCCGAGCTCGTCACCGAACGCATCCGCGAGATCAACGCCGCCGGGGTCGTCTCCTGCGCGTCGGTCACCCCGCAACGGACGACCGGACTGGCCCCGGCCATCCTGGCGGGCGAGCTCGACATACTCGTCATCCAGGGCACCGTGGTCTCGGCCGAGCACGTCTCGAAGACGGCGGAGCCTCTCAATCTGAAGAAGTTCATCCGGGAGTTCGACCTTCCCGTGATCGTGGGGGGCTGCGCCTCGTACCCGGCCGCCCTCCACCTCATGCGCACGGGGGCGGTGGGCGTGCTCGTGGGCGTCGGTCCGGGCAACGCCTGCACCACCCGGGGAGTCCTCGGCATCGGCGTCCCCCAGGCCACGGCCATCGCCGACGTGGCCGGCGCCCGGATGCGCCACCTCGACGAGACGAACGTCTACGTCCACGTCATCGCCGACGGCGGCATGAGCCGGGGCGGCGACATCGCCAAGGCCATCGCCTGCGGTGCCGACGCCGTCATGCTCGGGTCGCCGTTGTCCTCGGCCCAGGAGGCACCCGGTCTCGGCTACCACTGGGGCATGGCCACCTTCCACCCCACACTGCCGCGCGGGGCCCGTGTCCGCACCACCGTCCGGGGCACCATGAACGAGATCCTCCTCGGGCCGGCCCACGAGAACGACGGTCGGATGAACCTCTTCGGCGCGCTGCGGACGTCGATGGCCACCTGTGGCTACCAGTCGGTCAAGGAATTCCAGAAGGCCGAAGTGATGATCGCCCCGGCCCTGCAGACCGAGGGCAAGGCGTTGCAGCGTTCCCAGGGTGTGGGGATGGGTCGCTGAAGACCGTCCCGCAGCCGGACCGCCTCCTTCCCCCCCAGCCCAAAGACAACGCGTCATGACCGACGACCTCGAGACCATCCTCGTCGTCGACTTCGGCGCCCAGTACGCCCAGCTGATCGCCCGCCGCGTGCGTGAAGCACGCGTCTATTCGGAGATCGTCCGCCACGACATCGGTGTCGACGAGATGGCGGCGCGCCGTCCCAAGGGCATCATCTTGTCGGGGGGACCGGAATCGGTGCACGCCGAATGGGCCCCGCGTCTCGACCCAGGGATCTACGACCTCGGGGTGCCCATCCTGGGCATCTGTTACGGCGCCCAACTGCTGTGCGCCCAACTGGGAGGGACCGTCACCCGAACGGGGCGGGGCGAATACGGACGGACCCCGCTCACCCGGACGGGCGCCTCCCGGCTGTTCGCCGACTGGCCACCGGACGCCGATGCCGACGTCTGGATGAGCCACGCCGACTCGATCACGGAGGTCCCGTCCGGCTTCGTGGTCACGGCGTCGTCGCCCGACGCCCCGGTGGCGGCCCTGGAGGACACCGAACGCCGGCTGCTCGGGGTGCAGTTCCACCCCGAGGTCCAGCACACCCACCGCGGCCAGGAACTTCTCGAGCGCTTTCTCTTCGACGTCTGCGGGGCCCGTCCCAGTTGGACGCACACCAACATCATCGAGTCGTCGGTGGACGCCGTGCGGGCCCAGGTGGGTGGAGCCCGGGTGCTGTGTGCCCTGTCCGGTGGGGTCGACTCGGCCGTGGCCGCCGCCCTCGTCCACCGTGCCATCGCAGACCAGCTCACCTGTGTGTTCGTGGACACCGGCCTCATGCGCGCGGGCGAGGCCGATCAGGTGGAGGAGACCTTCCGGTCGCAGTTCCACGTCGATCTCGTCCACGTGAAGGCGGTCGACCGTTTCTTCGGAGTGCTGGAAGGCCTGACCGATCCCGAAGAGAAGCGCAAGGCCATCGGCGAGACGTTCATCCGCGTCTTCGAAGAGGTGGCCCGCGACGTCGAGGACGCGCGCTTCCTGGTCCAGGGGACGCTCTACCCCGACGTCATCGAGTCGGGGACGAAAGACGCCGCCAACATCAAGTCGCACCACAACGTGGGCGGGTTGCCCCAGGACATGGCCTTCGATCTGGTGGAGCCGCTGCGGCAGTTGTTCAAGGACGAGGTCCGCGCCGTGGGAGAAGAGCTCGGACTGCCGGAGGAAATCGTCTGGCGCCAGCCCTTCCCGGGACCGGGCCTGGCGGTGCGCATCATCGGCGAGGTCACCCCCGCCCGGGCCGAGATACTGCGGGCGGCCGACGGCATCGTGGTCGAAGAGATCCGCCGGGCCGGGCTCTACCGACACCTGTGGCAGAGCTTCGCCGTCCTGCCGGCGGTGCGGACTGTCGGCGTCATGGGCGACGGCCGAACCTACGCGTACCCGATCGTCATCCGCGCCGTCACCTCCGACGACGCCATGACCGCCGACTGGGCCCGCCTGCCGTACGACCTCTTGGAACGCCTCTCCTCCCGCATCATCAACGAGGTGGACGGCGTCAACCGGGTGGCCCTCGACATCACGTCGAAGCCCCCGGGCACCATTGAGTGGGAGTGACGTGGCCGGTACCCCGCTGCACCGGTTCCGTGGCCTCGGCAGCTTCGACGGCATCGACGAGTTCGAGGACGTCGACGACACCCGCCCTGGCATCGCCGATGCTGTCGCCGGCGCCGTCGACGAGGCCCTGGCCGACGTGCCGGCGGCGTCCGCCGAGGCCGGTGTGCCGGCGGCACCGGCGCCGCCCCGGCGGCCGCGATGGAGCGATTCGGTCCCTCCCGCCGACGAGCTTCTCGAGGGCCTGAACGAACCACAGCGACGCGCCGTCGTCCACCGGGGCGGCCCTCTGCTCGTGGTGGCGGGCGCCGGTTCGGGCAAGACACGCGTCCTCACCCACCGGGTGGCCCATCTCATCGCCACCGGCGATGCCCGGCCGTGGGAGATCCTGGCCATCACTTTCACCAACAAGGCGGCGGACGAGATGCGCACGCGTCTCATCGGCCTGGTGGGGCCGGTGGCCGAACGCATGTGGGTCTCGACCTTCCACGCGGCGTGCGTCCGGATCCTGCGCTCGCACGCCGATCGTCTCGGCTACCGCTCGTCGTTCACCATCTACGACGACACCGACTCCCGGCGCCTGGTCGAGCAGATCCTGCGGGACCTCAACATCGACGCCAAGAAGATCCCCGCCCGATCCGTCCAGGCCGTCATCTCGGGGGCGAAGGCGGAGCTCGTCGAGGCCCCCGAATTCGCCGCTGCGGCGCAGTCGGTCTACGAGCGGCGCATGGCCGACGTGTACGTCGAATACCAGCAGCGGCTGTTCGCGGCGTCGGCCATGGACTTCGACGACCTGTTGTTGCAGACGGTGAAGGTCATGCGCAGCGCGCCCGACGTGCTCGAGTCGTACCAGAAGCGATTCCGACAGGTCCTGGTGGACGAGTACCAGGACACGAACCGCGTGCAGAACGAGCTCGTCATGCTCCTGTGCGCCGAACACAGAAACGTCTGCATCGTCGGCGACACCGACCAGTCCATCTACGCCTTCCGCGGGGCCGACATCCGCAACATCCTCGAGTTCGAGAAGGCCTTCCCCGACGCCGAGATCATCCCGCTCGAACAGAACTACCGCTCCACCAAGACGATTCTCGACGCCGCCAACGCCGTGATCGTCAACAACACCTCGCGCGTGCCCAAGGAACTGTGGACCGACGGGGAGCAGGGGGAGCCCGTCAACCGCTTCCGGGCCGAGGACGAGTACGACGAGGCGGCCTGGGTGGCGGCCGAGATCGGTCGCCTGCACCACGCCGAGGGCCTGCGCTACGGAGACGTGGCCATCTTCTACCGGACCAACGCCCAGAGCCGGGCCCTCGAAGAGGCCCTCGTCCGGGGCTCCGTCGCCTACAAGGTGGTGGGCGGGACCCGCTTCTACGACCGTCGCGAGGTGAAGGACCTCCTCGCCTATCTCCGGGTGCTGGCCAACCCGTCCGACGAGATCTCCGCCCGGCGCATCGTGAACGTCCCCCGCCGAGGGGTGGGGGAGACCTCCGCCGACCGCCTGGCCGCCTGGGCCCGCGAGCGGGGCCGCTCCTTTGCCGACTCCTTCGACCGGGTGGCCGAGGCCGGGGTGACGGGACGCGCCGCGGCCGGTCTGGCGTCGCTCTCGACCCTCCTCGACGAACTGCGGGCGGAAGCCGATGCCGGGGCCGGTCCCGCCGTGCTGATCGAAGCGGTGGCGGCACGCACCGGGTACGTGGCGGAGCTCGAGGCGCAGGACACCCTCGAGGCCGCCGGTCGGCTCGAGAACATCGCCGAACTGGTGGGGGCGGCCACCGACTACGACTCCCTCGACGAGTTCCTCGAGTCCGTGGCCCTCGTGTCCGATGCCGACGAGATCGAGGACGACGGCAGCCGGGTGTCGCTCATGACCCTGCACACGGCCAAGGGCCTCGAGTTCCCGGCCGTCTTCCTGGTGGGGATGGAGGACGGTGTGTTCCCCCACCTCCGATCCCTCGACGACCCCATGCAACTCGAGGAGGAACGCCGGCTCGCCTACGTGGGGATCACCCGCGCCCGGCGGCGCCTCTACGTCACCCACGCCTGGAGCCGGACCCTGTGGGGCTCGACCAGCCATGCCATCCCGAGCCGGTTCCTGTCCGAGATCCCGGCCGGTCTCGTGCGCGACGTCGGTGCGTCGACGACGCTTCGACCCGACCCCACCCGGATCGTCTCCTCCCGTCTGCGGCGCCGCCCACGCGATCCAGGGCAGGTCGAGCGCGGCGACGACGACACGTGGTCCGCCGCCGCCGACACGGCCCACGACGCCGACAGCTGGCACGATCCCGACCCCTGGGACGACGACGGCGGGACCGATATCGCCGTGCCCACGGTGAAGGCGTACGGCTCGGGCTGGTCCCGGTCGGCCGACACCGAGAGCCGGCCCCGGCGACCGACGACGCCGGGCCGCAAGGGTCGCCTGCCCAAGATGGCCGAAGAGCGCTTCCGCTCGGGCGCCTGATACCGACCGTGTCCGCCACGGCGTCCGGGGACGCCGCCGCGTCCTCGCCACCGGCGTCGTCGCCGGAGATCCGGCACTGGGACGCCTCCACCTACGACCGCATCTCCGATCCCATGACGCAGTGGGGGGCGGAGGTCCTCGGCCGTCTCCCGCTCGCCGACGGTGACATTGTGCTCGACGCCGGCTGCGGCACGGGGAGGGTGACGGAGCTTCTGCTCGATCGGATGACCGGCGGTCAGGTGGTGGCGCTGGACGCGGCGGCGGCGATGCTGGCCGAGGCCCGCCGCCGTCTGGCCCGCTTCGGCGACCGCGTCACCTACGTCGAGGCCGACCTCCTGGACCTCGCACCCGAGACGGTCGGGGGCTGGGCCCCCGTCGACGCCGTGTTCTCGACCGCCACCTTCCACTGGGTGCTCGACCACGACCGCCTGTTCGACCTCCTGGCCCGGGTCCTGCGCCCGGGTGGGCATCTGGTGGCCCAGTGCGGGGCACAGGGCAACATCGCCCGTCTCATCGAGGCCGTCCGCGCCACCGGCAGCGATCGGGCCGGAGCGTGGTTCTACGCCTCCCCCGAGGACACCCGCCGGCGCCTGGAGAGGTCGGGATTCACCGACGTCGACGTCTGGACCCACTCCGAACCGACCCCGATCGACCCCGCCGATCTCGAGACCTATCTGGAGACGGTCTGCCTGAGGACCCACGTGGCCTCCATGACCCCCGATGAGCGCCGAGCGTTCCTGCCCGCCGTGGTGGCGGCTCTCGGGGAACCGGTCATCGACTACGTCCGGCTCAACATCGTGGCCCGTCGGGCCTGAGGCCGCCCTCGACCGAGCTCATTCGGCGCCGGCCCCCGGTGCCTGGACGGCCGTGACCGGAGCCTCCCGTTGGCGCCGGGTTGGGCAGGGATGCCTACACTCAGTGGCCGATGATGCGTCCCTACCGGGTCATCGTGGCCAAGCCGGGCCTCGATGGTCATGACCGTGGTGCCAAGGTCATCGCGCGCGCCCTGCGTGACGCCGGGTTCGAGGTCATCTACACGGGCCTGCACCAGACGCCCGAACAAGTCGTCCAGGTGGCCGTGCAGGAGGACGCCGACGCCGTCGGGCTGTCGCTGCTGTCGGGCGCCCATCTCACCCTCGTGCCCCGCGTCCTCGACGGTCTGCGCGCCGAGGGCCTCGGCGACGTCCTCGTCATCGTGGGCGGCATCATTCCCGACGCCGACATCCCGGCGCTCAAGAAACTCGGGGTGGCCGCCGTGTTCACCCCCGGGGCACCGCTGCCCACCATCGTCCAGGAAGTGGCCGACGCGCTCGACCAACGGGAGGCGGCGTCGGGACGGTAGTGCGCCCGGGTCATGGGGCCGGGTCATGGGCCGGGCCACGGGGTGGGGTCACGGGGCGGGATCTTCGGTCACGAACGGGGCACGTCCTGCCGGCACAGGGCGGGAAACGCCCAGAACGGCACATGCACATTCGCAGTGAGCAGAGAGGGAGCAGTCGGTGGATCTCTACGAGTACCAGGGAAAGCAGTACTTCGCCCGGTTCGGCATTCCCATATCACCGGGCGGCGTGGCCGACACCGTGGACGAGGCGGTGGCCCAGGCCGAGGCCGCCGGGTATCCCGTGGTGGTGAAGGCCCAGGTGAAGGTGGGGGGCCGGGGCAAGGCCGGAGGAATCCAACTGGCCGATGACGCCGAGGCCGTCCGCCGCCACGCCGCCACCATCCTCGGTATGGACATCCACGGCCACACCGTCCACCGTCTGTGGATCGAGAACGCCTCGGACATCGCCCGCGAGTACTACGCCAGTTTCACCTTGGACCGCGGCGCCAAGCTCCACCTCTGCATGGTCTCGGCCAAGGGCGGCGTCGAGATCGAGGAGGTGGCCGCCACCGATCCCGACGCCATCTCCCGTCTCCACGTGGACCCCGTCGACGGCTTGTCGCTGGCGGCGGCCGCCGGCCTCGTGGCGGAGGCCGGCATCGACGAGGAGGCCCGGTCGCAGGCGGCCGCACTGCTCGTGAAGCTCTACACCTGCTACGTCGAGGGTGACTGCGACCTGGCCGAGATCAACCCTCTCATCCTCACCACCGACGGCCGGGTCCATGCGCTCGACGCCAAGGTCACCCTGGACGACAACGCCGCCTACCGCCATCCGGAGTGGGACGCCTTCGCCGACGACGAGGAACTCGACGAGCGGGAGAAGCTGGCCCGGGAGAAGGGCCTCAATTACATCGGCCTGTCGGGGTCGGTGGGCATCATCGCCAACGGCGCCGGACTGGCCATGAGCACCCTGGACGTCGTCACCCAGGTGGGGGGCACGGCGGCCAACTTCTTGGACATCGGCGGCGGCGCCAATGCCGACGTCATGGCGGCCGCCCTCGACGTCATCAACTCCGACGCGGCGGTCAGGGCCATCTTCGTGAACATCTTCGGCGGCATCACCAGGGTCGACGAGGTCGCCAACGGGGTGGTGGAGGCGCTGCGGCGCGTCGACATCCGTTCCCCCATCGTCTTGCGCCTCGACGGCACCCACGCCGAGGCGGGCCGGGAGATCCTGGCCGAACATCTGTCGGAGAAGTTGGTCATGGAACCCACGATGCTCGCCGCGGCGCGCCGGGCCGTAGCGTTGGCGGGAGGCGAGAAGTGAGCATCTTCGTGGACCAGAACACCAAGGTCGTCGTCCAGGGATTGACCGGTGGCCAGGGCCGCTTCCATGGGCTGCGCAACCGGGACTACGGCACCCAGGTGGTGGCCGGGGTCACGCCCGGCAAGGGCGGCACGGACGTCGACGGCGTCCCCATCTTCGACACCATGGCCGAGGCGGTGGCGGCGACGGGAGCGGACGCCTCGTTCGTGGTCGTCCCCCCGAAGTTCGCTGCCGACGCCATCGTCGAGGCGGCCGACGCCGGCATCTCCTTCATCGTCTGCATCACCGAAGGCATCCCGGCCCAGGACGAGGCGCTGTTCTACAACCGACTCCGCCGGGACCACCCGTCGACCAGGTTGCTCGGTCCCAACTGTCCGGGCATCATCTCGCCGGGCAAGTGCAACATCGGCATCACCTCGGGCGACATCGCCATGGCCGGCGGTCCCGTCGGCATCGTCAGCCGGTCGGGCACGCTCACGTACCAGGCTCTGCACGAGCTGTCGCAGCAGGGCGTGGGCCAGACCACCTGCGTGGGCATCGGTGGTGACCCCGTCCCCGGTACCAGCTTCATCGACTGCCTGGCCGCCTTCGAAGGCGACCCCGACACCCGCGCCGTCATGATGATCGGTGAGATCGGCGGCTCGGCCGAGGAGCAGGCGGCCACCTTCATCGCCGAGCACATGACGAAGCCCGTCGTCTGTTACATCGCCGGTGTCACCGCGCCGCCCGGCCGCAAGATGGGCCACGCCGGCGCCATCATCTCCGGCTCGCAGGGCACGGCCCAGGCCAAGATGGCGGCGCTGGCGGCGGTCGGTGCCACCGTGGCCCAGAACCCCACCGAGGCGGGGGAGATGATGGTCGAGGTGGTGAAGGGCCTGTCCTGACGTGGAGGGATGCCGGTGGCGCGCTGGTAGCGTGACCGGCGTGCGACTGGCAGTGCTCGTGTCGGGTACGGGGACGATCCTCCAGGCGCTCCTGGCCGACGGCCTCCCGATCGTCGTCGTGGTGGCCGACCGGCCCTGCCGGGGCCTCGAGATCGCGGCCGACCATCATGTGGCGTCGGAGCTCGTCGACCGCCGGACCTTCGGTGGTTTCGGCGACGAGTTCGCCCGCGACGCCTTTACGCGCCGGGTCGTCGAGGTCCTCGAGCACCACGACGTCGATCTGGTGGTGATGGCGGGATTCGGCACGGTCCTCACCGCACCCGTCCACGCCGCCTACGACGGCCGGATCCTGAACACCCACCCGGCGTTGTTGCCCGAATTCCCCGGCTGGCACGCCGTCGAGGATGCCCTCGCCGCCGGGGCCATGGTCACCGGGTGCACCGTGCACCTGGCCACATTGGACATGGACGCGGGGCCGATCCTGGCCCAACAGGAGGTGGACGTCCGGCCCGACGACACCGCCGCCACCCTGCACGAGCGGATCAAGGAAGTCGAGAGGCAGCTCTACCCCCGCGCCATCCGTCTCTACATGTCGTCGCTCACCACGCAGCGTTCGCCGACGTGACGGACCGGCCCATGGTGGTCCCGAGGGTCGACGCGGCGACGGGGTCGGTGGTACCCGTGCCGGCCGGGCCGACGCCGTGAATCGGAGGTGCCGGTGGTGTTCTAACGTCGGCTCCGTGGAGTTCCTGCACAGTCACGGGAGCCGCACCCGATGAGGGTGCTGCTCTCGGTGTACGACAAGACCGGTCTGGACGAGTTCGCCTCCGGTCTCGTGGATCTGGGGTGGGAACTGGTGGCGAGCGGCAACACCGCCCGGGCGCTGCGTGACGCCGGTATCGCCCATACCGAGGTGGCCGAACTCACCGGTGCCCCCGAGATGCTCGGGGGTCGGGTGAAGACGCTGCATCCGAAGATCCACGGTGGCATCCTCGCCGACCGCTCGCAGCCCCAGCACATGACCGAACTCGGCGACCAGGGCATCGACGTGATCGACCTCGTGGTCTGCAATCTCTACCCGTTCTCGTCCGATCCCTCCATCGAGTTGATCGACGTCGGTGGTCCCACCATGGTCCGGGCGGCGGCGAAGAACCACGCCCACGTCGGCGTCGTCGTGGACCCGGCCGAGTACGGGGCCGTCCTGGCCGAGCTGCGCCAGGCGGGCTCGTTGTCAACCGACACCCGCCGTCGGCTGGCCCGCGCCGCCTTCGCCCACACGGCGTCGTACGACGCCGCCATCGTCGGCTGGTTCGACGGGGGTGGTCCCGGAGGAGAGGCGGCGCTGCTCCCACCCACCGTGCATCTCGCTCTCGAACGGGCCCAGGATCTGCGGTACGGGGAGAACCCCCATCAGAGCGGGGCCCGCTACCGGGCGTTGGGCCAGCCGACGTGGTGGGACGGGGTGGTCCAGCGGGCCGGGACGGCGTTGTCGTACCTCAACCTGTTCGACGCCGACGCCGCCTGGCGGCTGGTCCACGAATTGGCGTCGCCGGACGAGTGCGCCGTGGCCATCATCAAGCACGCCAATCCCTGCGGCGCGGCGCTGGCCGGTGATCTCGGCGGCGCCTACTCCCGGGCGCTCGCATGTGACCCGCTCTCGGCCTTCGGTGGTGTCGTCGCCCTCGGGGGGCCCGGCACGGCGGCGGTGGCGCGGCTGGTGGCGGAGGGACCTCAGGCCGACGTCATCGTGGCCCCGGCCTGGGAGGACGAGGCCGTCGACATCTTGGTGGCCCGTCGCCGGGTCACCCGGATCCTGGAGGCCCCGCCCTACGTCGCGGCCCCGCTGCAGTTGCGCAGCCTGGGCGGGAGCTACCTGGTGCAGGACGCCGACCGGTTCGAGACGACGCGGTCACAGTGGCAGGTGGCGACCAAGCAGGCCCCGACGGCGGAACAGTGGCGCGACATCGAGCTGGCCTGGCGGGTGTGCGCCCTCACCTCCTCCAACGCCGTGGTGGTGGCCGCCGCCGGTCAGGCCGTCGGCATCGGTGCCGGACAGCAGAGCCGGGTCGAGGCGTCCGAGATCGCCGTGCGCAAAGCCGGGCCCCGGGCCGTGGGCGCAGCGGCCGCCAGCGACGCCTTCTTCCCCTTCCGCGACGGCCTCGACGTGCTGGCCGGGGCGGGGGTGGCAGCGGTCATCCAGCCCGGGGGTTCGGTCCGTGACGCCGAGATGGTGACGGCGGCCGACGAACACGGCATGGCCATGGTCCTCACCGGCGAACGCCACTTCAGGCACTGAGCGACATGGCGGCCCAGATCCTGAACGGTGAGGCGGTGGCGGCCCGTATCCGGGCCGAGGTGGCCGAGGCCGTGGATGCGCTGCGCCGGACGGGGATCCATCCGGGTCTCGGGACGATCCTGGTCGGCGGCGACGCCCCCAGTGCCCGCTACGTGGCCATGAAGCACGCCGACTGTGCCGAGGTGGGCATCGTCTCGGTCCACGAGCACCTCCCCGCCGAGACCAGTCAGGAGGAGCTCGAAGCGGTGATCGCCCGCTTCAACGCCGATCCGGCCGTGCACGCCTACCTGGTCCAGGTTCCGCTCCCCGGCGGTCTCGACGAGGAGTCGGCCCTGCTCGCCGTGGACCCGCGAAAAGACGTCGACGGACTGCACCCGGAGAATCTCGGTCGCCTCGTCCTGGGCACGCCCGGCCCGTTGCCGTGCACCCCGGCCGGCATCGTCGAGCTCCTCGCCGCCTACGACGTGGCCGTCGAGGGTCGGCACGTGGTGGTGATCGGCCGCGGCCTCACCATCGGTCGGCCCCTCGCCCTCCTGCTCGCCCTGAAGCGACCTGGCTGCAACGCCGCGGTCACCGTGGTCCACACGGGCGTGGATGATCTGGCGGCCATCGTCCGCACGGGCGACGTCGTGGTCGCCGCCGCCGGCTCGGCGGGCCTGGTCACGCCGGACATGATCAAGCCCGGAGCGGCGGTCGTGGGCGCCGGGACCTCGTGGCGGGGACGCACCCTGTTGTCCGACGTGGACGAGGCGGTGAGCGAGGTCGCCGGATGGATCACCCCCCGGATCGGTGGCGTCGGCCCCATGACGCGGGCCATGCTGCTGCGTAACGCCGTGCGGGCCGCCTCACGGGCAGGAGCGCCCGACGGTCCCCAAACGCTCCGCCAGTAGGCTGTCCGGCCATGGCATGGATCTCGGACATGCTGGCCAGAGGCCCCACATACTCGTTCGAGTTCTTCCCCCCCAAGAACGACACGGAGCAGGCGACGCTGGTGCGTACCTTGCGCGAGCTCGAGCCGCTCACCCCGTCGTTCGTCTCGGTCACATACCGGGGGGGCCGCGAGTCGAGGCAGCGGACACACGATCTGGTGGCCGGCATGCTGCGGACCACCTCGCTCACGCCCATGGCCCATCTGATCTGCGTGGAGCACTCGCGTCTCGAGCTGGCCGAGGTCCTGGTGGCTTTCCGCAAGGCGGGCGTGGAGAACCTGCTGGCCCTGGGGGGTGACCCGCCCGACGACGCCGACGCCGTGGGGGGCGAGTTGCGCTATGCCGTCGAGCTCGTCGAGCTGGCCCGGGCCATCGGCGGTTTCTCCGTCGGGGTGGCGGCCCATCCGGCCGGCCATCCGGCGTCGAGCGATCTGCGATCCGACCGGGACCGGCTGGCGGCCAAGCTCCGGTTGGCGGACTTCGCCATCACCCAGTTCTTCTTCGAGGCCGACGAGTACCTGCGGCTGGTGGACGACCTGGCCGCCCGGGGGGTCACGAAGCCCGTGCTCCCCGGCATCATGCCCGTGACCTCCCTGCGGTCGGTGCCGCGGATGTCCGCGATGGGCGCGGCGGTGCCCGGATGGGCGGTGGCCCGCCTGGAGGAGGCATCGACCCGAGGGGGCGAGGACGCCGTGCGCCAGGCGGGCATCGAGCTGGCCACCGAACTGTGCACCCGGTTGTTGGCGGCCGGGGCACCGGGGCTGCACTTCTACACGCTCAACCGTTCGAGCGCGACGCGTGAGATCTACGGATCCCTGGGCCTGGCACCCCTGGAGGGAACGGGCTGAGCCATGTCCTGGGGCCCGGGTTTTTGCCCTTAGGCTCGCCCCTATGGCACAGCGCATCACAGTGGGGGACGACGGCGCTCTCGTCGTCCCCGCCGAACCGATCATCCCCTTCATCGAAGGAGACGGCACCGGCGTCGATATCTGGCCGGCGTCGCGTCTGGTCTTCGACGCCGCCGCCGCCAAGCACGGCCGTACCATCGCCTGGAAGGAGGTGCTGGCGGGCGAGAAGGCCTTCAAGGAGACAGGCGAGTGGCTGCCCGAGGAGACCGTGACGGCCTTCCGCGACCACCTCATCGGGATCAAGGGACCTCTCACCACGCCCATCGGTGGCGGCATCCGCTCACTGAACGTGGCCCTGCGCCAGATCCTCGATCTCTACGTCTGCCTGCGGCCGGTCCGGTGGTTCACCGGGGTCCCGTCGCCGGTTCTCCACCCCGAGAAGGTGGACATGGTGATCTTCCGTGAGAACACCGAAGACGTCTACGCCGGACTCGAGGTACAGGCGGGAAGCCCCGAGGCCGGCCGTCTGGCCGCCTTCCTCCGAGACGAGATGGGCTGGGAGATCCGGCCCAATTCGGGAATCGGCATCAAGCCCATGTCGGAGTCGGGGTGCAAGAGACTGGTGCGCGCCGCCATCGTCTACGCGCTCAAGCACGAGCGCGAGAGCGTCACCCTCGTGCACAAGGGGAACATCCAGAAGTTCACCGAGGGAGCCTTCCGCAGCTGGGGCTACGAGGTGGTGCGCGAGGAATTCTCCGATGTCGCCGTCGGGTGGGACGACTGCGACGGGAAACCCGGAGGCAAGTTGCTCGTGAAGGACACCATCGCCGACATCACCCTCCAGCAGGTCCTCACCCGACCGGACGAATTCGACGTCATCGCCACCACCAACCTGAATGGCGACTACCTCTCCGACGCCCTGGCGGCCCAGGTGGGGGGGATCGGCATCGCGCCGGGCGGGAACATCAACTACGTCACCGGCCACGGGGTGTTCGAGGCCACGCACGGGACGGCCCCCAAATACGCCGGCCTCGACAAGGTCAATCCGGGCAGCGTCATCCTCTCGGGCACGCTGATGTTCGAGCACCTGGGGTGGACCGACGTGGCCAACGACATCGTCGGAGCGCTGGAGGCCACCATTGCCGACAAGATCGTCACCTACGATTTCGCCCGTCTGATGGACGGGGCACACGAGGTGAAGACCTCAGAGTTCGCCGCCGCCATCGTCGAGCGCCTCTGACACACGGCGCCCCGGCGGGCGGCCCGGTCTGGCCCCCCCACGGCGGGCGACGGTAGCCTCCGAGACATGGCAACGGCGAAAACTCCTGTCCACGTCACCGTGACCGGCGCCGCCGGTCAGATCGGTTACTCCCTCCTCTTTCGTATCGCGTCGGGCGCCATGCTCGGTCCCGACCAACCGGTCGTGCTGCGTCTGCTCGAGATCGAACCCGCACTGGGGGCGCTCCAGGGCGTGGTCATGGAGCTCGACGACTGCGCCTTCCCCCTGCTGGCCGGCATCGAGCCCACCTCCGACCCGAAGACGGCCTTCGACGGGACCCACTGGGCGCTGCTCGTGGGCTCGGTGCCCCGCAAGGCGGGCATGGAGCGCAACGATCTCCTGACCATCAACGGTGGCATCTTCGGACCTCAGGGCGAGGCCATCGCCGCCCACGCCTCCTCCGATGTCCGCGTTCTGGTCGTCGGCAACCCCTGCAACACCAATTGCCTCATCGCCCGTTCCCACGCGCCCGACGTGCCGGACGACCGCTGGTTCGCCATGACCCGTCTCGACGAGAACCGGGCCGCCAGCCAACTGGCCCACAAGGCGGGCGTGCCGGTGTCATCGGTCACACGCATCGCCATCTGGGGCAACCACTCGTCGACGCAGTTCCCCGACTTCGAGAACGCCCGGATCGGCGGCAAGCCCGTCCCCGATGTCGTCGACGACGAAGAGTGGCTCCACGGTGAGTTCATCACCACCGTGCAGCAACGCGGGGCGCAGATCATCGAGGCCCGGGGTGCGTCCTCGGCGGCCTCGGCGGCCAATGCCGTGATCGACTCGGTGCAGAGCATCGTGACCCCCACGGCCAAGGAGGACGTCGTGTCCCTGGCCGTCGTGTCGCACGGTGAGTACGGCAGGCCCGAGGGCCTCATCTTCGGGTTCCCCGTCCGCAGCGACGGCGCCGGCTGCCAGGTGGCGACGGGCATGACCCATAGCGCGTTCGCCACCGAGCGCATTCAGGTGACGACCGACGAGCTCGAGTCGGAGCGCCGCGCCGTCACCGACCTGCTCCTCGGTCCGTTCTAAAGACGACCCTCGGAGTTCACGCTCGACCGCCACCGGGGCTTCCCGGCCGCGGCTCAACCGGCGGGGTCGGCCCCGGATTCAGACGATGGAAGGTGAGAACGGTGGCCGGTTCAGACGGTGGCCGGTTCGGGGATGTCGATTCCCCGTCGTTGCAGGAAGGCCAGTTTCCGTGACAGGGCGTCGCGCCAAGCATCGAGGTCGGCTTCGAAGTGGACTCGATCGCCCTCTTCGTACGCGTGTTCCAGTTCGTCGAAAGCCGCGTCCTCGGCATCGAGGAGCTCGCGGTATCGACGAAGCGCTTGATCGTCGAGCACACCGGGCACGGTCATGGGACCTCCCTCTTCCGGCGCCCTGCGTCGGACGCCTCCTCCCAAGACTTTACTCCGGCCCCCGCGACGTGTCATGGGGCCGGCGTGTCGGCTGTGTGACATTTCGGCGCCGCCCGGCAGGACCGGGGCCGCTCCCGCCGGCCAGCGCTCGCGAGAGGTCCCCGTCCCGACCCGGATGCGCTCGACGACCACCGACGACGGCTCAGGATGCGGGAGAGGCTCCGGCGGTGGTTGTGGGCGTCACGCCGGCGGGCGACGGATGGGTGCCCAACATCCCGAACTGGGACGTCGGCGTGGTGCTCTCGTGGCCGCTGTTTGTCGGAACGGTCGCCGCGCGACAGGACGCCTCGCGTTCGGAGGAGCAGGTCCGGCAAGACGAGATCGACGTAGCGCACCTGCAAGAGGTGGCGA
>Ga0209415_10004767_pt1 | contig 24748 bp, 22 predicted proteins | sample PeaSoiSIISIP2007_FD_187696 | JGI IMG/M metagenome (GOLD analysis project Ga0209415, IMG submission 187696) | Peat soil microbial communities from Weissenstadt, Germany - SII-SIP-2007 (SPAdes) (version 2) | ecosystem: Environmental > Terrestrial > Soil > Wetlands > Peat | place: Germany... | reverse complement strand
ATGGTCACCGAACACCCACTCAACTACGACATGACACGGCAGCGCATCCTCCTCGGTGAAGGCCAGCAGCAGCACACGTTCCCCGTAGTCCTCTATGACCTGCCCGTCAAGCACGGTGTGCTCCACGTCGTTTGCCGTGAGCCCGTCTTTCCGCGCCTCGGTCAGCGCATGCGCGGCGAATCTGAGTTCGAGCTGTCCGCGACGCAGCAGTCTCCGCAACCAACGAATGTCCATGTCACAGCCGCGGGTGTCTCCCACCGATCTCAAGATCACTGCAATCACGTCTCTAGATGTAGTGTCTCAGAAATAGCCTTACAATTGAGGGATCAGGAAAACGTTGTGGCACAAGGGTTTCATGGGACCTCGCCGTGACAAGGTATTTCGCAGACACTACACTAGATCGCCGCGACGAGTGCGGTCAAGCACCAATGGGTCAACTGTGCGTGCCCCTGCCATGCAGCGGAGACAGTGAACATTTGCTCATCTGGTGCGCCGGGCGAAGCCTGGCCGATCGCGCAACCTGAGAGGAGGTTACCTCTGCGAATTACCCGTTCAGCAGGGAGCGACCCGAGCGTGAGCTGGAGCAATCCAGCCGGCGAAGTCGTGGGCAGGGAAGGCGCGAGGCGATTCAGATGTAGGGGCGTGGCATTTCCCCACGCAAGGACACGGCAGTCGCAGCCAAAATGCGGCGCGTGCGATAGTTTCGTGGCAGATGCAACGGCACGGTGACGAAGTACTACCAATGCGCAGGATCGGCGACGCCTGCAGCACGCACGGGGGGCACGACGGCTCCGCCCCCAACACGTGCGGCCTCGGCGACTATGTGCGCGCGGTGCGAGCAAGTGAACCCGAATCGGCCTCGTGAACCGAAGTGGAGAGTGGCCACGCTGCCAGATTTCGCGCTCGCGCTCGCGACGGAGGCCCCGACGGGCGCGCGGCTACGGCACCTCGATGAGAATGATCCTGCGCTGAGGCTGATCGATGGTCAGCACGAAGCGATCGAGGAAATCGGCTCGTCCCAATAGGAACAACGGCTTTCCAATGGCGACAAACAAGCAACGAACAGAAAACTCAAGGTTCCCGACGCGGATCGGGAGGTAGCCGACACGTGCCGGGACGCCACCCTGCTCGACCCCGGTCATCCGGGTTTCCGGAAGCGCATTCCAATCCAGACCGATCTGTTGCGCCAAACGGCCCGGCGCCACTGCGAAGTCGGCGCCCGTGTCGATGACAAACCCGTATGTTCGGTAGCCGGCAAGAGTTCGAATGCCGACGGGGATCTTCGGATCGCTGACGGGTCCGAAAGGTGTGTTCTTCAGAAAGAGGGGAAACTCAATAGACACAGACCACGTCGGCAGGCTCGACGTACTCGATAATCATGTGGTCCCAGTCCACGCCAGTGCGATCAAGCTGCTCGAGCAATTGGTCGTACCCCTCGGCACTGGCGACGACGTCACCGTCGCATCGGGCGACGTAACGGCCCCCGTAAAGCTGCTGCAGCTGTGCATAGTCGACTTCGACCATCGTGCGTCTCCGAGCTGATATTAGGATCGGTGCCAGTGGATTGCAACGCTCCACCGCAGGCGCTGCATGGTGGACCGTGGCGCCGCGAAAGGCGAGGCATTTCCGGGCGTGGTTCAAGGTCGGTGTACGGCGCGCGGCAGATGGGCAATTGAAGAGTAGAGAAATGAAAACCCGAGGCCGCCGACCCTAGCCGTCGCCCTCTTCATCCTCCGGCAGGATCTCCTCGGCGACCAGTCGGCTCCACGTCTCCCGCGCTGCAGCGTCAGCGCCTGCGGCATCGAGCCGATCGCGCACCGGCCCGGTTTCTCTCTTCAGCTCGGGAAAGGCGAGGAGCAGCATGGCGAGGTCGCGCCAGTCAGTACCGGACTTCGGCCGGCCGTGCCGCCGTTGAAATGCAATGACCTTGCTGGCGATCAACTCGGCCGGCGCCACCACGAGAACGCCCGCCACCGGCTGCGTCGGCGGCAGTGTGGAAACCGGACAGACGTCGACGAGGTGCCGATTCTTCGGCTTGCGTACCTGATACAGACGGTAGCCGGCCCCTTCACCGAGCTCTCGGACGCGGACGGCGATGTGAAACCGGGCGCTGAGGCAGTCGCGCAGCTCCTGCGCCAACTCGGCCGCGCGCGGCGAAAGGACATCGACATCTTGAGTCATACGCGCCTCATCGACGTACGCGTTGACTGCTTGCGCGCCAAACAGTGCGATGTCGCTGCGCCCGCGCAGGAACTCGAGCACTGCCCCCTGGATTTCTGCCAAGGGATGCGGCTCACGCACCGCGAACTCCCGAAACGTCAACGCGCCGTCGCCCAGCATAACGCCTCATCCGTTGCCACTATACCTACGCATCGGGAAGACCTGCAATTGCATTCGGCGCATGGCTTCTCGTCTTTCGTGATTTCTGGTCTTTTCGCGCTTTCGTGATCTCATTGGTCGAAGAAACCTCAGATGTACCGCCGCACCGGTACATCGTGCCCTGCTTTGTCACGCTTACCCTAGCAAAGGGCAATGCATTCGAGTCACTCTAGGCTGGGCACGGCGCCGCCTGAGGCAGCGTCGGTGCGTCCTGCAGGACGCGAGAACGTCTTCCGCAGGGAAGGCGAGTACTGGACCATCGCCTACCACGGCACGGTCCTGCGCCTGCGCGACACCAAGGGGTTGCGCTATCTGGCGTCCTTGCTGCGCCATCCGGGTCAGCGCTTCGCGGCGCGCGACCTCATCAGCCAGGTGGAGACGGTAGACCCTCAAACCCTCGAAGCCGCGGCCCATCATTCCCTCGACGGAGACGCCGAGCGCGCGCGCTTGGCGGTGACCAAGCGCGTCAAGGCGGCGATCAAGCGGATCGCGGAGCATGACGCGGCGCTCGGTCATCACCTCGCCACCACCATCAAGACCGGACAGCGGTGCGCCTACCTGCCCGACCCGGCGCAGCCGGCGGAGTGGGAGGAATGAACAGGCAGCGCACGCCCATCTCACAATGATTTCGAGAGCACACAGGGGGGAACCATGAAAAGGCGATCCACCGGTCTGCGGCTCCAGCGAGTGATGCATGCGGTGAACCTCACGCTTCGGCCGACTCTCTGGCCACTGCGCCAAAAACCTGGAGAAGGGGGATCTCTCATGACGAGACTGTACAGTCGATTGTTGGTGCTCGCGTTGCTCTTGGCGCCGGCCGGTGCATGGGCCGGGAAGCTGACGTGCCTCACGGGTACCGACCCGAGTGTAGCCGGCGACCTCTCTCAGATTCAGGCGGTGCGCGCCTCGATCAACGGTGCGTGCCTCTGCGCCAACTTCGACGGCAGCCCAGGGAAGACGCACAGCAACTATGTCAAATGCGCCAACGGCGTCATCACCACCAGCGTTGCGGCGAGTAAGCTGCGCAAGCAATGCACGGGCACAGTGACCAAGTACTACTCGGTGTCCACCTGTGGCTTTCCCGCGAGCCAGGACAAGGAGCCGTGCCTCAAGAAGAGCGCTGCGGGCAAGGTCACGTGTGCCGTCAAACCGACGGCCAAGTGCACGGGTACGGCGTGCGCCAATGCGACGCTGTGCATCGACGCGGCCGACAGTAACGGCGACGGCCTCATCGGAGCTGGGGACAGCGGTGCGTGTGTGCTTGCACCGACCCCGACCCCTACCACGAACATGCCGACACCCACCGCTACGTCACCGTCGGCGCCGCCGCCGCCGCAGGCGTGCGGCAACTCCGCCCCAGCCTGCGGCGGGGCGTGCCCCGCGAACGAGTTCTGCGCGCCCTTTATTGGTGGGTCGTGTGTCTGTTTTACGCCATGTAATGGTCTTGTAGGCCCGGCGTGTACAAATCCGCCGGACAGCAGCTTCGCCGAGGCTTGCCCCTCCGGCCAGGTCTGTACGTCGAATGGTCAGAACGGCGTTGGCGCTTGCAGCTGCCAGCCGCAGTGCAGCGCTACGGCTCCCGCCTGTGGTGGTTCATGTGCCGGACAGACCGAGGGCGTAGGCAAGCAATATGGTGCCTGCGTGCCTTTCCCCGGTGGTGGTTGCGGCTGCACCATCGCTTGCGGCGGCGTGGTCCTCCCCAGCTGCGCGGGGGGGTCCTGTGATCCCGGCTTTCATTGTGGGAATGAGGGGCTTGGTGTCTGCTCGTGCATCCCGAACAACTAGCTTCAGTTGGTCGTGCAGGTCCTCATGCGGTTGTGAGAAACCAAGGGCTCAGGACGGCGCATACGCCAATCGGACAATGATTGTCGAGAGCACACAGGGGGGAACAATGAAGGGACAATCAGCCGGTCAGCGGCTCCAGCGAGTTGGGCATGCGGTGAACCTCGCACTTCAGCCGCGTCCGTGGCCACTGCGCCGAAACGTGAAGAAGGGGGGATCGCTCGTGACAAGACCATACAGTCGATTTTTGTTGCTCGCGCTGCTTTTGGCGCCGGCCGGTGCATGGGCCGGGGCGCTGACGTGCCTCACGGGTACCGACTCGAGCGTGGCCGGCGACCTCTCACAGATTCAGGCGGTACGTGCCTCGATCAACAGCGCCTGCGTCTGCGCCAGCTTCGACGGAAGCCCAGGGAAGACCCACAGCAGCTATGTCAAATGTGCCAATGGCGTCATCTCCACCAGCGTTGCTGCCAGTAAGCTGCGCAAGCAATGCACGGGCACGGTGACCAAGTACTATTCGGTGTCCACCTGCGGCTTTCCCGCGAGCCAGAACAAGGAACCGTGCCTCAAGAAGACCCTCTCGAACGGGAAGATTACCTGCGCGATCAAACCCGCGGCGACGTGCGTGGGGTCAGCGAAGTTCAACCAGGTGTTGTGTGCGGGCTTCACCACCTGCATCGACGCCGCCGACACCGATCATGATGGCCTGATCAACAATGCCGACAGTGGCGCGTGTACGGTGTCGGGCGCAACTCCTACCGGAACCCGGCCGTCGGGCACGCCGACGAGGACCCCGCAAGGTGCCCCAGCTCCAACCGCTACACCGCCTGCCGGGGCACCCACCAGTACGCGGACCGCTACTCCCGTCCCTCGCTTCGTCGACAACGGCGACGGCACAGTCACGGACACCGAGGATTCAATCGTGTGGGAAAAGAAGGACGCGGCCGGCGGCTTGCATGACATGAACGCGGTCTACGGTTGGAGCGGGGTATGCACGATATCCGACGACCTTTGTCAGCCGGACGCTGCTGCGGCCGCGGCTTGCACCGCGGACGAGGGCGCCGGTGCGGTCGGGTGCGCGCAGTGCGCCGCCGGTGCCGGGACGTGCGACACGTCGGTCATGACCATATGGCAGTGGCTGGTGCAGCTCAACGCGGCGAACTTCGCCGGGCACAATGACTGGTACCTCCCGGGGCAGGGGGCTCTAGAGACCATTCTGGCAGGGAGCTACCCGTGTGCGATTGATCCTTGTGTGCCACCGGCATTCAACAATTCCTGTGGCGCAGGCTGCACGGTGGCAACCTGCAGTTGCACCATTGACCATGGCTACTGGGCGGATGACTTTGATCGCATCAACGACCCTTCTTCCGCGTTCGAGGTCAACTTCTTCAGTGGCTTGGCGGGGTCGGACCCGAAAGCGACTGCCCACTCCGTCCGTGCTGTGCGGGGCAACGCCGTTTGACGATAGTCAAGTGGGAAGACTCAGGTTCTTGAGGGCGATCGGTCACGTAGACACTCGATGCGCTCGGGGCGTTGCGGATATGGAAACGGAGGACACCGGCTGTCTCGTGCCCGACAATACCGGCCCGACCCGGCGCAGCCGGCGGAGTGGGACGAATGAAAATGAAGTCGTTATCACCAAGAGGGAACATCAGCGCGGATTGGATCGCGTCCGCGAATCAGTCTCCACCAACACTGTGCGCGAGCCGCGCACCATAGGGAGATTTCGAGTATGAAGGCACCACAGCTTTTTCTCGCAGTCGTCGTTGTTGTCGTTGCGCCCGTCATCGCCAACGCCGCACCGCCAACGGTCACGGAGTTTGCCATCCCAACGGCCTCCTCGCATCCGGTAGGCATAGCCTCGGAGCCTGACGGCAATCTCTGGTTCACGGAGGGCGCTACCAACAAGATCGGTCGCATCACGCCAAGCGGCACGATCACCGAGTTTCCCATCCTCCCGTCTAGTAGCCCGGTTGGGATCACTCAAGGACCTGACGGCAATCTGTGGTTCGTGGAGGGTTCTACCAACAAGATCGGTCGGATGACGCCCAATGGCTTCCTTACCGAGTTCGGGCCGACGAGCGGCGCGGGGCCCGATTGGATCTGTACAGGGCCGGATGGGAACCTATGGTTCACCGAGGAGCCCGGCAACGCGATCGGGCAGATCACACCGACGGGTACCATTACCGAGTTTGGGGTGCCTACCGCCGGAAGCCAGCCGGCAGGCATCAGCGCGGGGCCCGACGGCAACCTCTGGTTTGTGGAGCACACGGGCAACAAGATCGGGCGCATTACCCCGACGGGCGCCATCACCGAGTTTCCCATCCCCACTGCGAATAGCAGCTCGAACCGAATCACCGCCGGATTCGACGGTAACCTCTGGTTCACGGAGATCCTGGGTAACACGATCGGACGCATCACGCCAAGTGGCACCATCACCGAGTTCCCCAACCCAACTTTCGGGGGCAACAACGACATCACCGCCGGACCCGATGGCAATCTTTGGTTCACGGAGCTTGGCGGCAACCAGATCGGGCGCATCACCTCAAGCGGCACCATCACCGAGTTCCCCGTGCTGAGCGCTGGCAGCGAGCCGTCGGGGATCACGGCGGGGCCCGACGGCAGCGTTTGGTTCACGGAGTTTGTGGGTAACAACATCGGGCGTATCACCCCCGGCTGCGAGAGCGTGACGACACCGAAGCTGACCATCGGTAAGCTCACAACGCCGCCCGGCGACGATACCCTCACCTTCACGGGTTCGGCGACGCTCCCCGTTCCGTTCGATCCGCCGCTCGATCCGCTGAGCGACGGCGTAGTCCTGCGCCTTGCCGACACCGCCGGCACCGTCCTCGACCTCACCATTGCCGGCGGCGCCTTCGCCAATCCACCGAATGATGGCTGGAAGGTGAACAAGAGCAAGACGAAGTGGACGTACACGAACAAGACGGCGGCGCCGGCAAGCGGCATCTTCAGCGTCGTGATCCAGGATAAGTCGGCGAAGACGCCCGGGCTCGTCACCTTCACCATCAAGGGGAAGAAGGGATCGTACGCGGTGCCGGCCGGTGATCTGCCTGCCACAGCGCGTGTGGTGCTCCCGGGGCACTGCGCCGATGCGAGCTTTCCGGGACCTGCACCGGCGCCGCACTGCGCCTTCAACAAGTCGGGCAGCACGCTGACGTGTAAGTGAACGGTTGGCATGTCTCAGAGCGTGGTGCGTGATTCGGGATCGCTCATGAAAGCCACTGTGACCGTCGCGGCGTGTGCCACGCTGCTGTGCGCCGGGATGGCACACGCCGCAGCAACCGCAGAGCAGCAGTGCCAAGCCGAACGGGCCAAGGCCGCAGGGGCGTACGCCTCGTGCCAGCAGAAAGCGCAGGCGCGGTTCTGGACGTCAGCGAGTCCTGCGCCCTTCCAAAATTGGTTTTCGGAATGCCGCGTGAAGTACGCGGGCACGTGGGCGAAGCTGCAGGGGAAGGGCGCGCTGGCCGGATCGTCGTGTACCGCGGCGCGGTTCGTGGATAACGGGAGCACCGTCACGGACAACCTCACGGGGCTGCAGTGGGAGAAGAAGACCAACTTGGACGGCATGTTGAACTTTGCCGATCCACATGATGCGGACAACACCTACACGTGGTGCACCGCTCGCATTTCCGACGGCAGTGTCTGTGAAAACGCGGACGCCGCCGACGGCCCCGCCTTCACGGACGTTCTCCGATCGCTCAACAGTGGGGGGTGCTTCGCTGGGCAGTGCGACTGGCGGTTGCCGACCAGAGACGAACTGCAAACGATTCTCGCGGACCCGTTCACCAACAGCCCGTGTACAACGCCGGCGTGCATCGACGCGATCTTCGGGCCGACGGCGAAGGGCGGATACTGGTCGGCTACGTCCAACGCCGGCAGTCCGCGCGCTGCACCGTTGTTCCCGGTCGGCGGCGAGTGGTTCGTGCTCTTCGACTTTGGCGGAGTGGGCAGCGACACTAAGACCATCTTCGCGGCCGTCCGCACGGTGCGGGGCGGCTTGTGATCCTTCGATACGCGGGCAAGAAGACGGCAAGATAGTTGACTTGTGCTGCATGGGGGCCTGCGCCACCCACAGGAGAACGGGAGGACCTATGAAAGCAGTGGCGTACTCAATCACCGTGGCAGTGCTCGCACTGCTTCTCACGCCGGCTGGCGCGCTCGCGGCCAAGCTGACGTGCCTCACGGGCACGGACCCGAGCGTTGCGAACGACCTGTCCCAGATCACGGCCGTGCGCGCCGAAATCGACGCGGCGTGTGCGTGTGGGAGCTTCGACGGCAGCAAGGGAAAGACACACGCGAAGTACGTCACGTGTGCCAGCGGCGTCATCAGCGCCCAGGTGAGCGCCGGCAGCCTGCGCACCCAGTGCAAGGTGACTGTGAAAAAGTACTACTCGGTCTCGACCTGTGGCGTGCCGGCAAGCAAGAGTGACGCGCCATGCATCAAAACGAGCGCGGCGGGCAAGGTGACCTGCGCCATCAAGTCGTCGACCAAGTGCACCGGCACGGCCTGCCCGAACGCCACGCTTTGCATCGACGCGGCCGACACGAACGGTGATGGCCTCATCGGCGCGGGTGATAGTGGGGCGTGCGCATCGGCGGCGCCCACGGCGACGCCGACACAAGCGGCCACGCCGACCAACACGCTGCCTCCCGGCGTACCGACGAACACCCCACCGCCCGCCAACACGCCGACGCATACGTCGACATTCACCCCTGCGCCGACGCATACCTTCACGCCAACCGCGACTGCAACCCGGACACCGACAATCACTCCAGCCCCGACGAACACCCGCACGCCGACGATCACCCCAACACCAACGATCACCCTGACCCCAACGCCGGCCCCGCGCTTCCACGACAACGGCGACGGCACGATCACCGACACCCAGACCGGGCTCATGTGGGAGAAGAAGGATGACGCCGGTGGCTTAGACGACTACGGCGCTCTTTATTACTGGGCGGGGGACTGCTCCGACGGCAGCGGGTACTGTCAGCCAGACGCGGCCGCCGCAAGCACGTGTAGTGCGGCAACGGGCGGAGCGGTTGGGTGTACCCAGTGCGGTGGCACGGCGACGTGCAATACAAATCGCACGATCTGGTACTGGCTGAATCAGCTCAATGCCGCGAACTTCGCCGGGCACAGTGACTGGCGTATTCCGACCGTCGGCGACGACGGCGGTACCGCGCAGTTGGAGACAATCGTTGACACGAGTGTCGCCGGGTGCGGCACTGGTTCACCCTGCGTGCCGGCGGTGTTCAACAACAACTGCACGGGCGGGTGTAGTGCAACGGGCTGCAGTTGCACCGCCGCCTTCTATTGGGCGGCTACGACGTCCGCAGGCCATCCGGGCAGCGCGTGGGGCACCTATTTCACCAGTGGCGCCGTGTACTACGGCTATGAGGACAACGCTGACTACGTGCGTGCCGTGCGGTGAGCCTCGTGACCCTTCGATACGCGAGTGAGAAGACGTTCGCTACTCAGGACAGTCGGTCATTTGATGACTTGGTGAGCCAGGCCAAGCCTGGCCGATCTCGTAACCTGAGAGGAGGTTACTCTGCGAATTGCACGTTCAGCAGGGAGCGACCCGAGCGCGAGCTGGAGTGATCCGCCCGGCGCAGCCGCGGGAAGCGAAACCGCGAGCCGTAACGCAACTGAACCGGAATCGGCCTCGTGAATCTCAGTGGGAGGGGCGAGGCATTTCCGCTTGCACGGGCACCGGCGTCGGCCCAGGCGTGAGGCCGTGGGAGAGCACGCGCCGACAGCGGTTGCCGGGAAATGCCTCGCCCTGGCGGCGCCACGAGTTGCACCCGGCGTTGGCGGATTGACTCTGGCTCCAGAGAAGGACGCTGCCCGCCGCCACCGGTGCCCCGGGCGAAGGGAGACAGCGACGGTGCTGTCGCGCGCGCTGGGCACGCAGCCGGATTGTGGTGGTTCACGACGCGCGCCAGCTGGTGTCGGCATCAGGCTCGACGCCACCGTCGCGTAGTGCCCGGCGTAGGGGATGACGCGATCGACGTCGCCCTTTCGCCGCCGCAGCGCGCCGCGCCACCGCGCCACTCGTAGTGCAGCACGCATTCGGTGTCCGGTGCAGGCAGCGACCGCGCCGCGGGCGCAAGCTCTTCGTGAGCGAAATGCACGTCCACTCACGACACACCGGCTGTTGCCTCTCGCGTTTCTTCGCGGGTATAAGTTGCGGGCTTCCGCAATTCAAAGGGAGATGCCGATGCCATCATTCGCCAGACTGCTTCGCTGCTGTTGCCTTGCCGGACTGGTCCTTCTGCCTGGCTGCGTGTTCATCACCGGCAACCTCAACCCGTTCGCCGCCAAGCCGGAACCGCTCGAGGAGCACGTGGTGTCCGGCGAGGGCGCCGACAAGATCCTGCTGCTCGATGTGTCGCAGACGATCACCAGCGAGGACGAGGAAGGCACGTTCGGCATCAAGCGCCGCGAGGGCACGACGGCGCGTGTCCAAGAGGAGTTGGAGCAAGCCGCGAAGGACGACCACGTGCGCGCCGTGGTGCTGCGCATCAACAGCCCCGGCGGCACGGTCACCGCCAGCGACATCGTGTATCACCAGATCATGCGCTTCAAAGCCGAACGGCACGTTCCGGTGGTCGCGCAGATGCTCGACATGGGGACCTCCGGCGCGTATTACGTCGCCGTCGCCGCCGACGAGATCGTCGCCAGCCCGACGACGGTCACCGGCAGCATCGGCGTGGTCATGTACGGCGTCAACTTTTCCGGCCTGATGGAGAAGCTCGGCGTCACCAATCAGACGCTGAAGGCCGGCGAACACAAGGACATCGGCTCACCGTTGCGCAAGATGACCGCCGAGGAGCAGGACATCTTGCAGAGCGTCTTGGCCGACATGCACAGCCGCTTCCTGTCGGTGGTGCGCGAACGGCGTGCCGGACTGAGCGACGACACTGCGCGCACGATCGCCGATGGGCGCATTCTCACCGCCGATCAAGCGCTGCAGGCCGGGCTGGTCGATCGCATCGGCTATCTCCCCGACGCGCTGAGCGCCGCAAAGAGTCGCGCCGGCGTGACGCAGGCGCGGGTCGTCATGTATCGGCGGCCGGAGGAGTTTGCCGAGAACATCTACTCGACTCCGCCCACCGGAGCGCCGCAGATGAATCTGGTCAACTTCGACTTCGGTGGCCTGCGGCACGCCACGCCACAGTTCCTCTACATGTGGCTGCCCGCCGCCGAGTAGCACGTGGCGGCGGCGCCTCCCAGCGATCGCAGCGGCAGAGCCGTCTGGGCGTTGCTGCTCGCCAGCAGCGTCCTCTACTTCTTTTCGAGCAACGAGGCCGACAACGACCTCTGGGGCCACGTGTTCTTCGGGCGCGCCATCCTCGCCGCGCGCAGCATCCCGCGGGTCGACACCTATGCCTATACCTCCGTCGGGCACGCCTGGGTCAACCACGAGTGGCTGTCGCAGGTCGTCCTGGCGCTCGCCTACGAATGGGCCGGCGCGCCGGCCCTGTTGCTGTTGAAGCTGGTGGTTGCCGCCGCGACGTTCGTGTTGCTGTGCGGCCTCATTCGCCGCCGCACGGCCACGCCGCAGGTGTGGGGCCTGGTCGGCTTGCTCTCGATCGCGGTGCTGGCCCGCGGCTTTGCCATCCGGCCGCAGATCTTCACGTACTTCGGCATCGCGCTGACGCTCTGGCTCTTGGACAGCTCTCGCGACCGCCGGCGCTCCATCGTCGTGCTTCCTGCCCTCTTTGTGATCTGGGCAAACCTGCACGGCGGCTTCGTTCTTGGCCTCGCGATCGTCGGACTCTTCGCCGCCGCGAGCGTGCTCCATGACGCCGGGCCACGCCGGGAGCCGTGGATCGTCTTCATCGCCTGCGCCGCCGGGACCGTTCTCAATCCGTATGGCGCGCGCTTGTACGCCTTCGTCTGGAACGAGCTGAGCCGCACGCATCCGATCACCGAGTGGCAAGCCGCGACGCCGTCCGACGCGGGACAGCTCGCGTTTTTCGGCATGCTGGCGCTCGTCGTGGTGACCGCCCCGCTCGTGCGTCGTTGGCGCGAGGATGGTTGGCAGCTGGTGCTGGCGCTGGCCATCGGCGTGCTCGCCGTGCGGCATCAGCGGCACACGCCCGTGTTCGCGCTCTGCGCCGCCGCTCCGCTGGCGGCGCAGCTGGAGCGCGCCCGGGGCTGGTTCACCCAACGCTCATCGTTTGCGCTCAGCCCTGGACCGCGGCGATTCATTGCCATCGCGATCGGCGCACTGGCGCTGGTGCAGATCGCGCTGACGGCGGCACGCTGGCAGCGCGATGGGCTGCAACTCGTTTTCGATCCCGGCGAGTACCCGACGGCAGCGGTGCGCGCCATCGGCCGCGCCGGCGTGCACGTCAATCTCGCCGTGCCGCTGGACTGGGGCGAATACGTGCTGTGGTTTCTCGCCCCGCAAGTCCAAGTCTCGCTCGACGGGCGCTTCGCGACGTTGTTTTCCGAACAGCTGGTCGCCGACAATTTCAACTTCTTCAGCGGTGCGCCCGGCTGGCGGCGGCTTGTCGATGAATATCCAACCGACGCCGCCTTGGTACCCGCCGGCGCGCCCTGCCCGATCGCGCGCGAGCCCGGTTGGCAGCGCGTGTACGCCGACGCCGTTGCGGTGCTCTACGTGCGCACCGACCGCGACGAGCTCATACACATCAATGCCGCGCCGGTTCAGCCCGCGCCGGGAATCTTTCCGTAGCTTTCGTGAGCGATGCCGCGCCCACCGAGGCGACGCATCAGCCACAGGACGCCGACGATGAGGCAGAGCATCAGCGTCGCAACCGCGAAGGTGAGAAAGTAACTGAGCATCGCCAGCACCGTCAGTACGACCGCGGCCAGCAGAAACGGCTCGCGTCCACACACGACGGCGAGCGCTATGACCAGCAGGAGATGCCACGGGGGCAGAATGGCAACAAACAGTAGAAAGAACGCGGCCGCGACCAGGCAGCAACTTTCGCTGAGCGCGGCGAAGGGTTCGCCTGCGCGCCACTGACGAACGAAGATCAGGATGAGCGCACCGCCGAACAATGCCAGGCGGGCGCCGTGAAACAAGCGCAGCCCCTGGTCGGTGGCCAGCAACCCGGACGCTCGCAAGCTCCAGAACAGGGCAGCCAGCGGCGGCGACAGCTCGGCAGGATAGATGCCACGCGTCGCGCCCGAATGCAGGAGCGCGTTGAAGACCGGGAGCAGGGATCCGGGAAGCGGCGCCAGCAGGACCACCCCGAAGAGCGCGGCCGCGCCGGCGCACACCAGTGCATCACGGATCGCGGCGCGGATCCCGGAGCGCCGCAGTGCGGCGATGAGGAACGCGGGAACGAAGATGAAGCTGTACCACTTGTACCAAAAGGAAAGTACCAGTACAGTGAGAGCAGTGTTGTCATATCCTTCCCGCCAACACCACAGAGCTGTCAGCACCAACAAGACCATGGTGATCTCATTATGGGCGCTACCGGCGCACTCGAAGAGAAAAAGCGGATTCCACGCGAGCAGCAGCAGCCCCGTTGCGGCCGGGCCATCCGTGGCGCGAGCGGCGGGCTGCAGAATCGCCTTGGCGACCCAGAGAGTGAGGGCCAGTGTCGCCGTCGCCGCCGCTTTGTAGAGCCACACCGCCGCCCACAGATGCGCGCCGCTCGCGGCCGCGCCGCTGGCGGCCGCGCCGCTGGCGACATGGATCAGCCAACTCTGCCACAGCGCCAGCGGCCCGTAGAGCGCCGGCTTGTCACGCCACTGCGCTTGCACCAGCGGTTGCCAGGGGTCCGAGGGAAAGTCGGCGATCGTCGCCACGTACGGATTGGCATGATAGAAGCCCCAGATTTTCCCGTAGAAGGCATAGAAGAACACGTCCCTCGACCCTACCGGGAAGCCGGCCAACAGCAGGATGGCGCAGGCAACGCAGGTCACCAACAGGGTGCGCTGCGGAGCCGCCTGGCGTTGCCGGTACGCCGCGACGTACACACCGCAGAGCCCGGCAAACAGCCCGAAGTACAAAAACAGCAGACGCAGGTCGGCGAAGCGCTCGAAGTCGTTGTGCGACGGGTCCGTCTTGACGAACGACGCGATGGACACCGCCCCGCACAGCAGGATGAGCGCGCCGCCGAGGACGCGCCACGGTGCCGGCGGTGCTGGCTGTGCGTGCAGAGCCATGCGGCATTATAGCGAGTGCGCCCGCGAGCGGAAACGCAATGGCCGGCCCGAAATCCCCAGCCAATGGATTGGACGGCGCAAATGTATTCGCTAGACTTGCTCGTCATGAGAGCCATCATCCTCTGCGCTGGACTCGGCACCCGGCTGCGGCCGCTTACCTTCAGCACCGCCAAGCACCTCATCCCGGTGGCCAACAAGCCCGTGTTGTTCTTCGGCATCGAGAGCCTCGTCGCAGTCGGCATACGTGAGATCGGCATCATCGTCAGCAAAGAGAGCCGCAGCGTGATTCAGAACGCCGTCGACGGAGGCGAGCGCTGGGGCGCGCAGGTGACCTACATCGAACAGCTGCAGCCGCGCGGCCTGGCGCACGCCGCGCAGTGCGCCGAAGAGTTCATCGGCGGCGAGTCGTTCGTCATGTACCTCGGCGACAACCTCATTCCCGAAGGTCTGACCCGCGCCGTGCAGCGTTTTCAGCAGAGCGGCGCGAACGCCGTCGTCATGCTCAAGGCCGTGGACGACCCGAGCCATTTCGGGATCGCCGAGATCGAGCACGAGCGCATCGTGCGGCTCGTCGAGAAGCCCAAGCACCCGCGTTCCAACCTCGCGATCGTCGGCGGCTACGTGTTCGATCGGAACGTCTTCGACTCGATCCGGCAGATCAAGCCGTCGTGGCGCAACGAGTACGAGATTACCGACGCCATTCAAAATCTCGTCGATCGCGGCTTGACCGTGGTGCCGCACGTGGTCACCGGCTGGTGGAAGGACGCCGGCAAGCCCGCAGACATCCTCGACGCCAACCGCGTGATGCTCGAGCAGCTCACGTCGGACATCCGCGGCCGGGTGGACGCCGCCTCGACCCTCGAGGGTGTGGTGAGCATCGGGCCAGACACCGAAATCATCAACAGCCGCATCCGCGGCCCCGTAATCATCGGTGCGGAGGCGCGCATCGCCAACGCCGAGATCGGTCCGTTCGCCTCGCTCGGCGACCGTGTCCACGTGATCGGCAGCCGTATCGAGAACAGCGTGGTGATGGACGACTGCATGATCCGCGATCTGCGCCAGCCGTTGGTCGGCAGCTTGCTCGGCCGTAAGGTGCAGGTGACGGGCGCATCCCAGGCGATGCGGTTGTTGCTCGGCGACTTTTCGGAAACCGAAGTCCCATAGCCGGCGCTGTCTCCCAGGAGCTGGCAGCCTGTCGGACTTGTGGCCTGGAGCGCGCCAACAGCGAGCGGCACACCGCCAAGACGCCGGCCGCAGGCCTAGTGACGCCGCTGCTCGGGGCAGCTATAAGGTGAGCATGAGCCTGCGTGCCGGTGCGCCTTGGCCGCCTCTGCAACTCGGCGCGCGCGGGCTGCGCCTTCTCCGCTACTTGCCGCAGTTCGTGCGCCTGTATTGGCGGCTGCTGTGGGACCGGCGCGTGTCGATCTGGCCCAAGGCGCTGCTGCTGCTCAGCGGGCTGTACGTCGTGTCGCCGGTCGACCTCATTCCCGACGTGATTCCGTTTTTCGGCGAGCTCGACGATCTGGTCGTGGTCATCGCCGTGTGCCGCTTGTTCATCTACCTGTGTCCGCCCGCGGTGGTGCAAGAGCACGTGCGGCGGATCGGTGCCGGTGAGTAAGTGGAGAGTAGGAGCGTGAGGGCGTGGGAGCGTGAGAGGGTTGGAGCGTGGGTCTTGTTCTCTAACGCTCTCCCTCTCTCACACTCGCACTCTTTCACATCGCTGACATGAGACGCACGATCACGCTCATACTGTTTGCGGCGCTGGCGGTTGCGGCGATGGTCGTCGCCGCGATGCTCAGCGGCTTCCTAGTCGACTGGCTGTGGTTTGGATCGCTCGGCTTCGGGACGGTGTTCTCGACGCTCTGGCGCACGAAGCTGTTGGCGTTCGGCGTCGCCGCGTCGGCGTCCTGGGTCGTATTGGCCGCGAGCGGCTTGTTGGCGGTGCGGACGCCGGCGCCGCACGTGCGTCGGCTGCGCATCGTGCGCGGCAACGGTGGGGCCGAAGGGCTGCCCGAGGTTGTGGAGCTCGCGTTGGACCGCATTCCCTGGCGCGTGCTGGTGATCGCCCTTGCCGGGCTGCTCAGTGTATTCATTGCGCTGTCGCAAGTCGGCAATTGGGAGATTTTCCTCAAATGGTGGTACGCGGTCCCGTTCGGTCGCACCGACCCGGCGTTCGGCCACGACCTGGGTCTCTACGTGTTCGCGCTGCCGGCGTACGGTGTCGCGCGCGACTGGAGCTTTCTGATCCTGTTTCTGGCGGCCGCGATCGCCGGCGCCGTGTATTGGAGTCGCGGCGCCATCGAAGTGGATCAGGGGTTCCCGCGTCTGAGCGCCGCGGCGGTGCGGCATTTCTCCGTGCTGCTGGCGCTCTTCTTCGTGGTCAAGGCGGGCGATTATATCCTGCAACGATATGATCTACTGTTGAGCAACACCGGCGTAGTCTTCGGCGCCGCGTACACCGACGTGCATCTGCGCCTGCCGCTGCTCACCGGCCTGGTGGGTCTCTCGCTGCTCGCTGCCGCGTTGTGCGCCGCCAACATCGTCTCCCGCGGGTCGCGTTTACCGGTCGCAGCGGTGGTGTTGCTGATCGGCGGCTCACTGCTCGACGGCATCATCCCGAGCCTGTTCCAGAGCTACCGCGTCAAGCCCGACGAGCTGCGCTTGGAGTCGCCGTACATCGCCAGCAACATTGCGCTGACGCGCTACGGCTTCGGGCTCGATCGGGTCACCGCCAAGCCGTTTCCCGCCGCCGGCACCCTGACGCCCGCGGTGTTGGCGGCAAACGACGCGACCATCAACAACATCCGCTGGTGGGATCCGCGGCCGCTGTTGGACACCTATCGGCAGCTGCAGGAGATCCGCCTGTACTACGATTTCCAAGACGTCGACGTCGACCGTTACAACATCAACGGCAGCTACCAGGAGGTGATGCTCGCCGCCCGCGAGCTCAATCAGTCGCGGCTGCCGGCGGACGCGCAAACGTGGATCAACCAGCATTTCAAGTTCACCCACGGTATCGGCGTGGCGATGAACCCGGTGAACCGCTTTGATGATGAAGGTCTGCCGATCTTCTATGTCAAGGACATTCCGCCGGTGGCGCCGCCGGACCTGCAACTGCAGCGCCCGGAGATCTACTTCGGAGAGGAAACCGAGAACTACGTAGTGGTCGGCGGCGGCACCAAGGAGTTCGACTATCCCAAGGGTCAGGACAACGTCTACACGACCTACGAGGGCCGCGGCGGCGTGTCGCTCGCCAGCTGGTGGCGGCGGGCGTTGTTCGCCTGGTACTTCGGTGACGTCAAGCTGCTGATCAGCGAAAACGTCACCGCCGGCAGTCGCATCCTGTTTCGCCGCGTCGTGCAGGAGCGTATCAGCCGCGTCGCACCGTTCCTGCGCCTCGACCGCGATCCGTATCTGGTGATCAGCGAGGGCCGGCTGGTGTGGCTGCAGGACGCGTACACCACCAGCGACGCGCTGCCCTACTCGCAGCGCAATCGACGCAACGGCATCAATTACATCCGCAACGCCGTCAAGGTGGCGACCGACGCGTACGACGGCACCATGGTGTTTTACGTCGCCGACGCGGAAGATCCGATCGTGCGCACGTATCAGCGCATCTTTCCGTCGCTCTTCGAGCCGCTCGAGCACATGCCGGCGCCGCTCCGGCGGCACCTCCGCTACCCGGAAGATCTCTTCGTCCTGCAGGCGGCCACCTATGGCACGTATCACATGACCGACCCGGAGGTGTTCTACAACAAGGAAGACCAGTGGAGCTTTCCGCAGGAGAGCTACGGCGGCCAGAGCGTGACCATGCAGCCGTACTACACCATCATGCGCCTGCCGGGCGAAGCACGGGAAGAGTTCATCCTGATGCTGCCGATGGTGCCGAACAACCGCGACAACATGATCGCGTGGTTGGCGGCGCGCTGCGACGGCGCCGATTACGGCGCGCTGATCGAGTTCGCTTTCCCGAAAGAGAAGCTCATCTACGGCCCGGCGCAGATCGAGGCGCGCATTGATCAAGACACCACCATTTCCCAGCAGCTCTCGTTATGGAATCAAACCGGTTCGCGCGTCATTCGCGGCAACATGCTGGTCATTCCCATCGACGACGCCCTGCTGTACGTCGAGCCGCTGTATCTGAGCGCCGAGAAGCGTGAGCTGCCGGAGCTGAAGCGGCTGATCGCCTCCATCGGCGACCGCGTGGCGATGAATCCGAAGGTCGAGCCGCTGCTCGCCGCGCTGTTCGCCGGCGCCGCGGCGCCTGCGCCCGCGCAGTTGGTTGCCGCCGCGGCGCCGGCGCCGGGCGGCGTCGAGGCTCCGACGACCGAGGCGCTCAAGCATTACCGCGGCGCGCTCACCGCGTTGCGCAACGGCGATTGGCACACGTTCGGGATCGAGATGGACGCGCTGCAGAAGACGCTGGAGAGCGCCGTCCCGGCGCCGTGAGCAGCGGTTACGCCGCGTCCTCGTGCTGCGAGAGCGTGAGCTCGACGGCCACCGCAGGCCGCCCGTCCGGTGCATCGCCCGCTTTGTAGAACGCGCCGGTGACCACCAGCGGGGCTTCGCCGCAAAACCACGCCACGCGCCGGTAGCTCTCGCCGCGGAAGCACGGCTTGCGGTAGATGATCCGGGCGCGCGAGTAGTAAGCGCGGCGCAGGTCGTGCCCGGCGAGCTGCAGCATGTCGGCGACGTACGATTCCATGGCGCGCAGATATTCCATGGCGCTGACGTGCCGGTTCGGATCGGTCTGTCCGTAGTGCCACACGTGCGTCTCCGCTTCGCTGCAGTCGGGACGGCGGCCGACCGGCGCCAAGGTGTCCACGCGCGGCAGTTCGATAATCCGCGACGGCGCATCGCCCAAGCCCAGGTCGGGCGGCAGCGTGACGACGCGGCGGCGCTGCGGGTCCGGATCGTCACGCGTGAAGACGTTGATCAAATGGGCGCGGGCGACAACCACGGCGTCGCCGTCGCCGCTGTGCGTCACGAGCGTATGGCGCCCGACGCGCACAATGTGGTTGATGGCACCGCTTGCGTCCACCGTCTTCGCCAGCCAGGTGGCGCCGCGCACGTGCAACGGCACATCCAGATCGAGCGGCACGTCGGTCGCCTCGAAGTCGACGTGAAACAACGGCGTGAAGATGCCCGTGCGGCGCGTGAAGTCGAGTCCACCCATGCGCCGGTGCCAGACCTCGAAGTGCACGCGCGCGCTGTAGTGCGGGATGGCCGACACCTTCAGCGCGCGGCGCTCGGTGAGGTCCGGAAAGCGCACGGACTCGCGCAGCCGCGCGCGCAGCACGCGGTCGGCGGGAGTGAGCATCCGTGTGGCCACGAGGATGAGGACGCGAGTGGGCGGAAGCTTAGCGCAGGAACTGGCCGAAACGATCCCACCGCGGCCAATGCGTCTGGCTGTTCCACGACCAGTAGATGAACGTCGCCTGACCCTTCACGTCGCGCTCGTCGGCGAAGCCCCAATAGCGGCTGTCATAGCTCTGATCGCGGTTGTCGCCCATGACGAAGAACTTGCCGGGTGGGACGGTCACCGGGCCGAAGTTGTCGCGCGGCGCCGTGTCACGCACGTGCGGATCCGTGAAGTTCGCATGCGGGTCGGGCACCTCTTGGCCGTTGATGACAAGATGCTTGTTGCGCACCTCCACGGTGTCGCCGGCAACCGCAATCACCCGCTTGATGAGATCGATGCGTCGATCGACCGGTGAGGTGAAGACGATGATGTCACTGCGGTGCAGGGGCCGCCATTGCGTGATTTCCTGGCTGACGAACGGCAGGTGCATACCGTACGCCATCTTGTTGACGAAGAGATGGTCGCCGATCTGAATCGTCGGCAACATCGAGCCGGACGGCACCCAGAACGCTTCGACCACCGAGGCGCGGACCAGCAGCGCAACGAGCACGGCGAGCAGCAGCGACTCGACGTTCTGCCGCAGGCGTGACTTCTGTGGCGGGTCGGCGGGCTGGCGCCGGGAGCCGCTAAGTGGTGCGGTGGATGTCGGTGACGTGACAGATTTGTTGGAGCTGCGTTGGGTCATAATGATGCCCCCAATGATGGAACGCGTCCGGCGCGGCGTCAAGGGCAGCGGCGTGGCTTAGAGGTGGTGATCACATCGGGCACGATCCATCCGGGAGCATAGTCGGAGGCTCGCAGCGACCAGCGGGAGCGGACCCGCTGAAAGGAGGGTGTGCGCAGCACTAGTGCAGCTCCATGCCGCCGTCGACGTTGATCGCTTGCCCGGTGACGTTGGGGGCGGTCGCGAGGTACACTGCGAGTGCGCCGATGTCTTCCGGCGTCTGCGGGCGGCCGAGTGGAATCAGCGTGCAGGTATAGCGCTGCCAGGATTCTTCCTTCGATTCGCCCTGCTGCTTGAGCGTGTCGGCGAGATACTCCCACATCTGCGTGCGCAAGATGCCCGGACAGATGGCATTCACCCGGATGCCGAAGCGCGCCGATTCTTTGGCGAGCGAGTTGGTGAAGCCGACGACGGCGAACTTCGAGGCGCAGTAGTGGGCCATGCCGGGCGCGCCGTTCTTGCCGGCGACCGAAGCGATGTTGATGATGCATGCGCCCGGCCGTTGCTTCAGGAGCGGCAGCGCCGCCTTGCAGCTGAGGAACACCCCCTTGACGTTGACCGCCATGGTGAGGTCCCATTCCTCTTCGGGCATGGCTTCGATGGGCGCGATGTGCACCACGCCGGCGTTGCACACCAAAATGTCCAGCTGTCCGAGCTGCGCGACGGTGTCGTTTACCATGCGTTGCACCTGCGGCCATTGCGTGACGTCCGCTTCGATAGCCACAGCGCGGCGCCCGAGCGTCTGAATCTCTTTCACCGTCGCTTGTGCCGCCTGATAGCCGCTGATCGTGGCGGCCGTGTACTGCTGCGCGGCGCTAGCGACGCGATCCACTTCAGCGATGGCGATGTCCGCGCCTTCGCCTGCAAACGCAAGAGCGATACCCCGCCCGATGCCGCGCGCCCCGCCGGTGATCAGTGCAACCTTGCTGGTGAGCTTCATTGCGCATCCTCCCTGGAATGCCGTGATACTTCGATCAGCCACTACGCCTCAAGAGGGTGGGTTTTACCGGATTGACAACCACCCCGACCCGGATCACACTATGCGAAAATCTTGCGTCGAGAGGCGTTGTTCGGGATCGCCTCGGAAAAGGGGAAGACATGCGACCACGAATTGCGTTGGGTACTGCAGGTGCGTTCATCCTTTCGGCCATTGTCATCGTGCCGACCGCCGCCAAGGCGAAGCCCGTTACCGGCACCGTCAGCTGCACGCTGTCGGGCTCCGCGATGATTTCGCCCGGGCTCGTCTTGAGCGCGGACTGCAGCGGCGGAGCAACCTGCCCCACCGGCTTCCAATGCACGACCAGCGGCGGCACCAGTACCTGTACGGCAACCAAGAAGCTCACGACGACGACGACGTTTGTCGGCACGCTGAGCAACTGCACCGGAAGCCAGACGAACACGCCGAAGGGAGCACCGATCAGTGCCGGTACGGTATCGGCAAAGGCAAAGACCAAGCTGGCCGTCGGGCAGCCGGTCCCAAGCTGCCTCGCTCTCCAAAGTCCTACGACGCCCACCTCGTTAACCACGACCGTCAAGTTCACGACGACCGGCGGCAAAACGGTTACTTCGAAGGGCACTCTGACGGTGGGGGACGCGAGCCTCATCCCGGTCGTGTCGTTTCCGGTCTCGGGTCCGGTGACAGGTGGCACTGCATTCAAAGGTGACACGCTGACCGCGACCGCAGTTCTTGACGACAGCGCGGCAGAGCTCGCAGCACTGTGCAACGGTGGTACGTCGACGACGTTCGAGTTCACCGGGATCCAGGGCGACTCGACGCTCGACGTCGCCCCGTAGGTCCAACGAGTATGTCACGCGAGCACGGGAAAGTGCGCGACTCTTTCCCGTGCTCCACGCACCCCTGGGCTAGAGCGCAACCGGCCGCGGCGTCCACGCGCCGTCGCGCTGCGCAGCAGTCCGGACGGTGCCCCAACGGCCCGCAACGACGGCGCCACACGCCGCGCAATGCCCGTCGCTGAGATGCACCGCGCGGATGCGGTAGCCGTTGCGTTCGACCACCGCCGCCCGGCAGTGCGGGCAATACGTGTTCTCGTAGCCGCCGACGTGTCCCGGAAGGTTGCCGGCGTAGACGTACCGCAGGCCGGCCTCCCGGCCGTAGGCCGCAGCGCGCAGCAGCGTTTCCGCGGTCGTCAAGTCGTGATCGGTCATCTTGTAGTCCGGATGGAACGCGGTGACGTGCCACGGAATGTCGACGGACACCGACGCCAGAAACTGCGCGATCTCGGCGAGCTCCGTATCTGAATCGTTGAAGCCCGGAACCACCAACGTGACGGCCTCCAGCCAGAAGTGCATTGCCACCAGTCGGCGGATCGTGTCCGTGACCGTCTGCAGCAGGCCGCCGAGCTTGCGATACTGCTTGTCGTTGAAGCCCTTGAGATCGACTTTGTACAGATCGACCCACGGCCGCAGGTACTCCAGCACTTCCGGCGTGGCGTTGCCGTTCGAGATGTAGGCGGTAGTGAGTCCCCGCGCTTTGGCGAGGCGGAACACCTCGACGGCCCACTCGCTGGTGATCAGCGGCTCGTTGTAGGTGCTGGCAACGATCTCGGCGCCCTGATCGACGGCCAGTTGCACAAGCTGCGCCGCGCTGCAGGAGCGCGGCGCAACACCGGCCGCGGAATCGCGCAACGCTTGCGACGTGATCCAGTTCTGGCAATAGCCGCAGTGATAATCGCACCCCAGCATGCCGAAGCTCAGCGCCAAGGCGCCGGGACGGGCATGGAAGAACGGCTTCTTCTCAACCGGATCGCATTGCAGCGCCGCCACGTAACCGCGTGGCACGCGGAGCACGCCGTCGGCGTTGAAGCGTACTTTGCAAATGCCGATCTTGCCTTCCGGGAGATAGCAGCGATGGCCGCAGGCGACGCAGCGCAGGGCCTTGTCGGGCAGCGGTTCGTACAGCACGCCTGCCGCGGTGTGCGCGGTAAGCGATTCGTGCAGGCTTTGTTCGGGCATGGCGATCGGCGGCGTGCGTACGAACTATAGGACCCGCCGCGCACCGCCGCAACGCTTGCGTAGGTCAGCGCCGCACGGGTCGCGCCGGCGCGGCCCGTGCGGACGTTGGGGGAGGGAGGATCAAACGACGGCGACCTCGATACGCCGCGGCTTGGCGCGCTCCATCTTCGGGAGCTCCAGCTCGAGGACGCCGTTGCTCATGCGCGCCTTGATGTGCTGGCCGTCGATGTCGGGCGACACGCTGAAGCGGCGCGCGTAGTTGCCGACGTTGTATTCGGTGTAGACAGGGGAAAGGTTTTCGTACTCCTGCAGCGCCACGCGCCCTTCGATCGAGAGCACCCCGTCGGCCAGCTTCACCTCGATCGAATCCTTGTCGACGCCGGGCATGTCCGCCCACAGCCAGAGGCTGTCACGGGTTTCGCAGATGTCGACGTCGGGCGTGTACGTGCGCCCCGGCCGCGTCTGCTCTTCGCCGGTGACCTCCTGTTTGCTGCGCACGCTGAGTTCCTGTGGTGTCATGGTCGTAGCTCCTCCTTGCATGGTCTCGCGCCGGTCAGGCCGCTTGGACGCTGATCTGGCGCGGCTTGGCTTCCTCTTTCTTCGGAACGCGGATCGTCAAGATGCCGAGCGTGCAGGAAGCCTGTGCGCACTCGAGGTCCAGGTCATCGGGCAACTGCAGCGAGCGCGAGAACTCACCCGCGCTGCGGTCGCGGCGATGGAACCCGCTGCCATCGGGCGCCTGCGTTTCCCGCTTGCCGCTGATGGTCAGCGAGCGGCCTTGCGTCTCGATCTTCAGGTGCTCCGGCGCGACGCCGGGGACTTCCAGCCGCACGACGTAGCCGTCGGGATCGCTGAAGATGTTGACCGCGGGAAAGACGCCGCGGTCGGACACGCCGAGATCCAGCCCCAGCGGATTTTGCAAGACGCGATCGAGCTCCCGCTGGAGGGTGAGCAAGCCGCTCACCGGATCGAGCGCTGAAGAGAATCGAAACAGTGCCATAAAGAGCCTCCTTGCGTACGGACGTTTTTTCGGATGCGCGGGCGTTCATGCGTTGCGGTGCCCGCCGTCTCGTTGCGCAAGGTAAGACCGACTGACGGTTTGTCAAGGTGTGCGGATGTGCGCGGCCGACACGCCGGGCTCAGCCGAACCGGCCGGTGATGTAGTCTTCGGTTTCCTTCTGCTCAGGGGTGGTGAAGATCTTCTCGGTGGGACCGAACTCGACGAGCCGGCCCAGGTACATGAAGGCGGTGTAGTCCGAGACACGGGCCGCCTGCTGCATGTTGTGGGTGACGATGAGGATCGTGTACTCCCCTTTAAGCTCGTGGATCAGCTCTTCGATCTTCGTCGTGG
>Ga0209415_10004766_pt1 | contig 24750 bp, 22 predicted proteins | sample PeaSoiSIISIP2007_FD_187696 | JGI IMG/M metagenome (GOLD analysis project Ga0209415, IMG submission 187696) | Peat soil microbial communities from Weissenstadt, Germany - SII-SIP-2007 (SPAdes) (version 2) | ecosystem: Environmental > Terrestrial > Soil > Wetlands > Peat | place: Germany... | reverse complement strand
GGATTCGAACCCACGGAACCCGCAAAGGTTCAACGGTTTTCGAGACCGCCCGATTCAACCGCTCTCGCACCTCACCGTTTCCTTTACTTTACCACTGAAACTTTCTTGAAAATTGTCTGAACAGAATCACCGCGCCGGGGATATCTAAATATGCATCCTCGTGGGAGCACGCTCAGGCGTGAGCTGTGCGCGGTGTTGTGCGCCATGGCGGCGCTGCTTTGCCCGACGCGGATACATGGACAAACTCCCACGGGGCAGATGAATCTCGAGGTCAAAGACCCTTCCGGAGCAGCGCTGGAGGCTATGGGGAAGTTGGAGAGTCTCGCCCCGGGCGTGCAGCGTAACTTTCAGACGGATGCGAAAGGCACGTACACCCTTGACAGTCTGCCTTACGGCCGCTATCGCTTGGAGGTTTCGAAAGCCGGGTTCGCCACTCAGTCGGTATTGATCGACATCCAATCCGCCACGCCCATCTCGCGCACCGTCACGCTGGCGCTGGGCGCTCAGACCTCCCAGGTGGATGTCATCGCGACCACGCCACTCGGCGGAGTCGACCTCCCGCTTAATGAGATACCTTCGCAAGTTCAGACGGCGACTCAGGCTGACATTCAGAACAGCTCCGCGATCGAGCTTGGGGATTTCATGAACCGGCGCCTCAACGGCGTGTACGTGAACGAAACGCAGGACAACCCCTTCCAGCCCGATGTGAATTACCGCGGCTTCACCGCTTCGCCACTGCTCGGAACGCCGGAGGGAATTTCGGTCTACGTCGACGGCGTACGGCAAAACCAGCCGTTCGGCGACGTCGTCAGTTGGGATTTGATCCAGCGCAATACCGTCTCGGAAATGGCGCTGATGCCGGGATCGAATCCAGTATTCGGACTCAACACGTTGGGTGGCGCGATCTCGGTCACGACCAAAGACGGCATCAGCTTCCCCGGCTGGAGCGGACAAGCATTATACGGCAGCAGCAACCGGAAATCGGTTGACGCCGAGTACGGCGGTGGCAAAGCTACGGGATTCAACTGGTACCTCGCCGGTAACGCCTTCCACGAATCCGGGTGGCGCTTTGACTCGCCCTCCGACGTCAAACAGGGGTTTGTGAAACTGGGCTGGCGCAGCACGAAGACCGATCTCGCTCTGACTTCGTCCTTTGCGTATAACACGCTAACGGGGAATGGCATTCAGGACTATCGCCTGTTGCAAAGCAGCTATTCAAGTGTTTACACCATCCCCGACACCACCGGCAATCGTTCTCCTTCTTTCAATTTCATCCTCCGGCACAGCTTCAGCAACACGCTCACGTTTTCAGGGAACGCCTGGTACCGGTACATCCGCACCGAGGAGATCAACGGCAACGCGAACAACGACGCATTCGGCGGGCCGGTTTATCAACTCAGCCCGACGGACGAAGCGGCACTCTTGGCGGCCGGCTATTCTGGTTTTTCGACCAACCAAAATGCGTCTAACACAGGGTATCCGAGCTTCCCTTGCATCGCCAATGCGTTGCAGCTCAACGACCCGGACCAGACGTGCGATGCGGCAACGATCTATTCGAGAGAGATACAGAATGAATTCGGCGCGTCCGGACAGCTTACTTCGGCCGATATGCTCTGGGGCCACCGCAATCAAGTGACCGTCGGCGGCGTTTTAGACCGTGGAATCGTAAGCTACACGCAGAACACGCAATTCGGCTATCTCCTGCCGGACGGCGCCATCGTTGGCGTCCCGGCATGGCAGGATGGCTCGACCAGCGCGAACGGCTCGCCCGTCAACTCAGCCGTCAATTTGCATGGGGTCACGCCCAATGGGAGCATCTACGCGACCGATACTTTTTCGCCAGTCAAGGACGTCAGCGTTACGGTTTCCGGTCGCTTTAATCGGACCAGTATCCGCAACAACGACCTCCTCAACCCTGTCGCCGGCCCCGGTTCCCTCACCGGGAATTATACGTACACCCGATTCGACCCCTCGGTTGGATTCACCTACAACCCACTGCGCAGCTTGAATGTGTACGCGAACTACTCTCAGGCAAACCGCGCACCGACATCGATCGAGCTCGGTTGCGCCGATCCCAATAACCCCTGTAGTCTTCCTAACGCTTTGTCCAGCGATCCGCCCCTCAGCCAGGTGGTCACCACCACCTGGGAGGCTGGTTTGCGCGGGAAGCTGTTGGAACAGTACCACCTGGATTGGGACCTTGGCGCGTTTCGGGCCGAAAACCACAACGATATCCTGTTCGTCGCGTCGCAAGAGACCGGCAGCGGGTATTTCCAGAACTTCGCCAAGACGCTGCGAGAGGGGGTGCAGGCCAGCCTGGACGGTCACTTCAGGCGCGTCAGCGTTGGCCTGGATTACACACTTCTTTCCGCAACTTATCAAAGCGTCGAGGCGCTCGACGGTAATGCCAACAACACCAGCGATATCGCGTTATCGGGATATCCGGGAATCGGCGGCGTGATCACGGTCCATCCGGGTAATCGCATCCCGCTGATTCCGAAAACCAGCGGGAAGGCTTTCATGGATCTCCAGGCGACCAAGAAATTCATGCTTGATCTTGGCTTGGTGGCTAACTCGAGTGCGTATGTACGCGGCAACGAGAACAACGCGTACCAGGCTGACGGCGTCTACTACTTGGGTCCTGGAGTTACGCCCGGGTATGCGGTGGTCAACTTCGCGGCGCATTACGATCTGACCCGGCATCTGCAACTTGCCGCTCAGGTCGACAACCTCTTCGATCGCCATTACTACACGGCGGGGCAACTCGAGAACACCCCGTTCACCAACAAGGGCGCGCTCAACTTGCAGCCGTTCCCGGCGTACACCTCCGGACCTGAAGCCGGGAACGTTCCCCTTCAGAGCGCCACCTTCTTCGCGCCGGGCGCCCCGAGAAGGGCGTGGGTCGAACTTAAGCTGAAGTTCTGATGCTTTTGTTGGTGCGAACGGAGAGACTTGAACTCTCACGGTGTTGCCACCGCTGGAACCTAAATCCAGTGCGTCTGCCAATTCCGCCACGTTCGCTTTGGGGGCGCTGATCGCATTATAACCAGTCAGAACGCGGACGCGACGGCGACACGAATCTTTTCGGTTTGTTTTTCGTCGGTTTGCCTTTCGACTCCGATCCGAGGAGTCGTGCGGCCGCAACCGCATGGCCCACTCTCGATGGACCATCCTACAAACTTCGAGGCAGGCGATTCGATGTGGAGGCCCGCATGCGCTTCGCACTCGGCGGCGAGCAGGGCGCCATGCTTCCCGATGATCTGCTCGAAGATGGGAACGCGGAACGCCTTCCAAAGCTGCCGCCGCTGGTCCATTGTCAGCAACGAATCCGTCAGCAACGAATCCTCTGAACGCGCCAGAACAATCATCGCGTGTGTGAGCGAATCAATGCTCGGTGCACCGGCCTTGCGTGCCAGTAACGACTCCATTTGAGGCCAAGTACCGGCAATCGCCGCGGGCCGGCATGCCTCCGCCTCGGCATCCCATCCACGGAGAAATACTCGGACATCGCCGTGCGAGCCAAACCAGGGCACGAGAATCGCCGTGGGCGGAGCGGGAGGGATTGGGTAGATAAATGCGGCCTTGGGGCGGTTGAGACGCACAACAATCTTCACTTAAGCTATGTTTTTCGAGGGCGCAAGAATTCTCAGCAAGTTTTCACTGAAGATCGCTCGAGCATCCTCCGCGCTCAAACCGATCTCATACAGCGCGCGGGCTTGTTCGTCGAAGATGGCGTGGTGCCATCCACGGGGAAAGAAAGACGAATCCGTGCCAAACAGCAGCCGCTTCGCGCCGATCACATCCAGCGCCCGGCGGAAAATCTGCCGCAGGCTGCTCCGCGGCTCCGCATGATGAGGCTCCTCGTAGCGCATCCACCGATTGGAGCTGGACGTATCCAGAAACACGTTGGGGCAGAGATCGGCGAGCATCAGCGCCTCGCGAAAGTAGCCCGCGCCGAAGTGAGGAACGATGATGGGAACTGAAGGGTAGCGGAGCGCCACGGCGTGTAAGTCGATGGGATTCGAAAACCGCATGTCGAATAACGACGGAAGGCCGAGCTTGGCGCGCACTCCTACGCTCAGCACGCCGCAGTGGACGAAAACGGCACGATGTCGGGAAGCGGCCCATTCAAAGACAGCCTGCGCCGGTTGGTCGTGCACCGAGTAGCCGTGCATGGCGGGAAACAGACAAGCCGCGTGAATCGCGGAGAGTGCGTCGGGGTTGAAGGTATTCGGATTCACCATGGCGAAAGCGTAGAACCGCTCCGGCAACGCACGCACGGCTGCGGCGACCGACGATTCGTCGCCGGGCACGCTGGCGATGAGCGCCGCAGCTTGAACGCCCTGCCGATCGAGCTCGGCGGCCCAGACTTCGGCGAGCTGCTCCGGATCTTCCGGAGGCAGGCGCCAGCCGAGTTGCTCGCCCGCGGCTTCGATGGTCAGGCCGGGCTTTTGCGCAGCCAGCGACGCGAAAAAGTGGTGCGAGAAAAAATGAACGTGCGCATCGGCGACCGCCAGAGGACCCCAAGGCGATTCCCGTTCGAGCACGGTCGCGGTCATGGGCGTGCGCCCGGAACCTGAGTGAGGCCCGTCGATAGCGCGAGCTGCGTGAGTCCGGCGACGTTGTTCACGCCCAGCTTCCGCATCATGGTTTTGCGGTAGCTCCGCACGGTCTGCTCGCTCAGCTCCAGGAGACTGGCGATCTCTTTGCTGGTCTTGCCATCGGCTACCAGCCGCAAAACCTGCAATTCGCGCGGGCTCAGAACCTCCAGCGCCGAGTGAGACTGGTGCGATTCGAGATCCCCCTTCTGGATGCGAGTCAAAAGCCGGTCGGAGACCTGGGGGCTCAGATAGATCCCGCCGGCAGCCACCATGCGCAGGGCCTCCACCAGATCCATGTCGGAGGCGCGCTTCAGGATAAAGGCTCGCGCGCCGGCGCGGATTGCGCCCATCACCGAGTTTTCGTCGTCGTACATGGAGAGAATCACGATCTTACAGTCGCTGTGAAAGCGCAGGATCTCTTGGGTGGTCTCGACCCCGTTCAACCCTGGAAGACCGATGTCCATGAGCACCAGGTGAGGCCGATGCTGCCTGCTGAACTGGACCGCGTCGGGCCCGTTTTCGGCCTCCCCGACGACGCGAAATTCATTGCTGCGGCTCAAGATTGCCTTGATGCCGTCGCGCATGATCTTGTGATCATCCACGAGAAGGACGTCGAGCGGCATAACGGATGGAAACAATTGTACCCCGTTTTGTTGAGGCGTCCAAGACGACTCCGGCGGGGCGGACGCGCCGGGCAAGAGCGGCCAGGTCCGCGCGAGGCCAGCGGGCTCGCCCGTTCGATCCAATCGCGACGATCAGGCTTCGCGCTCCGCGAACCGAAACCGCCAGGCGCGTGGCGGAGCGATCCGAGGCGGCTCGGGCAAGAACTGAAGAGGCCGCTTCATAGACCGCCGCTGCGGCATCGTGAGGCGGCGTAATGGTGGCCGTGTAGGAAAAACGAATCGCGCCCTGGAAAGCATCGCGTTGCGCTTCTACCAGATTCGAGAGAGCTCTCTTGAGCCCCAGATGCGCGGAGGGCGGTGGGTTCAACTCGCGGCTCAGCGCCCGCACGCGTCCCATGCATTCCTCGAGTGCGTTCAGCGCAAGTTCGACGGCGGAGGCGGTCTCCGGATGGTCGGAGCGAAGTAAAGCCAAGCGGATTCCCGCGGCTGAAAGCAGCGGGCCGACGTCGTCGTGCAGCGCACGGCCCGCGGCGCGAAGTTTGGAGCGGGTCTCGAAGAGTTCGTTGGCCAGGCGTTGCGATTCGTCCTGGGAAAGCATGCTCAGCGCTTGCGCTTGACCACGCGGCGTGCGGCAGCCGCCACATCGCGCGCCACAAGACCATACTTGTCGAGCAGTTCCTCCGGCGTGGCCGACTCGGCGTAGGTATTTTGGATGCCGACGAATTCCATGGGGACAGGCTGCGTTTCGGCGATCACTTGGGCCACGCGCACTCCCAGTCCGCCGTCCACCAAGTGCTCCTCCGACACCACCATGGCTCCGGTTTCCCGCGCTGCGCGCTCGATGGCCTCGCGGTCGAGTGGGCGGATCGTGTGCATATCGATAACGCGCGCGGAAATGCCCTCGGCCTCCAGCGTCTCGGCCGCACGGATGGATTCCGCGACCATCAGCCCGGTAGCGATCAGGGTTACGTCACGGCCCTCCGTCAGTTGGATGGCTTTCCCAATGGTGAAATCCTGACCAGCCTCGTAGATCACCGGAACTTTCAGGCGTCCAGCGCGGATGAACACCGGGCCGACCTGCTCGGCCGCGGCCTTCACCAGCTTGACGGTCGCGATTTCGTCGGCCGGGCAGATCACCGTGAAGCCGGGCAGCGAGCAGGCCAGGCTCAGATCCTCAATGCTCATCTGCGACGGGCCGTCCTCGCCGATGGAAATGCCGCTGTGGGTGCCCACCACCTTCAAGTTCACGTTCGGGAATGCCGCCGTAACGCGAAGCTGCTCGAATCCCTTGTTCATCGCGAATACCGAGAAGCTGGAGGCGAACGGAATTTTTCCGCTCGACGCCAGGCCGGCTCCGATGGCCATCATGTTGGCTTCCGCGATGCCGCATTCGATGAAGCGAGCCGGAAACTCCTTGGCGAAACCGGCGGTGTACGTAGATTTGGAGAGATCCGCGTCCAGCACAACCACCGCGGGATTGGAGCGTCCCAGCTCCACCAGCACCTTGCCAAACGCTTCCCGAGTGGCTGCGCCTTGCTTCAACTCATATTTGGTTTTCGTGGGCATTACGCAAGCTCCTGAAGCGCCTTCTCGCACTCCTCGCGCGTCGGCGCCGTGCCGTGAAATTTCGGGTTGTTCTCCATAAACGAGACGCCCTTCCCTTTGATGGTATGAGCGATGATACACGTGGGCTTGCCCTTTACCGAAGCCGCTTCGCCGAAGGCGTTTTTCAGGGCCGCGATGTCGTGACCATAGACCTCGATCGCGTGCCAGCCGAAGCTGCGCCATTTCTCGGCCAGGGGGTCAAGCGCCATGATGTCCTTAACGAAACCGTCGAGCTGAATCTGGTTGTAGTCGACGATGGCCACCACGTTATCGATCTTGTGGAATCCACCAAACATCGCCGACTCCCAGATCTGGCCCTCCTGACTCTCGCCGTCACCCAGCATCACATAGGTGCGGGACTTGCGGCCGTCGAGGCGCGCGCCGATCCCCATGCCGAGCCCCAGCGACAAGCCTTCGCCCAGCGAACCCGTGGACGCCTCCAGCGCCGGCAGAAAACGCACGTCTGGATGACCCTGATAAATGGATCCAAGCTTGCGTAGCGTGTTGAGCTGATCTTTGGGGCAATAGCCGCACTCGGCCATCACGGCGTACAGGATCGGGCAACAATGGCCCTTGGAGAGAATGAAGCGATCGCGATCCGGCCACTTGGGGTTGGCTGGATCATGGCGCATTACGTCGAAAAACAGAGTGACGATAATCTCGGCCGCCGACAGCGATCCGCCCGGATGGCCGGATTTCGCCTCGGTGATCATCTGGATCACCTCGCGCCGCATGCGTTTGGTAATGGCCGCTAATTCCGTCACATCTTGAGTGGTTCGCATGACTCCTTCAATGTAGCATTCCAGCGCCTGCGGCCAAGTTGCGGTTGGGCGCGGCCACGCTACACTTGAGCGAATGCGAGTTCTGGATGCACTGGGAGAGTGCAAAGGACAATTCGGCCGTGATGCCGCCCGCGGGACTTCGGCGCTGCTGGAAAGGCTGTTGCGCGTCAGGCTTCGCCAGCCAGCCGATCTTATCCGCCTGCATGAGACCGCATTGTTTCTGCGCGCCTTCCCGCAAAGCCCCCGCGTCACGCGTCTCGCCGATGAGATTCTTCTTTCTTTTGCGGATCGAATGCGCGGTGTCGATCCAGCGCCGTTCGACGATCCCGAAGTATCCGGCATCGCCGGAACCGCCGTCTCCACGAACTTCAGTTACGAATTCGCCCGAAGCTTGGCCACGCGGCATGCGCGTTCGATCACGATCGACTGGGAGAATTTCTCTCGCCCCGACCGTCTGGGAAGTGTACTGGGCCGTCTGATTCCGCTCGCCTACGAGGATTATGCGGTCGAGCCGCATGGGGATTGGCGTGCATGGCTTGAGAAGGAACCCGGCAACTCCGCGGAGTGGCTGATCCAGAAAGTGGACGGTGTCACTTATGATCTCCTCGAGATTCCGCTGCGCTGGGACCTTGGCGATTCGCCGGCTTCCCGCTCCGCTCTGCGTCTACCGCGAAGAGCGCTCTTTTACCACTCCGGACTATTCCTCAAACGCGGCGACGTCTCGATCGAAGCCGAATTGGCAGCGCCTCCGCTTTCCCTTCGACGAGTCGCTCCGCGCCGGGCGCACGCCGTGCTTGGCGTCATCATCGACGCCTCCGCCACCCGCTACCGCGAACTGTACGGTTTCCAGCATCCCGACAAAGAGCACGTCTACCACGCCGACTTAGGGCGCGGCGTGGATCTCTATTTTTTTGGTGTGCTTCGGGAGCGCCGCCTACCGCTGCGCGCCTATCACTCCGCCATGTTCTTCAAGAACGGTGTCCCGATGGGTTATGTGGAGGCACTGTCTCTGTTCGAGCGCTGCGAGATCGGTTTCAATCTCTATTACACCTTCCGCGAAGGCGAGACGGCGTGGCTCTACGCGCGGATTTTGAAGCTGCTTCACCAGGAGCTGGGCGTCACCTGTTTCTCCATCGATCCCTACCAGCTTGGGCACGAGAATGAAGAAGCCATCGCCTCAGGCGCATTCTGGTTTTACTACAAGCTGGGATTCCGGCCGGCGGCACGCAATATCGCGCAGCAGGCGGAAAGGGAAGCAGCCAAGGCGGCAGCGCAGCCTGGGTATCGCACGCCTCCCTCGATTCTCCGGCGGCTCGCGGCGGCGCCGCTCTATTACGGCAGCACTGGCTCGGACTGGGAGGGGTTTTCTCTGCGCCGTCTCGGCACAACGGTTCCGAGCTTGGGCGGAGACGTCGCCCGAGCCAAACGCGCCGCTGAAGAAACTCGTTATCTGCGGCTGCTCCAGCGCCGGAGAGATCTGCGCCAGCAATTGCTGAGACTCCGTTAAAATTGTCCCAGCGCCAGCTGGATGCCTTGCTCATACAACTCCGCCAGGCGTGCGTCGCGGGAACGGATGGCCGGAATATCGTGGTCGAGCGCGCGCCGCAGGCCCGCCTCGATCTGGCGGTTCCACGTCTTGGCGCCGGCCTTGGCATATTTCCGAAGCGCCCGGATCCCTAGCGTCTCACCCACCATGGCGGCCTCGGATCGCGAGAATCCGGCGGCGCGCAGGCTCGCCATGCCGAGGGCGGCCCAAGGCAGCAGCAACGGCGCGCCCGCGTAAATGCCTGCGAAAAATAGAGGCTTGCCCCCGGGTTTCAGCGCGATGATTTTGCGCCGGCTCTCGGCGAAAAGGGCGCGCAAGTGCCGTAGCGTGTCGGGATGTCCTTCGGCCACGAAAATTTGCTCCCGCGTTTCGGGAATCGGGTTGAGTGAGGCGACTCGCGCTCCGGTCTGGTGCAGTGGATTGGGCGCGAGACTATCGCGCTCGCACCCGCACAGCACCACCATGTTCTTCGAAAACGGCGCTTTGCGGATGGGCGTCCGAGCCACCATGTCGCGCAGGATACGCTCCAACTTTGCTTCCGGGACGGCGACCAGAATGAGGCGACACGGTTCCAACGCGGAATAGTGTGAAGCGGCATAGCCGCCGCGCAAGGAGTTTGCGGCTTGACGGGAAACGCGGAACGATGAGGTCTTGATGGGTCCCAGATGCCGGAGCAACGCCGGCATCCGCGCCAGGAACGACTGGTTTACGCCGCCGGCGCACACCAGCCCCATCCCGTCTTCGGGCTGCATGCCGAATTAGGGGGCGCCGGTTTCGAGAACGACACGGCTCTTGATCTCGCGCAGCCGGTCGCGATAGGTTGCGGCCTGCTTGAAATCGAACCGCCGGGCGGCTTCGCGCATCTTCTCCTCTAGCTCCACCAGGTACGCCTCCATCTTCTCGGGCGGCACTTCCGATTCCGGGCCTGGCTCCTCGATCGGCACAGTGACGTAATCCCCTTCCGCCACCGCCACCAGCATCGAGTCAATCGGCTTTCTTATGGACTGCGGAGTAATATTGTGGGTTTCATTATACGCACGCTGCACGGTGCGGCGGCGCAACGTTTCGTCGATGGCGCGCCGCATCGAGTCCGTCATCACATCCGCATACAGGATCACCCGGCCGTTTAGATTGCGCGCCGCACGGCCCATGGTCTGAATCAGGGAGCCCGCCGACCGCAGGAATCCCTCCTTGTCCGCATCGAGGACCGCCACCAGCGACACCTCCGGCAAATCCAGCCCTTCGCGCAGTAGGTTCACTCCGATCAGCACGTCATAGACACCGCGGCGCAGATCGCGCAGAATCTTTACGCGGTCGAGCGTCGAAACCTCGGAGTGGAGATAGGCGCACTTGATGCCGGCTTCGGTATAGTGCTCGGAGAGATCTTCGGACATGCGCTTGGTCAGCGTTGTCACTAGGACGCGCTCGTCCAGTTTCGTGCGCTCGCGGATGTGCTGGAGTAAATCGTCCACTTGGCCGCGAATCGGACGCACCTCCACTTCCGGATCCACCAGCCCGGTGGGACGGATAATCTGCTCGATCACAGCTCCCGAAGTCTTGGTCAACTCGTACGGCCCCGGAGTCGCCGAGACAAAAATCGCCTGATGCACGCGGTTCTCGAATTCTTCGAAGGTCAACGGGCGGTTGTCCAGAGCGCTGGGCAGGCGGAAACCGTACTTGACCAGATTCTCCTTGCGGGAGCGGTCGCCATGATACATGCCCCGTAGCTGCGGGACGGTCTGATGGCTTTCATCGATGAACAGCAGCGCATCGGCGGGCAGATAATCCAGCAGAGTCGGGGGCGCTTGTCCCGGCAGCCGTCCGGAGAAGTGCCTGGAATAATTCTCGATTCCGTGGCAGTAGCCGATCTGGCGGATCATCTCCAAATCGAACATCGTACGTTGCCAGATGCGTTGCGCCTCAATCCGCTTGCCTTGTTTGTCGAGCTCCTCCTTCCACCAGTGCAACTCATTCTCGATGCTGACGAGCGCGTTGCTGCGCGTCCCCTCGCTCATGACGTAGTGCGTTTTGGGATAGACCGGTAGGCGAAGATAGGTTTGCTTCACCTGCCCGGTCAAAGGATCGATCTGTTCCAGCGATTCGATTTCATCGCCCCATAGACCCACGCGATAGGCGAAGTCGTCGTAGGTTGGGTAAATCTCGATGACGTCGCCGCGCACGCGAAATGTGCCGCGCTTGAAGTCGCCTTCGTGACGCTCATACAGGATATCCACCAGCCGCGAGGTGATCTCCTCGCGCGCGATCTTCTGCCCTTTTTCGAGCATCAGTAGCATGCCGTAGTAGGCTTCGGGCGAGCCCAGTCCGTAGATGCAGCTCACGCTGGCCACGATGATGCAGTCGCGGCGTTCGAACAGACTGCGCGTGGCCGACAGCCGCAGCTTGTCCAGCTCATCGTTGATGGTGGCTTCCTTTTCGATGTACACGTCGCCCGAAGGAATGTAGGCTTCCGGCTGGTAGTAATCGTAGTAGCTGACGAAGTACTCCACCGCGTTGGAGGGAAAGAAGGTCGTGAATTCCTGATACAACTGCGCGGCCAGCGTTTTATTGTGGGCCAGCACCAGCGCGGGCAAGCCCATCCGCTCGATCACCTTGGCCATGGTGAAGGTCTTGCCGGAGCCGGTGACGCCCAGCAGCACCTGGTGCGGCTCCCCTTCCCGGAGCCCTCGCGACAGTGCGTCGATGGCCGCCTGCTGATCGCCGCGCGGCTGGTAGTCGATCCCAAGACGGAAAGAGGACATAGCGCCTCTTACCAGTGTAGCGATCCAGACTTCCGGAAATCGGTTTTGCTCGCGCTAGACCGCCGCCTGCGCCAGGACGCGCTCCCGGCAGCGCCCCAGCAGTCGCATCGTATCCAGCGCTTCGACGCCGGAACAAGGCCTCAGCGGATGGTCGGCGCCAAAAAATAACGCGTCCATTTCGTCCGCGAAGACATCCTCGCCAGACGATTCCAGCACCAGCTCTTCGGATTCGGCTTGACTTACGCCGGTCTGCCAGCCCCACCGGCGGCCGCGAACATAAGTCTGCTTCCCATAGCTGCGATTGCGCCCGTTCACGATGCCGTATCCGTCCTGGCCGTGAATCTCCAGGCGGAACACGCTGCGCCACCGGACGATCGAAATCTCCAACGCTATCGGAAAACCGCCCGCGTCGAGCAGAAGCCGGCACTCTTCCTCTACGCCGGTCTTCCAAAATCCACTCCAGGTGTATCCACCGCAAACCGTCAACCGGTCACGGCCGATCAAGCCGCACAGGTCCAGTAAGTGAACGCCCGGGTCGATCAGGCATCCGCCGCCGGCGCGAATCTGGTCGAGCTTCCAGGTTTTGAGAATGTTGGGGTCGCACCCATGACCCAAAGTCATATTCACCGAAATCAGCGGCCCAAAGATTCCCAGCGCGGCGTCGCTGATCGCCGCGGCAATTCCGGGATAGAAACGGTAGTTGAACCCCACCCAAAGCTGATCGCGCCGCAAGCTCGCATCCAGAATCCGCTCCGCTTCCTCGGTATTTCTCCCCAGCGGTTTTTCGACCAACACTTTGAATCCGCCTCGGAGGGCACGCGCGCAGAGCTGCGGAGCGGCGTCATGCGGCGTCGCGACGATCACCCAGTCCGGGTCGCGAGCCAGCAAGGCGTCGACATCGGGTACGAGATCGGCAACGGCGTTCGTGAGGTTCGCCGCGTACGGATCGCAGACGCCGCAGACTTCGATATCGCGTCCGCGAGCCCGCAGTTTCTCTATGGCCGCCAGCCGCTCGCGGCCGATCAATCCCGCTCCGAAAATCGCGACTTTCATGTTTACCTTTGTGGCTCTATTCTTCTTAGCTTCCACAGAGCGGCATCGGGGAGTTCGTGGTCATTGTTCAGATACTCCCGCCAGTTGTCGCGCACATGCACGAACGATCCCGAGAATCCGCAGGATTTCGAGAAGACAAATTCACGGACGAACTGCACCGGTTCCGCGATATCCACCGTCGTCCGCACTTCGGCTCCAGCGGCCCGAACGCGAGCCAGCATATCGGTCTCGACCGCTCCCGGGGCGAGGCAAGCCGTGGCAAAGTCGCCTTTGCCGCGCAAGTCGCAATCCAGGTTTTCGATGGCCCGAACCATTGCCGTTTTCGATGCGGAATAGGCCGGAAACATCGGATACGCGTACGCCGAGCCTCCGCCGGCAAACGCGGCGATGCGTCCGTAGCCCGCTGCCAGCATGGGCTTGAACAACGCCCGCGCCACCGCCAGGTTCCCGAGCAGGTTTACCTGCATGCATTCGAGCCATGCGGCGGCCGAACACTCGAGCGATGCACTCGATTCGTGCAATGGACCCATCGGCCCCAAGGTCCCAGCCGCCAGCACTATCGCGAAACGCTCAAATCCGGCGCCTTCAGCCCACTGCGCCACACGTTGGCTAGCCGCGGCGGCATCGCGCAAATCGAGTCGCAGCGCGGTTGCCGCTCCGCCGCTTTCACGAATCGACTGCGCGGTATCCTCTGCGTTTTGACTTTGGGAGATGCAAACCACATGAAGACCCCTCGCCGCCAGATCCAGCGCGATGGCCCGCCCGATTCCCCGTCCCGCCCCTGTCACCACCACGCTTTGTGGTCCGTCTGCCATTTGTGTCCGCACTACCTCTGCCACCGCCGCATCTTCAGCAGCGCATGCAACAGCAGCGTGTTGGTGAAGGCCAGGAAAGAGCTCATCATCAGCCACAAACCAGCGACAGCCAGGTGATAGATCGGTTCATTGTTCACCGGCAAACGGAAACCCTGCTTGACATACTCCGAAACCAGCGGGAGCTGAAGCAGAGCGCCCGCGCAAAAGCCCAGGCCGCTCAACACCACCGAACGGTTGTAAGAAAGAATGCGCGACCACTTCCGGCTCTGCGCTCCCGAATAATCCAGCAGGGACTTCGCTAAGATCCCCATGAACACCGATTGCAACCCCAAAATCGCCAGCGTCACGCCCAGCAGCATCCAGTGCAGGGAAAATGTGATTGGTCCCACTGTCACCGGACCCGCCGACAAAGGCAGCGTAAGTAGCAAACCCAGAGCCAGCAGCGCGATCCCCGGTTTATACAAAAAGAACGACGCGCCGTGAACAAAAAACGCCTTCAAGGTGACCCAGCCCGAATACCAGTTGTTGAACGGATTTTCCCGCTTCAAGTGGCTCAGCCGTCCCGGGCGGTCCTTGTAAAAATGGATCGGAACCTCGCAGGTCTTGAGTCCCATGTAGAGAGACTTGATGATCATCTCTGACGCGTATTCCCACTCCTGGGATTGGAGGTTCATCTCGATGAACGCGGCTCGCGTTATGCCCCGCATTCCGCAATGGATGTCGGAGAAGTCGGCCGAGTACAGGAAATTGAGCAGCCAGTTCGTAACGGGCGTCCCGAAGTAGCGATGCGAGGCCGGCATCGCGCCCTCTTCGATGGTTCCCTTGAAGCGGGATCCCATGATGTACTCGTAGCCCTCGCGAAATTTATCCCGGAACGGTTTGATTTCGCGGAAATCGTACGTCAGATCGGCGTCGCCCAGAATCAAATATTTGCCGCGGACGAACGGCAACGCATCGATGTAGGCCCGCCCCAATCCACGTTTCGGCGTCTTCAAGACGCGCGCGCCCGCCGCCAACGCCAGCTGCGGAGTCGAATCGGTGGAGCTGTCAATGATCAACACCTCGCCCTGGACTCCGGCTGCTGCGAGACCCTCTTTACACCACTCCACGAATTCTGTGATGGTCAGCTCTTCGTTCAGGGCTGGGATGACGATGGAGATTTCGGGCTCCTCCACGTCGTTCTTGGGAACCAACAACTGCACGTCCGCCGGGACGCTCTGCTGCGAGTCGTTCTTGATTGCGCTGAGCAGCGGCTCGACAGACACCCACTCGGTAGTTGGACCGGTCGCCGGGACAGCGTTCGCCATGTCTTTCCATCGTCATTTGAGGACTGAACTTTAGGCGCGATCAGCCAGACGACGCGACGGATCAACTTGTGTTTCGCGACTCCCTGACGCTCAATGTCCGCTGGTCTTACTCATGCCGAAGGGCCACCGCGGAGTCGACGCGCATCGCACGGCGTGCTGGAATCAGGCAAGCAAACAGAGCCACCGCGATCAGGACGATTGAAGTCACCGCGTAGGTGGCTGGATCGGTGGACGACACTGAGAAGAGCTGGGACTGGAGAAGGCGATTGAAGCCGGCCGACGCAACCAACCCTGTGACCAGACCTGTTACAACCGGCCGCATTCCCTGCCGAAGAACCAGGAAACTGATATCACGCGACGTGCCTCCAAGCGCCATCCGAATTCCGATCTCCTGGGTAGCCCTCGACACCGAATGCGCGATTACGGCGTAGAGCCCAGTGGCGGCGAGAAGCAGCGCGATAACTGCAAAAGTGAGAAACAGGCCGGCGTTCACCGCTCTGGACCAATAGCGATCCGTCCTGAAGCGCTCGCTCAAAGGAACCGGTCCCTCGATCGCGCCTGTTGGGGTGCCTCCTCCTATGTCCAGCCCCGAATCCATTGCCCGTATCTCACGGCGGACGGATACCACGAGATTACCAGGAGGGATACGAGTGAGCGCGAGGATATTCATGAAGGCAGGGGGCCTCTGCCGGTAGGGGACATATATTACTTCACCAAGAGATTCGCCGCTCACCGAGCCTCCATATGCTTCCTGAACGATATTCGATGTGATGCCGGCTACCGTCCGCCAAGCGTCTGTATTCCGGCCGTAGAAGAGACGAAGACGCTTCCCCAACGGGTTAACTCCCGGCCAGTGTTCGCGTGCAAATCGCTCATTGACCAGCGCGACCGGCGGCGTAGACTCTCGATCGAAATCGTTGAAATCCCGGCCGGAGATCACGGCCGCGCCCACGGTTCGAAAATAATCCGGGGTGATCGTGATTGCAAACGACGTCGGACGCCGCTGCTCATCAACAGCCGGCGATCCTGCGAGTTCGTAGGGCACACGAGGGGTACTGAGCCCAGGAAGGGAGTCGGCTAGCGCCACGGAATCCAGGCCCGGGATACTCTTCAGCTTCGCAGTAAGCCGGTCAAAGAAGGCCATCCTCGACTGAGCATCGGGATAGCGCGTACCAGGGAGTCCTACCGAGGCCACGAGAATGTTGGGGGTGTCGACGCCGATGTCTTCCGTGTAGATCTTGAGAAAACTCCGCGCCATCAGCCCCGCTCCTGCGAGAAGCACGATCGTGACAGCGATTTCAACCGTGACCAAAAGTGCGGACAAGCGTTTGGCACTTATGCCACCCGCCGCGCCGCGGCCTCCGTCCTTCAGCGTGCTATTGACATCGAGTGTCGAGAGCCGAACAGCCGGCGCGAGTCCGAACAGGAGCCCCGCGAAAATCGAGACTGCGACAAGGTATAGGAGTACGCGGTAATCCAGAACGTAGTGGTATTGGTTATAGTAAATCGGTGGAGATTCGATGCGCTCATAAATTCGCACGCTGACCAGAGCAATGAACCACCCCAGCACGGCTGCGATGGACGAGAGCATCAAGCTTTCGATGAGGAGTTGCCGGACGATCCGCCATCTTCCCGCCCCCAGAGCGATACGTAGAGAAATCTCGCGATAGCGACCGATCGCGCGAGCCAAAAGAAGGTTGGCAAGGTTGACACAGCCGATCAGAAACACGAATCCGACAGCACCCCATATCGCGCGATTAAGTTCCATTGTGTTCGCCCCCCAAAACTGCTCTCCAAAACTCCGCAGACGGGGACGAATAGCCTTTATGAGCGGATAAGAGCTTTCCAGCCGGCGTGCGATGGTGTCCATTTCCGCCTGGGCACTTTTGCGAGTTGCTCCTTTCGCCAGGCGACCGAAGGCGAACCAGAAGAACATAGGCCGATCTTTATCCGGAACAATTTGAATCCAAAGATCCACACGAGGAGTTGGGAAAGTGAACCCCGGCGGCATCACCCCGATGACGGTGACCGGCTTGTCATCAAGGCGGAATGACTTTCCGATTACGGCAGGGTCCTTGCCAAACCGCCTCTCCCAGAAGGCGTAGTTGAGTAACGCCACGGAAGGGGCGCCCGGCACTGCATCGGAAGGCGCAAAATCCCTTCCGGCGATCGGCCTCTGACCGAGTACCTGGAAAGCATTGGCGCTCAGTTGAGTCGTGTCGCAGGTCTCCGAATTGCCGGAATCGTCCTGGAGAACGAGGCGCATCCCACCGTCCTCGACCCCAGCCAATCCGCTAAACGACTTCGCCTGTGCATTCCAGTCTTGAAACTCGGGATTCGACATTGCACCGACGGAAGTGTAGAAAATACGATTGTCGGGATCGACTTGTGGGTAACCCCAAAAAGCACGGTGCCGGCGACCGTGAAAACGCCTGCGTTGATGCCGATGGCAACTGCAAGGGTCACCACTGCGACTGTTGTAAATCCAGGCGAACGGCCCATACCCCGGAGCGCGTAGCGGATATCGCTGTCCATCTGCAGTTCAATTTTATACCGTTCGCTCACGCGCGCGGCTCGGAAGCGCTGACTCTGAGCCATGACCGCAAGGGAGCGGTTGTAAGCCTTGGATGAGCACTACCGCACCTGTTCCAGCGGATAGCCCGCCTGCCGCAGCTTGCTTGTCAGCTCCTGAACGTGTTCCGGCCCGCGCGTCTCCATGGTGATGTCCACGACTCCCTCACCCAAGTGCGCCCCAAAGTAGGCGCGGTCGTGGACCACCTGCACGATGTTGGCATGCTCGGCCGCGATGACCGCGGTGAGGTGCTGAAGCGCGCCGGGATGGTCTGGAACCGGAATGCGCATCCGCACCAGGCGGCCATCTTTTACCAGGCCCCGCTCGATGATCCGCGAAAGCAGCGTGACGTCGATGTTGCCGCCGCCGATCACCACCGCGATGCGTCTGCCCTGGAGCGAAGTCTTGCGCTGGAGCACGGCCGCCACACCCGCCGCGCCCGCGCCTTCGGCCAGCACCTTTTGCCGCTCCAGTAGCCGCAGGATAGCCGCGGCGATCTCCTCATCGTCTACCGTCACCATTTCATCGACATACTTCTCGACCAACGCCAGCGTCCGCTCTCCCGCCTGGCGTACTGCGATTCCGTCGGCGATGGTCGGCGCGGCCGGAAGCAGAACCGGATGATGCGCCTTAAGCGCCGCCTGCATCGACGGCAAAGCCGCTGTCTGCACACCGATGACCCGCACGCCCGGCCGCGATACCGGCTTTGATTCCTTGAGGGCGCAGGCCACGCCCCCGATCAATCCGCCTCCGCCCACTGGCGTCACCACCGCCTCCAAATCCGGGATTTGCTCCAGCAGTTCCAACCCAATCACGCCCTGTCCGGCGATTACAGCATCGTCGTCGAAGGCGTGTACGAACACCAGCTTCTCGTCCCGCTCCTTCCGCCGAGCTTCCTCCAGGGACTCGTCGAAGTTGTTGCCGTAGAGGATCACCTTAGCGCCCCACGCCCGCGTCGCCGTCACCTTCACCAGCGGAGTGTAGATGGGCATGCATATTTCCGCGCGCACTCCAATTCGCGAAGCGTGATACGCCACCGCTTGCGCGTGATTGCCGGCGGAGGCCGTGACCACGCCTCGCGCCCTTTCTTCGGCGTTCAACAGGAGCAGACGGTTCAACGCACCCCGCTCCTTGAAGCACCCCGTGACATTCATGTTTTCGAGCTTCAGGTACAGCATGTTGCCTGCCTCGCGTGATAACGTCTCCGAATAGGGGGCCGGCGTCAGGCGAATGCTGTCCCCGAATCGCGCCCTGGCGGCGCGAATGTCCGCAATCGTAATCATGAATATCCACAGTAGCGCACAGCGTCTGGAACGCGAGTTGGTCCGCGGTTGGCTGCACCAGCCGGAAGGGGTTCCCCCGGGTTGCGTTCCCAAGGCCGCGATCGCGCTGTTCCACGGCGCGGGATCGAATTGCGAGTCGCCGCTGCTGATCGCGGTAGCCGAGGCCTTCCGCGATGCCGGATGGGTCGCGTTTCGCGGCGATCTTCCGTATCGGCAGCAGCGGCGCACCGGCCCGCCGCTAGGCAGCTCCCGGCTCGATCGCGAAGGCATCCGCCGCGCCGCCGAGGAACTCCGCGCCCTAGCGCCGGGGATTCGCTTGTGTCTTGGTGGTCACTCCTATGGCGGCCGCCAGTGCTCGATGTTAGCCGCAGAGGATCCAACTCTCGCCGGTGCCTTGCTTTTGTTGTCCTATCCGCTGCATCCGCCGCGCCAACCCGGCAAGCCCCGCACGGATCATTTTGCCGCGCTCCACACTCCCGCGTTATTCGTTCATGGCACGCGCGACCCCTTCGGCACCATCGCCGAGCTGGAAGCTGCTCTGAGCCTGATCCCTGGGAAGACGACATTGCTTCCCGTAGAGGGTGCGCCTCACGGCCTCCCGCCCAGCATCGCGGCTTCGCTTCCAGACCGCCTCCAAGCGATCATGGATGATTAGGCATGTTGCGCGAACGATTAGAACACGTAGAGGAACGAATTCGCGCCGCCGCAAGCCGTACCGGGCGCAAGCGTGAGGACATCGTGCTCATCGCCGTGACCAAGAAGTTTCCAGCCGAGGTGATGCGCGAGGCCTACGCTCTAGGCCTGCGTGTTTTTGGCGAGAACTACGTGCAAGAGTTCGAGGCCAAGCATCCGGCGCTGACCGGTCTCGCCGGCACGGAGTTTCATCTCATTGGCCATCTCCAGTCCAACAAGGCTCGTACGGCCGTGGATCTGTTCCAGGTGATCCAGACAGTCGATTCCGAGAAGCTCGCCCGGCGTCTCGACGCGATGAACAAGCCAGTCGAAGTGATGATTGAAATGAAACTATCTGATGAAGCCTCCAAATTCGGCGCCGCACCCGAGGAGCTGCCAAAACTCATCGATGCAATCCACGCGTCTCCCAATTTGCGGCTCACGGGCTTGATGACCATGCCTCCCTGGAGCGACGATCCGGAAATCATGCGCCCATATTTCCGCCGCTTGGCCGCCCTCGCGCGCGAGTACGGTATCGAAAAGTTGTCGATGGGCATGTCACACGACCTCGAAGCCGCGATCGAAGAAGGCGCGACACATATCCGCGTAGGGACGGCTCTGTTCGGACCGCGCCCCAAACCTCAATGAGCGCCGCATGAAGGTCGGTTTCTTCTCGCCCATGCCGCCTGCTCCCACCGGTGTCGCCGACTACTCCGCCGCCCTGCTTCCGGCGCTGCGAAAGCACGGCGATGTCCGTGTCGGCGAGCAAGATTCCGACGTCGCCCTCTACCACCTCGGCAACAATCATCTGCATCGCGAAATTTACCGGCGTGCCCTCACCTTTCCCGGAGTTGTGGTTTTACACGACGCCGCGCTGAACCATTTTTTTCTGGGCACGCTCGATCAAGCCGGTTACGTTGAAGAATTCGTCTTCAACTACGGCGAATGGAACCGCGGCCTGGCCGAGGACCTGTGGACGAACCGCGCTCGCTCCGCCGCCGATCCGCGCTATTTCGAATACCCCATGCTCAAGCGCCTGGTGACCTCCTCGCGCACCGTCATTGTCCACAATCCCGCCGCCGCCCGCATTGTTCTCGCCCACAATCCCGGGGCGCACGTCGTCGAGATCCCGCATCTCTTTGTACCGACACCCCCGGTGGCGCAGGTTGACACGTTGCGCTTCCGCGCCCAGCTCGGCCTCGGTCCGCGAACGCTGCTCGCTGGAGTCTTCGGTCATCTGCGCGAGTCCAAGCGGCTGTGCGCCATCCTCCGCGCGATGGATCGCCTTTGGAAATCAGGGGTCGACGTGAAGCTTTTAGTCCAGGGGGCTTTCGCGTCCTCGGATCTTGAGCGCGCCATGACGCCGCTGCTCGAAAATAATCCGAAAATCCTGCGCATCGGCCACCTTGCGGAGCCGGATTTCTGGCGTTGGGCCAGTGCCGCCGATGTCTGCATCAATCTGCGCTTTCCCACCGCCGCCGAAACCTCCGGAATCGCTGTCCGGATGATGGGCATCGGCAAGACCGTGATCTTCAGTGCGGGCGAGGAGACGTCGCGCTACCCCGAAAACGCCTGCCTCCGCGTCGATCCCGGACCTGGAGAGGAGTCCATGCTTGCCGATTACCTTGGTTGGCTGGCCGCCGATCGCAGGGCAGCAGAGGAAATAGGGCGCCGCGCCGCCGCGCACATCGCCCGCGAACATGCTATCGAACACGTGGCTTTGAAGTATTGGGACGCGCAGAACTGGAGCGCGATCAATACATCGAAATAGGCCGTCCTTCGGAGCCGACCTCCATGGTCGACACCGGAAACGCCCACGGCGGCAGATTGACCAGACGCGGCTTCAGCACAATCAGCGTTTCGTCGGAGTCCTTCACGATGTTATCCGTGCGAAACAGATGACCCAGAATTGGGATGCTGGCCAAACCCGCGATTCCGGTGGTGGTGATGCTGTCGGTGGTTTGCGCGAGGCCCGCGACCACGGCCCATTCGCCGTCATGCAGCCGCACCTTGCCTTGGAATTTGCGCTGCTGGATGGCCGGAATGTTGCTCCCTGCTGCGTTCGCTCCCAGAGTGGTGAAGGAAGCGTCGACGTCCAGTGACATCTCGCTTGCGTCGTGAACCGTCGGCGTTATTTTCACCACCAGGCCAATATCCTGAAAGGTCACCGTAGGCGTTGGCGTCGTCAGGGTCGGCCCAGTGGCGCCCATGAACTGAGCCGTGGCGATGGGATAGCGCTCGCCCACGGTCAAAGAGGCGGGTTGGCCGTCCAGCGCCACCATGTGGGCTTTTAGCAGCGTATCGGCAGAGTCTCTTGAAAGCGTCGCGACCACTTGCGCGCTCGCCACACCTATACCAAATAGCGTCTTTCCGCCCCCGAATGCGATGAACTTCGCGAAACCGGCGGGCGATACCGTACTTTGCAGGAAACTTCCGAAATTGACGATCGCCGACGAGTTTGGCAGCGCCAGCCCGATTCCCAGGGAAGAGTTCTTGGTCACCGTAAGCAGTTCCACCTCGATCTCCACCTGCGAGCGGAGTCTCGATAGATCGCTGAACAGTTTCCGGGCCAGAAGAACCTTGGCGACCGAGTCCCGAACAAACACCTGACGCCGCCCCGGATCGACCTGGATCCGCCGGATTTCAAGCGTCTGCTGTACCGCGGTGACGATATCCTGCGCGTCCTGGACCGCCATCCGCTCCGGAATCGGAATGGTCATGCTCATGGTGGGCGTCATCTCCGCCCGGTGCTGCGCCGTATCGCGGAGCACCAGCGCTGTCCGTTCGTTCACCGGTTCAACCAGCGAGTTGGTCATCTCCTCGAGAAGTCGCAGCGCCTCCGGCATGGTTAGCTCGCCGGTCCGGAAGGAGAACGGAGGAGGGCTTTGATAACCCCCTTCGAACAGCATTTGAATTCCGAACGCCTCCCCGACCTTCTGAAAGATGGTCTGGGCATCGCCGCGGAGGTCGAAACTCTTGGTTTCCGACGGAGAGATTAAGTGGGTTGGTGAAGCGGCAGGGCCGAATTCGTCGAAGTGCGCGGGTCCCTGGGATTGGATCAACTGGAGAAACGCCGCCTCCGGATCCGGCTCCGTGGTTACGTCGTGAATCCGCGCCGTCTTGATGGCCAGGTTTCCGGCTTGGTTCCGATGTTCCGCGATGGCCAGGTTGGAAGGATCGAGGACCGCCGCTCGGGCATACAGCATATAGGCCTTCAGAAGATCCCCGGAGCGCTCCGCCTTCTGGCCCTCCTGATACAAACGGGTAGCCTGGTCCTCAGCCCGCAGAGAGGCGGCCAGGATCAGCAGAATCAGCGTGTTACGGTAGAGCTTCCGCAAGTAAGTTTGACGCGTCACCAGTTCCAAGCGTGCAGGTAAACTCAACCCTCGATTCTGCCGATAGAGCCGGTGAGGAAGGTACCCACCCGATGGCCACTTTTGCGCCCGTCCGCTCCGCCTTTAACCCCGCGCTTCCACAGAACTTCCAGGAGTTGGGCGTGCCGGAATCGCTGGTTCTGGATTTGGTGATCCGCCGCCTTCTGATCGAGGGCTATTCGAGCTTGGCGAGCTTGAGCCGCGCCTTGCGCCTGTCGGTCCCCGTAATCGACAGCGTTTTCAAGCATATGCGGGCCCAGCAGTTGGTCGAGGTCAAGGGCATGACCGGCAATGACTACAACTTTCTGCTCTCGTCCGCCGGCAAACAGCTCGCGAGCGAGCGCTTTCAGGTATCCCAGTATGCCGGCGCCTGCCCCGTTTCCCTGAAGGACTATAATGCCGCTACCAGGGCGCAGTCGGCCAAGGTGCAAGTGGACCGCCGCGCTCTTCGCCAAGCCTTCTCCGATTTGGTGGTCACCGACCGGATGCTGGACCAACTCGGCCCGGCAATCATTTCGCAAAACTCGATTTTCGTGTACGGACCCACGGGCAATGGCAAAACCAGCTTGGCGGAACGGATGCTTCGGGTCTATCAGGACGCAGTCCTGATCCCTTACGCCGTTGAGGTCGACAGCCAGATCATCAGTCTTTACGATCCAGTGGTCCATCAGCCTCTGGATCATGACGATGAGGAGGCGGACGCTCGTTGGATTCTATGCAAGCGCCCCTGCATCATCGTTGGCGGCGAATTGATTCCCAGCATGCTGGAACTGCGCCTGGACGAAGCCTCCGGCATCTACGCCGCGCCTATGCAGATGAAGGCCAACAACGGCATTCTGATCATTGACGACTTCGGCCGCCAGCTCATGTCGCCGCGCGACCTGTTGAACCGCTGGATCGTGCCGCTGGACCGCCGGGTGGATTATCTGACCCTGCGCTATGGAGTCAAGTTCCAGATTCCCTTTGAGCTGATGGTTGTGTTCTCCACCAACCTGGAGCCTTCCGACCTGGCCGACGAAGCCTTCCTGCGCCGTATTCACAACAAGATCTATGTCGAGGCGGTGGATGCGGGATGCTTTGACCAGATCTTCTCGCGCGTGGTGCAGGCTCGCGGACTTCAATCCGAATCCGACAGCGCGGAATACCTGCGCAAGCTATGTTTGCGCGAAGGCCGCACCGAACTGCGCGCCTGCTACCCCGCCGATATCTGCAATATCCTGCACTCCATCGGCCGCTATGAAGGCCGTGCTCCCATCATGACCAAGGCCGAGCTGGAGCGCGCCTCGGCGCTATACTTCGCCAAGAGTTAGTGGGGCAGGTCTGCGACCTGCCATTAGGCGACTGCTGGGAAGCAGGCCGCAGCTGGGGAGACTACCGCCCGAAGTACTTCGCGTTCGTGGCCGCGAAGTCGGACCATTTCTCCGGCAGATCGTCGAGGGTGAAGATCGCCGAAACGGGGCACACCGGAACGCAAGCGCCGCAGTCGATGCATTCCACCGGATCGATGTACAGCATCGTTTCGGCCTCGAATTTGGGATCGTCCTTCTTGGGATGAATGCAATCGACCGGGCACGCGTCGACGCATGCCGTGTCTTTCGTCCCAATGCAAGGTTCCGCAATTACATAAGCCATAGATTCAGGGAACTCCTAGGAATAGCATAAGACCACGCTGTCGCGCAAACCGATGGTAGGGACGGGCAGATTCGAACTGCCGACCTGTCGCTTAGGAGGCGACCGCTCTATCCATCTGAGCTACGT
>Ga0209415_10004765_pt1 | contig 24752 bp, 17 predicted proteins | sample PeaSoiSIISIP2007_FD_187696 | JGI IMG/M metagenome (GOLD analysis project Ga0209415, IMG submission 187696) | Peat soil microbial communities from Weissenstadt, Germany - SII-SIP-2007 (SPAdes) (version 2) | ecosystem: Environmental > Terrestrial > Soil > Wetlands > Peat | place: Germany... | reverse complement strand
CAAGGTCCGGCAAAAGGCAAGGCATCCGGCTCGCCGACGCCGTGCGGGCGCGTCCGCGGCCGGTCGGGCACCTAGCCATCCGGGCAGTTGCTCGCGCGGCGCCGCGATCCCACCTTCGGGTCACAATGGAGGAACTCATGACAGACGCCACTTCACTTTCGCCCCTGCAACTCTCCAACCAGCTCGCCGCCATCGTGGAGGCCGCGGCGCCCGCGGTGGTCGCCGTGCACGGCGGCGGGCGCCGGCCGTCGAGCGGCATCATCTGGCAGCCCGGCACCGTGGTGACGGCCGAGGAAACCGTGGCCCGCGACGCCGATGTCGTCGCGCTGACTCTGCCGGACGGCAGCCGGGTCGAGGCAACCCTCGCCGGGCGCGATCCCTCGACCGATATCGCGGTGCTGCGTTACGACGGCGCGGCGCCGACCACGAAGGCTTTCGCGGCGACGCCGTTCGCCGCGGACCTGCGCGCCGGCCACCTCGCGGTCGCGGTCGGGCGTGCCGACGGTGACGCCGTCGCGACCCTCGGCATGGTGTCGCTCGCGGGTGCCGCCTGGCGCAGCAGCCAGGGCGGGCTGATCGACGCCCGGCTGGTGATCGATGCGCGGCTGCCGGCGGTCGCGGAAGGCGGCGCGCTCGTCGCCGCCGACGGCGGCCTGATAGGCATCGCGGTCTTCGGGCCGCGGCGGCGCGTGCTGGCGATCCCGGCCGCGACCATCGCCCGGGTGGTGCCGACCATCGAGGCCACAGGCCACGTCGCCCGCGGCTATCTCGGGGTCGGGCTGCAGCGCGTTCCGCTCGCGGCGGCCGACAGCGCGGAAGCACGGCGCGCCGCCATGGTGGTGACGCTCGATCCGGCAGGTCCCGCAAAAGCCGCCGGGATCCTGCAGGGCGACATCATCGTGACGCTCGGTGGTGCCGCGGTGACCGGCCTGCGCAGCCTCTACCAGCAGCTCGGACCCGACGCGGTCGGGCAGAAGAAGGCGGTCGAGCTGATCCGGGCGGGCGCGCGCACCACCGTCGACGTCACCGTCGCGGCGCGTCCGCGGACCTGACGGTGGCATTGCGGCCGCAGCCCCGGACCCGGCCGATCCGCGTCGCGCTTCGCGTCGCGGATCGCGCCGCGCGGGCACGCATCGCCGGCGCCTGCGAGGACGCCGGCATCGCCGTCGTGGGCGCGGACGAGGCGCAGGAAGACGGCCAATGGGACGCCGATCTCGGCGCCGACATCGTGGTGGCCGACCAGCCGGTCGACACCGCGGTCCCGGTCATCGCGCTGGTATCCGGCGGGGAAGACGCCTGGCCGGGTGATGCGCGCGCGGTAGTGCCGGCCGATATCGACGCCGCAACCCTTGCGGCGGTCGTTACGGTCGTGGCGGCCGGCCTTGTCGTGATGCCGCGCGACGATTTGGGTGAGGGCGACGTGAGTGAGGACGATTTGGACGAGGAATCGGCGCACAGCTGGTCCGACCCCGTCGATGGCGCCGGCATCGACGATCTGCCGATCATCCTCACCCCGCGGGAGCGCGAGGTGCTGGCGCTGCTCGCCGAAGGCGCATCCAACAAGGCGATCGCGCGCGCCCTTGCGGTATCGGTCCATACCGCCAAGTTCCATGTCGCCTCGCTCACCGAGAAGCTCGGCGCGCACGGTCGCCTCGAAGCGATCGCGATCGCGATCCGGGCCGGCCTCGTGATGGTCTGAGCCGCATGGTGTGAGCCGCGCCGACGCGGCCACCACCGTCGTTTGAAAAACTTTCGGCCCATCCCATATAGAATTCCGGTGCCCCCCATGTTCGACATCGATCCCAACTTCCCAAGCGACCCGAGTTCCGACAACGACCGCCCGGCCGACACCGGCGCCATCGGGCTGCTCGATGCGCTGTCCAGCGGCATCGCGACGGTGGTCGATCGCGTCGGCCCGGCGGTGGTACGCGTCGAGACCGCCCCCAACGGCCGCCCGTCCGGCGGCATCGGTTCCGGCGTCATCATTTCGCCGGACGGCCTGGTGCTGACCAACAGCCATGTGATCCACGGCCATCGCGAAGCCCGCCTTGCCGACGGCGAGGGCCGCGTTCTCGAGGCCCGGCTGATCGGCGAAGACCGCGACACCGACCTCGCGCTGCTGCGCGTGACCGCCGCACGGCAGCTGCCGTCCGCTCCGCTCGGCGACTCCAAGCTGCTGCGCCGCGGCCAGCTGGTGGTCGCCATCGGCAACCCGCTGGGGTTCGAGTTCACCGTCACGTCCGGGGTGGTTTCCGCGCTCGGCCGTTCGCTGCGCGCCCAGAACGGGCGCCTGATCGACGACGTGGTGCAGACCGACGCCGCCCTCAATCCGGGCAATTCCGGCGGCCCGCTGGTGTCCACCCGGGGCGAGGTGGTCGGCATCAACACCGCGGTGATCGCGGGCGCCCAGGGCATCTGCTTTGCGGTCGCCAGCAACACGGCGAAATTCGTGCTGGGCGAGCTCATCCGCCACGGCCGGGTGCGGCGCGCCTATATCGGGGTGTCGGGCCAGACCGTGCCGGTGCCGCGCCGCTACGCCCACGAATTCGGCCTGCCCAACCGGCTCGGCGCGCTGGTGACCGGCATCGAGAAGGACAGCCCCGCCGCGGCCGCCGGCCTCATCACCCAGGACATCGTGGTCAAGCTCGGCGGCGAAACCGTCACCGGGGTCGACGATCTCGTCCGCCTGCTCGACGGCAGCCGGGTCGAGCAGGCCGTCGACATGACGGTGCTGCGGTTCGGCAAGCTGGTGGAGCTGACGGTGCGGCCGATCGAGCGCCGCGCCGCCGCCTGACGCGCCGCGCGGCGTGACGCGGCACGCGAGTCGCTTCCGGACGTGACAGCGCCGGGGCGTCCGTTCTAATTTGCATCATCGATCCCTGTCCCTTGCTGTCGGGGCGACGGCAAACCCATCCTTGGACTCGACTTTTCAACGTCGACGTGCGCTGCGATGTTGCGACCGGCGCGCCGACGGACCCGATGCGGCCGCCCCGACCGGCACCAAAGGTCAACCCGAGGTGAGCGATGAGCGAAACCACCACCGACACCGAAGACACGGTTGACCCCACTGTGCTGGCGGCCCGGCTTGCCGAAGAGCGGCCCGCCGACATTGCCGACGCGCTCAACGAGCACATCCCGCAGGTGGCCGCCGCCATCCTGCAGAACCTGCCGCTGGAGACCGCGGTCGCGGTGCTCGATACGCCGAGCCTCGGCGATGCCGGCGAGATCATCGAGGCGATCCCGCGCGACCGCGTGGTGCCGATGCTGACCGGCATGTCGGCCGACCGCGTCGCCGACCTGTTCCGCGAGCTCGGCGATCCGGTGCGCACCGACCTGCTGGCGCGCCTCGATTCCGAGACCCGGGGATCGGTGGAACAGCTCCTGCGCTATCCGGAGGAAAGCGCCGGCTCGCTGATGACCACCGAATTCGTCAGCGTGCCGGCCACCTGGACGGTGGCACAGACGTTGCAGCATGTGCGCATGGTCGAGCGCACCCGCGAGACCGTCTACGCGATCTACATTCTCGATCCGCGCTCCAAGGTGCTGCTGCGGGCGCTGCCGCTGCGCCGGCTGATTTCCGCCGATCCGGACGCTTCGGTGCTGGCGGCGGCGCCGACCCGGCGCCCCGTCACCATATCGGCGCTCGCCAGCCGCGACGAGGCGGCACGCCTGATCTCGAAATACGACCTGCTCGCCGTCCCGGTCGTCGACGGCGCCGGCCACCTCATCGGCATCGTCACGGTCGACGACGTCATCGACGCCATGGTGGAGCGCCAGACCGAGGAGGTGCAGAGGTTCGGCGGCATGGAAGCGCTCGACGAGCCCTACATGGACATCAGCTTTGCCAAGATGATCCGCAAGCGGGCCGGCTGGCTGTGCGCGCTGTTCGTGTCCGAGATGCTGACCGCCTCCGCCATGCAGAGCTTCCAGAGCGAGCTCGAGCGCGCGATCGTCCTCACCTTGTTCATTCCGCTGATCATGAGCTCGGGCGGCAACTCCGGGTCGCAGGCAACCTCGCTCCTGATCCGCGCGCTGGCGCTCCACGAATTGCGGCTGATCGATTGGTGGCGGGTGGCGCTGCGCGAGCTGCCGACCGGCATCATGCTGGGCAGCATCCTCGGCGTGATCGGCATCGCCCGCATCACGTTGTGGCAAATGTTCGGGCTCTATGACTACGGGCCCCATTGGGTGCTGATCGCCCTCACGGTCGGCGCCGCGCTGGTCGGCATCGTCACCTTCGGTTCCATGGCGGGATCGATGCTGCCGTTCGTGCTGCGCGCACTGCGCTTCGATCCGGCGGTGGCGTCCGCCCCGTTCGTGGCGACGCTCGTCGACGTCACCGGCCTCGTCATCTATTTCGGGGTCGCGGCGCTTATTTTGCACGGCACTTTGTTGTAGGACCCCCAATGGCGCGGCGCTCGACATCGATCCGGAGCCGGCGGCGTCGGCGCCTGGTAGGGTGGGCAAAGGCGGCCCCGACGTCGCGATCTGGCCGCAAGCGAAATTCCGCCTTTGCCCACGCGGTCCGGCCTCTCGGTTTTACCGCGTGGGCAAAATCGAAGGCGATTTTGCCCACCCTACGAGAACTCACCCGCCGCCATAGAGATAGTTCGGCAGCCACAGCGTCATGCCCGGCCAGAAATACATGATGATCATGCATATGATCACGATCACCATATAGGGCATCATGCCGGCGAAGATCTGGTTGAGCGTGACGTGCTTCGGCGCGACGCCCTTGAGGTAGAACGCCGACATCGCGACCGGCGGCGACAGGAACGCCGCTTGCAGGTTCACGAACACCAGCGTGCCCCACAGGATCGGATCGATGTTGAAGTGCTTGAGCATCGGCAGGAAGATCGGAACGAAGATGATGATGATCTCGGTCCATTCCAGCGGCCAGCCGAGCACGAAGATGATCGCCTGCGACAGCAGCATGAACGTTACGGGCGACATATTGAGCCCGAGCACCCATTGCTCCAGCAGCGCCTGACCGCCGAGGATCGCGAAAACGCCTGAGAACAATGCCGAGCCCACGAACAGCCAGCACACCATGGCGGTGGTTTTCGCAGTCAGGAACACCGCTTCCTTGGTGCGCTTCCAGTCCAGCGTGCGCGCCTGCACCGCCAGCAGGAACGCGCCGGCGGCGCCGACGGCGGCGGACTCGGTCGCAGTCGTGATGCCGAACAGGATGACGGCGAGCACGACGACCGTCAGAATGCCCAGCGGCATCGTCGACGACGTCAACAGTTTCACGATCTGCAGCCGCTCGGCGTCGAACCGCCAGTAGTAGCGCACCTGCAGCAGCGCACAAACCGCCGTGATGCCCCAGAACCAATAGTAGAATTCGGGTGCCGGCCCCAATTCGGCAGGCGTGGCCGCTGCCGTGTTCAGCTCCGGCGCGCCCAGTTGCTCCACCCCGGTCACGGCGGCCTCGACGGCCGCCTGCTGATGGATGACGACGTACCACCAGACCGTCGCCAACGTGCCGGCGACGATCATGAACGGCACCAGCGCGTAACAAAGGCTTGAGAGCAGCATCCCGTAGCCGACCGGACGCCCCTCCGCATCGATCTGCCTTGCCTTCGCCGGCGAGAGCAGCCCCTTCACCAGCGAGATCAGAATGCTCTGCGAAGGATAGGCGTCCCCGAGCTTCGACAGCCACGCCGGCACCGGCACTTTCGTGTGCTCTTCCGGCAATCGCGGGGCGATCTTGGGGTCGATCATCGCCCAGCCGACGATGTAGACGAGGTACAGGAACGACAGGAAGAAGCCGGGGAACATGGCCGCCGCATAGAGCTTGACGATCGACTGCCCGGCGACCGCCGCGTAGACGATGATCATGACCGACGGCGGGATGAGGATGCCGAGCGTGCCGCCCGCCGTGATGACGCCGGCGGCGAGCTTCACGTCGTATCCCGCCTTGAGCATGGGATTGAAGGCGATGACGCCCATCAGCACCACCACCGCACCCACCAAGCCGCTTGCGATGCCCCAGAAGGTGCACACGATCAGCGTGGCGACGGCGAGCGAGGCCGGCACGCGCCGGAACGCGAGCTGGATCGAATAGAACATCTTGTCGACCAGGGCGCCGCGTTCCATCACGTAGCCCATCAGCACGAACAGCGGAATGGAGATCAGGACGTCGTTGGTCATCGCGCCGTAGGTGCGCTGGACCATCAGGTCGAAGACCTTGTTGTGGATCCAGGCCTCGTTCGGATCGTAGAACGCGATGAAGCCGAAGAAGATTCCGAGCCCCATCAACGTGAACGCGGTCGCAAAGCCCATCATGATCACGATCACGATGAGCGCCAGCATCAAAAGTCCGAGGGCCGGATCGCTCATGCCTTGGCGTCTCCGCCCATGCCGCGCTGACGCGCCGTTTCATCGATGTCGTGCGCACGCTCGATCGCAATCTTGCGCGATTCCTCGTCGACGTATTCGCTGTGCGCGAGTTGCTCCTCGATGACGTCGATCTCGGCCACGTCGTGCAGCCGGAGCGGCCATGCGCCGGTCCTCAGACAGACGACGCAGCGCACCACCTCGGCGAGGCCCTGCAGCATGACCAGCACGCCCGCGATCGGGATGACCGTCTTGAAGTGGTAGACCGGCGGGCCGTTCGCCGTCACGTTGGAGTGCTCGGCGATGCGCCAGGAGTCCGCGGCGTAGTCGGCGCCCGCGTAGATGAGCGCGGCGATTCCGGGAATGAAGAAAACGATGTAGAGCGCAAGGTCGAGCCCCGCCTGCACGCGCGGCCGCATCGAGCTGTAGAGAAAATCGCCGCGAACGTGGGCGTTCTGCGCCAGCGTGTACGCCCCGCACAGCATGAACAGCGTGCCGTAGATGATGTTGTCGGCGTCGAATATCCATGCCGTCGGCATGTTCATGATGTAGCGCTTGAAGACCTCGACACAAACGACGGTCATGAGCACGACGATCAGCCAGGCGACGGCTTTGCCGACCCAGGTGCTGATGCCGTCGATGAAGTAGAGAAATTGCTGGACGTTCATGACGAGGCCGCTCCGGCACGAGTGCGACGCGACAAGGCACCATCCGGGCTCGCCGAACGGCGCCTTGCCGGCTCAGCGAGCCGTCAGAGCTTCACCGGCTTCGCGTTCGGGCCGAAATAGTGATCGAACGCCATCCTGCGGGAGACGACGGTGTCCTGCTCCCAACGCGTGGTGCGCCGCGCAAAGGCGAGCTGCGATTGGACGATCTCCTTGAACAGCGGGTTTTCCGCCGCCTTCTTGACGACGATCTCGTCGTAGAGCTCGAGCTGCTTCTGGAGAATGGCGTCCGGCGTCTTGTAGAACTTGACGTTCTCCTTGCTCTGCAACTCGACATAGTCCTGCGAATAGCGATCGATCGCCTTCCAGGTCATGTCGGCGGACGCCGCATCGACGGCAATCGCAATGATGGCCCTCAGCTTCTCGGGCAACGCATCGTACTTCGTCTTGTTGAACATGATCTCGAACTGCTCGGCGTTCTGGTGATAGCTCTGCAGCATGCACACCTTGGAAACGTCGGCGAAGCCGAGCGCGCGGTCCGAGGAGGCGTTGTTGAACTCGGCCGCATCGAGCAGGCCGCGGTCCATCGCCGACACGATCTCGCCGCCGGGCAGCGCGTTGACGGCGGCCCCCATGGCGGTGAACAGGTCGATCGAGATGCCGACGGTGCGGTATTTGAGGCCCTTGAAGTCGTCCACCTTGGTGATCGGCCGCTTGAACCAGCCGAGCGGCTGGGTCGGATGCGGGCCGTACGGGAACGAAACCACGTTGCCGCCGATCGAGGCATAGAGCTTGGCGAGAAGCTCCTTGCCGCCGCCGTATTTGTGCCAGGCGAGCAGCATGTTGGCATCCATCGCGTAGCCGGGCCCGGACCCCCACAAGGCGAGCGCGGTCTGCTTGCCGTAGTGATAGACCAACGCGCCGTGGCCGCCGTCGAGGGTTCCCTTGGAAACCGCATCGAGCAACCCGAAGGCCGGCACCACGGCGCCGGCGGGCAGCACGTCGATGCGCAGGTCGCCACCGGTCATGTCGTTGACCTTCTTGGCGTAATCTTGGGCGAACTCGTGGAATATGTCCTTCGAGGGCCACGTGCTCTGCCACCGCATGGTGATCACGCCCTGGGCGTTGACGACGTTCGGCGCCGCCATCGACGATGCGGCCGCGCTCGCCGCCGCCACCTTGAGGAAATTGCGCCTGGTCGTGCGCGCGGATTTCGATTGTTTCGACATGACGTGCCCCTCCCTGGATTTTGGACGCCTTGGCGGCCGTCCGTTTTTTCCATCACCAACGGCCTTGAGCCGTGTGTCCGGCACTGCCGGGACCTTCGCCGCAAGATCGCACACTTGGCGCGGGCCGTCACTGGGTTGGGAAAGCGCGGCCATCGTCTGCTATAGTTCATCGCTGGCCGAAGTCGGCTTGGCGGACCCGTCATGGCCCTCAGGGATTTGCTGGTATACGTGGATCAGACCGAAGGCGCGCTCTCCCGCTTGCGCCTGGCGGCCGATCTTGCACGTCGCCACGACAGTCGGCTCACCGCTCTTTTCGTGCGGGAATTGAGCCAGACGCAGCTCGATCTGCGCAAGAAGGCGGAGCTCGGGCTGGCGTCCGGCGAGAACCTCGACCGGCTCTACCGGGGGATCGAGTCCTCGATCGAGGAGGCGGCCGGCCGCCTGCACGCCCTGTGCAAGACGCTGGGCCGCGAGCACGGCATCGAGATCGAGTGGCGCGACGTCGACGGCGCGGCGCTGGCCGTGGTGCCCGAACATGCGCGCTACGCCGACTTGTGCGTTCTCGGCCCGAACGAGGCGAACGACGGCGCATCCGTCGGATATACGTTTTCCGAGCAACTGCTGTTCGTGACCGGGCGGCCGCTCGTGTTCGTCCCGTCGTCGGGATCATTCAAGACGCTCGGACGCCACATCGTGGTCGGCTGGAACGCAAGCCGCCCGGCGACCCGTGCCGTCAGCGACGCGCTGCCGCTCATCGAGCGCGCCGAACAGACGACGGTGATTACCATCGATTCGGCGGACTTCGCCGACCGGGACGGCGCCCCGGCCGCAGACCGGTTGGTGGCGCATCTCAAGCGCCACGGCGCCGCCGTCGAGGCGGTCAAGCTCAAGGATGTCCCGGCGGGATCGATCGCCGCGGCGCTGCAGGCCGAGGCCAATGCGCTCGGGGCCGACCTCATCGTCACCGGCGCCTATGGGCATCCGAAGATCTGGGAACGGCTGGTCGGCGGCGTCACGCGCGACCTCCTCGATGGCATGAACTTTCCGATCCTGATGTCCCACTGATGGGCCACGCGCCGTAGTTGGGATCAAGCGCGACGACGGTGGCGGAGACTTCACGGAACTCCGAATCGCTGTTAAACTTGCTTTAAAATCAAGCGCTTGACGGACGGCGGCGGAAACGCGCCTGCTCATCCGGATCGCATAGCCATTGCGCATCGGCGCCGATTCCTGCACCAGTGGAACGCTCGCGGGGCCCACATTGACGTTTCTTCATCGGTCCGTAAGGCGTCCGTAACATGAGATCGTGGAATATGTAGTTCGGCTGATCTGGTAGAATGGCGTTGATCCGTGCAAAACTGGTGCATGGGACAGGGGTGAACTTTCAGCCGTGCCGGCTGCACTAAGGTTGGCCAGCGGGCTTTCCGGGCCCGACTCGTCTGGTCCCGGTTTCTGGTCGAGGATGATTGCGACAGCCCATGGACGATCGCACTACCACCAACTTCACGAAGACGAAGCCGGTCGACTTACCGGCGACGTTCAACACGTCCGCACCGAAGAATCGCAGCTGGCTCGGGCTGCTCCTCGTCGTTCTCGCCGCCGCGGCGTTAGGTACTTGGTATTTCTACGGCCCGCAACGCGCACCGCAGCAGACGCGGCCAAATCAAGGCGCCGTCGTGATGCCGGTGGTCGCCGCGCCGGCCGTCACCGGCGACATCGACATCACCATCAACGCGCTCGGCACCGTGACGTCGCTTGCCACCGTGACGATCAGATCGCAGATCAGCGGCTACCTCACCCGGGTCGCCTACACGGAAGGCCAGGCGGTCCGCAAAGGCGACCTGCTCGCCGAGATCGATTCGCGCCCTTATCAGCTCGCGCTGCAGAACGCCGAGGGCGCGCTGGCGCGCGACCAGGCGATGCTGCAATCGTCCGAGCTCGACCTCAAGCGCTATCAGGAGCTCTCCAAGACCAACGCGATCCCGCGCCAACAGCTCGACCAGCAGACCGCCCTGGTGGCGCAGAACCGCGGCAACGTGCTGTCCGACCAAGCCCAGATCGAGACCCAGAAGCTGAACATCGCCTATTGCCACATCATCGCGCCGATCACCGGCCGGGTCGGGCTGCGGCTGGTCGATCCCGGCAACTACGTGACGGCCGGTGACGCGACCGGCGTCGTGGTTCTCACGCAGCTGCAGCCCATCAGCGTCATCTTCCCGGTGGCGGAAGACAACGTGCCGCAAATCGTCAAGCGGCTTCGCACCGGGGCGTCGCTGCCGGCCACCGCCTTCGACCGCGCCGGCACCGCCAAGCTTGGAACCGGCGAGCTGAAAACGCTCGACAACCAGATCGACACCACCACCGGCACGCTGAAGCTGCGGGCCGTGTTCGCCAACGAGGACGAGGGCCTGTTCCCCAACCAGTTCGTCAACATCCAGCTGCTGGTCGACGTGCTGCACGACGCCACCGTGGTGCCGACGAGCGCCATCCAGCGCGGCGCGCCCGGCACGTTCGTGTACCTCGTCAACGCTGACAACACCGTCGCGGTGAAGCCCGTGACGCTCGGCGCCGCCAACGGCGAACGGGTCGCGATCCAGTCCGGGTTGTCGCCGGGCGACCGCGTCGTCATCGATGGCGCCGACAAGCTGCGCAACGGCGCCAAAGTGGTGCCGCGCGATCCCAATTCCGGCGCGGCCGGTGCCGCTCCGGCGGCCGCCGCGCCTGCCACCGGCAGCGCGCCGGCGGGCGACGCGCCACCTCCTGACAATGGCGGACGGCGGCGACGGGGCAGCCAATGATCACCGCCCTTATACCCGCCTGAGGGGCCGCCCATGAGCCCCTCGCGCCCCTTCATCCTGCGGCCGGTGGCGACCACGTTGCTGATGATAGCGATCCTGCTGTCCGGCTTCGTGGCCTACCGCTTCCTGCCGCTCGCGGCGCTGCCGGAAGTCGACTATCCGACCATCCAGGTGCAGACCTTCTATCCGGGCGCGAGCCCGGACGTCATGACGTCCTCGGTGACGGCGCCGCTCGAGGTCCAGCTCGGCCAGATGCCGGCGCTCAACCAGATGAGCTCGGCGACCTCGGCCGGCGCCTCGGTCATCACCCTGCAGTTCAACCTCAAGCTCTCGCTCGATGTCGCCGAGCAGGAGGTGCAGGCGGCGATCAACGCGGCCGGCAACCTGTTGCCGTCCGACCTGCCGGCACCGCCGATCTACGCCAAGGTCAACCCGGCCGATGCGCCGATCCTGACGCTCGCCCTGCGTTCGCAGACGCTGCCGCTGACCGAGGTCGAGGACCTCGCCGACACGCGGCTCGCCCAGAAGATCTCGCAGCTGCCAGGCGTCGGGCTCGTCAGCATCAGCGGCGGGCAGCGGCCGGCGGTGCGCATCCAGGCCGACATCCGCAAGCTCGCCGCCTACGGGCTCAACATCGACGATCTGCGCACCACGCTCGGCAACGCCAACGTCAACACCCCCAAGGGCAATTTCGACGGGCCGATGCGGGCCTCGACCATCAACGCCAACGATCAGCTGATGAGCGCCGATGCCTACCGGGATCTCGTCATCGCGTACCGCAACGGCTCCCCGGTGCGACTGCGCGACGTCGCCCAGGCGGTCGACGGCGCCCAGAACAACAAGCTCGCGGCGTGGATGAACCTCACGCCCTCCGTCATCCTCAACGTCCAGCGGCAGCCCGCCGCCAACGTCATCGAGGTGGTGGACAACATCAAGAGCCTGCTGCCGCAATTGCAGGCCGCCCTGCCCTCCGCCATCGACGTGTCGGTGCTGAGCGATCGTACGGTGACGATCCGGGCCTCCGTCGAGGACGTCGAGTTCGAGCTGATGCTCGCCGTCGTCCTCGTGGTGCTGGTGATCTTCGTGTTCCTGCGTTCAGCGCGCGCCACCATCATCCCGAGCCTTTCGGTGCCGCTGTCGCTGGTCGGCACCTTCGGCGCCATGTACATGCTGGGCTTCAGCCTCAACAACCTGACCCTGATGGCCCTGACGATCTCATCCGGCTTCGTGGTCGACGACGCCATCGTGGTGATCGAGAACATCTCGCGCTACATCGAGGAAGGCGATTCGCCGCTCGAGGCGGCGCTCAAGGGCTCCGAGCAGATCGGCTTCACCATCATCTCGCTCACCATCTCGCTGATCGCCGTGCTCATCCCGCTGCTGTTCATGGGCGACGTGGTGGGCCGGCTGTTCCGCGAATTCGCCATCACGCTCGCGATCACCATCCTGATCTCCGCGGTGGTGTCGCTGACGCTGGTGCCGATGGCGTGCGCCAAGCTCTTGAAGCCGGTGGGCGAGGCCCACGAGAATGCGTTCCAGCGCAAGACCCGCGAATGGTTCGACCGCCTGATCGACGGCTATGCGTTCCTGCTCCGCCACGTGCTCAATCACCAGACCGCGACGCTGCTGGTGGCGCTCGGCACCCTGGCGCTGACGGCCTGGCTCTACATCGTGATCCCGAAGGGCTTCTTTCCGGTGCAGGACACCGGCATGATCCAGGGCATCTCCGAGGCGCCGCAGGCGATCTCGTTCGGCGCCATGGCGGAACGCCAGCAGGCGCTCGCCGACGTCATCCTCAAGGATGCGGACGTCGACAGCCTGTCGTCCTTCATCGGGGTCGACGGCACCAACATCACGCTCAACAGCGGCCGCTTCCTCATCAACCTCAAGCCGCACGACACCCGCACCACCGACGTGAGCGAGATCATCCGCCGCCTGACCCGCGCGACCGCGTCGGTCGAGGGCATCTCGCTGTTCATGCAGCCGGTGCAGGACCTCACCATCGACGACGCCGTCAGCCGCACCCAATATCAATTCATCCTGGAGGACGCCAATCCCAAGGAGCTCGCCGAATGGGCGCCGCGGCTGGTGGAGAAGCTCAATTCGATGCCGCATTTCGCCGACGTGTCGAGCGACATCCAGGCGTACGGGCTCTCCGCCTATGTGGAGATCGATCGCGACACGGCGGGCCGCTTCGGCATCACGCCGGCCACCATCGACAACGCCCTCTATGACGCCTTCGGCCAGCGCATCGTCTCGACCATCTTCACCAATTCCAACCAGAAGCGGGTCATCCTCGAAGCCGACCCGAAGCAGCAAGCCGCGCTGGAGTCCCTGACCTCGATCTACATCCCGACCTCGACCGGCACCGGCCAGGTGCCGCTGTCGGTGGTGGCGCGGGTGCGCGAGGAGACGGCGCCTTTGCGCATCGACCATCTCGGCCAGTTCCCCTCGACCTCGATCTCGTTCAACCTCGCGCGCGGCGCCTCGCTCGGCGACGCGGTCGACGGCATCGCGCAGGCGAGCGAGGAAATCGGCCTGCCGCGCAGCGCGGTCGTCAAGCTGCAGGGTGCCGCGCTGGCATTCCAGAAGTCGCTGTCCAACGAGTTGCTGCTGATCCTCGCCGCCATCGTCACGGTCTATATCGTGCTGGGCGTGCTCTATGAGAGCTTCGTGCACCCCGTCACCATCCTCTCGACGCTGCCCTCCGCCGGCATCGGGGCGCTGCTGGCGCTGATGGCGGCGGGCGACGACCTCACGGTGATCGCCATCATCGGCATCATCCTGCTGATCGGCATCGTCAAGAAGAACGCCATCATGATGATCGATTTCGCGCTCGATGCCGAGCGGACCGAGAACAAGTCGCCGCGCGAGGCGATCTACCAGGCCTGCCTGCTGCGGTTCCGCCCCATCCTGATGACCACTTTCGCGGCGGTGCTCGGCGCCCTGCCGCTGATGATCGGCACCGGCGTCGGCTCGGAGCTGCGCCACCCGCTCGGCATCTCGATCGTCGGCGGGCTCCTGGTCAGCCAGGTGCTGACGCTGTTCACCACGCCGGTGATCTACCTGTGGTTCGACCGCCTGCAGAACCGCTACTTCAACATGGGCACCGGGGTGGGCGAGATCGAAGGGAGGCCGGCGGAATGAGCCCTTCGACGGTCTTCATCATGCGGCCGGTCGCCACCATCCTGCTCACCTTCGGGGTGGCAGCGGCGGGCGCCGTCGCGTTCTTCCAGCTTCCGGTGTCGCCCCTGCCCCAGGTCGACTATCCGACCATCTCTGTGCAGGCGCAGCTTCCGGGCGGCAGCCCCGAGGTCGTCGCCACCAGCGTGGCGACGCCGCTCGAACGCCATCTCGGCCAGATCGCCGACGTCACCGAAATGACGTCGGTGAGTTCCGTCGGCACCACGCGCATCACCCTGCAGTTCGGCCTCAACCGCGACATCAACGGCGCCGCGCGCGACGTGCAGGCGGCCATCAACGCGGCGCGGGCCGACCTGCCGGTCAGCCTGCGGTCGAACCCGACGTACCGGAAGTCCAATCCGGCGGACGCCCCGATCCTCATCCTGGCGCTGACCTCGGACACGGCGCGCCGGGGCGAGCTCTACGACGCCGCCTCGACGGTGCTGTCGCAGAAGCTGTCCCAGGTCGACGGCGTCGGCGAAGTCACGGTCAGCGGCAGCTCGCTTCCCGCCGTGCGGGCGGAGCTCAACCCGTCGGCGCTGTTCAAATACGGCATCGGACTCGAGGACGTCCGCGCCGCCCTCGCCTCGGCCAACGCCCACAGCCCGAAGGGCGCGATCGAGGTCGGGGACCGTCACTTTCAGATTTATGACAACGATCAGGCGACTGTCGCCGCCGATTACAAGCCGCTGATCATCGCGTATCGCAACGGCGCTCCGGTCCGTTTGACGGACGTGGGCGACGTCATCGACCAGGTCGAGAACATCCGCAATGCCGGCCTCGCCAACGGCAAGCCGTCCGTGCTGGTCGTCCTCTACCGCGCCCCGGGCGCCAACATCATCGAGGTGGTCGACCGCGTCTACGCCCTGTTGCCGGAATTGCGGGCCGCAATCTCGCCGGCGATCGATGTCACGGCCGCGGTCGACCGCTCGACCACGATCCGCTCGTCGCTCAAGGAGGTCGAGCGCACCCTGTTCATCTCCGTGGTCCTGGTCATCGTGGTGGTGTTCCTGTTCCTGCGCAGCGGGCGGGCGACGCTGGTACCGAGCGTCGCGGTGCCGGTGTCGCTGATCGGCACCTTCGCGGCGATGTACATGCTCGGCTACAGCCTCGACAACCTGTCGCTGATGGCGCTCACGGTCGCGACTGGATTCGTGGTCGACGACGCCATCGTGGTGCTGGAAAACGTCTCGCGTCACATCGAGGCCGGCGTGCCCCGGGTCGAGGCGGCGATCAGAGGCGCCGGCGAAGTCTCGTTCACCGTGATCTCGATGAGCATCTCGCTGATCGCTGTGTTCATTCCGATCCTGCTGATGGGCGGCATCGTGGGCCGGCTGTTTCGCGAATTCGCCATGACGCTGTCGGTGGCGATCCTGATCTCGCTCGCGGTCTCGCTGGCGACCACCCCGATGCTGTGCGCGCTGCTGCTCAAGCGCACGAGCCATGACCGGCAGGGCCGCTTTCATCGGGTGTCGGAGCGGTTCTTCGACACCATGCTGCACGGTTACGAACGCTCGCTCGCCTGGGCGCTCAATCATTCGCTCCTGGTCCTGGCGATCCTGGTGGCGACGGTTGCCGCCAATTTCTACCTCTACACCATCGTTCCGAAGGGCTTCTTCCCGCAGCAGGACACCGGCCGCATCAACGGCGGCATCCAGGGCGACCAGAGCGCTTCGTTCCAGCTGATGCAGCAGAAGCTGCAGCAGTTCGTCGAGATCATCCAAAAGGATCCGGCGGTCGACACCGTGGTGGGCTTCACGGGCGGCGGCGCGACCAATGGCGGCTTCGTGTTCATGTCGCTCAAGTCACTCGCCGAGCGCAAGATCTCGGCCGACCTGGTGATCCGCCGCTTGCGCGGCGAGCTCGCCCAGGTGGCGGGTGCGACGCTGTTCCTGCAGGCGGTCCAGGACATCCGGGTCGGCGGCCGCGCCGCCAATGCGCAATATCAATTTTCCCTGCAGGCCGACACCGTGGAGGAGCTTTACGCCTGGGCGCCGAAGATCCTTGCCGAGCTGCAGAAGGTGCCGAAGCTCACCGACGTCAACAGCGACCAGCAGAACCAGGGGCTCGAGACCGACATCACCATCGACCGCGAAACCGCGGCGCGGCTCGGCATCACGGTCGCGCAGATCGACAACACGCTATACGATGCGTTCGGACAGCGCCAGGTTTCGACCATCTACAACGCCCGCAACCAGTATCATGTGATCATGGAGGTGGCGCCGAAATACTGGCAGAACGCCGACACCCTCAAGGACGTTTTCGTCAGCAAATCGGGCGGCGCGGTCGGCGGCACCCAGGCGACCAACGCGGTCGCCGGCACGGTGACCGGGGCGAAGACGACATCAACCGCCGCGACCGTCGCGGCCGATGCGGCGCGCAACCTCGCGCTCAATTCCATCGGCAATACCGGCAAGGGCACCGCGTCGACCGGCTCCGCCGTCAGCACGGCCGCCGAGACCATGGTGCCGCTGAGCGCGGTCACCCGCTTTGCGCCCGGCAACATTCCGCTCTCCGTCAGTCACCAGGGCCTGTTCGTCGCCTCCACCATCTCGTTCAACCTCGCCCCGGGCTCTTCGCTCAGCGACGCGGTCTCGGCGGTCAACGAGGTGATGACCCGCCTCGGCGTGCCGGCAACCATCCACGGCACCTTCCAGGGCACCGCGCGGGCGTTCGAGCAGTCGCTCAGCAACCAGCCGTGGCTCATTCTCGCCGCCCTGGTCGCCATCTACATCGTGCTCGGCGTGCTCTATGAGAGCTACATCCATCCCATCACCATCCTGTCGACCCTGCCGTCCGCCGGCGTCGGCGCGGTGCTGGCGTTGATGATCTGCAACACCGAGTTCAGCATCATCGCGTTGATCGGCGTGATCCTGCTGATCGGCCTCGTCAAGAAGAACGCCATCATGATGATCGACTTCGCCCTCGACGCCGAGCGCACCAAGGGGCTGACGTCGCAGCAGGCGATCTACGAAGCCTGCCTGCTTCGCTTCCGCCCCATCATGATGACCACCAGCGCGGCGCTGTTCGGCGCGCTGCCGCTCGCGATCGGCGCCGGCGACGGCGGCGAATTGCGCCGCCCGCTCGGCATCGCCATCGTGGGCGGGCTGATCCTGAGCCAGATGCTCACGCTCTACACCACGCCGGTGATCTACCTCTACCTCGACCGCTTCAGCCTGTGGGTCCGCGACATGCGCGGCAAGGGCGGGACGCACGGCCCGAGCCACGACGCTCCGCTTGGGCCGCTGGTGCCGGGGGAGTAAGGGACAAGATTGGCCTTGTTTAGGGGATAATCGCGGCGATGCGTTCTGCGGTGCCTTGGATTGCTGCCAAATATCCAAGCCTGTTCACGTAACAATGTCACGCGATCCCTCGGCACCATGTCGGCACCCTACCCCAGGTCAAATCATCCTGTCCAAATATCCTGCGGCGGTCCGACGCGCTCGTGGACTTGCCCCACCCCGACCCTCCCGGAGACGGGCAGGCAGAAGGACAGTGTTGCTTCGCCAACACAGATTTTGAAAATCAAGCCGTGGCGGCACGACACCAACGCGGTTTCCCGCTAGGCTGGGCCGCGGTCCCGGGAGGCCTGGGGTCCGCGCCGGGCGATGAAATCCACTTAAGGAACCGGGCGTTCGAGTTTGGGGCGGGGAGTGCTTCCTATGCGTCGGTACCAACGGGCAGCCCGCGGGCGCGGCATTTCGCGCCGGCGGATGTGCCGTCTTGCGCGGACCGCCGGCGCGCTCGCCGTGCTGCTGGCCGCGTCGGGCTGCCTCGACATCGACAAGCCCGAGCTTGCGCTCGACATCCCGGAATCCTACCGCGCTGCGCATGCCACATCCGAAGCCGCAAAGCCGGCGCTCGATTGGTGGCGCAGCTTCCAGTCGCCGGAGCTCACCTCGCTGGTCGAGCAGGCCGCCACCGCCAATTTCGACATCGCGGTCGCGATCGCCCAGATCGTGCAGGCCGATGCCCAGGTGCGCATCGCCGGCGCGCCGCTGCTGCCGACGCTCGGCCTCGATGGCAGCGACCAGGCCTCGAAGACCTCGCGGCAGATGAACACAGGGCCTCTCGGCCCTGGCGACAGCCCGGGCGCCGGCAGCTCGCGTTCGAGGCTCTACGCGAGCTCGCTGACCGCGAGCTACATCATCGACTTCTGGGGCAAGAACCGCGCCACCCTGGAAGCCACCATCGAAACGTCCGAGCAATTCCGCTACAACCGCGAGGTCGTGACGCTCACCGCGCTCACCACCGTCGCGGACACTTATTTTCAGATCCTGGCGGCCCAGGATCGCCTGCGCATCGCGCGCCGCAGCCTCGCCGATTCGAGCCGCATCCTGTTCCTGATCAGGCAGCAGTTCGAGGCCGGCACCTCGTCCGACCTCAACGTCGCCCAGCAGGAGAGCCTGGTCGAGAACGTGCGGGCGACGATCCCGCCGCTGGAGGAAGCACTGCGCCAGGACATCGCCGCCCTCGCGGTGCTGGTCGGCAAAGCGCCCGAGCGCTTCAACGCCCGCGGCGGCGGCATGGCGGCGATCAGGGTGCCGCGCATCACGCCCGGCCTGCCATCCGAGCTCATCAACCGGCGGCCGGACATTCGCCAGGCCGAGCAGCAGCTCAAGTCGGCGAAGTTCAGCGTCGAGTCCGCCCGCGCCGCCTTCTTCCCCACCATCGAGCTCACCGGCCAGTTCGGCGTCCAGAGCGTCGCCCTGCGGACGCTGTTCGGGCCGGGCGCGTGGTTCTATACGGCGGCGGCGAGCCTCACCCAGCCGCTGTTCGACGGCGGCGTCCTGCTCGGACAGTTCGAGTTGCAGAAGGGCCTGCAGGCGCAGTACCTGCAGACCTACCGCAAATCGGTGCTCTCCGGCTTCGCCAACGTGGAGCAGGCCCTGATCGCGGTCGAGCAGACCACCATCCAGGAGCGCATCCAGCAGAATGTGGTGAAGAGCTCGCGGCGCGCCTTCGTGCTGTCGGAACAGCAGATGAATTCCGGCACTGTCAACATGGTGACGCTGCTCCAGGTCGAGCAGACGCTCTTCACCGCGGAAGACCAGCTCGCCCAGGTGCAGCTCGCCCGCCTGCTGGCGATCGTCAGCCTGTTCCAGGCGCTCGGCGGCGGCTGGCCTCCGACCGTGCCGGCCAACGCCGGCTAGCCGCAACGCCGATATTGCGCCGAGCCCGTCGGGCCGGCATTCTGGTTTCCCCGATGCCCGCCCCACTTCGCAAACGTCGTGTCCGGTTGACCCGACCACAGAGAGGACAGCCATGCTTTGCCTGAGCCGGATCGCCGTGGCGGCGACGTTGCTGACGGTCGCGGCCGCGCAAGACGCGTCGAAAGCCGACATGTCGAAATATCCCGACTGGTCGGGCCAGTGGCGCAGGCCCGCGAACGTCGCGCCCTCGTGGGATCCGACCAAGCCGCCGGGCCTCGGCCAGCAGGCGCCGCTGACGCCGGAATATCAGGCGATCTTCGAGGCGGTCTTGAAGGACCGCGCGGTCGGCGGGCTCACCGGCGATCCGACCGGCCTGTGCCTGCCGCACGGCCTGCCGCGCATGATGGTTGCGATCTTTCCGGTCGAGTTCGTCGTCACGGCGAAAGTCACCTACTACATGACCGACTACACCACGTCGCGCCGCATCTTCACCGACGGCCGCGACTGGCCGAAGGAGATACCGCTGAGCTTCAACGGCTATTCCATCGGCAAATGGCTCGATACCGACGGCGACGGCCGCTACGACCTGCTCGAGGTCGAGACCCGCGGCTTCAAGGGCCCGCGCACCTTCGAGGGCTCGGGCCTGCCGCTCCACCGCGACGGCGAGAGCGTCATCAAGGAACGCATCTGGCTCGACAAGGCCGACAAGAACCTCCTCCACGACGAGGTCACGGTGATTGATCACGCGCTGACGCGGCCCTGGACCGTGACCCGGCACTACCAGCGCGATCCCGACGGCGTGTGGGATTTCGTCGACTGCGCCGAGAACAACCCCCACGTGGTGATCGGCAACGAGACCTACATGATGAGCGCCGACGGCTACCTGATGCCGACCAAGCCCGATCAGCCGGCGCCCGATCTGCGGTATTTCAAGCGCAAGTAACCCGGATGGCGCGCGAGCGGAATCCGGAGGCGGCCCTGCGGTGGACCGCGGCGTCAGCCCCGGATTGCGCGAACCGAAGCCGGTCGCTCCATCCGGGCTACGGGGCGCTCGGGCGGGCCGCTCCCCGCAATCACGAACGCGTCAACATGGAACTTGGAACCCGATGGCGGAGTTGTTCAAGGCGGGGGGCATTTGGAGCAATGCCATGAACACGACCAGCATGTTGACGGTGATCGCGACGGCTGCAGCGATTGCGGCCGGCACCCTTGCGATCCCATCGAACGCCGATGCGCGCACTTATTCCAGGCACCACTACGGCTACTACGGCGCCTTGAGGGGTACCTACGCGCGTGCCACCAGGGTTTACGCGGCCGATCACTACTATCGGCGTCCCCCCCAGCAGGGCTTCAACCCGGATTTCCAGTTGGGCGGCAATCGCTCCCTGTAACCGATGAGGGCCGTGGCGGACCGGATCAAGCTAAGAGATCCGGCGAGCCTCGCGGCGCACCTTCAACGCGCGGCACCGTAAAGGCCGCGGGCCCGGACGCCTTGCCAAGTCCCCACGGCGCCTGACCAGTTCAGACGCCTTCGCCGAACAGTCCGACATACTGCTCGGCGATCGACTTCTGTGCGGCGTGCGATCCCGCGATGTACGCGAGCTCCGCGAGCTGCAATTCCCGCTCGAGCGCGGTATGCGACGAGAACTTGTGCAGCAGCCCGGTCATCATCGTCGAGAACCGCACGGTCTTCCAAACCCGGCGCAGGCATCGCTCGGAAAACGCATCGAGCCCGGCACGAGATCCCGCGCGATAGAATTCCGTCAAGCCGCGCGCCATGATGCGCGCATCGGCAACCGCGAGGTTCAGGCCTTTTGCGCCGGTCGGGGGGACGATGTGCGCCGCATCGCCGGCGAGGAACAGGCGTCCGTACTGCATCGGCGACATCACGAACGCGCGCAGGTGCGCAACGTCCCGCTGGAAGATCTCCCCTTCGGCGATCTCGGTTCGGGCTTCGTCGTACATGCGGGCGTGAAGCTCGTCCCAGAAGCGCACATCCGGCCACTCCTCGGCCTTCTCGTCGGCGCGGACCTGCAGGTAGAGCCGCGACACTTCCATGGAACGGCGGCTGCACAGCGCGAAGCCGCGCTCACTGTTCGAATAGGTCATGTCGGCGATGGGCTTGGCGCGGGCAAGCACGCCGAGCCAGGCGAAATCGTAGGCCTGCTCGTAGGTCCGGAAAGCCTCCTTCGGCACGAATGCGCGGCTGACGCCGTGGTAGCCGTCGCAGCCGGCGATGAAATCGCATTCGAGCGTTCGCTCCTCGCCGTCGTTTCCGTCGCGGTACCGCAGCTTTGGACGATCGCCGTCCAAGCCGTCGAGCGCCACCACGGGGGTCTCGAACAGAAGCGGCCGGCCCACTGCAAGCCGCGCCGCGATCAGGTCCTTCACGACTTCCTGCTGGCCGTAGATCATCACGCTCTTGCCGGTCAGGCCCGGCAGGTCGAGATGGATGGTCCTGCCACGGAACCGCATGTCGAGCCCGTGGTCGACCATGCCGCTCTGCTTCAGCCGGCGATCGACGCCGAGAGCCTGCATGGTCTCGACGGTGCCGGGCTCGAGCACGCCGGCGCGAACCCGGCTCTCCACATGCGCGCGACTGCGCGCCTCGAGGACGACGCACTCGATGTCGGCCTGATGGAGAAGGTGAGACAGGAAGAGCCCCGCCGGACCCGCTCCGATAATTCCAACCTGTGTGCGCATGGGGTGTCTTCTCGGTTTGGTGCGCGCATCCGCCGCGTCCTCGGCATCCGACAATTGCCGCATTGTGGCAAGCATGGTGGTCGCAAGCAGCCGCCTCGGCGGAGCTATCCAAGGCGGCTTTTTCCGAACCTTGGAGCGATACCATGAGCGCAACCAGAATCTCGACGATGATCGCGACTGCAGCAGTGATCGCGGCCGGCGCCATTGCGGCCCCGCCGAGCGCCGATGCGTACACCTATGTCAGGCACCACTACGGCCACGCCATGTGGGGTACCTACGCGCGTGCCACCCGGGTTTACGCGGCGGACCATTACTACCGGCGTCCCCCCCAGCAGGGCTTCAATCCGGATTTCCAGCTGGGCGGCAATCTCTCCCGGTAGTCGAAGACCGCGTCGCGAAGCTGGTGACTGGTTCAAGGTCGAAGATCTGGCCGACCTCGCGGCCCGACACTGTCGCGCGGCGCCCCGACCGCAGCGGCCCGACCGGCCCCGCTTTGGCGCGCCAGCTACGCCACCATTGCGCCGGGCCGCGCCAACGGTTAGTAGTCTGCGCCTGACGGCCACGTGCCAGAGTGGTTATGGAGCGGTCTGCAAAACCGTTTACCCCGGTTCAATTCCGGGCGTGGCCTCCATGATTTCAATGAGTTAGACGAAATCCTAAAGGTGCGACGGCAGCCAGCCGTCCGCGCGCCCTGCAAAGCTCAGCCGCGTCCCAAGGCGTCGATCGCGGTCTGCAGGCCGGCGAGGTCGTAGGGCTTGCTGAGGAAGGCGAAGTGTCCGTCGTCCATGAGCCGGCTGCGCAGCGCTTCCTCGCTGTAGCCCGACGCCACGATGATCGGGAAGTCCGGCCGCAGCACCTTGAGCTCCGCGATGAGTTCCTCGCCCGGCCGGTCCGGCAGGCCGAGATCGATGACGGCGAACGCGAAATGCGCGTGGTCGGTGCCGGCACGGTCGAGCGCGGCACGCGCGGTCGCGACCTCAACCACGTCGAACCCCAACGCCGCCAGCGTCTCGGCCGCGATCATCGCGACCAAAGCCTCGTCCTCGACCAGGAGCACCTTGCGTGAAGATTGGGTTTGCATGGGACCGGTCCACCTCGGCTGATTCATTCAACACGACGGGCCGCTGCCGCGAAATCCGCATGAGGCGTCCGGCCCACCTCCGGCTCGCCCCAGTGTGGTCTTTTTCTGCGACTTGATGCTGAACAAACACGACGCCCGACATCACATCTGCGTGTTGCATCGCGATTGATCGCCGATGCGCTCCGGCAAGCAAGAGCGTCCAGAACGACGCAACGTTCCGCCGCTCATGCGATATGCAGATCGCCCGTTTCGACGAGCTGCTCGGATGGAATCAGGATATCGCACTGGACCCCGTCGGAGGGGAATGCCAGCCTCACCTTGCCGCCGACGGCGCGCTCCAGATTGCGTTCGATCATCATGCTGCCGAATCGCCGCTCAACCGGCGTCGCCACCGCGGGCCCGCCGCGCTCGATCCACGTGAGCGCTATACTGTCGCCGTCCGGTTGCCGCAACCCCGACCACGTCACCGACACCCGGCCTTGCGGGACCGACAATGCGCCGAACTTCTTGGCGTTGTTGGCGAGCTCGTGCAGCGCGAGGCCCAGCGCCTGCACGGCCTCCGGCTTGAGCCGGACGGCGGGTCCTTGGATCGAAACCTGCCGATCGAGAAAATCCACGAACGGCCGCAACTGCAGCTCCGCGAGCTCGGCCAGCGAAGCGCCGTGCCAGCCGTCCTCGACCAGCACATCGTGGGACGTCGCCAGCGCCTGCAGGCGCGCATCGAACTGCTCGACGAAGCCTTGGATCGAGTTGGTGTGGCGGGCGGTCTGGTGCGCCATCGCCTGAATGACGGCAAGCAGGTTCTTCGAGCGGTGGGTCAGCTCCCGCAGCAGCAACCGCAGATGCGCCTCGTCCTCCTTGCGCTTCGTGATGTCGAAGGCGGTGCCGGTGAGCCCGACGATGGAGCCGGTCACGTCCCGCAACGGCTCGATATGAAAGTCGATCCATTGCGGCGCGCCGCCATCGGGTTGCATGCGGACCTCGCCGTTCTGCGGACTGCCGACGGCGAGCGATTGCTGCTTGAGCGCGATGACGGCGTCGCGCCCGGGGTCGGCGAAGATGTCGTCGTCGGTCCGGCCGATGATGTCCTCGACGGCGCGACCGGCCATGGGGTTGCTGATCGACGTGTAGCGGAGATCGCGGTCCTGGGCGAACACCGTCACATCGGACTCGCGCAGCGCAAGCTCATAACGCTGCACCGTGGTCTTGAGCTCCTCGCTCAGGCGCCGCTGCTCGGACTCAAGCGAGCGCACCCGCGTGATGTCGACGGCGGTGCAGGAAATGCCTTCGATGTCGTCACCCGGCCCGCGAACCGGCTCGATGTGCAGAGCGAACACGGCGCGGCCCTGCGGCATCACATAGGACACGTCGCAATTGCCCGCCTCGCCGGTGGCGATGACTTTCTTCTTCACCGCGATCACGGCATCGCGCTCGGTCGAGGGGAGCACCTGCTCGTCGGTGCGACCGATGAGCGCCATGCCGATGCCGTCTCCTTGCGGGCTGATCACCGATTTGTAGCAAAGGTCGCGATCCTGGAAGAACAGGTGCATGTTGGCGGCGCGCAGCGCCGTCGCGATGCGGCTTGATTCGACGGCGAGGTC
>Ga0209415_10004764_pt1 | contig 24754 bp, 23 predicted proteins | sample PeaSoiSIISIP2007_FD_187696 | JGI IMG/M metagenome (GOLD analysis project Ga0209415, IMG submission 187696) | Peat soil microbial communities from Weissenstadt, Germany - SII-SIP-2007 (SPAdes) (version 2) | ecosystem: Environmental > Terrestrial > Soil > Wetlands > Peat | place: Germany... | reverse complement strand
GCGCTCGTCCCGGGCTGCTCGGATCAGGGCGCGCCGGCGACCGGTGGCAGGTGGACGACGACGGTCGTGCCGCCCTCGCGCAGCAGCCGGATGCGCGCCCGGGTGATGCGCGCCAGGTTCGCCTCGGTGAGCGTCTCCGACGGCGGCCCGATGGCGACGATGCGACCCTCGGCGAGCAGGCCCAGCTGATCGGCGTAGGCGCCGGCGAGCGTCAGGTCGTGCATCGTGGCGAGCACGGTGAGCCCCTCCTCACGGCGCAGCCGGTTCACCAGGTCGAGCACGTCCTGCTGGTAGGCGATGTCGAGCCCGGACGTCGGCTCGTCGAGGAGCAGCACGGGCGACTCCTGCGCGAGGGCCCTGCCGATGACGGCCCGCTGGCGCTCCCCCCCCGACAGCGAGGAGAGCAGGCGCTCGGCGTAAGCGTCGAGCCCGAGCGCGCCGAGGACGCGCCGGGCGATGGCGACGTCCCGTGCGCTCTCGGCGCCGAGCGGCCGCAGGTGCGCGGTGCGACCGAGGAGCACGTAGTCGAGGACGCGCAGGCCCGGCGGCACCACGGGGTGCTGCGGCACGAAGGCGACGAGGCGGGCCCGCTCCGCCGGGCGCAGGACCTCGAGCAGCGCGTCGCCCACCGAGGCGCTGCCCGCGTGGGGGACGAGCCCGGCGACGGCTCTCAGCAGCGAGGTCTTCCCGGCGCCGTTCGGGCCGACGACCGTGAGCCACCCGCCGGCGGCCACGGTGAACGACACGTCGTCGACGAGCGCCCGCTCCCCGACGCGCACCTCGATCCCCTGGCAGACGAGGTCGCCGCGAGCTGCCGCCGCTGGCGGGTCCGGGGCGCGCCACCACCGGCGGGCGGGGCCCGCCTTCGGCGCCGGCACGGTCCCGCTCGTGCGGCTCACCAGCCCGCTCCGGCGCGCCGCCGCAGCACGAGCACGAAGAACGGTCCGCCGAGCGCGGCGGTGACCACCCCGATCGGCAGCTCGGCGGGGGCGAGGGCGACCCGGGCGACGAGGTCGGCGAGGACCAGGAAGCCGGCGCCGGCGACGAGGGACATCGGCAGGATCACGCGGTAGCTCGTCCCGCCGAGCAGGCGCACCACGTGGGGGACGATGATGCCGACGAAGCCGATCAGACCGCTCACCGAGACGGCCGCCGCCGTCCCGAGTGACGCGGCGAGGAGCACCACGAAGCGGGTCCTGCGCACGTCGATGCCGAGCGCCTCCGCCTCCTCGTCGCCGACCGCGAGGACGTCGAGGCGCCTGCGGAACACGAGGAGCACCGCCGCGCTGAGCGCCGTGTACGGCAGGAGCAGCAGCGTGTCGTGCCAACCCGGCGTCGACAGGTCGCCGAGGATCCAGCTGTAGACGTCGCGCAAGGTCTGGGTCTGGCGCAGCTGGAGGAAGGTCTGGACGGCGGTGAACATGGAGGAGATCGCCACCCCGGCGAGCAGCAAGGTCGCCGGGGAGCGCTCGCCTCCGGCCACGCCGAGGCCGTAGGTGAGGGCGACGGCGACGAGCGCCCCGGCGAACGCCGCGACCGGGACGTAGGGGAGGGGCCCGGTGGCGCCCTCGGCGCCGGAGGTGATGGCGATGGTGGCGCCGAGGCCCGCGCCTGCCGCGACGCCGAGCAGGTACGGGTCGGCGAGCGGGTTCCTGAACACGCCCTGGTACGAGCCGCCGGCGAGCGCCAGGGTGCCCCCGACCAGCAGACCGAGCGCGACCCGCGGCGCGCGCACCTGCCAGACGATCGCCGCGTCGATCGGGCTCAGCGGGACGTGGAAGTGGAGCCCGGTGAGGCGGTCGATCAGCTCCAGGATCTCGCCGCGCAGCGCGATCGGGGTCGGCCCGATGAGCAGGCCGACGAGGACGACGCCGAGGAGCCCGGCGAGCGAGCCCGCCAGCACGAGGGGATGGAGCGCCCGGTGGCGGGCCGGCCCGGGCGCGTCCACCGCGTCAGCCCTTCGCCGCGGGCGTCGAGGGCACGGCGTTGACCGCGTGCACGACCTCGCGCAGCAGGTCCACGATGCGCGGCCCCCAGCGAGAGGCGACGTCCTCGTTCAGCTTGATCACGCGGCCCGTGCGCACGGCCGTGAGGACCGACCAGCCCGGGCGCGCCCGGACGGAGCCGACCGAGGCGCCGTCGGCGAGGAAGACGAAGGTCGGGTTGGCGTGGACGACCGTCTCGCTCGACAGCTGGGGATAGTCGCTGCCGTGCACCGAGCTGCCGGCGATGTTGGCGAGGCCGGCCAGGTGGAGCACCGAGCCGATGAACGTCGCCGACGTCGCCGTGTAGAGCGTCGGGTCGAGCTCGTAGAAGTAGGTGAGCGGCGGGTACCGCTTGTGCACCTCGGCGACGAGCTGGGCGATCTGGGTCCGCATCTGCCGCACCACGCCGTTCGCTCCGGTGGTTTCGCCGGTCAGGCGGCCGAGCTCGGCGAGCTCGGAGTACGTCTGGGCGAGGTCCCGGGCTGCCGGGAGGTAGAGCACCGGGATGTTCAGCAGCTTGAGCGAGGCGACGAGGTTCGGCGGGCTCGGGTTGTACGAGATCACGACCAGGTCGGGCCGGTAGCCGGCGATCGCCTCGACGTTCGGGGTGTAGCCCGACAGCGTCGTCCGGGGGGCGTTCGACGGGTAGTCCGAGTCGTTGTCGACGGCGACCACCTGGTGCCCGGCGCCGATGCTGAAGAGCATCTCGGTGGCGGTCGGCGACAGCGAGATGACCCGATGCGGCCGGCTCGACAGCGTGACCGGCCCGTAGGGGCTCTGGACGGTCACGGGGTACGGGGCTGCGGCACGCGCGGGCCGCCCGGCGCCGGCCGGCGACGCCGCGGCGCCCGTCGCCGCGACGGCGATGGCCGCCGTGGTGGCGAGCGCACCGATCATCCTGACGAGACGTGACGACACCAGCGATCCTCCTTCCGTCCGAGTTAGGAACCTCGACGGTGAGGACCACGATCGTCCCAACCGCACGAGCCGCCCTTCCTCGAGAGCTGTTCTCCGTGCACCGTCGGCCAGGCGATCTGGCTCGGCCCCGAAGGGCCTTACAGCTGCGGGACAGCGCCGGACTCGCACCGGACTTCGCTGAACCGACGGTCGACGTCACCCTACACGCGCGCCCCGGGGGCCGGCAGGCCCGGTCGCGAGTGGCGGGCGCGGGCGCTCCGGGCCGAGGTCCCGGCGCCGGCGCTCAGCGAGGAAGTTCGAGCGAGCCGGCCACGGAGCGTCCCGGGTCGGGCGCGGCCGTGATCCGCGCGCCGGTCCGTGCCGGCGCGGCCAGCGGACGCTTGCGGCTCAGCCGCAGGAAGACCGTGAGGGCCACGGCGACGTAGGCGACGTAGCAGACCGCCTGGAGCGCCGTCGGCCGGTCGGCGTAGCCGAAGAAGCTGTGGAAGATGTCGCCGAGCGCCGAGTCCTCCGACAGCACGTGGCTGGTGTTCCACAGCGGGTGCGCGAGGAACGTGATCCAGCCGAGCTGCTGGAGGTTCTCGACCAGGTCGGCGACGAGGCCGGCGCCGAACACCATCAGCAGTCCGCCCATGACGGTGAAGAACACCGAGAGGTTGATCCTGCGCCCCAGGCGGTAGATGACGATCGAGAGGGCCAGCGCGGCGACCAGCCCGGCCAGCGCGCCGACGAGCGTGCCGCTCGTCCCAGTGGCGAAGACGATCGCGAGCGTGAACACGGCGGTCTCGAGGCCCTCGCGCCCGACGGCCTGGAAGGCGATGAGCGCCAGCCCGACCCGCTCGCCGCGGCCGATGGCCGCCTCTGCCCGCTCGCTCAGCTCCTTCGAGATCGTCCGGGCGTGCGAGGCCATCCAGAACGTCATGTACGTGAGCACGGTGGCGGCGAGGGCGTAGGTGGCCGTCTCGAACACGAGCTGGACGCGGGAGCCGCTGTAGGTGCGGATCGTGAAGTAGGCGGCGAACGCGCCACCGCCGGCGAGCACCAGCGCGGCGACGACCCCGGCGATGACGTCCCGGAAGTACCGCCGCTGGCCGATCCGGTCCAGGAACGCGAGGAGGATCGAGACGATCATGCTCGCCTCGACACCCTCTCGGAGGAAGATCACAAAGACTGGGACCATCGCGCTGACTCCCCGCACCGGACAGGCTCTGGCCTGCAGTATTCAGGTTTACCTGAATAAATCTATCCGGTCAACCTGAGACGCCGCACAGCCCCCGAGCTGGGGCGCGGCGTCAGCGCGTGGCGAGGGCGACCAGGTAGGCCGTGACGGTCTCCTCGACGAGCGCGGACGCCTCGGCCAGCGCTCGCGCGCGCCCGAAGCACGCGACGAGCGAGACCACCTCGACGCCCCGCTCCCTGCACGCCCCGAGGTCGACGGACGCGTCGACGTCGCCGACGACGCACAGCACCGGCACGCGGCCGCCGACGCGCTCGATCACGCCGCCGACGACCTTGCCGGCGAAGGAGGGGGGATCGAGGCGCCCTTCGCCGGTGACGACGAGCTCCGCCGCCGCCAGCTTCGCGTCGAGGCCGACGAGCTCCGCGACGAGGTCGAAGCCGGAGACCACGCGCGCGCCGAGCACGGCCAGGCCGCCGGCCAGGCCGCCGGCCGCCCCGCCGCCGGCGATGCCGGTGACGTCGGTCGAGAGCTCGTCGCGGTAGCGGGCGGCGAGCGTCACGAGCCGCCGGCTCAGCAGCGAGACTGCCGCGGCGTCGGCGCCCTTTTGCGGGCCGAACACCGTCGCCGCCTCCAAGAAGGGGGTCGTGACGTCGCAGGCGACCAACAGCTCCACGCCGCGCAGCGCATCGCGGCCGCCGATCGCCTCGACCGCGCCGAGCCCGCCGTCGGTCGTCGCGGAGCCGCCGGCGCCGACGACGACGCGGCGCGCCCCGGCGCGGACGGCCGCGACGATGAGCTCGCCGGTGCCCCTCGTCGTCGCCGCCACGGCGTCGTTGCCGGCGGCGCCTCCGACGAGCGCGATGCCGGACGCGCGGGCCATCTCGATCACGGCAGTCGGCGCCCCGTCGCTCGAGACCAGGCGCCACTCCGCCGTGACCGGAGCGCCGAGCGGACCGGTGACGACCGTGGTGCGCTCCTCGCCGCCGACGACGTCGAGGAGACCCTCGCCGCCGTCGGCCATCGGCACCTCGGTCGCCTCCCAACCGGCTCGCCGGGCGGCGCCGGCGATGCTCGCGGCAATCTGCGAGGCGCTCGCCGTGCCGCGGAACTTGTCGGGCGCGGCGGCGAGCCGACCGGGCGAGCGCTGCATCCCGGGGACGCTAATCGGGTACTCACCGTGCACCACCACGCTGGTGACGCCGCGGCGAACGGCGACCGAGGGCGCGAGGGGGAGCTGCTGTCGGCCGGGGTCGATACATCGGATGATTGCGCCCGAACGGTACCCGGGTGCGCCTTCACATCGGGCCTCCCATCCCTTCGGGCGTATGAATAGGTGCTGGTACCACGCTCGGACCCGGACGCGACACGAAGCGTTGACGGGGGCGAGTCATCCGATGTACGGTGCGGATGGGTGCCGGGCCGGCGTGCCGCGGCGTGTGCGGGCACGACCCAGCCTCTGGCCGTAAGGACTGCGATGGCAGCGATCACCAGCTTCGACACCCACGATGTCCGCTTCCCGACGTCGCGGACGCTGGACGGCTCCGACGCGATGAACCCCGATCCGGACTACTCGGCCGCGTACGTGACGGTGCGGACCGACGTCGAGGACGGGCTCGCGGGACACGGCTTCGTGTTCACGAACGGGCGCGGGAACGAAGTCGAGCTCGCGGCGATCCGCGCGCTCGAACCGCTGCTCGTCGGGGCCGATCTCGAGGGCACGCTCGGCGACCTCGGCGCCCTCTGGCGCCGCCTCGTCGGCGAGAGCCACTTCCGCTGGCTCGGGCCGGAAAAGGGCGTCATGCACATGGCGATCGGTGCCGTCGTCAATGCCCTGTTCGACCTCGCCGCCAAGCGGGCCGCGAAGCCCCTCTGGCGCTACCTCGCGGACCTCTCGCCCGAGCAGCTCGTGCGGCTCGTGGACTTCCGCTACCTGAGCGACGCCATCACGCCCGACGAGGCGCTCGACCTGCTGCGCCGGGGCGCAGAGGGCAAGGACGCCCGCATCGCCGCACTCGAGTCGTCGGGCTACCCGGCCTACACGACCTCCGCGGGGTGGCTCGGCTATACCGACGAGCGCCTGGCGTCGCTGTGCGACCAGGCGGTGCGCGACGGCTTCTCACTGGTGAAGCTGAAGGTCGGAGCCGACCTCGACGACGACCGGCGGCGCTGTCGGATCGCGCGGGACGTGATCGGTGACCACGTGGGCCTGGCCGTCGACGCGAACCAGGTCTGGGACGTCGGCACGGCGATCGACTGGGTGCGCGAGCTCGCCTCGTTCGACCTCGCGTGGGTCGAGGAGCCGACGAGCCCCGACGACATCCTCGGCCTCGCCACGATCCGCCGCGCCGTGTCGCCCGTGCCGATCGCGACCGGCGAGCACGTCGCGAACCGCGTCGTGTTCAAGCAGCTTCTCCAGGCCGGCGCGATCGACATCATGCAGATCGACGCCTGCCGAGTCGCCGGCGTCAACGAGAACCTCGCCAACCTCCTCCTCGCCGCCAAGTTCGGGGTGCCGGTCTGCCCGCACGCCGGCGGCGTCGGGTTGTGCGAGATCGTGCGCCACTTGGCGATGTTCGACTTCGTCGCCGTGTCGGGATCCCTCGACGGGCGCCGGATCGAGTGGATCGACCATCTGCACGAGCACTTCGTCGACCCGGCCGTCGTCGTCGCCGGTCGCTACCGCGCGCCGTCGGCGGCGGGAGCCTCGACGGAGATGCGCGCCGAGTCGATCGCGCGCTACGCATTTCCCGCCGGCCCGGTCTGGCGGGAGGCGAGCGGAGCAGGAAGGGCGGGGTGATGGGGGCCGACGGACTGGACGGACTGCGGGCGATCGTCACCGGCGGCGCCTCGGGCATCGGGCTCGCCACGGCGCGCCTGCTCGCGGCGAGCGGAACGGCGGTGGTCGTGCTGGACCTCGCCGAGCCGCCGGAGGAGGCCGCGCTCGTCTCCGTGCGCTGCGACGTCGCCGACGACGAGAGCGTGCGCGCCGCTGTCGGCGAGGCGCTCGCGTATCTCGGCGGCCTCGACATCCTCGTCAACAACGCCGGCATCGGCGCTCAGGGCACCGTCGAGGAGAACACCGACGACGAGTGGCGCCGGGTCTACGAGGTGAACGTGCTCGGCATCGTGCGCGTCACGCGTGCCGCGCTGCCCGCGCTCCGGGGTTCGGCGCACGCCGCCATCGTCAACACGTGCTCGATCGCCGCGACGGCCGGGCTCGTCCGCCGCGCGCTCTACAGCGCCACGAAGGGCGCGGTCCTCGCGCTCACCCGTGCCATGGCGGCCGACCACGTCACCGAGGCGATCCGCGTGAACTGCGTCAACCCGGGCACCGTCGAGACGCCGTGGGTGACGCGCCTGCTCGACCAGGCGGCCGATCCTGTCGCCGAGCGCGTCGCGCTGGTCGCCCGCCAGCCGCACGGCCGGCTAGTCCAGCCCGAAGAGGTGGCCGCGGCGATCGCCTACCTGGCCAGCCCGGCCGCCGCCTCGACCGTCGGGACGGCGCTCGAGGTCGACGGCGGCATGGCCGGCGTGCGCCTTCCACCGCCGCGTCCCTAGCAGGGGCGGGCGCGTCCGCTGCCGTCACGATCCAGCCGGGGGAGGCCCCGGAACGTCCCGACCCGAGGGGGTGGGTATGGCCGTCACCGACGAGGCGATCGAGAAGATCAAGGAGATGATCGTCTCGGGCGTGTTGCAGCCGGGCGAGCGCCTCCCGAAGGAAGAGGAGCTCGCGACGACCCTCGGGCTGTCCAGGAGCTCGCTTCGCGAGGCGGTGCGCGCGCTGTCGCTCGTCCGCATCCTCGACGTGCGCCAGGGGGACGGCACCTACGTCACGAGCCTGCGACCCGAGGTCTTGATGGCCGCGATGAGCTTCGTCGTCGACTTCCACCGCGACGACTCGGTGCTCCACTTCCTGGAGGTGCGTCGCATGCTCGAGCCCGCGGCCACCGCGATCGCCGCCCGGCGCGTCGGCGACGACGAGGTCGCCGAGCTCCGGGCCATCCTCGACGAGGTCGACCCCGGCGCGGAGCCCGAGACGTTCGTGGCGAACGACCGCAAGTTCCACAGCACCCTCGTCGCGTACTGCGGCAACCCCGTGCTGACCTCGCTGCTCGAGTCGATCTCCGGCCCGATCCACCGGGCACGGGTCTGGCGGGGGGTGACCGACGCCGACGCGCCGCAGCGGACGGTGCGAGAGCACCACGCCATCGTGGACGCCGTGGCGGCGCACGAGCCCGACGTCGCGGCCGCCTGTGCCGTGGTGCACATCGCCGGGCTGGAGCAGTGGCTGCGCCACGCCAGGTCGTCCTGAGGGCGAGCCGCGGCCGCCCCCGTGTGCCGTGGCGATCGCCGGCTCTAGTGTGTCCCCTGCAACACCGACCGGGCACCACCACGGTGCCGCCCGTGCCCCGGCCGACGGGGCGGCCAAGGAGGCAGTGACATGACGATCGCCGTAGGGGACCAGATCCCCGACGTCAAGCTCTCGACCATGACCGCCGACGGTCCGCGGCCGATCTCCAGCCGCGAAGCGCTCGGAACGGGCAAGGTCGTCCTCTTCGGCGTCCCGGGGGCCTTCACCCCGACCTGCTCCGACTACCACCTGCCCGGGTTCGTCCTGCGGGCCGAGGACCTACAGGCCAAGGGCGTCGACACGATCGCGTGCATCTCGGTGAACGACGCCTTCGTGATGGGCGCGTGGGGCGCCGCACAGAACGTCGGCGACTCGGTGCTGCTGCTCGCCGACGGCAACGCGGACTTCGCCAAGGCGACCGGCCTGGAGATGGACGGCAGCGGGTTCGGCATGGGGACGCGCTCGAAGCGCTTCGCCGCGATCCTCCAGGACGGCGTGGTGACGCACCTCGCGGTGGAGCCCGGCGGTGGCCTGGACGTGAGCTCGGCCGACGCCGTGCTCGCCGTGCTCTAACCCCGCCCCGTGAGTGGCGCCGGCGGCGACGGCCGGCTCGTCTTCGTCTCGCGGCACCTCCCGGGGGACGCGCTCGACCGCCTCGCCCGGGGCGCCGAGGTCGACCTGTGGGAGGACGATCTCCCGCCGCCCCGGCCGGTCCTGCTGGCGCGGGCCCGTGACGCCGCCGGCCTGGTGGTGATGTCCACCGAGCGGGTCGATGCGGAGCTGCTCGACGCGTGCAAGCAGCTGCGCGTTGTCGCCACCGTGTCGGTCGGCTACGACCACGTCGACGTCCCCGAGCTGACGGCGCGGGGAATCCCGTTCGGGAACACGCCGGGCGTGCTGACGAACGCGACGGCCGACATCACCTGGGCGCTCATCCTCGCTGTCGCCCGGCGCGTCGTGGAGGCGCGCGACGCCGTGCTCGCCGGGAAGTGGGTCTCGTGGGACCCGATGTTCATGCTCGGCAAGGAGCTCGCCGGGGCGACCATCGGGATCGTCGGGGTGGGGCGGATCGGCGAGGCGGTGGCGCGCCGCGCGGCCGGCTTCGACATGCGCGTGCTCGGCTGGTCGCGCTCTGGGCGTGAGGTGCCGGGCGTCGAGCCCGTTGTGCTCGACGAGCTCCTCGAGCGCTCGGACGTCGTGTCGGTGAACGTCGCCCTCACCGGCCAGACGCGCCACCTGATTGGCGCGCGCGAGCTCTCGCTGATGAAGCCGGACGCCATCCTCGTCAACACGGCGCGGGGACCGATCGTCGACCAGGAGGCGCTCGCCGAGGCGCTCGCGGCGCACCGGATCGGCGCCGCCGGGCTCGACGTGACCGAGGTCGAGCCGATCCCGCTCGACGACCCGCTCCTCACGCTCGACAACTGCGTGGTGCTGCCGCACATCGGCTCGGCGACCCTCGTGACCCGCTCGCGGATGGCTCGGCTCGCCGTCGACAACGTGCTGGCCGGTCTCGCCGGCGAGCGCCTGCCCAACTGTGTGAACCCCGAGGTCTGCGGCTGATCGGCCGGCTCGGCCGGCTCGCGGCCTGGCCACTAGGCGGGTGCTTGACAGAGTTGTGAGTGATCACTAACTTAAGTGGTGTGAGCGTGAACCGGGCCCGGACCCTCCCAACCGCAGGGGGCGATGCCTCCGTGACGCGGCGAAGCGGGATCCGCATGTCGGCTGAGGAGCGCCGCGAGGCCGTGGTCGCGGCCGCGGTGCGCGAGTTCGCCCACGGCGGGCTCGACGGCACCTCCACCGAGACGATCGCCCGCCGGGCCGGGATCTCCCAGCCCTACCTCTTCCGGCTCTTCCCGACGAAGCTCGATCTGTTCCTGGCCGCGGTCGGCGTCTGCTTCGACCGCGTCGAGGCGAGCTTCCAGGCGGCGAGCGGGGAGCTCGAGGGCGAGGCGGCGCTGAGCGCGATGGGGATGAGCTACGCGACGCTGATCGGCGATCCCGATCTCCTGCTGCTCCAGCTGCACGCGTACGCGGCCTCTGGGAACGCGGAGGTGCGCGGCTACGTGCGCGGCCGCTTCGAGCAGCTGATCGGCTTCGTCGAGCGCCGGACGCGCGTCGACCCCCTCGCCGTGCGCGAGTTCTTCGCGACCGGGATGCTCTGGAACGTGGTGGCGGCGCTCGGGCTGCAGGACTTCGCCGAGCTGTGGGCGAAGGCCGACTGCCTGCCGCCGGGCGACCCGTTCGCCGCGCGAGCGACCGATGTCGGCGCCGGCGCGGGACCGGCCGCCGGCTGAACGTGGGCGGGCCGCGGGCGTACGTTCGCGTCCCGCAAATCTAGTGACCACTAACTAAACAACCAGTCGCACCGCACCGACCAGCCGACCAGCGAAGCCACACACCTTCCGACCAGAGGAGGAGACCGATGCCACCGACCACGCAAGCCCCGGCGCCGAGCGCCATGCTGCACGACCAGGCGGTCCCGGCGACGCGCCGGGGGCCGATCGTCTGGGCCGTGGCCGTCACGGGTGCCGCCCAGTTCATGGCGGCGCTCGACAACCTCGTCGTGACCATGGCGCTCCCGGTCATCCGCGAGAAGCTCCACGCGGGCCTCGCCGGTCTCGAGTGGACCGTGAATGCCTACACCCTCACCTTTGCCGTCCTGCTCCTCACCGGCGCCGCCCTCGGCGACCGCTTCGGGCGCCGCCGGATGTTCCTCGTCGGCCTGACGCTGTTCACGGTGGCGTCGGCGGCGGCGGCGTTGGCGCCGAGTATCGGCGCGCTGATCGCGGCGCGGGCCGTGCAGGGTGCGGGCGGCGCGATGGTCGTCCCGCTGTCGCTCACCTTGCTGAGCGCCTCGGTGCCCGCGGAGAAGCGGAACATGGCGCTCGGGATCTGGGGAGCGCTCGGGGGCCTCGCGGTCGCGATCGGCCCGCTCGTCGGCGGCGCCGTCGTCCAGGGCGTCTCCTGGCAGTGGATCTTCTGGCTGAACGTGCCGATCGGGCTCGCCCTCCTCCCGATGGCGCGCCTCAGGCTCGGCGAGTCCCGCGGCAGCTCGGGCGCGCTCGACCTGCCCGGCGTGCTGCTCGCGAGCCTCGGGCTGTTCGGGGTCGTGCTCGGCCTCGTGCGGGGCGGTCAGGCCGGGTGGACGAGCCCGGAGGTGTTCGCCTCCTTCGCAGGCGGCGCGATCCTGCTGGCGGCGTTCGTCGCCTGGGAGCGCCGGGCCCCGGTGCCGATGCTGCCGCTGCGGCTCTTCCGCAGCCGCCAGTTCTCGGTCGTGAACGCCGTGGCGCTGCTGATGAGCTTTGGGATGTTCGGGTCGATCTTCCTCCTCGCCCAGTTCCTGCAGACCGTCCAGCACCTCTCGCCACTCGCCGCCGGGGTGCGCACGCTGCCGTGGACCGGGATGCCGGTGCTCGTCGCGCCGCTCGCCGGACTGCTCGTCGACCGCCTCGGCGGCCGGGCGCTCATCGCCACCGGGCTCGCCCTGCAGGCGACCGGGCTCGCCTGGATGGCGATCGTGCTCTCGCCGACGACGCCCTACCTCGACTTCGTGCCGGCGTTCGTGCTCTCGGGGGTCGGGATGGCGCTCTTCTTCGTGCCCGTCGCCTCGGTCGTGCTGACCTCGGTCGGACGCGCCGACGAGGGCGTCGCCTCCGGGACCAACAACGCGGTGCGCGAGCTCGGCGGCGTGCTCGGCATCTCGGTGCTCGGCGCGGTGTTCTCCGGGCTCGGCGGCTACGCGAGCGGGGCGACCTTCGTCGCGGGACTCGTGCCGGCGGTCACGGTCGGAGCGGTGGTGGTAGGTGTCGGCGCCCTGGCGGCGCTCGCCCTCGGCCGCCGGGCGAGGCGCGCCGGCGCCGAGCTCGCCCTCGCTCCTGCGCTCGAGGCCGCTTGAGGCCGACGACCGCACCGCCCCGCCGTCGGTCCGGGTCGCGCCACGAGCGCCCCGGCCGGCGGTGGCTGCGCGTCGAGGGAGAAGCGGTAGATTTGAGATCATGACGAGCGAACGCACCGGCTCCGGCGAGGCGAACGGCCGTACGACGGGGACGCTTCGCGTCAAGCGCGGGCTCGCCGAGATGCTGCGTGGTGGCGTGATCATGGACGTCGTCACCGCCGAGCAGGCGAAGATCGCCGAGGACGCCGGTGCCGTGGCCGTGATGGCACTGGAACGGGTCCCCGCCGACATCCGGCGTGACGGCGGCGTCGCCCGGATGAGCGACCCGGCGCTCATCACCGCCATCCAGGCGGCCGTGACGGTCCCGGTGATGGCGAAGGCACGCATCGGGCACTTCGCCGAGGCGCAGGTGCTCCAGGTGCTCGGCGTCGACTACATCGACGAGAGCGAGGTCCTCACCCCCGCCGACGAGGCGCACCACATCGACAAGTGGGCCTTCACCGTGCCGTTCGTGTGCGGGGCGACCAACCTCGGCGAGGCGTTGCGCCGCATCTCGGAGGGCGCCGCGTTGATCCGCTCGAAGGGTGAGGCCGGGACGGGCAACGTCGTCGAGGCGGTGCGCCACCTGCGCTCGATCCTGGGAGACCTCCGCAAGATCACGACCGCCGACCCGGCGGAGCGCTACGCGTGGGCGAAGAACCTCCAGGCGCCGATCGAGCTGGTGGAGGAGATCGCCGGGACCGGCAAGCTCCCCGTCCCGCTGTTCTGCGCCGGTGGCCTCGCCACCCCCGCGGATGCCGCCCTCGTCATGCAGCTCGGCGCCGAGGCGGTCTTCGTCGGCTCGGGCATCTTCAAGAGCGAGGACCCCCCGCGCCGGGCGCGTGCCATCGTCGAGGCGACCGCGCACTTCGAGGACGCCGAGATCGTCGCCAAGGTGTCCCACGGCCTCGGCCAGCCGATGGTCGGGGCCGAGATCGCGACGCTCGACGTCAGGCTTGCCGAACGCGGCTGGTGAACCCGGCGGGTCCTGCCCCCGGCGCACTGGGCGCCGGGCTGCGAGCCGGGGTGCTCGCGCTCCAAGGTGACGTGCGCGAGCACGCCGCCGCGTTGGCGGCGCTCGGCGCCGAGGTGGTGCCCGTGCGCCAGCCCGCCGATCTGGACGGGCTCGACGCGATCGTGTTCCCCGGCGGGGAGTCGACGACCCTCGGCATGCTGCTGGACTCCTCCGGGCTCTTCGGGCCGCTGGCGGGGCGTCTCGCCGCGGGCCTGCCCGCCTTCGGCACCTGCGCCGGGATGATCCTGCTCGCGCGCGAGGTGCTCGACGGCCGGCCCGACCAGCGGCCCTTCGGGGCGATCGACATATCGGTGCGGCGCAACGCGTTCGGCCGCCAGGTGGAGTCGTTCGAGGCAGACCTGGACGTCTCGGTGGTCCCCGGCGGCCCGATGCACGCGGTCTTCATCCGCGCGCCGGTCGTCGAGGCGGTGGGACCGGGCGTCGACGTCCTCGCCAGCGTGACGTTCCCCGACGGCACGCAGCGCCCCGTCGTCTGCCGGCAGGGGAGCGTGCTCGTCGCCGCCTTCCATCCCGAGCTCGCCGGTGACCTGCGTCTCCACGAGCTGCTGCTGCGGCAGGCCGCGGGTTCGGCCGCGGACGGGCCCGGCGGCCGGGGGCGCTAGCGGAGGGCCGCGACGCCGCCCCGCCCGGCCCGGGCGTCGTCGATCGTCGTGCGCAGCGCCTCGAACAGCTGGGCGATGAGCTGCACGGTGCCCTCGTCGACCAGCCGGCCCTGGTCGTCGATGCGCTCGCCGACCCCGAAGACGACGACCTCGGGCTTTCGCACGACGATCGAGTCCGTCCAGAGGAAGGACTGCCGCAGGGCCAGCTGGGCGCGCAGGCTGTCGAAGTTGCCGGGCGCCGCTCCCATGATGGCGATCGGCTTGTGCTGGAGCGCCGAGGCGGCGACGGGGCGCGAGGCCCAGTCGATGAGGTTCTTCAGCCCTCCGGGGACGCCGTAGTTGTACTCGGGCGTCACGATGAGCAGGCCGTCCGCCGCGCTGATCCGCTCGCGCAGCTCGCGCACGACGGCCGGCGGCACCTCGCCGTCGAGGTCCTGGTCGTAGAGGGGAAGGTCCCGGAGCCGGCCGTACGGCTCGACGCGCACGCCCTCGGGGGCGACGCGCACCGCCTCGCGCAGCAGCGCGTGTTGTACGAGCCGGCCCGGAGCGAGCCGGAGATGCCGAGGAGCTCGTAGGCCATCGTGGTCGCCCGTCTGGTTGCTTGCGCCGTCGAGCGCCGCCGGTACGGCGCCGGAGCGTAACGAGGCCGGCGCGCCACGGTGCCGGACGGGCGGCACGGTGGGGCCGCCGCCGGTCAATACGATGCTGGGCATGGACGACGGGGGCGGTGCGGGAGCGTCCCCGCCGCTGTACGTGCGTGACCCGGTCGCCTCCTACGACCCGGTGCGCTCGGAGGAGCGGCACGCCTCCTTGCGTCGCGACATCCGCCTGCTTGGCGAGCTGCTCGGCGAGACCCTCGCGCGCCAGGAGGGCGAGGAGCTGCTGCGCCTCGTCGAGGAGGTGCGCGCCGCGTCGAAGGCGGTGCGGGGCGCGCCCGGCGCGGACACCACGGGTACCCGGCTGGCGGAGCTGCTCGGCGCCGTCGAGGCACCGACGGCGCTGCGCCTCGCCCGGGCGTTCGCGGCGTACTTCCAGCTGGCCAACATCGCCGAGCAGGTCCACCGCACCGCCGAGCTGCGCGGCGACCGCCGGGAGGGGCGCACGTGGCTGCGCGACGCGCTCGACCGGATCTGCGCTCACGGGCTCGATCCGGGGGAGGTCGCGGCCACGCTCGACCGACTGGAGCTGCGCCCGGTGTTCACCGCGCACCCGACCGAGTCGGCCAGGCGCTCGGTGCTGTCCAAGGTCCTCGCCATCGCCGAGCTGGTCGAGGAGCTCGACGCCTCGGCCACCGACCGGGAACGGGCACGGCTCGAGCGCGAGCTGCGTGAGCTCGTCGAGCTGCTCTGGCAGACGAACGAGATCCGCTCGGGACGCCCGCGTCCCGAGGACGAGGCCCAGAACGTCCTCTTCTACGCCGACCAGCTCTACCGCGAGTCCGTGCCCTCCCTCCTCGAGGAGCTCGACTACGAGCTCGGGCGGATCGGCGTCGAGCTCGACTTCGGCGTCTCGCCGTTGCGCTTCGGCAGCTGGGTCGGCGGGGACCGCGACGGCAACCCCGCCGTCACCCCTGCGGTCACCGGGGACGTGCTCGTGGCCCAGCACGACCTCGGCACCCGCCGGCTCGTCGAGGCGCTCGACGACCTCACCCAGGCGCTCAGCAACTCGACGGCGATCGCCGGGGTCTCGGCCGAGCTGCTCGCGAGCATCGAGGCGGACCGCGAGGCGCTGCCCGGGGTCCACGCCCGCTACGTGCGACTGAACGCCGAGGAGCCCTACCGCCTGAAGTGCTCCTTCATCCGCCAGCGGGTGCTGAACACGCGGACCCGCATCGCGTCGGGCACGCCCCACGTCGCCGGGGCGGACTACCTCGGCGCGGGCGAGCTCCTGGAGGATCTGCGCGTCGTACACGACTCGCTGATGGCGAACAAGGGCGAGCGGGTCGCCCGCGGCCGCGTGCGGCGCCTGGCGAGCCTCGTCGCCACGTTCGGGCTCCACGTCGCGACCCTCGACGTCCGCGAGCACGCCGCGCGGCACCACGCGGCCCTGGCCGCCTGCTTCGACGGGCTCGGCGAGCTCGACCGGCCCTACGCCGAGCTCTCGCCGGCGGCGCGTGCCGAGCTGCTTCGCCGTGAGCTCGCCCTCGCACGTCCGCTCACCTCGCCCTGGACGCACCTCGAGGGTGAGGCCGCGGCGACGTTCGACACGTTCCGGGCGATCCGCGCCGCGCTCGACCGCTTCGGCGAGGGCGTGATCGAGAGCTACATCGTCTCGATGACCCGCGGCGCCGACGACCTGCTGGCCGCGGTCGTGCTCGGCCGTGAGGCCGGGCTCGTCGACGTCCGGGACGCGACGGCGCGGGTCGGGTTCGTGCCGCTGCTCGAGTCGGTCGCGGAGCTGCGCGCGGCGGGGGCGATCCTCGACGAGCTGCTGGCGGACACCTCCTACCGCGTCGTCGTCCGGGCGCGCGGCGACGTCCAGGAGGTGATGCTCGGGTACTCGGACTCCAACAAGGACGCCGGCATCACCACGTCGCAGTGGGAGATCCACAAGGCCCAGCGCCAGCTGCGCGACGTGGCCCAGCACCACGGGGTGCGGCTCCGGCTCTTCCACGGGCGCGGCGGCACGGTGGGGCGCGGCGGCGGCCCGTCGGGCGAGGCGATCCTCGCCCAGCCCTTCGGGACGGTCGACGCCTTCTTGAAGGTGACCGAGCAGGGCGAGGTGATCTCCGACAAGTACGGCCTCGCCGAGCTCGGCCGCGAGAACCTCGAGGTGAGCCTCGCCGCGGTGATCGAGTCCAGCCTGCTGCACCGGCGCTCCCGCCAGGACGAGGCGACGCTCCTGCGCTGGGGCGAGACGATGGACGTGTTCTCCTCGGCGGCCGAGCGGGCGTACCGCGACTTCGTGGGCCGGCCGGGCCTGGCCGAGTACTTCGTCACCTCGACGCCGGTCGAGGAGCTCGGCTACCTGAACCTCGGCTCGCGCCCGAGCCACCGCCCGGGCGCGGGCGCCGACCTCTCGTCGCTTCGCGCCATCCCCTGGGTGTTCGGCTGGACCCAGTCGCGCCAGGTCGTCCCCGGCTGGTTCGGCGTGGGACGGGGCCTCGCGGCGGCCGGCGACGACGGGCGCGGCGAGGAGCTCGCCGAGATGTATGAGCGCTGGCCGTTCTTCCGCACCTTCGTCGCCAACGTCGAGATGACGCTCGTGAAGACCGACCTCACGATCGCCCGCCGCTACGTCGAGGCGCTGACCGACCCGTCCCTCCACCACCTGCTCGGCGAGGTCGCCGAGGAACAGGAGCGGACCGTCGCCGGCGTCCTCGGGCTCACCGGCGAGCGCCACCTGCTCGGGTCGCGCCCGCTGCTCAGACGCACGCTCGAGGTGCGCGACGACTACCTGCGGCCGATGCACCTGCTCCAGGTGGAGCTGCTGGAGCGCCGCCGCCGTTCGGACGAGCCGGACGCCGAGCTCCTGCGGGCGCTGCTCATCACGGTCAACGGGATCGCGGCGGGGCTGCGAAACACCGGCTGACACGGGGCGTACCGGCGCGCATTAGCGTGAACGGGAGGACGAGCCGGCGGCTTCACCCCGGCATCGGCGAGCGATGGAGCGCACGTGGAGATCAAGGAGCTCGGACACCTTGTCCTGTACGTGCGGAACGTGGAGCGCTCGGCGCGCTTCTACCGCGAGGTCCTCGGCTGGCGCCAGGTCATGCCGTCGCCCGACGACGACACCCTCGGGCTCCCCGCCGCCGCCTTCTCGAGCGGCCGGACCCACCACGAGCTGCTCCTCATCGAGGTGGGGGAGGACGCCCCCGCGCCGCCGCCGGGCCGGCGCACCGGTCTCTACCACTTCGGTCTGAAGGTCGGCGACACCGACGACGAGCTGCGCGACGCCCTGCGGCGTGTCGAGGAGGCTGGGGTGCGCGTCGTCGGCGCTTCGGACCACACGGTCACCCACAGCCTCTACATCCTCGATCCCGACGGCAACGAGATCGAGCTGTACATCGACGTCGCGGGCGTCGACTGGGCGAACGACCCGTCGAAGTTCGCCGCGCCGGTCAAGCCGCTGCGCCTCTGATCGCTCCGGGCCCGGGGGACGACAACGCCGCTCCTCCGCCCCCGTCACCGCCGGTGGTCCGGCCCGCGCCCGGTTCAGCGCGATCGCGTCAGTGCGGCACCCAGGCGTCGGGGTCGGAGGCGAGCCGACGGACGTTGGCCGGCAGCTTGCCGCTCGCGACGTCGGCCAGGGTGGTGTGCTCGAGCACGGCGCGAAGGCTGGCGCGCACCGCGATCCAGACCTCTTGGAGGTGGCGTGCCGCGCCCTCGTAGGCTGTCGTCTCCGGCCGCTCCCCGCGCACCTCGGCGAGCGGTCCGTCGATCGCCCGGATGACGTCGGCGACGGAGATCTCCGATGCGGGCCGGGCGAGCCGGTAGCCGCCCTCGGCGCCGCGCTGGCTCGCCACGATGCCGGCGCGGCGGAGCTCTGCGAGGATGCCTTCGAGGAACTTGGCGGGCAGTCCTTGGGACTGGGCGAGCGTGGCACCGGCGATCGGGCCGCCGCCGTCGGCCGCCAGCGCGACGAGCGCGCGGACTGCGTAGTCGACCTTTGCCGAGATGTGCACCGCTGGATTCTGCCTGCTGGCGGCGGAATGTCAAGTTCAGCGCGCCGCCGCAGTTCTCCACGTGCCGCCGCGCCCCAGCGCGACGGCACGGCGGGCGGCTCCGCCTACCGGTCGCTCGCCCAGTAGTTCGGCGCGTCGACGACTCCGGTGAGGTCGTGGGGGTGGCTCTCGCGGATCGCGCTCGGCGTCACCCGGATGAACTTGGCGCGGTCGTGCAGCTGGGCGATGGTGCGGGTCCCGCAGTAACCCATCGCCTGGCGCAGACCGCCGACGAGCTGGTGCACGACCTCGTTCAGCGGGCCGCGGTAGGCGACGTTGCCCTCGACTCCCTCGGGCACCACCTTCTCGGGATCGATGACGCCCTCTTGGGAGTAGCGGTCCTTCGAGTAGGAGCGGGCCGACATCGCCCCGAGGCTGCCCATGCCGCGGTAGCGCTTCACGGGGCGGTTGCCGACGATCGCGATCTCGCCCGGGCTCTCCTCGACGCCGGCGAGCAGGCTGCCGAGCATCACGGCGTTCGCCCCGGCACCGATCGCCTTGGCGATGTCGCCCGAGAAGCGGACGCCGCCGTCGCCGAGGATGCCCACGCCGTGGCGACGCGCCTCGGCGGCGCATTCGCGGATCGCGGTCCACTGCGGCACACCGATGCCGGTCACGACGCGCGTGGTGCAGATGGCGCCTGGGCCGATGCCGACCTTGACCACGTCGGCGCCCGCCTCGGCGAGGGCCCGGGTGCCCTCGCCGGTCGCGACGTTTCCGCCGATGATGACGCCGGTGCGCCAGTTCTCCCGCAGCTCCGCCACGGTGTCGATCACCCGGCGGGAGTGCCCGTGGGCCGTGTCGACGCAGATCACGTCGACCTCGGCGTCGATGAGCGCCTTGGCCCGCGCCAGCCCGTCGTTGTCGACCCCGATGGCGGCGCCGACGCGCAGCCGGCCGTCGGCGTCCTTGGCCGCGAGCGGGAAGGCCTCCTGCTTGGTGATGTCCTTCACCGTGATCAGGCCGCGCAGCCGGCCCTTGTCGTCGACGATCGGGAGCTTCTCGACCTTCGAACCCTGCAGGATCCGCCTGGCATGGGCGAGATCGGTCCCGATGGGAGCGGTGATGAGACCTTCGGCCGTCATGACGTCGCGCACCGGCGTGCTCACGTCCTCGTGGAAGCGCAGGTCCCTGTTCGTGATGATGCCGACGAGGTGATCGTCGGCGTCGACGACCGGGATGCCCGAGATGTGGAAGTGGCGCATCAGCTCGAGCGCCTCGGCGACGGGGCGATCCGGGAGAATCTTGACGGGATTGAGCACCATCCCCGCCTCGGAACGCTTGACTCGGTCGACGTCCTCGGCCTGGCGCTCGAGGGGCATGTTGCGGTGGATGATCCCGAGGCCGCCGAGCCTGGCGAGCGCGACCGCCAGGCGTGCCTCGGTCACCGTGTCCATCGCGGCCGAGACGATGGGGATGTTCAGCTCGAGCCGGTCGCACAGCCGCGTCGTCGTATCGATCTCGTACGGAAGGACGTCGGACTCCTGGGGGACGAGCATCACGTCGTCGAACGTGAGGGCGAGATCGCCGAACGCTCCGGGCTGCATCATCTCCATAAGCCACCACCTCGCCGTCGGCCGGACCGTCCTTGCCCTAGCTATGAACAGTACCGGCCACGGCGGCGCGGCAGGCGGCTCGGCGGCGCGGTCCGGCGCAGTGTCGACCGGGGTGCGCGACGGGCCGGGCCCCAGGCGTCACCGCAGCCCGAGGGCCGCGGAGCAGGCCGGCCAGGCGCTCCAGCCGACACGGCTTTGGAGCGTGCGTGCCGCGCTGTCCTGCACGGCGGGCGGCGCCGCGTTCGGCATGCCGGAGAACCCGATCGCCCACCAGGTCGACAAGGCGAACTGATAGGCGCCGTAGTAGCCGTTGCCGGTGTCGGTGGCGTAGTTGTCGCCGGACTCGCACTCGCGAAGCGCGAGCCACACGCCCTGCGTGGGCAGGTAGGAGCTGCGGATCGCGCCGCGCGGCCCTGTGCGGTGCACGGCGCTGGCGATCCCGCGACCGGCGAGCCTGACCAGGCCGACCGCATGGGCGAACGGCGCGACCGGACGCAGGGGCAAGGCCCCGTCGGCGGTGACCCGGTCGAGCAGCTCGGCGCGCGCGACGCGCCGGGTGCGGTGGGGGGAAGTCTTGTGGGGAAGGTGTCGGGTCGATGCGGCGGCGACGGTGCCATGGCCGATCGCGCCCGAGGCGGTCAATACGACAGTGGTGGTGCAGAGTGCGAGCAAAGGGTGCTTGCGCATCTTGCGCCTCCTTGGATCTCGGGAAGCCCCTTGGGGTCCAGGTGGGTTTGGGATGCGGGCAGACCGTCCTTGGTGCATACGGCTCGCGGTCCGGTGCCGGGAGGGCTGGCCGGGCCTGGGCGCGCACGGCGCCCGAACGAGGTGCGGACGGGGGTGGCCCTTGGCTGGTTCGGTGGCGGCTCCTTCTCACTCCGGGGGCACGGGCGCGGACCGGCGCACGACAGGGATCGGCGGGCGAGCGGTCGACGCCGGTCCGAGGCGGGCAACTCTGGTTGCCGGCGCCGCGTCCGAGCGTGCCCCCATCCCGGTCGCTGCGACACGGGACATGTGGGGTGACTGTCCGGGTACTTGGTCTCGGCACCTTAGCTCATCCGCGCGGCCTGGTTGCGAACTCCGATGCATTCGCCCAGCTCGGAGCCTCTTCCGGCTGCCCGGTGTATGGCAGTCGTCACGGAATCGTCACGATTGGGCCCGGGCCGGGCACCTCGGCCGGGCCGCGGGTCGGAGCCCCGGTACGATGCGGGCCGTGCCCCCGCCCACCGGCGAACAGTTCGTCCTCGTCGAGGGCGATCAGCACGCCGTGGTGACCGAGGTCGGGGCGACCCTCCGTGCCTACCGGCTCGGTACGACCCCGATCTGCTGGGGCTTCGAGGAGGACGAGATCGCCGGCGGGGGACGGGGCCAGGTCCTGGCGCCGTGGCCGAACCGCCTGGAGGACGGCACCTACCGCTTCGACGGGACCGAGGCCAACGCGGCCCTGGACGAGCCGGCACGGCGCAACGCCATCCACGGCCTCGTCCGCTGGCTCCCCTGGCACCTCGAGGCGCGCGACGACTCCTCGGTGAGGCTGTCGTGGGTGCTCCACCCCCAACCCGCCTACCCGTTCCGGATGCGGCTCTCGGTCGAGTACGCGCTCGGGCCGGAGGGCCTCGCCGTCTCGACGATCGCCACCAACGAGGGGGGGCGCCGCGCCCCCTTCGGTCTCGGCTTCCACTCGTACCTCGCCCCTGGCGCAGCCGGCGTCGACCGGGCGACCCTCGTGCTGCCGGCACGGCGGAGGCTCCTCATGAACGAGCGGGGCCTTCCGACCGGTTCCGAGGAGGTCGCCGGGACCGTCTACGCCGACCTCGCCAGCGTGAGCGCCGGCGGCCGCGGGGGGGCGGTCCTCGACGATCGGCACCTCGACGACGGCTTCGGCGACCTCGTGACGGAAGGCGACGGCAGGTGGCGTGCCCGGCTGGTTCCGGGCGACGGCAGCGGTGACGAGGTGGTGCTGTGGGCCGACGGCGCGTTCGGCTGGTTGATGTGCTTCACGGGTGACACGCTCGCGACCGAGGACCGGCGCCGCGGCGTCGCGGTCGAGCCGATGACGTGCCCCCCGAACGCGCTGCGCACGGGTGAGGGCGTGCTGTCGCTCGATCCGGGCCAGTCCTTCTCGGCCTCGTGGGGGATCGCCCCGGCGGGACTCGGCGGCCGGCGCCCGGCGGGGGACCGCCAGGCCGGCGCCCGCCGACGCGGCGCTAGGCGCCCGGGGCCTCCTCGCTTCGGGAGCCGAGGGTCGCCAGGGCGACCAGCGCCCCACCGATGATCGCCAGGCCGGCGGCGAGCAGGGCGATGTGCAGCCCGGCGTGGAACGCGCCGTACGCGGCGTGGATCACCTTGTTGACGATCGCTCCGTAGCGCTTGGTCTGCTTCGACGCGTTGGCGGGGATGCCGCCGGTCTCGACGGCGCCGATGACGATGGCCTGGAAGGCCGAAGGGATGCCGAGCGCGTGGAGCCGCGCCGAGAGATCGGTCGTCAAGTGGCCGTTCACCAGGGCGCCGAGGACGGCCACCCCGAAGACCGCGCCGAGCTCGCGGCTGGTGTTCGTCGCCGAGGCGGCCATGCCGGAGCGCTCGGGCGGCACGACGCCGAGCGCCACGGAGGTGACCGGGACGACGCTCGTGCCGAAGCCGACGCCCGCCATCACGAGCGTGAGGATCAGCCAGTTCGAGGGCGTGCCCGAGCCGAGCATCACGTCGGAGAGCAGGATGCCCGCCCCGGCGAAGGCCGCGCCTGCGGCCATCGGGATGCGCGGCCCGATCTCGGCGACCCAGCGACCGGCGAAGAGTGACGCCACGATCATCGCCGCCGCCATGGGCAGGAACTCGATCGCCACCCGGTAGCCGGAGTAGTTCACGACCACCTGCAAGTAGAGGGCGGTGAAGAAGAAGATCGAGAAGATCCCGAAGAACAAGGTGAATGCCACGATCAGCGCACCGGCGAACTGCGGTCGGCGCAGGTACCGCAGGTCGAACATGGGCGAGCGGGCGAGCAGCTCGGCGACCACGAACCCGAACGCAGCGGCAGCGCCGACGGCGAAGAGCGCGATCACGTCGCTCGCGCGGTAGCCGGCGGTCTCGCCGACGATGACGGCGAAGGTGAGCGACGCGATGGCGAGCGTGCCGAGGAGGAAGCCGGCGATGTCGAGCCGGGCGCTGGTGGGGTCCGAGCTCTCCGGCAGCGTCACCTTCGCCGCGGCCATGAGCAGCACGCCGACGGCGAGGTTGAACCAGAAGACGGCGCGCCAGGTCCCGAGGCCGACGAGGGCACCCCCGACCACGGGGCCGGCGGCGAGCGCCAGCCCCGATACCGCTGCCCATGCGCCAAGCGCCTTCGCCCTGCTGCTCCGCTGCGGATAGAGGTGCCGGAGGATGGAGAGCGTCCCCGGTTCCGAGGCTGCCGCGCCGAGCCCCATCACGGCGCGCCCGGCGATCAGCATGGTCGGGCTGGTGGCGAGGGCGCCGATGAGCGAGCCGGTGCAGAACACCGCAAGGCCGGTCAGCAGCAAGCGCTTGCGTCCGAAGCGGTCCGAGAGCGACCCGGCCATGAGCATGAGGCTGGCGAAGACGAGCGCGTACGCGTTCACGACCCACTGGAGCTGCGAGACGCCGGCGTGCAACGTCGCCTGGACGTTGGCCAGCGCGACGCTGACGATCGTCGTGTCGAGGAACGTGAGGAACAGCACCGCGCACAGCGTCGTGAGCGCGCGGCGCTCGCCACGGCCGTCGCCGGTCGGCCGGGGGTGCATCACGTCGAGCGGTGTCGAGGCGATGCCGGTCTCCCGCTACGCGCCGGCGCAGGCTGTGGTGGAGAGCGGGCGAAGCGGCAGGCGCGCGCCGGAGCACTCCCCGAGCGGGGAGAACCGGCGGCGGACGATCGCTGCGAACCGCCGACCGTTCCGCAAGGGTCGGATCGCCTCCGCCGTGTGCGCCGGGTCGAAGAAGACGGCCTTCCGGCCCGCATGCATCTCGGAGACGGCTGGAGAACCGTGCTGGACGGCGCAGGGCATCGGTGACCTGGCGGGCTTCGGCGCCCTGCCGAGGTCGGTCGAGCTCAGCCCCGCCAACGTGACGGCAACGGCCGCCGACCCCGCGGCTCGTGACCACCGGGTCCTCCACATACGCACCACCTCCAGAACGACTCGCCGCTGACGGACGCCGAGGCAAAGGGAAGTTTCTCGCACAGACACTAGGACGCCTCCTCACGACGAAGCGGCATGGGGCGGCGCCTCGTCACGACGGGCGGTGGCGGAGCGCCCGGCACTGGAGCGCCCGGCACGGGGGCGGACGGGCCGTCATCGCCCCATCGGGGGGACTCAGCTCGTTGGTGTCGTCGCCGGTGTCGTCGTCGCGGGCGTGGTCGTGACGGTCGTCGTGGTCGCCGGCGTGGTCGTAGTCGTGGTCGAGGTAGTCGTTGCGGGCGCCGGGCGCCGCGGTGGCACGGAGCGCACCGGTGTGGTCGTCGTGGTCGTGGAGGTGGTGGTGGACGTGGTGGGACTCGCCGGCACGGTCGGCGG
>Ga0209415_10004762_pt1 | contig 24757 bp, 19 predicted proteins | sample PeaSoiSIISIP2007_FD_187696 | JGI IMG/M metagenome (GOLD analysis project Ga0209415, IMG submission 187696) | Peat soil microbial communities from Weissenstadt, Germany - SII-SIP-2007 (SPAdes) (version 2) | ecosystem: Environmental > Terrestrial > Soil > Wetlands > Peat | place: Germany... | reverse complement strand
TCGCCGCGAAAACGGAGTCTGGCGGGCTTATGGAACCCCGTTCTGGGGTGATTTCAAGGCCGCCGGATCAAATTCCAGCGCTCCGGTCGCCGGAATATTTCGGCTGTTGCAAGCGGCGGAAAACCGGGTGGTAGTACTCCGCCCGATGGCGATTCTGCGTACTCTTCTTCCTAACGTGCTTTTCTTTTCCTCCGAGGCAGAATCCACGCGCCAGCTTCTAGAAATCTTGAGCCGGGTGGCGGTCGAGATACCAGGTTATAACCTGTCCTTCCGTAAAAATTCGACGTTTTGGGAGGTTCTTCCGGCATGAGCACCCCGGCCTCAATGACCTGGCAGAAGAATCCGGCACTGGCATGGCGAGAAATTGACGACGAAACCGTCATCATTTCACCGAATGACAGCGTGATGCACGAGCTGAATGACACGGGGAGTTTCCTCTGGAAGAACATTGACGGGAAGAAATCTGCGGCGGAGCTGGCGGAACTTCTGGCTGAGAACTATGAAGTTACTCCCGACGTCGCGCTCTCCGATACCCAGGCTCTTTTGGAAGAGATGTCTTCCCGAAAATTGGTTGTGACCGTTCCAGCGACGGGGGGAGTATCGCCTTGAGCGCGACTTCATCTCCAGGCCTCACGCCCCTCATGGATGGTCTGATTTCGCGTACCGTGCAAAAGCACCGGCCGCTCAGCGTGCATTTTGACTTGACCTATCGCTGCAACGAACGCTGCGTGCACTGCTACCTGGATCATGATGATCATGGAGAGTTGACCACCGCCGAATGCCTGAAAGTGCTGGAGGATTTGGCACGATCAGGGACTCTGTTTCTGACATTCAGCGGCGGCGAAATTTTTCTGCGCCCGGATCTTTACGAGATTCTGGCTGCCGCGCGACGCCTGCACTTCGACATCAGCTTGAAGTCTAACGCGCTTCTGGTTACAGCTGAACGCGCTGCGCGGCTGCGCGAATTTGGCGTGCGGCGCGTGCAAATCAGTGTTTACAGCGACGTTCCCGCGATCCACGACGCCATAACCAAAGTGCCTGGATCGCTCGAAAGAACCCTGGCCGCGATTCCCATTCTGCTCGAGCATGGATTGCAAGTGAAGCTGGCTTGCCCCCTGATGCAGGAGAACTTAATGGCTTACCGCGGCGTCATGGCCCTCGCCGAAAAGTTGGGAGTTCCCTACATTCTGGATCTGACCATCACGCCGATGATGGATGGTTCCAGCGGACCGTTGGAGCATCGCGCGTCGGTTTCCTCGCTGTTGCCGGTGCTGCGAGATCCGGTGTTGCATGCCTGCAAGCCGCAACCGAGTTCAGCGGCAGCCAGCACCATGGATGCTTTGCCCTCGACGTTTGGCAGTGCGGTTTCCAGTGGGATCGAAAGCGCGGCTTATGAGGACCTGCCATGCAGCGCGGGCCACAATAGTTGTTACATTTCGCCTTACGGTGATGTGTTCCCGTGCGTGCAATTGCCCCAGGCGGCGGGAAATCTGCGGCGAGAGAAATTCGAGGATATCTGGTACCACGCGCCGCAACTCGAACGTCTGCGCGCCATCCGCGAAAGCCAGCTTCCCATCTGCTCGCAATGCGAGATTCGGAGCTACTGCGAACGCTGCCCCGGCCTGGCATTGATGGAAGGCGGGGATATGCTAGGGGCTTACGAGCGCGCTTGCGCTCTTGCAGAAGAGAAAGCCAAGCTGGCGGGTGTCAGCGCTCCTATTAGCGCACTTCATCTAAAACAAAATACAGCTTTAGTGCTGGCAACAGTTGAAGCCGAATTTGCTTCTCTTGCCACAGATTCTAGTTCAGACTAAGGGAACAAGGAATGGCTGAAGACAATAAGAACTCTCCTCCAGCGTCCGGCGGAAAGAAGCCGTACACGAAGCCGAGCGTGGTGTCGGAACCGATTTACGAAACGCTGGCACTGGCCTGCGGCAAATTGCCGGGTCAAGGCGGCATTTGCAACGGCGCCCCACGCCGTTCCTAGCGGAACCTCGTACACCTCTCAGTTCCTTTAGCATCCCCTAAACTGTTTCGATTGAGCGCTGTAGCTTTGGGCAAGTAGGTACTTCCCGGCCATTGACCGTTCCCCCCTAACAGACCAATCTGTAATTGCAGGTGGGGATGGCAGAAACAGAGCGGCATACCCAGCGGATTTTCAGCCGTGAGGATGGATGGAGAATCGGAAAGACCGGGCAACGAGGACGAAGCGCATCGGCGGGGAACGCCGCGCGGACGATGCGCTGTGCATTGCGCGTGCGTTGAAGAAGCGTGGTCGGATTTCCCTGCGCGTTCATGGCACCAGCATGCAGCCCTGGGTGCGGCCGAAAGACATTGCCCTGATCCGGCAAATCTCCATTGAAAATGTGCGCTGCGGGGATGTCGTTCTGTTTCGTCGGGAGAATCATCTTTTCGTGCACCGCATTGTGGAGAAGCGCGGCACGCTGAGTGCCGCCCAGCTTTTTTCCAAAGGCGATGCCCATCCGACTTCCGACGGCGTCGTACAGGAACAGGAATTGTTGGGACGCGTGATGCGAATCTACCGGAACGGCCGGCGGATTGATCTTGACGCGCCGCGCCAGCTTGCTCTGGGGCTATTCATCTCGCAGCTCTCGCTGTACAGCCGGTTTTGGTATCCGTTGGCGAAATTCGCGGCTGTGGTGACCCGGCCTGTGCGGCGGATGATGAACGCGCTTCACATCTCCAACGCAGCGGTGCGCTGAATTTCTCGGGCATCCCTACTCTAATTCTTTTCATTCAGCGCAAACGCGACCCTTCGCTCGTCAGGCTGATGTGGCCGCTCTCGGCACACGTCGGTGAAGGTGGCCTGATTAATCGTCGTAGATAATGCTGCGGTGGCCGATGGCCACGACGAGGACGATGAGCGTGGCGCGCTGAAGCTGGCAGCTGATGCGATAGTCGTGCAGGCACATAGCGCCACAAACCGAACTTGCTGTGACGAAGCGGCTTTCCAAACGGGCGCGGGTCCTCCGCCTCACCGATACGTTTTTCCAGGAAGTCGAGAATTTCTCGCTGTATCTGGTGATCGAGCTTCTTAAGGTCCTTGATGGCGCCCTCGTCGTACTCAATCGTCCACGCCAAGCTGCCTCCGCACTTCGGCGGTGGAGTAGCGCTTGCCGCGATGTTCGAGGCGGGCTTCCGCGAGGTAGCGGTCCTCGAGGTCTTCGATGTTTTCCTCGATGAGCTTGGTGGCGTAGAAGGTTTTGGTGCGGCCGGTTTGCTGCGCGAGGCGCGCGAGGCGCCGTTCGAGCGCGGGTTTCAAACGAATGGAAAGCATCTGTGTTTTCCGTGCGGCAACTTGTATGACGTGTAGTATGTGTCATACAGATTCTACATGCCATTGCATACAATGGCAAATGAGACTTGTCTTGCCCGGCGGAAGTGGCGAAGGTAAGTCCTTTGTAAATAAGAGGTCCCGGGTTGGAAGAATAAAGAGGTTCAAGGTTGCGCGATGAGGGCGAATTCCACGCGTTTCCGCATGGGATCGATTCGCTCGGCGCGCACACGGAGCTTATCGCCGTGGCGCCATTCGAGTGGGCGGGGCTTTGCGCCGCGGCTGCGGCGGGCACCAGGAGTTGCGCGGCCACCCCCACCCGGCATAGCTACGATGGCATGATCTCGCTCGCGCAGTACGCATCGCGTGCCCGCGAATTCCTCCAGAGCGCCGATGGGAAGAAGGCCTTCCACGAAGACTTCGAAAAGTTCCACAAAACAGCCATATTTCTGCACGGAAATGATCAGCCCGTCGTATTCCTCGCCTAGGTGCTCCTCCATGAACTGAGCGGTTTTCCAGTCCATTAGCTCGCGCTCGGCGCCATTGGCACGGCGTTCGGCTTCAGAGGTTTCGGAAGCGATTTCTTCGAGGTTGTGATGCGAATAGACGGTGGACTCCGATCCTGGCGGGGCGGCAATATGCGCCTGCCCAGCTGCTGGAGCATCTTTCGGATGCTCGAGAGCCCACTTCAGAATGCGATGCACGATAAGGTCGGGATACCGCCGAATGGGGGAAGTGAAATGCGTATATTCGTCGAAGCCCAGGGCAAAATGGCCGAGAGGCTCTGCAGCGTAGCAGGCCTGCTTCAGGGAACGCAGCATAAGGTAGGAAACGATGCGCTCTTCCGGTTTGCCTACCACCTTTCGAATCAAGCGCTGGTAGTGCTGCGGCGTGATGCGCAGTTCGCCGCCTGGGAGCGCCACTTTCATCCCCCGCTCTCGGCCATGGCCGTAGGAGTCAGGTCGGCCCGCTTTTGCAGGTGCCGGGACTTTTCCATGGCGAACCGCAATCTCGCGCTGGTGCAGATTTTCGACTCCGAGCGAGTAGCCGAAGGCGCGCGCCAGTTCCTCGAACTCCAGAACTTTGCGGGCATCCGGTTTCTCGTGAACGCGATGCAGCGATTCGATGCCGCGCTTCAGTAGATAAGAGTCCACGGCGCGATTGGCCGCCAGCATGAACTCTTCAATGAGCCGGTGCGCGATGTTGCGCTCGCTTCGCGTGATATTGGTCATGCGTTGCTCTTCGTCAAACTCGATCACCGGTTCCGGTAGATCGAAATCGATCGAGCCGTGCTCATTGCGACGGGCATTCAGGAGCAGCGCCAGCTCCTTCATTTCGCGGAAGCGCGGTGCCAGCGCGGCATAGCGCGGTGTCATTTCCCCGTCGCCTTCGATGACTTTGTTGACGTTTGTGTACGTCATGCGCTCGGCGGAGCGAATCACGCCGGAGGTCATGCGGGAAGATTTCATGTGGCCGGCGGCGTCGAATTCTATCAGTGCGCTCATCACCAGCCGATCTTCGTGTGGTTTGAGCGAACACATGCCGTTTGAAAGTGCTTCCGGAAGCATCGGGACGGCGCGATCGGGGAAGTAAACGGACGTGCCACGCAGGCGCGCCTCTCTATCGAGAGCGCTGCCCGTGCGAACGTAATGCGCTACATCGGCGATGTGGACTTGCAACTGCCAGCCGCCATCCGCGCGATGCTCAACAAACACCGCGTCATCGAAATCTCTCGCGGTCTCTCCATCGATAGTGACAATCGGCAAGTGGCGGAAATCCTCGCGGCCCGCGCGTTGCGCCTCACTTACCGGCTTCGCGCCGCGCTCCGCCTCATCCACGACATCGGCGGGAAAGGAATGCGGAAGATGATGCTTGCGGATGATGATCTCAGTGTCGACGCCAAGTTCCCCCGGACGGCCAAGAATCTCGATGACGCGGCCGGTCGCTGCTGCGCCTCCTTGCGGATAACGCAGCAGCTCCACGTTCACGACGGCGCCATCCAGTTCTTCCAATCGCGGGATGCGCCTCAGGCGCAGGCTGGTTTCATCTCCGCCACTGAAGCCCAACTTTTTCCATAACCCGGGTGTCAGTTCTTTGCCGCGGGGAATCTCCACTTCCTGCTGGATCCGAACATCGTAGGGCAGAACCACATTTTGTTGGGTTCCGTAGCGAAACAAGCCGACGACGGTCGGATGTGCCCGGCCCAGGATTCGAAGGATGCGGCCTTCCGCCCTTTGCGCGCCGGTGATGCCACCCAATCGCTGAATCTTCGCCAGCACCTGGTCGCCGTGCATAGCGTCCTGAATGGCGTCGCGCGGGATAAAAACATCGCCGTCGAGTTGCGGCATCGGCGCATCGGGCATGACGAAACCATAGCCGTCGTGGTGCAAGACGAGTCGGCCTTTTACTTCGTCGCGAGATGTAAGTTCGGAGGGTTGCCGACCTGGCCCCGCGTCCTGAATAGGTCTTTGGCCGGGCGCCTCCTTATCACTCTTGCGGCTGGGGAGGCGGTACCGTCCGCCAGGCAATTCCTCGATGGCGCGGCGTTTCTTCAGTTTGGAAAGCATTTTGAAAAGCGGGCGGTTATCGGCTTTCCTTAGTTGCAGCCCGTCCGCGATTTCGCGCGTCGACGCTGGCTCGCTCCTAAGCTGCAGAAAACGCAGTATGTTATCGGGGCTCAGATGTGAAGGGCTTGGCATGGGTGGCGCGCCAGACCGGCGGCGCTGATTTCCACTGTGATTCTAGTCACTTTTTTGCGTTTCACAGGAACTTTTTTCAGGATTCCGGGATTATATAGACAGGCCAACACACGACCGGCTGGTCGCCCTCCGTCAGACTGGCCGGATTCCCCGAGAGGGGAAAAAAGGGAGGCGGGACGACCTGGCCCGCCTCCCTTTTCATTTTCGTTCCCAGCTCAACCTTTTACACAAACGACCTGGCGGAGCGTGTGGACGATTTCGACCAGATCGCTCTGCGCGGCCATGACGGCTTCGATTGGCTTGTAAGCCGCCGGCGTTTCGTCGATCACGTCGGCGTCCTTACGGCACTCCACGCCTTCCGTCATGCGCTTGTGGTCCGCCACTGTGAAGCGGCGTTTCGCTTCCGCGCGGGACATCGCACGCCCTGCGCCGTGGCTGCAGCTCATGAAGCTCTCCAGGTTGCCCCTGCCACGAACAATATAGGAACGCGCTCCCATGCTGCCGGGAATGATGCCCATGTCGCCTTCGCGCGCGCGCACTGCGCCCTTGCGCGTCACCAGAATGTTCTGTCCATAGTGGCGCTCGCGTGCCACGTAGTTGTGATGACAGTTGATGGCCTTCACTTCGGCAACGAACGCGCGAACTTCTCCCGAATTGCGCACCGCGTCCACAACCTGTTCCATCATCAATTCGCGGTTGAAGCGCGCAAAGTCCTGCGCCCACTCCACCGCTTCGACATAGTCATCAAAGTGCTCGGTGCCTTCGGAAAAATATGCCAGGTCCTTGTCCGGCAAGTTGATGAAAAACTTCTGCATGTCCTTACGCGCCACTTCGATGAAGTAGCTGCCCAAGCGGTTGCCGACGCCGCGCGAACCGCTGTGCAGCATGAACCAGACGTTTTCCGCTTCATCGAGGCAAACTTCGATGAAGTGGTTGCCCGTGCCTAGCGTGCCCAGGTGATTGGAGTGGTTGCCCCGGTCGAGCTTCGGGTGCTTTTCCAGAATGGCGTCGTACCGCGGCTTCAGCGCCAGCCAGACTTCGTTGTTGCGTGAAGGAATCTCCGGCCACGCGCCTACGTCGCCGCGGCCGCCGTGATTCGTTCGCCCGTGCGGCACCGCCTGTTCGATGGCGCTGCGAATGCCCTTGAGATTATCCGGAAGTTCGCGCGCGTTGAGGTCCGTGTGCACCGCCATCATCCCGCAGCCGATATCCACGCCCACCGCTGCCGGGATGATCGCTCCCTTTGTGGGGATCACGCTGCCCACCGTCGCGCCCACGCCCCAGTGCACGTCCGGCATGGCGGCAACCCACTTGAAGATAAACGGAAGCTGCGCCACGTTCAAAAGCTGCTTGCGTGCTTGATCTTCCAGCTGGACGCCTTTGGTCCAAGCCTTAATCGGGACGCCGTTTTCGGTCGTCAGAACGTTGTAGTTTTTTGCTTCGGACATATTGGAAATTCACGCGAACTACTTTGCGATCGTGCTCAAGAACGGGTAATGGCTGGCAGCGCCCATGAAGAAAAGCATCGGGAATGAGAGCCAGAACGACGTCCGCGCGGTGAGATAGTTCCAGCGCATCAGGCGTTCCGTCTCGGGTGGCATGGGTGCGCCTTGCTCGGCCGCGGCGCGCGTCCAGGCAATCAGTTTTTTCTGCACGCGCCACACCACCCCCCAAGTGTTGAGCAGCATGACAAGGCCGAGTCCACCGCCAACGCTGATGGCCAGATGTGCATTGGAAACATTAGGCCCGCCATTCAGGGCCAGCACCAGCCATGACGCAGCAATCACCACAACAGAAATTCCAATCACGCGCACCCACAGGCTATCGAGAATTCCCTTCGCGGGCAGCTGCAGCGCATAAATGAACACATACGCCACAATCCAAACCAGGAACCACCACCCGAACCACTTCCCAATCAGCGACCGATCGCCCACAAGTTTCGCATCCGCTGCCAGGTGGATCATGAAGTAGCGCAGTCCTACAATTACCGTCACCAACGCCGACGAGCGGAACCATCCCATCGCCCCGGGCATCAACTCCGGGTAAATTTTGATGCGCAGCTTGGGATCGCATTTCTTCATCGCCGGCGTCAGCACCAAATTAAAAAAGTAGAGCAGCCCAATCCAGATAATGCCGAAGACGAGATGCAACCAGCGCAAGGCCATCATTTCGTTGGCGTGTGGCGAATCAAGAAACGAAAAGTGCGGCTGCCACTCAGGAAACGACAGTGCTAATAGACGACAGATCATGGGCGCACCTCGATTTTGTACTGGATCGCTCCGAGGCACAACCGTAGCGGATTGCAACGCAAATCGTCAATCCTTCGAAGACACCATGTTCGGAGATATTGGTGCCCGAGAGAGGACTCGAACCTCCACGACCTTGCGATCACTACGACCTGAACGTAGCGCGTCTGCCAGTTCCGCCACTCGGGCACGAGTGCGAGGAAGTGAGCTCCGGGCACGCCGGAGTCTCATTCAATGAGGCCTTTTCATTTTGCCCGGGGCTTTCCCCTTTGTCAACGAAAGGAGAGTGCGCCGCCAGGGAGCTTCGCAGGGCCGAAAGCGCAGCATGGGCGTAGACGCCTGCCAGTCAGCTATGCCTGGCACTGCGGGCCCCGTCAGATCATAAATCTGCTTTAGTTTGTTGGTTTTGCGGCCGTAGACCGAGGTCCAAAGGCCAGCTCTCCACGCAAGCCGGTACTTGGTCCAACACCAGTCTTGCCAATTCTCAGCACTAGAAATTTTAATCCAAAGTGCTATACTCCGCCCTAGAAAGCCCTTTCTACCCCTTGCCGGCCAGCCCGGCACCGCGGATCGGTCCAGTGGGAGGTCACCATGGAACCACAATCGCTGCTAACTGGGACAATGCTTTACATGGTCGTCGCGTGGGGAATTGTTACCGGCGTATTTATTATTCTCTTCATTTGGCGGAGTGTTCTTTCCAGCCACGAAGATGATCAGATCTTCCTCGATGCGTCCGAAGAGCATATGGCCAAAGAGCAGCGGGAGCTTGTGGCGAAAATCAACTCGCTCTCGCGGCCTCTCTTGGGCACCGGCATCATTGCAGGAGTTCTGCTGCTCGTGATTGCGGGAATGTTGCTCAAGCCAGGGCTGAAAGGCCTCTTCTAGGTCCCCCGGAGTCTTCACCGTTTCACCGGAGACGTTCAGCGCGGTGTCGGCTTCGCGGGTTGTTGGGGTGCAGGCGCGGTGGCAGGCGCGGCGATCGGCACCTTCGGAGCCAGCGAAGTGTGATTCAGCACGATCACCCAGTGATTGCTGCGCTTCTCTAACACCACGGTAGTCTGACCTTGGGATGCCGTCTGTTGTCCATCCACAACTCCTGCGAACTCCCACTGGTAGCACGCCCAACCCACTGTTCCGCTTACTTTGATGTAGGTATTGTAGCGATCCATGCGCACCTGTTGCATACGCCCCCGCTGCTGCTGGTAAACAGCAAGATAGTTGGTCCATCCAAGAATCGGCGGCGCCCACGACCCGTTTACGATCGCAACATCGTCGGCATAGTCCCCGTGCAGCTTCTCGGCGTCTCCCAGCTGCCACGCTCCCAGCATTTCCGAGAGCAGGTAATCGATCTGCTGTTCGTCGCTCAAGGAGACCAGCATTTTGGAGCTGTCCGTGGACGGAGGAGGATCCGATTTCTTCTTTTTCTGAGCTTCGGCGGGAGAACCGCACATCAACGCGAGTGCGCATATTCCGAGTAACAACAAAATGTTGCTAACTATTCGTCTGGCAAAGCAGGTTCCTTGATGATCGCTCATCGCGTTTTACCCCTCGGTTCAAGAGGATACCACGCTGATTTCTGCGCGGCGGCGATGTGCCCAGTTGGTTTACTCGTGCACAGCAGCGGTAGCTCAGGCTTTCAGGCCCGAGGTTTCTTCCCCGCGGGCCGGACGGAACGATTCCGCGAGGTGGCAAGTAGATTGACAAACAGCCGGTAAGCCCCGGGAACGCCTTCCGGCAATTGACGGAAGAAAGCAAGGCCCGTGTAAATGTAGGTGCCCTTGCCATAGCGAGTGTAAACTAGGCCGCCGTTGAGCGCCGGCTCGCCCGGATCGTTCATGGACAGCAGGGCCGTATATTTCGAACCAAACTGCGTCCAAAAATAAAGTCCGCGCTCCTGCACCCAGCCTTTTAAGTCCTCCGCCGTGATCTTGTTCGGCGTGTTCAGCAGCGCATCATCCGGCTTCAGGAATCCCACGGGAGAATTTTCGTCCGTGATGCGCGGCAGCGGCCGCGGCGTTGGAGGAGCGCCATCCTTCGCGGGCGGGATTGGCGGCGAAATCTGCGCGGGATACGGCGCATATTGGAATTTGTCCCATGCGAATTCCCGCTGGTATTGCACCACGAGTGTTCCACCCTTGGATACGTAGTCCAGCAGACGCTGATTCGCGCCGGCCAATTCTGGCCGAAGTTCGTACGCGCGCACCCCGATCACGATGGCGTTGAATTTTGACAAATCGCTGAACGCCAGTGCTTGTGCGCTCAGCAGGTCCACGTGAATTCCCAGGCGCTCCAGCGCTTCGGGCACAGGTTCGTTTTCTGCCGTGATGTACCCGACGTGAAGCTTCTCCGGCACATGGATCGCAAACGCGTGCACGGTGCACAGCGCCGGCTCGCTCCAAAGTTGTGTCGGCAAGGTCGTCAGCGGTTCCAGCGATGTCGTGAATCTCTCCGCCTTTGTGCCCCGCGCCCGGTCGGCGGCGCGTTCCGCATAAGCGGAAATCTTATAATTTCCCGCGCCAATTTTTACCGGGGGTGTCACTGTCAGTTGCGTGTACTGTTCTCCCGTGCCGCTGAATTTCAGCGAGACAGCTGCGCTCGTCCGCCATCCTCGCGGCGCAGCGAGCCCCACGCGAACTTCGCCGGCCTCCGTCGCATAAGAATGCACGTGCAGCAACACATCAAACGGCTTCCTCGGCTGCGCCACATTTTCCACGGATTGCTTCGGCTCGACCACCAGTGTGTACGCCGGCACAATCCGCGGCGCGATTCGATCTATGCGCGTTGAGCTCGCAAGCACGCTCATCACCGGCGCGCTCACTGTGAGTGAATAGCCGTCAATAGTCGCTTGTTGCGTGACCGTTGCCAGCGGCCACGGGTCCGGCCATATCGAACCCCAACCTCCGGCCTTACGTGGCGAATTTTTCCCAGCCGTAATTTTGAAAGAAACGGCTCCACTTTTCTCCGGTTCTCCCTCTGCCATGCTCCAGTCCGCCGGCACTGACACCGCTGGCTTTCCGAGTTCCCCTACGATCCCTTCGCGTTTATGAGTCTCCACCCGCACCGTGAAAGTTTCTCCGGAAACAAGTTCGCTTCGATCGGCAAGCGCGTCCAATCGCAGTCCTGCGACCAGAGTGAGCGCTAGGTCTATCCTTTCCCGTTTGCGCTTCAGGCTTCGTCCCAGCGAAATGACCGGGGCGGGAGCCTGGTAACTAACGGAAGGCACCGCTTCATTGATTTTTTTGCCTGCTTCAACCAGGGAGCTGGCAGCCGCCTTCCAATCGAGCCGCAAGGCAGCTTCGCGCGCCGCCACTAGCGCCGCGTCCACGCTTCTCATGAGCGGATCCACGCCCATGTTCCCCATTTCATAATCTTCATCGAGCGGGCCAAGGTGCTGCGCGAGCAGGGCCGGATCGAGTTCACTGCCATCCTCGGGCCGCAGCGCCACGGCGCGCCGCAGGAACGGCGAGTTCAGAAATCCCGTGATTCCCTGCGAGCGATGATTCGCAAATGCGTCCAGCCCTATTTCACGCCATGATTTTCCGTAGAGCGGCGAAATCTCATCCAGGGGAAGCACGTAGCCCTTAGGGGCATCGCTGCGGTCGAGGTCCAGCACGAGTACGGGCTTTCGGTCGCCCCAGGGAGCCAAGTCCTCTTCTTCCAAGGAAGAACCGTGCAGCTTGAACGAAGGATCTGCCGCAAGCTGCACAGCCTTCGGCGTCAGCAATCCCGAGGCTTGGTGATGTCCGTGGCCCCCGTGCACCCCGCCCCAGCCGTTGATCACGATGTTCGGGCGAAACGCACGCATCACGCGCACCATGTCTTCCAGAACCTGGTCCCCCCACACTCGCTCCGTCTCCTCCGGCGTCTTCGAGAATCCGAAATCCTTCGCCCGTGTGAAATACAACTTCACGCCATAGCCGCGCGTTGCCGCCAGCAATTCCTGCGTCCGGATCAATCCTAGTTGCGGCGCCTGTTCGGGTCCAAGGTCGTTCTGTCCTCCCTCGCCGCGCGTCAATGTCAGCAGCGCGACTTCCGCGTGTAATCCGCGCGCAAGATACGTGAGCGTCGCGGCGCTTTCATCGTCTGGATGAGCAGTCACGAACAAGATCCGCGTGGTGATGCGAGTGTTGTCAATCGCCTCAATCGTCTCGGCCAGCCCAGGTCCAGTCCCCGGCGCCGGAGGGAATTGCCCCTTGGCCGTGGCCGCCCAAATGGACAGACACAAAATTACGTTAGCTACAACGAAGCGTCTCAATTGCCCTCCAAGACCAAATCCGCTCTCGCAACCTTGCAATGCCGTGTTCCGGCGCCAATCTCTACTTAGAAGCCGCGCCCGCGCGATCCGTTACTGAATACCGATTACTGATAACGGATCACTTTTCTTTACGAACGGCCATTGTCGCACTTCCCGCGCCCGAATGAGATACGCAAGCGCTCCCAGAGCGATCTCCGCCAACCCCCATTTTCGCGTCGCTCCCGTCTGCCAGAACAACCATGCCCAACCTATCATCGTCAACACCGCGGGCAGCGGATACAGCCACATTTTGAACGGCAGCCCTTGCGTGCCCTTGCGCCGCCGCAGCAAGATCACTCCGACCGCCTGCCCGATGAACTGCACCAGCAGCCTCATGGCGAGGATTCCTGCAATGGCTTGCTTCAGTTTCAGCGAAATGCTGAACAGAAATGCCAGTCCGGCCAGCACCAGCAACGAAACATGCGGAAAATGTTTTGTGGGATGAACCTTGCCGAACACCGGAAAGAAATTCCCGTCCTGCGCCGCCGAATACGGCACACGCGAAGCGCCCAGCAGCACGGAGAACGCAGAAGCGACAGCAATCCACAAAATCATTCCCGTTACAAAGCGCGCCGCCGCTTGCCCATACAAGCGCTCCACGAACAAGCTGGCGATGAAATCCGAATTTTGCGCCTCGCGCCACGGCACTACTCCAAGGATGCTGGTCTGCATCGCCAGGTACAGTATGGCGATCCCCGCAACAGATAGAAAAATACCGCGCGGAATATTGCGTTCAGGATCCTTGATCTCGCTGCCCAGATGGCAAATGTTGTAATAGCCCCAGTAGCTGTACACCGTGCTGACCATCGCGGAGCCCAGCCCCGCGAACCATACCCACGAAAGGTCGAAAGCCCCGGGCGGAAAATCAAACGCGATCTTGGCGTTGAAATGCGTGGCCCCTCCCCAAATCAGCCACAGTATGGTTCCCACCACTCCAATCCATAGCAAAACTGAGATTTTTCCAATCGTCGCGATTCTTCGATAAAGAAGGATCACGATGAAAATGACCAGTCCCCCGGAAATCGCTTTCGTTTGCAGCGGCGTGAATGGGTACAGATATCCCGCATACTTTGCAAAACCAATCGATGCCGACGCCACCGACAGCGGCGCCTGCACCAGCGTTTGCCACACGAACAAAAACGACATCAACCGGCCCCAGCGTTCCGGGCCATAGGCCTCGCGCAAAAAGACGTACGTACCTCCCGCTTTCGGCATTGCCGCGCCCAACTCGGACCACACAAAAGCATCCAGCGTCGCCAGCAGCGCTCCCGCCAGCCAGGCGATCAAAGCCTGCGGACCGCCCATCGCCCGGATCACCAGCGAACTGACCACGAATGGGCCGATGCCCACAATCTCGATCATGTTCAGCGCGACGGCCTCTTTCAGGCCTAAACCGCGCTCCAGCGCTGGGCTTGCCGCATTGTTGTTCGTCTTCACGGGTCCGCCGAGAATAACAAATGCACCGCGCGCTGCCTAACCCAGATTCCCTCCACAACCACAGTTTTGCCTTGCGGCACACCGCCCATTCGAACCACCCCTAATGGCCCATCTGGCGTAAGATGGTCAAGTTCGAACGCGGCCGCTCGTCGTTCCTCTTCGGCCGCTTCAGGTGCCTGCGGAATTCTGCGCGTTCGCCTTCCGCTACGGGCTACCAGTTTCCCTTTCTTCGAGCTGCAACCGCATGCGTGTCGCTCCATCTTCGCGCGCAGGAGGGTAGTGCTCGCCATGTCTTCCAGTTCCCCGCTTTATCCCAAGCCAGGCCTTCGCATTTCCGCGCGCACCGCAAAGTTGGCGCTATTGGGACTCTTTTCGCTAACTGCGCTCATCTGGCTCGGTTCGCGCACTCTTCTTGCTGCGAATTTTCTCCCCCATTGGTACTGCTACCTCGGCATCTACCTGTCCGGCCATGCGGAAGGGCTTCCGGAGGCGCAACTTCCACTGAATTCCGCTTTCCTGCAAAAACCATTTCGGTTTGCAACTCTTCTCGAACAGCTTAAACTCGTCCGGCGCAGAGCTTGAATCTGCGCAACCTCTTTCTCGGACGGAGACGATGATCGCATCGCCGATTGCTCGCCGCGCCGTTTTGGCTGGCCTCCTCCTGCTGGCGGCTTTGCCTGCACCCGCTCGGGCCTCTGGTCTTGGCTTGGCCCCCGAGACTCCCGCCATCCTCGACAAGATTTATTCCTTCGACCTCAATGGAGCCACAGAAGCTGCAAAGCGCATGCAGCAGGAGCGGCCCAGTTTCCCGCTGGGATATCTGTTGGAGGCGGAAGCGTTGTGGTGGCGCACTTGGTGCACCTCCGCCGATTACAAGTATGGAATGAGCGATGCTCGGCGTCGTTCCAAGCTCGAAGCTGATCAACACTATATTGACCTTTCTGCCAAGGTCTTGTCTCTTGCGGAAGCGCAAATCAAGCAGAGCGAATCCGCGGAAATGCATTTTTATGCCGGCATGGCGGAAGCCTCGCTGGCGCGGCTCTACGCGCTGCGCGGCGAGTATCGCAACGCGGCGCGCTCCGGCGTGCGCGGGCGCGAGCATCTTCTGCGCGCCAAGGCTCTGGACCCTGATCTCGCCGATGCCGACCTAGGATTGGGCCTCTACAACTATTACGTCGACACTCTCAGCGCCGTCGCGCGAATCCTGCGTTTTTTCATGGGCATCCCTGGCGGCTCGAAGCAAGACGGCGTCCACCTGCTCGAGCATGCCATGTCGCAAGGCGTTGTCACCGCCAGTGTCGCGCGCTTTTATCTCGCCCTGAATCTGCATCGCTACGACCAGCAGTATGAACAAGCGCTCAGCATCATCGGCCCGCTCGTGGAAAAGTACCCGTCTAACCCGCTCTTTCAACTGGCGCGCGGCGACCTCTATGCCAAGCTGGGCCGAAAGCCGCAAGCCTTGGCCAGTTATCGAGCCGCGAGCGCCCTGCCGGTCCAGGATTCCGAGTGCCAATCCCATCTCCAGAATCTCGTGCGGACGTCCATTGCCGCACTGGGCGTGCCATAAAAGAGTCGGCCTCACCCCGCGCGCATCGCGATGCAACGGCACTCGCAGCCATGCCTCCGTCTCGTCTCCATTTCCCCCGGAATGCGCATTGACCTCATCCCCTTCCAGATGGTAATGATGTAAGGTTGCCCGAGTCGTCGGATTCGTGGCCAAGTGCGGTCGCGCGCGGGGTTAAGTAAAGGCTGGGCTGCATTCCCCGGATCCCAGCTTTGTCGCGGCAAACGCGCAGCACAAATTTGGCATCTCAACCCCAAAGCACGCTAGCGGCACGGGCTCTCCCCGTTCGCGCAGGCAAGTTGGTCCCGGCGTTGCTGGGTCCGTCAGAAAAGTTGAAGGAGTCTCAATGAAGCGGTCTTGGACAGCCCTGGCTGTCGCAATTGTTGCGTTTGTCGCCGTCTCGGGTTGTAACGACTACGGGAACACATTCCAGAACAATACCGGTGCAGTGTTGTCCTTTCTGTCGCCTTCGCAAATCTCCGCTTGCGTCTCAGGGCAAGGCATAACCTGCTCAGATCTCACGTTGACGGTGAATGGTTCCGGCTTCGTTTTGCAAACAAAAGTGCGGTGGAACGGCCAAAATCTTGTCACCACGGTCCCTGTGGACAGCACAGGAGCCGCCCTTGGAAACATCGTGACCGCGGTGGTCCCCGCAGCCCTGCTCACAAAGCCCGGGCTGGCCACCGTACTCACCGTGAATCCGGCGTCCGGTGCAGGAAATAATGGGTTATCGCAAACGATCAACTTCATTATTAACAATCCCCCCAATCCTCTTCCCACCGTCTCGGCTGTTTCTCCCACTTGTGCTGCCCCTGGAGCCGCTCTGCCCCTCACCGTCACGGGGACGAATTTTCTCGCTAGCTCCGCTAGCAGCACCCAGGTTTCCGCATTGAATTGGTCTCTCGGTGGATCGCAATTTCAATTCACTTCTCCTGCCGCCACGATCACCGGTACGCAAATAACGGTTACCATTCCGGCTGCGGATATTCCGGCCGCAGGCTCCGCGACAGTCACCGTTTACAATCCGCCATCGCTGCCGCTTGCCAACGTGCCCGGCAGTGCCGGCAGCGGCGGCGGGACGAGCTCCGCCTCAGCCGCGACAACCGTTACCGTCCAGACTGCGGCGTGTCCTGTTGCTGCTAAGGCCCCGGCACCCTCGGTAGCGTCAGCCGCTGTCGCTGAAGAAACTCCCGCGCTGAGTCTTGACGGACGCTACGTTGCTTACACCGCCGTCCAGGAAGACCATGCCCAGATTTTTCTTCGCGATACCTGCGAAGGCGCGGCTCCTGACTGTCAGCCGCGCACAACCCTTTTGTCGGTAGCCGCCGACGGCACCGCGGCGAATGACGAAAGTCACGCTCCTTCGATGAGCTCCGACGGGCGCTATGTGGCCTTCAGCTCCGCCGCTACCAATCTCGTGCAGAATTCGCCGCCGGGCAGGCAGGTCTATTTGCGCGATACATGTGCGGGGGCGGGAGATTCCTGCAAGCCGGCAACGAGTTTAATCTCCGCCGATCCGAGTGGTGCATTGGTCGGAACGGAAAGCATTCTTCCTTCTGTCAGTTCGACGGGACGCTTCGTTGCATTTCTGGCCATCACGCCGAGCCATTCTTCGAATGCAGCTTCCTCTCTTTCGAAGACTCCTTCGGGAAGCAGCAACAGCGGCTATCGCCAGGTCTTCATTCGCGATACTTGTCTCGGCGCCACTAACTGCACGCCCAAGACGACGCGGATTTCCATGCAACCCGGCGATGGGACTGGATCCGCTTCACCGCCCGCAGGTCCGGCTTTGAGTGGTAATGCACGGCACGTGGCCATCCCCGGCGCCAGCGCAGCCACGCTCTTCACCCGCTCGGTTGCTGTGGACGATCGTATTTTCCTGGCCATCGCAAATCAGCAGCCTTGAATTTGTTTTTTTGAGCTCACGGCCGGGCGCGCTCGCAATTCCGTGGCAAACTGAACTCTCACGTGGACGCACCTTTGCTCGGCACAATGAACACCGGCATGACTATCCTCGTCACGGGAGCGGGAGGTTGCATCGGTTCCGCTCTGGTGCAATCGCTTGTCTGTACCAACCCTCGTTTCCTGATTCTTCTCGATCATTCCGAGCAGAATCTCCACGAACTCAACCTGCAGCTTGCTGCCTCAGGCCATCATTCTTACGCCGCCATTCTCGGAGATATTCTGGATGGCCCGTTGCTTTCCGAAATTTTTGACCGCTATCGGCCTCAGGTGATTTATCACGCGGCGGCCTTCAAGCATGTCCCGCTGATGGAAACGAATCCGATTGCGGTGATTCGCAACAATGCCCTTGGCACTTGGGAATTGGAAAAAACGGCCGTCCGCTTCGGAGCCCTACGCCTACTCTTGATTTCCACCGACAAAGCCGTCAATCCGCGCAGCATCATGGGCGTCTCCAAGCGCATTGCCGAATTGACCCTGCTTCGCCTGAGCGAGGCAAACACAAAGATGAGCGCCGTGCGCCTCGGAAATGTTTTAGGTTCGCAGGGAAGCGTCGGCCCCCTGTTTCGGCAGCAAATTCGACGCGGCGGGCCGGTCACGGTGACGCATCCGGAGGACACCCGGTATTTCCTGATGCTCAGCGAAACCGTCGAGCTGATCATGGCCGCTGCTGCCCTCGACGACTGCGGAGGCATTTTCATTCCCAAAATGTGCGAACCCGTCAAAATTATGGATTTCGCCGCGCGCCTGGTTCGCGAAGCTGGTCTCGAGACTCCCCGCGATATCGAGATCGTCGTTACCGGTTTGCGCCCCGGCGACAAATTGGAAGAAGAGCTCGTCTCCGCGCACGAGGTGCTGCAACCTTCGCGGGACGAACGGCTTTATCGCGCGGTTGGCCCGCCATGTGACGGCCAGCTTCTGGACGCGGCGCTGCAAAATATTTCGGACTGCGTCAAGGAGCGAAACCTCACCGCGATGATGGGCGCGCTCTGCAAACTCGTTCCCGAATACCAACCCAGTGAAACGCTCCTCGCGCTTTTGAATCCTTCGCTGGCCTGAGAAAACGTTGAAACGCAAGATCGCTGTCATCACCACTTCGCGCGCCGACTACGGCCATCTATACTGGCCGCTCCGCGATCTTGCCGCGCATCCTCTGGTGGATCTGAAACTCATCGTCCTTGGCTCGCATCTCTCTCCCGAATTCGGCCACACCGTACGGGAAATCGAAAAGGATGGCTTTCCCATCGCTGCGAAACTTGAGTGTTTGTTGAGTTCCGACTCCGACGTTGGCATGGCCAAAACCATTGGCGTGGCCGCGCTGAGTCTCGCGGACTGTCTCGGCCAGATGCGCCCGGACCTTCTTCTTTTGATCGCCGATCGTTACGAAATGCTCGCTCCCGCTTCCGTCGCGCTCGCCCTGCGAATTCCCATCGCCCACATCGAAGGCGGCGAAATCAGCGAAGGCGCGATCGATGACGCCGTGCGCAACGCTCTCACCAAAATGAGCCATATCCATTTCACGTCTACGTTCGAAGCGAGGCGCCGCCTCATCGCCATGGACGAAGAGGAATGGCGCGTTCATCGCGCCGGTGCTCCCTCATTGGACCATTTGCGTCGCAGAACTTTGCAAACGCGCGAAGAGCTCGAATCCCTGCTGAGCATCCGTCTCGAACGACCATCGATTCTTGTCGCCTATCATCCCGTGACCATTGCGCGCGACACTGTTCACGAAGCCGGTGCGCTCTTCGAGGCGCTCGCCTCGCTTTCCGACCAGATTCTTTTCTGCTACCCCAATGCCGACGCCGGCAGCCGCGAGCTCATCACGCGCGCGCGCGCCTTTTCCGCTTCACGCTCGAACTCACACGTCTTCGTCAACCTCGATGCCCTTACCTATTGGAGTTTGCTCCGCCAGGTGGACGTCTTCCTCGGAAACTCCAGCAGCGGCATCATGGAGACTCCTTCTCTTGCCGTGCCCGCCGTCAACGTCGGCCTTCGTCAGCAGGGACGCGAACGCGCGCGCAATATTCTCGACGCCGCGCCGAACGTCCACGCCATCCTCGAAGCGCTTCGCACCGCTAAAAGTTCATCCTTCCGGGAATCCCTGCGCGGCATGAGCAATCCTTATGGAGACGGCTCGGCCTCCGAAAAAATCGTGCAGGTCCTGACAACCGTCCCACTCTCCCAGGAGCTTTTGATGAAACGCCACGCTTCTCTCTCTGCCCCCGAATCCGCGAACATTGCGAAGTTCCCGCAATGAAGATTCCTCTATCTGCTCCAGACCTCAACGAAGCGGACATCGCCGCCGTCACCGCGGTGCTCCGTACTCCTCGTCTGAGCCTTGGCCCCCAAATGGAACAGTTCGAACAGTCCATCGCCCGCCACGTCGGCGTTACCCACGCCGTCGCCGTGAATTCTGGCACCAGCGCTCTCCATCTTTGCATTCGCGCGCTGTGTATCTCGGAAGGCGATGAAGTCATCGTCCCCTCTTTCGCCTTCATCGCTGTCGCCAACGTCCTTCGTTACGAGCGGGCCATCCCTGTTTTTGTTGATATCGACCCGCGAACACTGAATCTCGACCCCGCCCGCATCGAAGAAGCCATCACGCCGCGCACTCGCGCCATCATCGTCGTTCACACTTTCGGATCTCCCGCCGCGCTCGATGAAATTCTGGAAATCGCACGTCGCCATCGCCTATTTGTCATCGAAGACGCTTGCGAAGCGCTCGGAGCGCAATATGACGAGCGCAAAGTTGGCTCGTTTGGCGACGCCGCCGTCTTCGGTTTCTATCCCAACAAACAAATCACTAGCGGCGAAGGGGGAATGCTCGTTACGAATGATTTGAAAGTTGCTGCGCACGCGAGAAAACTTCGCAACCACGGCCGCAGCGATTCCGGCGAGTGGCTCCAGCACGACGAACTGGGCTACAACTACCGTATTTCCGAATTGAATTGCGCTTTAGGCGCCGCACAACTCCAGCGGATCGAATCCATCCTCGAACGCCGCGAAGCCATCGCCCGCGAATACCAAGGCCGCCTACGAAGCCAGCCGGACCTGGAATTGCCTCCCATCGAATTATCTCGCCGCCGCATCAGTTGGTTTGTTTACGTCCTGCGGTTGAACAAACGCTTTGCCGCCTCTCACAGGGATCGCATCGTTCAGGAAATGGCCTCGCGCGGCATTGCCTGCGGCAGGTATTTCGCGCCGATTCATTTACAGCCCGCCTATCGCACCCAGCTGCATCGCTGCATGACTCTCACCCACACGGAATCTATCGCCCCACGCACCTTAGCACTCCCGTTCTTCAACAAAATCACCCACAACCAAATCGCCGAAGTTTGCGACGATCTCGTCGACGTATTAGCTCATTTTTCTCTCTAAAAGGGGACGGGCTCCCCAAATATCTTGATGCGACTAGTTGAACCGCACCTTGATGTCCGGCCGCTTCTCTAGGTGCACCGATTCGATAAACCGCACTTGCCGCTCATCCAGCGTTAGAATCATCGAACTGGTGCGCACACCTTCCCCGAAGAACCGCACACCCTTGAGCAAGTTCCCATCCGTCACGCCTGTGCACGCGAAAATCATTTTCTTCCCCGGCGCCAGATCTTCCGTGTCGTAAACGCGCTTCAGGTCGGTCACACCCATTTTGGCCAGCCGTTCCGCGTGTTCCGGTTTGCTGACCACCAGCCTCGCCAGAATCTGCCCGTTCAAGCAGCGCAGTGCCGCCGCCGTCAGCACGCCTTCCGGCGCGCCGCCCGTGCCCATTACCGCGTGCACTCCCGTTCCCACCACCGCCGCGGAAATTCCCGCCGAGAGGTCTCCGTCGCCAATCAACCGGATGCGCGCGCCCGCCGCGCGGATCTCTTCAATAATTTTCTCGTGCCGTGGCCGGTCCAGCACGATCACCACCAGATCCTCGACGTCCCGGTCCAGTCGCTTCGCAATCGACTTCAAGTTGTCGGCCACCGGCGCATCCAGGTCCACCGCTCCCTTGCACGCCGGCCCCACAACGAGCTTCTCCATATACAAATCCGGCGCGTGCAGCAGCCCGCCGCGCTCGCTCGCCGCCAGCACGGCAATGGCGTTCGCCGCTCCCGTCGCGCAAAGATTTGTTCCTTCCAGCGGGTCCACCGCGATATCCACTTGCGGAAACAACGCTTTCGGAGCGTGCGTCGCCAGTCCCACCTTTTCGCCGATGTACAACATCGGCGCTTCATCTCGCTCGCCTTCGCCGATCACGATGGTCCCGTCAATCTCCACCGAGTCCATCGTTTTCCGCATCGCTTCCACGGCCACTTCATCGGCGTGGTGCCGGTCCCCGAAACCCATCGTGCGCGCCGCCGCAATCGCCGCGTTTTCCACCACGCGCAAGAAATCCAGGCTAAGTTGTTCTTCCATCCGTCTTTCTCCTCGGTTCCCTGAACCGCCGGCGGCCCATCATAGGCTAAATGGCCTCACCAGGTCGATATCCCCGACATATCCCCGACGTTAAGCGGGCCTCAATAAAAACCGCGCCGCCAGTGATGTACGCTGGCGACGCGGTTGATACGGACGGCCTCTTTTTATTCGGCGCCAATAAGCCGGTCCGATTAGCGACGAACCCGGAGACTGATCGTCGTCGTGTGGCTCAACGAACCGGAAACACCGGTGATAGTCACGGTCCTCGTTCCGGTCGTCGCCCTGCTGCTGGCCGTCAACGTCAGCGTGCTGGTGCCGGTCGCCGGGTTCGGACTGAACGCCGCGGTAACGCCACTGCCCAAGCCGCTGGCGGATAATGTGATGCTGCCCGTGAAGCCGTTGGACGGAGTGATCGTGATCGTCGTCGTTCCGTGCGATGACCGCGTGATGGACAAGCTTGTCGGCGAAGCGGACAGAGTGAAGTTCCCAGCCGCCGGCGCGGTTACGGTCAAAGAGACGGTGGTCGTTTGATTAATGCCACCGCCCGAGCCGCTGATGGTGATTGTGTAGGTGCCGGTCGCAGTCGTCGAGGCCACTGTCATCGTCATGGTCGAGCTGCCAGAGCCCGGCGCGGCGATGGATGTGGGACTGAAGCTCACGGTCACGCCGGTCGGCTGGCCACTCGCGGTCAAAGCCACGGCCGAGTTAAAGCCGCCGGCAATCGTGGAAGTGATCGTGGATGCCCCATTGCCACCTTGGACCACGGAAACCGAAGCCGGCGATGCCGAAAGGGTGAAGTTAGGTGTCGTCGACGTTGGCGCCAGCGCATTGATGAGACCTGTGCCGTTCGGGCTGCCCCAGCCGGTCACCAAATCATAGCCGGTCACCGCTGAATAGCTGCCCGAGGTGCCGCTGGTGATGTCGTGGAAGTCCGTGGCATAGCTGGATGTCACATTTTGTGCATAAATGGTTGGGTTGATGAAGCCGATGGTCGGGTCGCCATTGGCCGCCAATTGCTGGTTCACCAGCGCAAGGTAACCAGCCCACATGGGCGTCGCGAAGCTCGTGCCGCCATATTCGTTTGCTGTGCAGGTGGTTTGATCAGCGCAAACATAAAATGTAAAATTCGCGTTTGCCGAGACGTCGGGACCATTGCGCAGCGTCGTCGAACCCTTGTTGCTGGAGTTGATCACGCCAGCGAGCTGCTGCCACGAGGGGATCGCGATGGAATCCGGCGAGATGCCGCCGCCACTGTCAACCCAGGCGGTTTCTGACATCCAGGCTCCGCCGGCGCTGGCGGTTACCAGGTCCGTGCCGCCGACAGAAACGACATACGCATTGTCCGCTGGCCAAGCCTCATTCCTTGACGACCAGGTAGAAGCGTCGCCGGAAGCCGCAAAGAAGTTCTGGCCTTGAGCCGCCATCTTCTGGAAATACGGGTTCAGCGTGCTGGGATCCGCCGGCGTCCAGCCCCACGAACAGCCAATGGTGGTGGGCAGCGGGTTGTGCGTGGTCATCGCGCTGATAATAGCGGTATCGGTGGAACCGATGTACATCACCAGGCTGGACAGCCCCGCAGCCATCCCGATCGCTTGGGTCATGTCGAGCGTCTGTTCGGTGTCATCGCAGTTGGGATAAACACAACTCGTGCTGGTCCCGTCCGTGGAGAGAAGCGTGATCGGTACATTGTTGGTTTGACCCACGTTGCTGAAATAGGTGTTCAAATCGGACAAATCGGTGCCGTAATACTCAAGCAATCCGAGATTTTGGCCAGCGCCGGTGAGGGATGTTCCGCCGTAGTACGCCGCGCGCATATCGCTCCCCAAGAACGAAGCCGATGGACCGGAACCGGTGGTGGCATGGGAGACGACCGCCTCGGCGGAGATTCCTTGCGCCTTCGCGTAGTCGCTCTTCTTCACATACTTCGGATGCGGGATGGAGTAGTTGTCCAAACCGGAGATGTGCCAGAGCGCGAAGGGCAAGTCGGGCGTCGGCTCGCGGTCTGGCGCATAGAAAGTGCGGCTCTCGGTTGGGTGCTGGTAAGTACCAATGCTCACATGGAAAGCAGTTTCGACGGCAGAAACGGACCCCCTGATCTGCACGATCATGCCATCCCGTGAGCCGCCAGTAACCTCAAGGCCGTTTGCTTTCGCGAAACGCACCACGGCGTCATATTCCGCCTGCGTGGGTCCGAACTTCTCGGTGAATTCCGCCACCGTGAGGAAATGCCGGTAAGACGAGCTGGCCGGATCGTAGAGTTCTTTCAGGAAAGAATCCAGTCCTGCTTGATCACGCAACGCCAAAACAATGTTCAGGTTCAGGATCTGGTCTGAGGGCAGGTGCCCAAGGGACCGCGCCTCACCGGTGTGAATCACTTCTCGCACATGATGGGTCAACATCGACTGCGCCCGCGCCTGGCTTCCCACGACGAAGAGTAATAGCGCTAAGCACAGCAAAGCGTACATTCCGCGAAGAACTGCCACTCGATAGTTCTTGCCTGATTGGTTCATCAGTCGGCTCCTTTGGTTTTCGAGATTGGGGAATCTCTCCGTCAATTGAAGGGTTGCTGCGATTGTTCATTTTAAGAGGGTCTTGGGAGGTAGACCCTTGTTTTGCGCATCCTACACTTCTGCTGCGCCCGGCGCAACGATTTTGCCATCACGTGTTGCCATCACGAATTTGCCATCACGAATTTGCCATCCGCCCAAATCCCAGCTGGATGGCGGCAGAATTCGTGCCATCTGAATCTTTCCCCTGCCTGCGTTTTGATTACGCCTCCATTGCAAAGCGCCTGTATAATCCCTCGCGGCCTTACTGCCCTGAGGTGTTCTATGATTCGCAGCTTGCTCGTATTTTCTCTCT
>Ga0209415_10004761_pt1 | contig 24760 bp, 25 predicted proteins | sample PeaSoiSIISIP2007_FD_187696 | JGI IMG/M metagenome (GOLD analysis project Ga0209415, IMG submission 187696) | Peat soil microbial communities from Weissenstadt, Germany - SII-SIP-2007 (SPAdes) (version 2) | ecosystem: Environmental > Terrestrial > Soil > Wetlands > Peat | place: Germany... | reverse complement strand
TGTGCGATCGGTTCGCCGCTCATCGACTGGGAGACGTCCAGGCAGAGGTAGAAGGGGAAGACGGCGTACCGTTCTTCGGTGCCGAGGTATTGGCTCGCCATGGCCACTCCGACGCTACCGGAGGGCCCGACTGAAGACAATCCCGACCGCGGACAGGGCGGGGCTGGTCGGCGGGCTACGGTCCCTAGAGCCCGATCCAGGGGCTGACGAGCATGGCGAAAATGAAAAATACGACGCACGCCGCTGCGAGGTCGAGCACCAGGATCCCGGCAAGCCGGCGCAAGCCGTCTGCCCGACGCCCAGGAGAACGAGCCCAGCCGACAGCTAGCCGGTGTGCCCCTCCCCAGGCAGCCAACAACCGGCGAGCGACCTGGCGCGACGTTAGGGGCGCGCCCGTGGCGGCGCCCCGCCCAACCCACCAGCTCGCAGCGCTCGCAGCCCCACCTCCGCCCACGGCCCCTCCACCGCCTCCAAGGGGCGCCGCGCCGGAGGCATTGATCAGCTGCCAGGTGGAGGGCGGCCGGCGGCGCAGCACGGGGCGGACCGTGACGTCAGGGACAGGGGCGGTCGCCGCCGCAAGCCGCTTAGCTTCTCCACGATTGACACTACGGGCAGCGCCATTTCCCGGACGCGGGTCGCCTTGCGCCTCGCGCACGGCTGCGCCGAGTGCCGGAGCAGACAGCACGTCGAGGACGTGCTCCAGCTCGGCCACCCACTCTCCCGGGCTCGGGCGGCCCTCAACATCGGCGAGCGAGAGAGCGCGCTCGCACAGTTCCCACAGCACCGGTAGATCGGGCACTTTCCTCCAAGAACGAGGGAGCTCGAGATCTACGTTCACGTGCTCTGCGGAGCGTTGTGGCCCCTGGAGCGGGAAGTGAGCCGCTCCTACAAGCCGCAGGAAGGTGATGCCGAGCATGTAACGGTCCGAGGCCCGGCCGGGGGGGGCACCCGGCGGTAGAGCCGGGTCGTCCCAGTTGGGCGTCGTGGCACGAGAGCGCCTGCCCGCGCCGTCAGGCACATCTTCTCCTGTCTCATCTGGGCCGCAGCTGACTGAGGCGCCGTCGCAGTCGAGGACGTACACAGCCGGCGCGGGCCGCAGCGACCACAGCACGTTCTTGCCCGACAGGTCCCCGTGCACCACCCGAGGCAGAGGCGGCTCGTTCTGCCAGGCCTCGAGGAGCCGGGCCAACGCGTAGACGAGGGCGACGCGCTCTGCCGCACCGGGAGGCGGCATCAGCACTCCGTAAGCAACCGCTATCCGCTCGGGGTCGGTTGCCAGGTAGCTCAGGGTCGCCAACCGCTTCGTCCCGTCTCTGTGCCGCAGCCAGAACTCCTCCGGTGCGCGCGGCATCACTGTGCCGAGCGCCATCAGGGCGTCGTCTCCCACAACGCTCGAGACCGGCCACGCCGTTGAGGAGAGGGCTCGGGCAGCGAGCGGTGAGCTTCGTGAAGCAAGCAGGGAGGGGAAAGCGACGAGCGAGGTGACCTCGGCAAGCGGCCGGGGGCAACGCAGCTGCTTGTAAACGGACCTCGCGGATGTCGCGGGCGGGCTTGACAGCACCTCGAAGACCCGGCCCTCACCACCCTCGGCGACCAGTTGACCGAGCCGGAGCGACGAGACCCGGACCTCGGTCAATATCCGGCCGCAGTGTCGACGGTGCCGACCAGGGGCATACCGGCGGCAAAACGTTCGACGTTTTCCTTTATCCGAGCGGCGAGGAAGGGCGTCGCCGTCTTCTCGGTGTTGGCGACGTGGGGCGTGATCAGGCAGTTAGGCAACGACCAGAGAGGGTGACCGTCTGGCAATGGCTCAGGGTCGGTGACGTCGAGCGCCGCGCCTCCGATCCGGCGCTCCGTCAAGTACCTGACGAGGGCATCGGTGTCGACGTGGCGGCCCCTCGCAATATTGACCAGCCACGCGTCCGGCCTCATCAGGGCCAGCTCGTTCCCCGAGATGACCCGCACCGTCTCGGGCGTGAGCGCAAGGGCCACGAACACAACCAGAGCGCCCGGCAAGACCGAGCGCAGTTCCTCGGGCCCGACCGTCCGTTCGGCCCCCTCGACTGGGCGCGAGGTCTTGCGGACCACGGTCGCGTGCACCCTAAACGGGGCGAGGAGCCGCAAGAGCTCTTCGGTTATACCTCCCCCGCCCAGGATCGTGACCGGCTGGTCGTAGAGGGAGATCCCCGCCTGCCCACCCCAGGATGTAGCCCGGGCGCGCTCTGGGAGCTCGCGGAGGCCCGCAATGGCTAAGCCGAGGGCCATTTCGGCAACCTGTTGCGCGTAAGTGCCTTTGGCGCAGGTCCAGACGACGTCGTCCGAACTTGCGGCCGAAAAGATGCCCGTTTCGACGAAGTGTTCGATCCCCGCCACAGGCAGCTGCACCCAACGTATGTCGGGGTGGTCGACAATGGCCTCGCGCAGGCCTTTGCTGTTGAAGGTTGCCCAGACCAGCCCATCGACCGCCTCGCCGTACTTTGCCAGTTCGCCGCCGCCCTGGCGAATGGCATCCACCGCGAAGCCCGCGCCTTCCGGCGCGACGAGGACCCGGGGGGATGATCTAGGGTTCAACTGTCCAATTCTGGCTCCGTGCGAGCCATCCCGCACGTTCGGCGAGGTCAGGACGTTCGGCAAGGTCAGGGTCGGGCGGCAAGGTCAGGGTCGGGCGGGGCCAAAGCCGAACGGCCGGTCCGGCCCGGCGGCTGGCCCTTCGCTCGAGCGAGGGCCCGGGCCGCGTGCAGGGCCCCAGATCTCGTCCACCAGCCCGTAGCGCAGTGCCGCCTCGGCATCGAGCCAGCGGCCGAGCGACAAGTCCGCTTCCAGGTGCTCGGCTGGGCGCCCGGTTGCCTGCGCGAGCCGCTGTACGAAGCGTTCGAGCTCGACGCGGTGGTGCTCTGCCCAGGCGGCCAGTTGGCTGGCGTTCCCGCTCACCGACACCTCTGGCTCGGTCAGGTGGAACTGGGCGTGGGGCGCGGCCACCCTGCGTGCACCGGCAGCGACTACGCCCACCGCGGCACCCTCAGCCCGGCCCAGGCAAGTCACGTGCACCGGGACACCGAGCAGGTCCATCGTGTCGATCAGGGACATGGCTGAATGCACCGGCCCTCCAGCCGAGCCGATGTAGAGCTGCACCGCCTCGTCGCCGGTGGCATCGAGCGCCATCATTTCGGCGCACGCCTTCGCCACCGTCGAATCGTCGAGCGGCCCCCAGATCCTGACCACGCGCCTGTCGAGGAGCTCGGCGTCCAGCGGCTGAGGTCCCGAGTACGGCCCCACCTGGTGGTCGCCCTGCTCCGACGGTTCTCTATGTCCCTCCCCTCGCGCAGGCATCTCAGTCCTCCAGAGGCCTCAATGACAGCTTCCAGTCCAGGCGTTGCCCGAGCGCAGCTGCGTAGCGTTCCAGCGTCGAAAGCCGGAGGTCTGCGTCGCCGGACTCCAACCTGGCGACCGCAGATTGGGACGTGCCCATTCGCGCCGCCACTTCTGTCTGTGAAAGGCCCAGCTCGAGCCGCCTTGCCGACAACGCGGCGGCCAGCGATCGCCGCTCCTGGGCCATCTCCCTGAAGCCAGGGAACAGTGGTTCGTGCCGACGTTCGCTCATCCCACCTGCACTATATTAGAAACAGTATCGTATATTCGAGATACCAGATAGTGTATAGCCCACCCGAGACGGAGGACCTTCAATGTCTGTAATACCCACGGTGCTCGACCAGTCAGCAAGGGGCGAGAGGGCCTTCGACATCTACTCGCTGCTGTTACGCGAGCGGATCGTGTTCCTCGGCCAGGAGGTCGACGACCAGATCGCCAACCTGCTGGTAGCGGAGATCCTGTACCTGGACAGCACCGACCCCGGTAAGGACATCTTCTTGTACATCAACTCGCCGGGCGGCTTGTCCTACGCCGGGATGGCGATCTACGACGTGATGCAACACGTCAGTTCCGAGGTCTCCACGGTATGCGTGGGAATGGGCATGTCGGCCGCCGCGATGATCCTTTGCGGAGGGGCCCCTGGCAAACGTCTTGCGCTTCCGAACGCCAAGATAATGATCCACCAAGGGACTGCCGGGGCTCGGGGAGCTCCCCGGGACATGGAAATCCACCTGCGCGAGGTGCTCGCTACCACTAAGCGGATGGCGCAGATCATCTCCTACCACTCGGGACGGCCCCTCGAACAGGTCGAGCGTGACATCGACCGTGACTTTTTCATGACGGCCGAAGAGGCGAAGGAGTACGGCCTCATCGACGAGGTGATCGCGCCGCGGCGAGGGATCTCGGCCGAACTGCTGGCGGAGGCTGACCGCGCCGCCGAGCAAGTCGCCGCTGGCGTCTAGCTCAGGGGCGCGCCTGCGGGCGGCATCCTTGCGGCCCGCGCGAGCAGCAGCTGCTGCTCGCGCTCGTTGCGCGTAAGCGAGGCCGCCCGCTCCAAGTCGGCACGGGCTTCGTCGAACCGCCCCAGCTTGGCGAGCAGGTCACCACGGACGCTCGGCAACAGGTAGTAACGCGCTAGCAAGGGGTCTGGCACGAGGGAGTCGACAACCTCGAGGCCCGCCTCGGGACCGTAGGCCATAGACAGCGCGACGGCCCGGTTCAGCTCCACCACCGGCGAGGGTGCGACCTGCGCGAGCGCCTCGTAAAGAGCGCAGATGCGGGCCCAGTCGGTGGCAGCGAGCGTCGCCGCCCGAGCGTGGCAGGCAGCTATCGCCGCCTGGAGCCCATACGGCCCGAGCCCTCGCCCGTTGGCCGCAAGGTTGGCAAGCTCGCTTGCTCGCTCCAAGGCCTCCAGGCCACGCCTCACCAGCAGCGGGTCCCACCGGGAGCGATCCTGGTCTGCCAGCAGCACCGGTTCGCCCTGGGGCCCGAGCCTGGCATGAAGCCTCGAGGCCTGCAGCTCCATCAAGGCGACGAGCCCGTGCACCTCGGGTTCAGCCGGCAACAGCTGGGCAACAATGCGGCCCAGACGGAGCGCCTCGAGGCAGAGCTCGGGCCTCGCCCACTGCTCGCCCGCGGTCGCGGCGTAGCCCTCGTTGAACACCAGGTAAATGACTTCGAGCACCGCGTCCAGGCGCTCCTGGAGCTGGTTGGCCGGCGGCAGCTCGAAAGGAACTCGCGCTTCGCTCAGCGACCGCTTGGCCCGCACAACCCGCTGTGCCACGGTCGCCTCCCGCACGAGGTAGGCGCGGGCGATCTCGTCGGTCGTCAGGCCCGCGACGAGCCGAAGCGTCAGCGCTACCCGGGCTTCTCGGGGAAGCACCGGATGGCAGGCGATGAAAATGAGCCGCAGCCTGTCGTCGCCGACCTCTTCGTCTACGTCATCGAAATCGGCGCCCGTCAATTGTTTGCGCATTTCGGCCTGCCGGGTGAGGTCGGCCTGTTTGCGCTCGAGTGTTCCCTTTCGCCTCAGCATGTCGTACCAACGCCGCTTGCCGACCGTCACCAGCCAGGCGCCCGGGTTGTCGGGCACTCCTGACACCGGCCATTGCTCAAGGGCAGACACGAAGGCATCGTGGGCGAGGTCCTCGGCCAGCCCGACGTCCCCGGTGCGCCGTGCCAGTGCCGCTATGACACGGGCGGACTCGATCCGCCAGATCGCGTCATACGAGCGGTAGGCACCAGAACCGGGCTGGCTCATCTTCAAGGGTCATCTCCGGGCAAGGTTGCTCCTCCGAGCGAGCCGGCGGCGGCTATTTCGGCGAGTAGCCAGCGGCAGCTTGCAGGTCAGGCGGGAACTCGGACAGCTCGAACACCTGGCGCACCTCTATCTCCGCGGCCCCCTCGCCTATCGGGCAACGCTTGGCCCACTCGATCGCCTCGTCCTGGGACTTGACGTCTATCACCCAGTACCCGCCGACCATTTCCTTGGCCTCGGTGAAAGGCCCGTCCTTTACGACCGGGGGTTTGCCGCTCGGGAACTCAACGCGGACAGCCTCGCTCGGTGAGTGCAGGCCGTCAAGCGAAAGTAGGACCCCGGCCTTGGAAAGCTCGTCGTTGTACTTGCCCATCGCGGCGACAGCTTCGGCGGGCGGCATCCACGCCTCGTCCAGCGCTGTGGCGGACTGGGTTTGTAGCTTCGGGTAGATGAACATCATGAACCGCATTGGAACTCCCATCCTGTTTTGGCGGGCAGGGCTGGAGCGGCCCCGCTGAGCCCGTTGTTCGTCATGCTCCACCTTTACGTCGATCGAGCATGCTCCAGATCGACATGCCCAGAGAATTTTCTCACGCTTCGGGATCGTGGTTGACATGTGACCATTTGGTCACGTATGGTGGAGAGGTGACCGATGACGACGACCGGGTGTTCAAGGCGCTCGCCGACCCAACGCGACGCTCCTTGCTCGACCGGCTCTTCGCCAACGACGGCTTGACGCTGACACAGCTCGAGTCGGTTCTCGAAATGACTCGTTTCGGCGTGATGAAGCACCTGCGCGTGCTGGAGGACGCCGGGCTCGTGGTCACCCGCCGCTCGGGCCGAGAAAAGTTGCATTTCCTCAACCCGATCCCCATCAGGCTCGTCCATGACCGGTGGATCGACAAGTACACCGAGAGGCGTGTGTCCGCCCTCGTAGACCTCAAACTGCAGCTCGAAAAGGAGACAGGAGCATGAGCACCATGACATCGCCAGAGACCAAGACAACCCAAGTGTTCAGGGTTTACATCAAAGCGAGCCCGCAAGCGGTATGGGACGCAATAACCAAGCGGGAATGGACAGAACGCTACGGCTACGGGGGCGGCCCGGAACACGACCTCGACAAGACAGGGCCCTACCGTTTGCTCACGTCGGAGAAAATGAAGACAGACAGCATCGCAATGGGCTACGACCCACCCGAAGTTGCCGTCGACGGCGAGGTCCTCGAAGTCGAGGAGCCCCGCAAGCTCGTCCTCACATGGCGGATGGTCATGGACGGCCGCCTTACCGCCGAAGGCTTTACGCGGCTCACCTACGAGATAGACGAGGTACCCAACGGTGTGACGAAATTGACGGTCGTGCACGAACTGGAGGGCGCTCCGATGCTTGCCCAACTGGTCGCCGGGGAATGGGAAGGCCAGGGCGCTGGCGGTGGCTGGAGCTGGGTCCTGAGCGGCCTCAAGACGTTGCTCGAGACGGGCACCGAAATGGTCCACGGTTTCTGATGCTCGACGACCCAATGGTGTAATAGCCAGTAATGGTGTAATGGTCGGCTAATTGTTGGCGAGGCCGGCCAGGTACGCGGCCCGGCGCTGGTCGGGTGGGGTGAGGCTGCAGTCGCCGCAACGAATGCCTTTCGGCAACCGGTCGTTAAGGCAGCAGTTGCGGCGTTCCCAATACCAACCCGACCGGCCGGCGTGCTCGAGCGACAGGAAGTTGCCCTGTCCTTGCAGCTCGTTCGGGGCAATCGCGAAGAAGCGTTCCCCGATCGGCTTGACCCACTCCCCCAGCGCTCCCTCCATCGTCCTGAAGGCCACCGACGACGACGCAGCCACGTTGCCCCATAGGAGACGCCGGCCTACCCGGATGCGGTCGCACACGGTGTCCACCAGGAGGCGAAGGTGGCCGTCGACGGCGTTGCGAATGATGAAGGCGAGCGCCTCGCCGACAACCTCCGGGTCGGCAAAGGTCGCAGGGCCTGGTGCACGCCCTCCCGCCAGTACGAGCGCTCGGGGCTCGCGGTAGGTGATCAACGATGGCCGTCCTGACGACATCGCTACCGCTAGTGCCTCGGGATCCGAGCTCGGGATGGCTCCGCCCATGAGCATGCAAGAAACGGCCAGCGTGACCACCCGGTACGAGTAGCCGAGGATGAACAACGAGGCCGCCACAGCCGCTGAACGCGTGCCCAAACGGCTCCCGGAACTGCGCACCGTAGCCTCCAACCACGCAGGGTCGGCAAGCAGCTCGTCACATTTCATCCAGCGGCCATCTCCGACCAGCGTTCCCGGGCTCGCCGCCTCCGCCGCGGGCCCCGTGGTGGCACGAAGGTAGCTGAGGGCGCCACAGACTCGCTCCAGGGCGTCCACAACGCAGCTCTCTGCCTCCATTCCGTCGAGGGCCACCCAGCCTGCCACCCGGTCCTCCCACCGTTCCCACACCGTTCCCAAAACCCAGGTTCTTGCCTCGTTGGCCCTCGCGGGCCTAGAGTTCGCCTAGCAACCTACTGGTCAGCGAAGTCCGGTGAGAGACCGGCGCTGTCCCGCAACTGTCGTTCCTCCGCCGTGTGGCGAAGGGCTAGCCAGGTCGCCTGGCCAGTGGGAAGTGACCAAGCACGTCGTGGCAACGAGCTGGTCGCAGGGTAGCCCCGGCCCCGGCACAACCCTCGACCTCAAGGAGGAGTGCCGTGAAGAGAACCCGGGCAACAATCGTTTTTGCCATTGCCTGTTCCCTGTTCGTGACGTGCGCCGTGAGCTCAGCCTCGCCGCGCGCTGCTGGCCCGGTACCAGTTGCTGGCGCGGTCTCATCGGCCGCCATCTACAGCCCGGGAGTGACGAGCCCGGGAGTGACGAGCCCGGCTGTGACGAGCCCGGCCTTCCCTGTCTCGGTGAAAAGTGGGACCGGGACGGTGCGGATCCCATCCCGGCCCGACCGGATCCTTTCCCTGTCGGCGAGCGCCACGCAGATGCTTTACGAAATAGGGGCAGGGAGCCAAGTTGTCGGAGTTGACAAGTACTCCGCGTGGCCGGCCAGCGCCCCGCGCACGAAGTTCACTGGGTACGAAACGAGCGCAGAGGACTACCTTTACCTAAAGCCCGATCTCGTCATTTTCGCGTTCTCGAGCGCCACGCTCGTAGAGCAATTGCAGAAGCTGCAAATACCGGTGCTCGTCATATCCCCTGCGACGACGATCGCCAATGTCGACAGCCAACTTGCTGAGCTCGGTGAGGCGACAGGGCACCAAACCGGTGCAAAAAGCGTTCAGTCTTCGTTTGCGGCCGACATCGCCTCCGCCGTCCACAGCGCCAACGGCGACGGCCGAGGCACGACCTACTACATCGAGCTCGACCCGACCAATTACTACACTGCGACCTCGGGCACCTTTATCGGGGCTGAATTTTCGCTCTTTGGGATGCGTGACATAGCCGACCCTGCGGGCCACGGCTCCCAGTACCCGCAGATTTCTCCTGAGTACATCTTGAGGGAGGACCCCGACTATGTGTTCTTGGCCGACACCGTCTGCTGCGGCGCAAACGCCGCGAACTTCGCGCGCCGGCCTGGCTTCAGCGTGCTCAAGGCGGTCCGGCTTCACCACGTGGTCGGAGTGAACGACTCGGTTGGCGCGCAGTGGGGCCCTCACACCATGGAAGCTTTCGTGAGCCTGTTGGCCCGGGTTCTCCGCCAAGGCGCAGCGAGCTCATGACGGTTGCCGCCGCGGAAAAGGCTCCGCCGGCCTTATTCGACACCGCTCCCGCAGCGGCGCCAACGATCTACCCCACCCGGCTCCGGCCGTCCCACGTCCTCGTCGGGGTCTGCTTCGTGCTCGTCGCGGCCACTGCAAGTATCCTCATCGGGCCGGCCGACCTCCCCGCGGGAGCAGTCCTCAAAGACATCTTGAGCAAGCTGCCGTTCGTACACGTCCACTCCGGGCTTTCACGGACCGGTTCGGTCGTCGTGTGGCAATTGCGGATGCCCCGAATGGTCCTAGGCGGCATCGTCGGGGCGATGCTGGCCGTGGCCGGAGCCTCCTACCAGGGCGTGTTCTCCAACCCGCTGGCAGATCCCTACCTGCTCGGCATCGCCTCTGGAGCTGGGGCAGGTGCAACGATCGTGATCGTAGAGGGCCCGGTCCTCGGCCACCTCCCATCGAGCGCCCTACCGCCGGCGGCCTTTCTCGGTGGCGTAGTGGCTGTCGTCGCCACCTTTGCGCTGGGCCGCCCGCGCGCAACAGAACGCTCGGCCGCCTCAATGTTGCTAGCCGGGGTGGCGGTTTCCGCCTTTTTTGTAGCGGTCCAGACCTTCCTCATGCAACGGAGCAGCCCTGGTGACCTCACTTTGGTGTACGGCTGGATCCTCGGTGGGTTGTCGACAGCCGGATGGGGCCAGGTGGAGCTCGTCCTTCCCTATGTGGCGGTCGCGGCGGTTGTCCTGTTTGCCTGCCGGCGGCTGCTCGACGTGCTCACGATAGGTGACGAGGAAGCGACCAGCGTCGGGGTACGAGCCTCGCGGGTCCGCCTCATCGTGATCATCGCAGCGACTCTCGGCACAGCAGCGGCTGTATCGGTGAGTGGTCTCATCGGTTTCGTCGGGATCATCGTCCCGCACACGATCCGCCTCATGGCCGGCCCGAGCTACCGCAGGATCATCCCGCTTTCCCTGCTGTTCGGCGCAGGTTTCCTGATCCTTGCCGACATCCTTGCCCGGACCGTCCTGTCACCCGGGGAGGTGCCGCTCGGGGTCGTCACGGCCTTCCTGGGCGCCCCCTTCTTCCTCGTAGTACTCCGCCAGGCGAGGAGGCTGGGCTGAATGCTCGACATCGAGCGGGTCACCGTCGTGCTTGGCGGGGCAACGGTCCTGTCGGGCGTATCTGCCCGAGTCGAGCGCGGGGGCTGGCTCGGCGTGATCGGACCGAACGGGGCCGGCAAGTCCACGCTCGTGCGTGCCGTTACGGGCCTTCTCCCCCATGAAGGCGCGGTCCGCATCGCCGGCGACGCGTACGCCAAGTCCGACCAGCGGCGCCGCGCGCGCTCGGTCGCCTACGTGCCGCAACGGCCGGTGTTGCCCCGGTCCATGAGCGTGACGGACTACGTGCTCCTGGGCCGCTCGGCACACCATCCTTACTTGGGAGCCGAGACAGCGCGGGACCGTCGTGTCGCCGAAACGGTGCTCGAACGGCTCCAGCTCAGCGCGTTTGCCAAGCGGCTGCTCGGAGAGCTTTCCGGGGGCGAATCCCAGCGGGTCGTGCTCGCCCGTGCCTTGGTGCAGGAAGCGCCGGTGCTCGTCATGGACGAGCCCACGACCTCCCTGGACCTCGGTCACAGCCAGCTCGTGCTCGAGCTCGCTGACGAGCTTCGCCGGGAGAAGGGGCTCTGCGTCCTCTGTGCCATCCACGACCTCACCCTGGCAGCCCAGTACTCCGAGCATTTGCTCGTGCTCTCCCGCGGCCGGGCCGTGCTGTCAGGGCCCCCCGCCGAGGTGCTAACACAAGCGAATATCAGACGCGTTTTCGAAGCCGAGGTCGAGGTCCTGGACGGGGCTTCCGGGCCAGCGGTCTCCCCCGTACGGCGCCGGGCCGTTGTGCCACGCTACGAAAGCAAAGTGAGGGCTTAATAAATGGCTACCCCAACCCCGAAGACCGACCCGCCCACCACTGCGCCGCCTCGCGCCAACACACGCGCCGCTTCGATCGTGCTGGTTGCGACCGGCGACGGCAAAGGCAAGACGACCGCCGCCATGGGCACGGCACTGCGCGCCCTGGGTCGCGGGTGGGCTGTGTGCATCGTCCAGTTCGTGAAGTCGGGCAAATGGAACTCGGGTGAGGTCCGGCTGTTGAAGGACCTCGGAGCAGAGTGCCATACGATGGGCGACGGCTTTACCTGGGACAGCGACGACCTCGAGCGCTCGGCCGAAATAGCCCGTTCCGCTTGGGAACTTGCGAAGGAGGCGATCGCCTCGGGCCGCTACGAGCTCGTGGTCCTCGACGAGGTCACCTACCCCATCAATTGGGGTTGGGTCGACGGGAGCGACGTTGTCTCAGCTATATCGGGACGGCCCGAAAAGGTGAACCTTTTCCTGACTGGCAGGGACGCGCCGCCGGCGCTCGTCGAGGTCGCCGATACGGTCACCGACATGCACAACGTAAAACACGCCTACGAGGCGGGGATATTGGCCGCGAAAGGGATCGATTTCTGATGCTGACGCTGCTCCTTGGAGGGGCACGGAGCGGGAAGTCCGCCTTGGCGTTGGAGTTAGCGTCCAGCGGCGCGGCGCCCGTCATTTTCCTGGCCACCGGGGAGGCGTCAGACGATGAGATGGCGGAGAGGATCGCGCTGCACCGTTCGCAGCGGCCCGCCGCGTGGGGCACCGTAGAAGAACCGGTCGAGCTCGCGAAGGCCTTCCGCGATATCGCCGATGGCACGACCTTGGTCGTTGACTGCCTCACGCTGTGGGTGGCCAACCTGCTCGCGGCGGGCTACGACGACGATGCAGCCCTCGCAGCCGCTGGCGCGGTGGCGGCTCTTTGCGCCGACCGGACGGGCAGGGTCATCGTCGTGTCGAACGAGGTCGGCTCGGGTATCGTCCCGACCGACAATTCCCTGTCGAGGCGCTACCGCGACGTTCTCGGGCAAGTCAACATGGTCTTCGCCGCCCGTGCCGAGGACGCCTTCCTCGTCGTGGCCGGGCGCGTCCTGCCCCTGCTACCCACGAAATCCACTATCCAATGAACCCGCCTGCGCCATCCCCGTCGGTACCGGTCGACTTGCGCGCAGCCGTGGCCTTCCTCACGCCCTTCGGCAACCGGCGAGCGTCTCGGCCGTCACCTGCGACCATGGCCTACTTCCCTGTTGTAGGCGCTTCACTGGGGGCGCTGATCGGCGTGTGCTGGCATACCTCGCGCCGGCGGCTCCCGCCGCTACCCGCAGCGGCCCTCGTCGTCGCAATAGATGCGCTGATGACGGGTGGACTGCACCTCGACGGGCTGGCCGACACCGCCGACGGCCTCTGCGCCCACGTGCCTGCAAAGAGCCGGCTCGAGATAATGGCCGAGCCCCAGGTCGGGACCTTCGCGGTCGTGGCCCTCGTCGCGGCGCTCATCTCCCGAACGGCTGCATTCTCGGCCCTCGAGCCGTCACCGGCTCTGCTCGCAGCCCTCTACTGCTCTTCACGCTCGGTCATGGTCGTAGGCAGCCGGGCTCTGCCGTATGCGCGGGAGGACGGGCTGGCAACCGCTTTCCTGCCCGCGCCCGGGGGGCCCGACGGTGCCCTTGTGGCTGGTCTCGCCGGAGCCGGCGCAGCGTTGTTGCTGGCAACGCTTGTGGCTGGCCGGCGCGGGGCAAGAGCCGTTGTCGGCGGTTGGGCGTCGGGGGCGCTCGTCCTGGTCCTCGCCCGGCGACGGATCGGGGGGTTCACCGGCGACGTCCTGGGCGCGGCCGGCGCCGTCTGCGAGACAACAGGCCTCGTCATGGCTGCGACGAAATGACCAGCTGGGCGCGGCCGGTCCCTCTTGTGGGCGACACGACCTCTGCGGCCGAGCGCGCTGAGGACCCGCGGGCGTGGCGGTTCGACGAGGAGCAGAGGCGTGCGGTCTACGATGTGATCGCCGCGCGGCGCGACATCCGGCGATTTCGCCCGGACCAGCTCGAGCCGGCTCTTGTGCGCCGGCTGCTTGCGGCTGCACATGCCGCGCCCTCCGTCGGCCACTGCCAGCCATGGAGGTTCGTCCTCGTCAGCGACGCGCGGGCCCGTGAGCGCGCCGCCCTGATCGCAGAACGCGAACGCCAACGTCAGGCAGGCCTCCTCGGCGAGGATGCACGCCGGCGGATGCTCGACCTTCAACTGGATGGCATAGCCGAGGCACCGCTCGGGATCGTCGTCTGCTGCGACCGCCGGGCGGCGCCTGCAGCGGTCCTTGGTCGGGCCACTTTCCCAGACACCGACATGTGGTCCTGTGCGTGCGCCATCGAGAACCTGTGGCTGGCAGCGCGGGCCGAAGGCCTCGGCGTCGGCTGGGTCACCCTCTTCCCGCCAGACGAGCTCGCCAGCCTGGTAGGGCTCCCGCAAGGAATCGAGACGCTCGGTTGGCTCTGCGTCGGTTGGCCCGACGAGCGCCCGCCCAGCCCCGGGCTCGAACGCGCCGGCTGGTCACGGCGCACACCCCTCGAGGCCGTCTTGGTGCAAGAGCGATGGGACGGCATAGGCCCCGCCGCCCCTGCCTCGGCCGTGCGAGCCCCCGCCCAGATGGCCGTCGTCGAGGCCCACGACCAGGCCGACCGGCTCCTCACGACGCCCGGCTCGCTGGGCGTCCTCGACAAAGCGCTCGACCGTCTAGTCGCTCTCGGGCTTCAAACTGTAGAAAAAGCAAGCCTCGTGCTGGTCGCCGCAGACCACCCGGTGACCAGGTACGCGGTCTCGACCTACCCCTCCACGGTCACCCGGGAGGTGCTGGAGGCAACTGTCGCCGGGGAGTCCCTCGGAGCGGCTGCAGCGCGCTCGGCTGGCCTGCGGGTGATCGCCGTCGACGCCGGAGCCGACAGCTGGGCACGCCCTAGAGCCGACTCCGGAGGCGGCGCAGCTGTGGCGGGTGCGGTCGACCTCCGACCGCTCGGGGGGCGCGGTGACCTCGTAGAAACAGACGCCCTCTCGCTGGGCGACGTCGAACGGCTCCTGGACGGGGGGCGGCGGCTCGGCGCGTCCATGGAAGACCAACTCGTCGCGCTCGGCGAGGTTGGCGTGGGCAACACGACGGTGGCTGCCGCGCTCAGCGCCGTGCTGCTCGGGCTCGGCGTGTCCGAGGCGGTCGGCCTTGGGGCCGGGGGCGACAGCGAGACTCTCGAGCGAAAGCGTTGGGTTGTCGAGTCAGCCCTCGCCCGGGTACTTGCCCGTCCGGGAGGACTTGACGGCCCGTTCGATGCCCTGGCTGTGCTCGGCGGCCCCGAGTTCGTGGTCCTGGCAGGCCTGGTCCTGGGTGTAGCCCACCGCGGCGGCGCCATCGTGCTCGACGGGCTCGCAACGTCGGTAGCGGCGCTATGCGCTGTGCGGGCAGAACCCGGCGTGGCGACCCACCTCGTGGCCGGGCAACGCAGCCGCGAAAAAGCGCACTCGGCGGTATTGGAAGAACTCGGCCTCGAACCGCTCCTGGACCTCAGGATGCGGGCTGGTGAAGGCGTCGGCGCCGTACTTTCTTCCCAACTCCTGACCAGTGGGCTCCGGCTTCGGGCGCTCGCCGGGAAGGTCGACCGCTAGGACTTCCATTGCTACCGAATTGCCCAGCGAACTATGACGGCACGACCTGGAGCTTGTAGCCATCTCCGTGCCGGGCGCGCTTGAGCACCTCTGCGTAATCCTCGAGCGGGTACTGACCGCTCACGAGCGCTTGGAGGCGAATGTCGACCTCGGTGGTGAGCTCACACGCCCGGTCGTAGCTCTTCAACACAGCCATGGAGCCGATCATGGTGATCTCTTCATTGTAAATTTTGAAGGGCGACACTTTGGCAGTCGCACGGTTGGAGGCGACACCGAACTGCAGGAAGGTACCGCCCGGCCGGACTCGCTCCAGACCATCCTCGATCGCCGCGATCACACCCGTGGCATCCATAACGACATCAAAGCGCCGGTCCTCATCCATGTGCTCCGCACTTGGCAACGCCTCGGTCGCCCCAAGTTCGGCCGCCTTTTTGCGCCTGGCCTCGTTCGGCTCAACCACCGTTACCGAAGCGGCCCCGACTCGCTCAGCCAACAAAAGCAGCATCAGTCCCATCGTCCCAGCACCGTAAATGATGAAACGGTCACCCAACTTGGTCTTTATCAGGTCGTAGCCGTGGACGGCGCACGAGAGAGGTTCGATGAGCGCCGCGAGTGACATATCGAACCCAGGCGGTAAACGGTGGGCGTTCCAGCTGGGCACCGCTACCAGCTCGGCGCACCCACCTCCCACGGTGACCCCGATCGCGCCCCAGCGCTCGCACAGGTTCTCGTGGCCCAAGCGGCAGGGCCGGCATCGGCCACAAAACAATGTGGGGTCGACGGCTACGAGGTCACCTGGACGGAACTGCCACCCGTCGGGTTCGGGCGCCAGGCCTCTTATCGTCGGCACCGGGCCCCCCACGGCAACCACCTCGCCAGCGAACTCGTGCCCAGGGACAAGCGGGTACTTGGCGCTGGCCAGGTCACCATCGGCGATGTGTATGTCGGTACCGCATATCCCACAAGCCCGTACCGCGACGACTATTTCGCCGGGCTCAGGTGTTGGGTCGGGAAGTTCGCCAATGCTGATATCGCCGGGCCTCTCTATCACCACTGCCTGCATGTGCTCTCCTTTCAAGTTGGCTGTAAGGGGCGCTCACTGCCCGCGTGCTTCCTTGGGCAGAGGCAACCAGCAGGCGCTGGCCGCGGGCGGCCATCTCACTTCAAAGCACCGAAAGACAACCCGCGCACCAATTGTTTTTGCGCCATCCACCCCGCCAGTATCACCGGCAGGCTCGCCACCGGCAGCGCAACAACCCGGCCAGCTACCCGCTTTAGCCAGAGACAGCCACTTCGTACCATAGGCCCCCGTTCAGGTTGACCCGGTTGCCTGAAGCCTGCCCCGGGGAGGAGTCTCCAATGTAGGTGTACAGCGGATGGCCGTCGTACGTCGCCTGCAACGAGCCGTCAGAGCGTTTGATCGTGCCGAGCTTGCCGGTCACGCCCGAACCGGCCCTCGGTGCCCCGGTCAGGGGTGGCCAATAGAGCGCACAGGTCCCGTAGCAGCGTGACTTCGATGCGGTGTCTGGCGCGAACCAGTAGAGCGTGAAGCCACCAGCATTGGTGAGCACCGACTTGCCAGCTATTTGCCTCGCCCGTAGCTCGGGCCGCCCGCCGGTGGCGCGGGCTGCAGGCCCGCTCCCGGTTGAGAGGGCCACCACGAGGAGGGCCGCGGCAACCAGTCCAGACGCACCCACGAGCACCTCAAGACGCCCGGCACGAGCGCGCTGGCGGTTAGCGAGTGGGCGGGCTGGGTATAGGGCCGTGGCTCGGGGCTCGCCGAAAGGGGCGACGGCAAGGAAACCCAGCACCGCGAACGCGGCTACCTCGATCAACCCGGCCACGGCTCCCGCTGTCGTACGCACCTCTCGGAAGCCGAAAAGCCCGACCCAAACCGAAAGGACATACCCTCCGAGGGTCGAAAGCGCGAAACCTGCAGCTGCGGCCGAAACCAGGCGGCTACTGGTCACGACGACCAGCGCAGCGAGGCCGAAGGCGGCAATGACTTGGAGCAGGAACAGCCACCCGATCGTCGGGATCGTCCGGTAGCCCGTGAGGTAAAGGTCGAGGTGGACCCCTCCGGTCGCGAAGATGAGCCCCGCTCCAAAAAGCCGCCCGAGAAGCTGCCAACGATGGGCCACCGGGTGCGCTTGCTTCATGCTGCCGTGTTCCTCCTTGTCGCCTCGTGTAGTAGTTCTACGTGCGATGCTTGCGTATGGATCATCAAGTCCGCGAGAGATCCTTTCACCGGGTTCGTCCGTAATCCATGGCAGAAGGGCACCTGTGCGTGGTGACCAGACCGCGAGGCATGTGCCCTCAGGGCGTGGTCCCGCGTACATCCAATGACCTAGAACACGAGGAGACGAAATAAATGGAGCAGTCCAAGCAACACCGCAACACGGCCCACCGAGCGCCAGTTGGACAGATGGCGGCTGCGGTCTTCACGCTCGGCGGGCTGGCCGCATCCCTCTTGCCAGCCGGTACGGCCGCGGCGTCGACCGTGCACGCAGCAACGACTGCAGCAAAAAGCGTCGTCATCTCGGCACTCAAAACCAAGAAGTACGGCACGGTCCTCGTCGACGGCAACACGCTCTACTCCCTGAAACCGAGCGAGCTGGGCTGTGGGACCGCGTGCCGCAAGATCTGGCCCCCTGTCCTGCTGCCCAAGGGCGTGACCAAAGCGACCGCGGGGGCCGGCGTGAGCAAGTCCAAGCTTGGTACCGTAAAGGTCGCTGGAGGGGCCCTCCAAGTGACCTACTCCGGTTTGGCGCTCTACTGGTTCTCCGAAGACAAAGCGCACGGACAGGTGAACGGAAATGTGACCGACTTGTGGGGTAAGTGGTCCGATGTCGCCACGGTTAAGCCGACGACCCCCCCCAGCACAGGGGGAGTTTCGTTCTAGCTCCGCAGTCGCGGATTGAGAGGGTGTTATGTCTGTCATAACCAGGCCCGTTAGTTCTCTTGCTCCTGCACCTGCTCCTGCATCCCTGGAGCTCAGAAGTAGGAGGGCGCACGGGCTCAGGGCCGCTGTGTCCTCGCGCGTCTACCTGCCGGCCTGCTCGATCGTGGCGGTGGCCGCCGTCCTCGTCGGGATCGGTTGGGCCAACCAGTGGGGTGGCGCAGACTTCGCGAGCGCGATGGGAAGCCTGCGCGTCGTCGTCATCGGCCCGCTCACCCTCGTGATCATCGGCGTGTTCCTCATAGTGGAGCGGTTGCGCCCCGCCCAGCGGCGTCCGCTCTTCGCTCGCGGGTACCGCCAGGACCTCCTCTACACGGTGTTGAACGCCACGCTGACGGTGCCGCTGGTCACTGCACTGACCCTTTCTTTCGCCGACGTGGTCGACAAGTCTCTGCCGTGGCTCGTCCTGGCCAGGATCGGCACCGTTCCTAGCTGGGGCGCAATTGCCGTGATATTCGTGGCCATGGACGGGTGCAACTGGTTTGCCCACTTGGCGAACCACCGCGTCCGGATGCTCTGGCGCTTCCACGAGGTGCACCATTCACAAGAGGACATGAACGTGCTGACGGTGTTTCGCACGCACCCGTTCATTCACGTTTCCTACCTCATCGCGCTGGTCCCGGGGATAGTGCTCGTCGCCAACGGAGCGTTGCCGACGACCCTTCTCGTCGTCTACGGGGGCGTCGTGGCGTTCGCTCACTCGAACACCAACCTGGGCTTCGGGCCGCTCGAGCGCGTTTTCGTGAGCCCGAACTACCACCGCATCCACCACCAATTGGACGGGCCCCAGGACGTCAACCTCGGTTTCGCGCTGACGATCTGGGACCAGATGTTCAAGCGAGCGGTGTTCCCGACGCCCGAGACGATCAGGACCGATACCGGGCTGCGAGGTCGCCCGCTCATTGTCGAGCAATCAGGGCAGCGACCGCGTCACCTCGCGGTCTTTGCCGCTCAACTCGTCGGTCCGTTCCGACCCATGGCAGGACGGGACCGACTCCCGCAGGACTGGGAACCGCCAGTCGAGCGTCGTGAGCAGGGCCCTGCCGAGGGGCCCGGGATTCGGGCGTGACAGCCTCGCTAGCAACGTACCGGCGCCACGGTCGTGAACTGCTGGCCACCGTGCTCGGGGCCCGGACAGCACCTCTGCCTGCCGACCTCGCCCTCATTGCAGCGCGCACGGCGCTCGCCTGGATCTTCATCTACCACGGTTCCGGCAAGCTCTTCGGGTGGTTCAACGGACCAGGCGTTCACCGCACGGCGGTCTACTTCGCGAACACTGCACACCTGCACCCAGGTGAGTTCTTCGCCGTCCTCGGCGGTGTGACCGAGTTCGGGAGCGGCATCGCGCTCGCTCTCGGGCTCGCCTCGCGCCTTGCCGGGATCGCTCTGTTCGGGGACATGGTGATGGCGATGATCACTGTCAGCTGGGCGAACGGGATCAACTCGGAGACGCCGACTCCCGGCTACGAGCTCAACATGGCCCTCGGTGTCCTTGCGCTCGTCGTCGCGCTCTTCGGCGCCGGTCGGTTCAGTCTCGACGCTCTTATCGAACGGCGGTTCCCGGCAAAGGCGCCGTAGCTACGAACCGAGGACGTACCTAGCAGCTGACCTGCCCCAACAACGGTTCGAACGATGCTCGGTGCCCGCCTAGCGTTATCGCCCGGGCCCGGGTCGAGCAAAGGCGGGCCCGGCTGCCGTTCTAGTCACCCGCCGTCGCCGGCCCCGGCCCGGATCCCGCCCGCTGCCGCGGCTCGAGCGGTCGCGCCCTAGCCGGCAGCGCCGCCGCGGCGAGCAGGCACCCGACGAGCACCACGGCGGCGGCCGGCAGTAGCGCAAGGTCATTACCGCTGATAAAGGCCGAGCGCGCCGCACTCGCCAGGTGCGCTCCAATGGTCCCGCCGAGATGGCCGGCGACGCTCAGGGCGCCGCCGATGGAGCCGCGAATAGTGGCCGCGATCGGCGCAGAGAGGTGGTACGGCGCGATCACAGGTGTCATCCGTGCCTGGTAGCGGGTCGAAAGGACGCTGCCGATGACCGCGACGCCGATCGCGCCACCCAGCTGGATGAAGGTCCCGTTGGTGGCCGAGCCGACGCCGGTGTGGCTTCTTGGGACCGAGCCCATCACAGAGGCCGACACCGAAGGCATGACGAGCGCAGCCCCGGCGGCGATGGTCACCATGCCCGGGAGCATCGTCGTGTAGCCCCAGGCTACGGTGGCGTGCGAGATCATGAACAGGCCTGCCGACGCGCAGAGCATCCCGGCCGCCGTCGTGATCTTGGTCCCGACTAGGCGGTTGAGCACCGCCGACAGGGGCGAGAGCACGGCGAGGATGGCGGCGATCGGGAGCATCCGCACGCCCGCCTGCAGCGCTGAGTAGCCGAGGTCGAACTGCAGGAGCTGGGTCAGGACGAAGAGCGACCCGACGAGGCCGAAGATCACCAGCCCGACCGAAGACACGGCGACCGAAAAGCTAGGAGCGCGGAAGAACTCGAGGTTGAGCATCGGGTGCGAGCTCGTTCGCTCCCAGCCTGCGAAGCCTGCCAAGAGGGCGAGCCCCCCAGCTCCCGGACCGATCACGAGGCCCGAGGTCCAGCCGTCGACGGGGGCTTCGATCACGGCCCACAGGACCAGCCCGATGCCAGCGACGGACAGGAGCGCTCCGGCGAGGTCGGGGCGCAGCGCAGCGGGGTTGCGCGAGTCGGGCACGAGCCGCCAGGCGAGGAGCGCCGCGGCGAGGGCGATCGGGACGTTGATGAGGAACACCGAGCCCCACCAGAAGTGGGCGAGCAGCAAACCGCCGACGATAGGGCCGAGGGCGAAGCCGACACCGCTCGCCCCGGCCCACAGCCCGATCGCCTTTTGGCGCTCGACCGGGTCGCGGAAGACGTCGGTGATGATCGCCAGGGTAGACGGCATCAGAAACGCGGCCCCGACGCCCATGCTGGCGCGAGCAGCGATGAGGAGGCCGACCGAACCGGAAAAAGCCGCCCAGGCCGACCCCCCGGCGAAGGCGCACAACCCGACGAGGAACGTGCGCTTCCGGCCCAAGCGGTCGGCCAGGCTGCCGGCGGTGAGCAGGAGCCCGCCGAAGACCAGGGCGTAGGCGTCAACGATCCACTGCAGCTGGCTCGAGGTGGCGTGCAGGTCGCGCACCAACGTGGGCAAGGCGACGTTGAGCACCGTCGTGTCGAGGTTGATGATGAGCAGCGACGAGCACAGCACGGCGAGCGCCGCCCATGGCGATACGGCTCGGGCCCTCGCCGGAGGTGTGGGGCCGGCACCGGCTGGCTCGGTTATCTTGGTGTTCACTGTCCCAACACCGGTCGCCGCCGACCAGCGCTCCACGAACCTGGGAGGGGCTCGGGGCAGCCGCCTTGCGAGAACAGCTCGAGAAGATCGTTGAGGTTCTCCGTCGCGCAACTCACGGGCTTCCGTCATCAAGGCTCGCTCGGTCGACGGACCGGTCCTGCTCGTGCCATTGGCGATCCAAAGGTCTCTTGACCACTAGTTCTGCCTCCACCCGTCCACTTTCAGCGCAATTACAGGACCGCATTCAGCATCGCCTGATCGCCGGACCAACGTCCGACCACACTTCGGCCCCATTGAGCCGCTACTCCGGCATGTGGCAAACGGCCTCTACATTGTTGCCGTCGGGATCGCGCACAAAGGTGCCGTAGTAGTTGGGGTGGTATTCGGGCCACAGGCGAGGCTCATGCAGCACTTGCGCGCCAAGTCGGGTCGCGGCACTAAAGAACTGACGCACAGCTGCACGACTCGGCGCGACAAAAGCGATGTGGCACTCCCGAAAGCCTTCGCCAGTCTCGGGTGGGCCAATCCAGAACTCCGGCTTCGCGCCGGTACCGAAACCGATGACCTGCCCAAAGTCCATGACCCGGCCCCCTCCAAGCGGGGCGAGAACGGCGTCATAGAAGGCAGCACTCTCTGCGGTGTCGCCGCACTGGATTGATAGGTGATCGAGCATGAGTACATTTTGGGCGAGCACACCGTTTCTCAATAGGGTCAAGCGTCACAGGTTCCTAGGCTCTCCTAATCAGGCGACGCGCCCGCAAACAAGACCCGACCGGGTCAGCGAGAGCGCGGGATTCGGCGATATCGCGTGTCTTGATTTCGCGTGAATGGGCGCCGGCCGGCAGTATCCGGCGCCCAGATTGTTCAAATGCTTAGCGGGCGGCAGCGCCGCGCGGTCGAGGCGACGGGCGTCCGCACCGACGAAGTTCGGCCCGCCGACCCGCTCGCCGACGGCGAGATCGATCGCCCTGGCTGTGCGTTCACGGAAGGTCAAACGGGATGCACCACGGATGCACGCTCCGGCGCAAACCTAGAAAGTACCGTTGAACAGGGAGGCGGCGAGCGGAATCGAACCGCTGTAGAGGGCTTTGCAGGCCCTTGCCTGGACCACTCGGCCACGCCGCCCGGGCTATGCCGGAAACTCACTGTACAACGTGGCGCCGGACGTCGCTGTAACGTCGGCGCAGGTCGACGACATGCCCAGCACTACCGACGCCCTTGGGACTTCGCAGCGCCTAGCAATCGCCGGCGCCGGCATCTTCACGGCCGCGTCCGGGGTGATGGACGCTGCGAGCGCCCCTGACGTCGCCCGTTTCATAGTCTCCGCTTGCGCTCTGGCCTTCCTGGCGGCGCTCGTGGGCGAGTCGGTCGAGCAGATCGGTGAGCGCCTCGGCCCCGGTCCGACTGGCTTGCTCCAGTCGAGCATCGGCAACCTGCCCGAGCTACTGGTAGCCATTTTCGCGCTCCGCTCCGGTCTCACCACGGTGGTCCAAGCCGCCCTGGTCGGCTCGGTACTTGGGACCCTGCTTCTGGTGCTCGGTGCGGCCTTCCTGAGCGGAGGGCTGCGCCACGGTGACCAGATGTTCCGGCCGGAGGCACCCCGCATGCTCGTTACTTTGCTCACGCTCGCAGTCGGCGCCGCGCTTGTCCCGACCCTCGCGGCCAGGTTGGACACTCCGGCCGTCCACCATACGGCCGCTCTGTCGGACCTGACGGCCATTATCCTGCTGGTCGTCTACATAGCGAGCATTCCATTTTGGCTGCGTGGCGGGCCGGACCAGTACCAAACAAGTGCGGGCACGAGCGCGCCCCAGAGCGCGACTGCGCCCGCCCTGGCCGCCGAGCGCCAGCCGCTCAGGGTGACTGGGCCGGTGCTGGCCGCCGAGGGCGAACCACTCATGAGGTCTCCCACGCAGACGGCGGCGGGGGGATGGTCTCTCAGCACGGCAATTACGGTGCTGGCGGCCGCCGGTGTCGCGTCGGGATTTGTCTCGGACTGGTTCGTCTCGTCCTTGATCCCGGCGACCCGCTCCCTTGGGATCTCGCCCGTCTTCACAGGCCTGGTGATCGTGGCGATCGCCTCGAACGCCGTCGAGAACGCGGCCGGTATCCGCTTCGCCTGGAAAGCCAGACCGGATCTTGCAATAAGCACAACCCTCAACAGCCCGCTCCAGATAACGCTTTTCCTGATGCCCGTGCTTGTGCTGGTGAGCCCGATCATCGGGCCGGCACACCTCACCCTCGTCTTCCCACCTTTGCTCGTCGCAGCCTTGGCGCTTGGGGTGGTCGTCGTGGGAGTGGTCGTTTACGACGGCGAGTACTCGTGGCTGGAGGGGGTCGCGCTCATCGCGCTCTATGTCATCATCGCGACGGCGTTCTGGTGGGGATGACTCCTAAGAAGCACGGACCGAGGGCGTTCAAGCCTTGAGTCGCCGCGATTGAGGGTGGGCATGCGCTGGAAATCGCGATTGTGGCCCGGCGGAACGGACATCACTGACAGAAGTGGCCGTTTTTTTGCATGGCGGTGCCCGACGTGGATGTCCAGAGATCACATTCGCGGTTTTCAAGCACGCTTTTGGAACGCATCGGGTCTTGGGAGCCTGGTCTCGGGGCGCGAAAGGGCTTGGGAGCGTGGTTTTGGAGGCCCCGGGCAGCAAGCCGGCAGCAAGCCGGCAGCAAGCGGGCAGCAAGCGGGCAGCGAGCGGGCAGGGCCGGCTATGCAGAAATGCGGCCGGGCCTCGCGGCCAACCCGCAGAACTCAGCAACGCTTCCGGCCGCCAGCTGGAGGACCAGGTCGTCGCTACCGGCGGAGTCGTTCACCCAGACTTGCCAATCACGGTTGACAGTGAGCGCCTGACCCTCGAGCGCCACCGGCCCGGGCAAGCCCTCCGTCCCCCAAGGTGCGGCGAGCGAAGCGAGCGCCTTCCCGCCGGCGCTGCCGAAAGACAACCAGAGGGAACCTGATTGCGACCCGGGCGCGAGACCAAACCGCAGCGACGACGGGTACTTGCGGGTGAGGATATTCGCAGTGGTAACCGCCCACTCACAGGCGCCGGGGCCCCTCGGCCAGCCGATCACGGCTCTGGCTACGAAACCGTGGTGCTCGACGCTCACCGGAAACAGCTGACGGGGTGGCACCCCGTACCACCTCACCCCGAATGTGCTCAACAAGTGGAAGGTGTCGTGGAACAGGTGGTGCTTGTCAGTGATGTCCAGCCACGTCTCGTCGCTGAGGATCTCGCCAGGGGTCATCAGGGCGCGGCTCGGCCTCGGCAGGAGCCGGTGGCGGTAAAGGCTCGCGAGCATCTCGGGAGTCAGGTACCCGGCTGCGTCACCGCTTGCCCATATTGGGTAATTATCGACGGCATTGGCCATCTGAGCCGAGCTCTGCAGCAGCGCCGCGCTGGTGACGATCTGGTTCTCCAGGCCGCGCACGTATACGGTGCGGGCACGGGCAAACCGGATGCCGGCGGCGGTGTTGCTGAGCGCCGCCAGGAGGACCACTGCTACGACGACCAGCCGGAGGTACGGCCAAAGCCCGACGCCGACGCGGCCGCCGCCGCCGCCATCAGAGACCGCGCCAACACCGGCGCCAACACCGCCGGCAGCGGCGGTAGCGGCGGCA
>Ga0209415_10004760_pt1 | contig 24763 bp, 23 predicted proteins | sample PeaSoiSIISIP2007_FD_187696 | JGI IMG/M metagenome (GOLD analysis project Ga0209415, IMG submission 187696) | Peat soil microbial communities from Weissenstadt, Germany - SII-SIP-2007 (SPAdes) (version 2) | ecosystem: Environmental > Terrestrial > Soil > Wetlands > Peat | place: Germany... | reverse complement strand
GTGGATGAGGCCAATTTCATGGGCCCGGCGCTGGTGGAGGTGGCGGGAAGGCTGGCCGATAGCGGCAAGCAGGTGATCATTGCGGGCCTGGATACGGACTACCTGGGGCGGCCGTTCCCGCCGATTCCGGATCTGCTGGCGCAGGCCGAATCCATCACCAAGACGCTGGCAGTGTGCGTGCGCTGCGGCAACCCGGCCAAGCACACGCAGCGGCTGCGCGGCTCCGAAGACCTGATCGTGGTGGGCACTACGGATATGTACGAAGCGCGCTGCCGGCGGTGCTTCGAGCCCGGCATTCCCAAACAGCAGGAGATCGATTTCGTGAAGGCCCGGCGGCACGAACCGTAAGGGGGGCGCACGCGCCAAGAAATGTCGAGATGACTCTCGACACGGCAGGCCGGACGGCCCGCGCCACGGCGGCGACGGAGAGTTTCTTCTTGCGTTTTCGAGGCGCCGGACGCGACGAGTGATCGCGCCGGGGCTGGAGGAACCGGTTCCTTTCTCCTCTCGAGGAGGAGTACAAGCGCCGCGCCACAGGTTGGCAAGCGGAGCGGCCAATACCACTTAAAAGATCGAGAACCCGTCAGAAAACTGTGGGGCAGACCCCCTGGTCTGCGCGGGACGCCCTCGTCCCGCTGCTTCATCGAGATACAGGCACGCGCCCCCACCCGAAGAGCCGGCCAGGGGGCCGGCTGCAGACGAGGGCGTCTGCCCCACAGTTTCCGCCGCTGCCCGGCAATGGGAAGACCAAGTGGCCTTGGGCGGAGCGCCTGCCCCCGGGCGGTGCCGCAGGCTAGAGTGATAAGGAAGGAGTCTACGCTTTGCATAAGATCTTGTTGGTTCTCTCGCTTGCCGCCTGGAGCCTGCCGGGGCAGGCGCCGGAAAAGCCGGCCGGCGCGCTCGGGTTCAGCGTGAAGAACATCGACGCGAAGGCCAATCCGTGCACGGATTTCTACCAGTATGCCTGCGGCAGTTGGTTGAAGAACAATCCGATTCCGGCGGACCAATCGCGATGGGGGCGCTTCGGCGAACTGGAAGAGCACAATCGCGACGTGCTACACGAAATCCTGGAGGCAGCGAGCAAGCCGGATGCGGTCGGCGACGCCAGCGCGCGCCTCATCGGCGACTATTACGCGGCTTGCATGGATGAAAAAGCAGTGGAGGCCGCCGGGCTGAAGCCGCTCGAAGAGGAACTGGGGCTGATCCGCGGCTTGAAGGACAAGGCGCAACTCGCCGGGGTGATCGCGCGTTTGCAGCGCGGCGGCGCCGACGTCATGTTCCAGTTCGGCTCCGGGCAGGATTTCAAGGACTCCAACCAGGTGATTGCGCAAGTCGACCAAGGGGGGTTGGGGCTGCCGGAACGCGATTACTACCTGAAGCAGGATGCGCAGAGCGACGAACTGCGCCGCCAATACGTGGAGCACGTGGCGCGCATGTTCGGATTGGCCGGCGAGAAAACGGCGCCGGCCAAGGCCGACGCGGAAACGGTCATGAAGATTGAAACCGCGCTCGCCCAAGGCTCGCTCGACAACGTGTCGCGTCGCGATCCGGAAAAGGTTTATCACAAGATGAGCACGCGGGAAATGGAAGCGCTCAGCCCGGTCTTTCACTGGAAGGAGTACCTGCGCGCCAGCGGTTCACCTGCATTCGCGGCCATCGACGTGGTGTGGCCCGCTTTCTTCGAAGCGCTGAATGCGGCGATCGAGCGATTCAGTTTGGAGGACTGGAAAACGTATCTCACCTGGCACCTGCTGCATGCCGATGCGCGCTACCTCTCCGCCGCGTTCGTCAAGGAAAACTTCGACTTTTTTGGCAAGACGCTGACCGGGACCACCGAGATGCGGCCACGCTGGAAGCGCTGCGTGGATTTCACCGACGCCGAGCTGGGCGAGGCCTTGGGGAAGAAATTCGTGGAGAAGACGTTCGGCGCCGAGGGTAAGGCGCGGACTTTGAAGATGGTGGGCGCGCTCGAAAAGGCGCTCGGGCAGGACCTGGAACAATTGCCGTGGATGACGGCGGAGACGAAGAAGCAGGCGCTGGTGAAGCTGCAGGCGATCGCCAATAAGATCGGCTACCCGGACCAATGGCGCGACTATTCGAGTGTAGTGATCCGGCGCGACGATCTGGCGGGCAATACCGGGCGCGCCGAGGCATTCGAGTTCCAGCGCCAGTTGAACAAGATCGGCAAGCCGGTGGACCGCCAGGAATGGGGGATGACGCCGCCCACGGTGAACGCATACTACGACTCTTTGATGAACAACATCAATTTCCCGGCGGGCATCCTGCAGCCTCCGTTCTACGACAACGCAATGGACGACGCCGTGAACTTCGGCGGCATCGGTGCGGTGATCGGGCACGAGCTGACGCACGGTTTTGACGACCAGGGGCGGCAGTTCGATGCCAAGGGCAACCTGCGCGACTGGTGGACGGCGGAAGACGCGAAGGAATTCGAGAGACGCGCGGCGTGCATCGAACAGGAGTACTCCAAATTCGAGGTGGCCCCCGGCGCCACGGTGAACGGCAAGCTGACGCTGGGCGAGAACACGGCGGACAACGGCGGAGTGCGCATCGCGCTGATGGCGCTGCTGAACAACATCGGCGCCAGCCGCCCGAAGGTCGACGGCTTCACGCCCGAGCAGCGGCTGTTTCTAGCCTTCGGCCAGGTGTGGTGCGAAAACGAGCGGGAGGAAGCGCTTCGCCTGCAAGTGAAGACCGATCCGCACGCACCGGCCGGGGCGCGGGTAAACGGCGTGGTCGAGAACATGCCCGAGTTTCAGCAGGCGTTTTCCTGTAAGGCCGGTCAACCGATGGTGAGCGCCAACGCGTGCAGGGTTTGGTAGGGAGTTACGCCTTTGAGTGTCACGATGACCAGGGCCGGCCGTCGCTTTGTCTGACTGAGGTCCGAGAAGGGGAAATTGAGGACTACTACATCGCCTTTTACAAATTCGCCCAGGCAGCGTCCTCCTCGGGTGTGAGCCAATCCTTAGCTAAGGATGATGCGGCGGCGAGCATCGGTATCGTGGTTTCGGTGTGCGCTTCCTTAAGCGACCGCAAGAATGCCAGCAGCCTGTCTGACCTGCCCGGTATTTTGTACCAGTTCGACAGAGAGTATAACCCCGGGCGCAGGCCGGGCGTCAAGGCTTGAGGGTGAATTTGCGGCAGGCCCCAGAAGCCGGGGATATAATCACTATCACCTGAGCGGAGGATAGGGCTCTCCAGGGATGGAACCCGAGCGCCGACTCAGCGGCCGGAATGGCTGGGGCGGCATCGCCGCCCCAGCGCGCTGCCATTCTGGCGGAAAACGCGGCAAATCCCGGGAGCGCGAGGGCAGAGCCCTCGCATTCAAGAATGCTCCGTACCTTTTGGAGTTCTAGGCGCTGTTATCCAGCTCAGCGGCGCCGGAGCTCGATAGCCCAGCGCGCTGTGCGGACGGACCGTGTTGTAGTGTTTCCTCCACATCTCGATGATCACCTGCGCCTCTTTGAGCGAATAGAAAATCTCTCCGTTTAAACATTCATCCCGCAGTTTGGCGTTGAATGATTCACAGTATCCGTTCTCCCACGGGCTGCCTGGTTCGATGAACAGCGGCTGCGTGCCCACCGCCTGCAGCCAGTTTCGTACGCGCCGCGCGGTCATTTCCGCGCCGTTGTCGGATCGAACATGTTCGGGAACGCCGTGCTGGAGCATGCACTCGCCCAGCGTCTCGATCACGTGATGGCTGTTCAATCGCCGGGCGACGCTGATGGCCAGGCATTCCCGAGTGAACTCGTCGATCATCGTTAGCAGCCGCAAGCTGCGGCCGTCATGAGTGCGCGCTTCCACGAAGTCGTAGCTCCAAACGTGCTTCGGCTTCTCCGGCCGAAGCCGGATGCAGGATCCGTCGTTGAGCCAGAGTCGTCCGCGCGGCTTTTGTTTGGCCGGTACTTTCAGCCCTTCGCGCCGCCAGATGCGTTGCACGCGATCTTTGCCCACACACCAGCCGGCTTGTTGGAGCAATGCCGTGATGCGCCGGTAGCCGTAGCGTCCATACTGGCTGGCCAAGGCGATGATGGCCTGCGTGAGCCGATCTTCATCGTTGCGCTGCGTGGGCTGATAGCGCTGCGTTCCGCGCGGCTGATGGACCAGGCGGCAGGCTCGCCGTTCACTCAATCCTTTTTCCCGAGCGTGGTGAACGGCGATGCGACGCCGCTCGGGACTTAGAAGTTTCCCTCCGCGACGTCTTTCAGGATTTGTTTTTCAACCGTGAGATCGGCAATGGCGCGCCGCAGTTGTGCATTTTCTTTTTGCAGATCTTTGAGCTTTTTGGCCTGTTCCACTTGAAGTCCGCCGTACTCCTTACGCCAGCGGTAGAAGGTCTGATCGACGATGCCGGCTTCTTTGCAGGCCAGCGGTATGGTTTTTCCTTGGCTGAGCAACACCTCGACTTGCCGCAGCTTGGCCACGATCTGCTCGGGCGTAAACGTCTTTTTCGGCATTTCCCGGTTCCTTTCTGTCTTCCAGTCTCTCTATTCGACTGGTACAGAAAACCCCGGTCAGGTCATGTCCAGATCAGGCTCCGGCATTTGATCCAGTTCGCGGGCGATCAGTTCGCGTTTGCCCATAGCAGCCACAATCCCATCGTAAGGCATTTTCGCGCGCCCGGAAGCGATCAGGCCAAGCCGCCGTCAGCGCATTAAAAGCACCGGACGAGAATCACTCAGGCCAGTGAAATTCTGCTATCCTCAATACGTTGAAATCATAACCAGTTCTCTCCCGGCCGTGTGAGGCCGGGTCACTCCGAGGTTCACCATGTCAGGCCATTCCAAGTGGGCCACCATCAAGCACAAGAAGGCGGCTACGGACGCGAAGCGCGGGAAAGCGTTCACGCGCATTATCAAGGAAATCACCATCGCCGCTCGCAGCGGCGGCGATCCGGACGGCAATCCCCGTCTGCGCAGTGCGGTTCTAGCGGCCAAGACGGCGAGCATGCCGTCGGACAACATCAAAAAGGCGATCATGCGCGGCACCGGCGAGCTGGAGGGCGGGCAGATCGAAGAAGTGATGTTCGAGGGCTACGGGCCGGGCGGCGCGGCCGTGCTGGTGAACGTGGCCACGGACAACCGCAACCGGACGGTGAGCGAACTCCGCCATGTCTTTTCGAAGAACGGCGGCAACATGGGCGAGCAGGGCTGCGTCGCCTGGATGTTCGAACGCAAGAGCCAGATCTACGTCGATGGCGAAAAGGCAGGGGAAGACCAGTTGATGAACGTCGCGCTGGAAGCGGGCGGCGACGATCTCCGCCAGGAAGGCGAAAGCTGGGAAATCCTTTCGGCTCCGGAAGCGCACGAAGCGGTGCAGAAAGCTCTGGCGGCGGCGGGCATTCCGGTGCTGGAGGCCTCGATTGCCATGGTTCCCAAGAACCTGGTAAAGCTGGAGGGCAAGAACGCAGCCGGTATGCTGCGGCTGAACGATGCGCTGGAAGAGCACGACGACGTGCAGAACGTCTACTCCAACTTCGATATCGACGTGAAGGAGATGGAGGCCCTCGAGCACTAACGTGCGCGTGCTCGGCATCGATTGCGGGTCGGCGCACACCGGTTACGGCATCATTGACAGCGACGGGCGCCGGCATCGCATGGTGGCTGCTGGGGTGATCAGCACCAGCACGCAATGGCCGTTTGAAAAGCGGCTGCTCAAAATCGCCGGCGAGCTGCGTGCGCTCCTGCGGGAGCACGCTCCGGAGGCGGCGGCGGTGGAGGGAATCTTCTACTCGGCCAACGTGCAGACGGCGCTGAAATTGGCGCAAGTGCGCGGGATTGCATTGCTGGTGGTGGCGGAAGCCGGAGTGGCGCTGGCGGAGTATTCGCCGCTCGAAGTGAAGACCAGCGTGGTCGGTTATGGGCGGGCGGAGAAAGCGCAGGTCCAGTTGATGGTGAAATCCCTGCTGCACCTAGCGGCGACAATCGAATCCGAGGACGCGGCCGACGCGCTGGCCGTGGCAATCTGCCACGCCACCCACGAGGCCACGCAGGCGAGGATCGAGCTGGCATGAACGGCGCGGCGACGGCCTTCGCCGGCGGCGATGCGCGGTTGTTTTTCTCCCGGACCTTCCCGGGGAGCACCCCGCCCTACCTCGAAGTGCGCGTCGGAACCACCGGCGACGCCGAATACCGCGAGGCCGCCGACGAGGAATTGCCGGTGAAATTCAAGCTGTCGGAAGAAGAGACAGCGGCCGTTTTCGGATTAGTGGAGAAGCTGGATTATTTCCGGCATCCGCTCGAATCGCCGGCCAAAGTGGCGTTCATGGGAACCAAGCTGCTGCGCTATGAGAGCGGCAACGCCAGGGGCGAAGTGAAGTTCAACTACTCCGAAGATATCGCGGCGCAGACGCTGCTCGACTGGTTCGAACGGATGGCGGAATCGGCGGAGCTTCACATCGATCTGGAGCGCACAGCCAAGTACGATCACCTGGGTGTGATCAAGGCGCTGGAGACGATTGATTCGGCCATGGAGGGCCACCGGGTAGTGGCTGCGGGGCAATTGCTGCCGCTGCTGGACCGCATCGCCAACAACGAAACCTATATGCACTCGGCGAGGGCCCGCGCGGCGGACCTGGCGGGAGCGATTCGGAATCCGAAGAAGTAGGGCAGGGAAGCGAGCGGCGCGACCGGCGACGGCGGAGGAACCGGGGCTGCAAGAACAAATGGCGCGGCTGCGGATATACTAGACAGGGGCTGGACGTGCGAAATGGAAGTTCCGGCTGCGATAACACCGTTGGCAATTCCGATTCGGGAGGACTTTTCGTGAAGCGATTCGTAAACGCGGCTCTGGCGCTGACCCTTGCTGTGCCGGCGTTCGCCAAGATGCAATCCGATGTCTTTAGCGTCCCTTGCAGCGTCCTGTGGTCCGCAGTGAACGATACCGTCAAGAACTCCGGGAAGTACGGGTTCGTAGGTATCGATAACACCGCGATGACCATTTCGTTCACCGCCGGCGGCGGCCCCGGGATGCGCACCATCTCGGTCGTCCTGCACGCCCAGGGAAACAGTTGCGAAATGCGGACGCAGGTCGGCCCCGGGCCTCCGCACAACGATGCGGGCGCTTTCAAAAATCGTGTAACCGCTTCCCTGGCCAAGCTCCAGACGGCGCCAGCCAGTGCGTCCGCCGAACCGGAAGCCGCAGCCAATCCGGCCGCGCCAGGGGGCTCGGAAAGACCGCGCGCCGGAGCCGGGCTAACCAACGCAGATGTGCTCAAGCTCAAAGCGGCCGGACTCAGCGAGCAGATCATCATCGATAAGATCAATGCCTCGCCGGCCCAGTTCCATCTCGAAACGGATGACCTGCTGCAGCTCAAGCAGGCTGGTCTCAGTGATGCGATCATCAGCGCAATGATTCATGCTTCGCAGCGCAAAGAATGAGGGATCGGTAAAACGCTTCCAGGAGCCGCCCGACCGCTGGAGACACGTCGCCTGCTTACGAAGGGATGCACCTAGGCCCCGGCGCGGCAGCGTAACAGGGTATTCTCGGAGAAGGAGCGCAGATCATGGCGAGACTCGATTGGTCACAATGCCCTGCCGTGGAGAGCGTTCCCGGCAAGCGTAGCGGCGCGTGGGTATTCCGGGACACCCGAACGCCGGTTTCAGTGGTATTTGACAATCTGCAGGCGGGTGCGACTGTTGGCGAGGTGATGGACTGGTTTCACGTCACGCGGGAACAGGTGTCGGCAGTGCTCGAATTCGCGGCGCGGAGTCTTGACGCACCTCCTGCAGCACAACCCCCCGGCCCGATGGTCGATGCTCATACTCTTTGATAACGGAACCCCTGCCCCGCTTCGCTATGCCCTCAAAGGTCATGTAGTAGTGGAAGCAATCGAACGCGGATGGGACAGGCTTGTTAACGGCGAACTGATAACGGCCGCTGAGGCCGCAGGCTTTGAGCTTTTGCTGACGACCGACAAGAACATTCGGTACCAGCAAAACCTGACGAGCCGAAGAATCGCTTTTGTCGTTCTTGGAAACCAGCAATGGCCGACCGTGCGCCGATACCTGGAGAGGGTCGTTGCTGCCGTGAACGCCGCAACACCGGGCAGTTACACCGAAGTGGACATCCCTCTCAGGTAAACGCCCCCGCCATGTTTTAGGGAGTCAGCGACCGCTCCCTCGTTTGCGGCCGATGCCGATCACGCTCACGGCGGGCCAGGGTAACCCGCGATCGATGCGGCGCCACAGCCAGACCAGGCGGTCGAAGAACCAGAGCATAGCGCGGCTGGAGCTGCGGCGCTTGAGGACGCGCCCGGTGAACCACCAGCCGGGGCGCGTGATGCGGTTGAAGTGTAGCACTTGCTCCACGGTCAGGCCGGCGGCCTCCATCCGCGCGCGCAACTCGGCTTCGCTGTAACGGCGGTAGTGGCCGAGTTCCTCGTCCAGGGTGCCGTAAATGGCCTGGTCCTGCGGGACAAGCACGATGGCGGCGCCGCCCGGCGACAGAGCGCTGGCGATGTTGGCGAGACCGACCGCATCGTCCGCGACGTGTTCCAGCACGTTAAGGCAGATCACGGTGTCGGCCTGGCCGGCGAGCGAGGCGAAGTCCGCCGGAGCGCCGAGGTCGCAGTGCATCAGCTTCACGTTGGGGCGGCTCTGGAAACGAACGCGGAGCCGGGCCAGGTGTTCGGGGTCGATATCGGTGGCAATGTAGAACTGCCGGCGCGCGGCCAGGTGCCGCGAGAGGTTGCCCATGCCGGCGCCAATCTCGAGCACGCGCGTGCCTACCCAGGGGCGAATGGTATCGGCCATCCAGCGGTTGAAGCGTGGGGTCTGGGAAAGAGCATCCAGCATGCCGGAACCGCGGTCGCGATAGATATCGCGCCGCAAGCCGTACCAGAGTACCGTGCATAACGCCCACACGGCGTCCCAGGAGCCGATCTTCTTGCCTTCCTCGTAGGTGCGGCCGCGGTAGCTGATGGGGACTTCATACAGGGCCACGCGGCGTTGGGCGAGCTTGACGGTGATTTCGGGGTCGAAGCCGAAGCGGTTGCTGCGCAGCGGTATCGAGCGCACCAGCGACAGGCGGAAGGCTTTGTAGCCGGTCTCCATGTCGGTGAGATTCAAATCGGCGACGGCGTTGCCCACGGTGGTCAGAAAATGATTGGCCAGCGAATGCCAGAAGTACATTACGCGGCGCTCGCCGGAGCTGGCGAAACGGGATCCGAAGACGGCGTCGGCGTGGCCCTCCAGCAGCGGCGCCAGAACCGTGGCCAAATCGAGCGGATTATATTCCAGGTCGCTATCCTGGATGACGGCGAATTCTCCCGAAGCGCGCTCGATGGCGGTGCGGATAGCCGCGCCCTTGCCGCGGTTGCGGCCGTGGTGAATGACTTGCATCGCGCCGGGGTGCAGCCGGGTGAGCTCTTCCAGGGCCTCAGCCGACCCGTCGGTGGAACCGTCGTCCACCGCCACGATTTCGATCGGTACGTGCTCCCACAGCGGCACCGCCAGCAGGCGGGCGATCAGCGCCGGCAGGTACTCCGCCTCGTTGTAGACCGGGATGAGGATCGAGACTCTGGGCTTCGCTGGTGCCAAAAGAAGATGGTAGTACGCCTCGGCTTGCGGGTGCGACCGGGGGCTCGGCGCGGCAACCCCGGTTGTTGCACGGGTAAACTACCATGTCTCTAAATAGCTACCGATTGGCCATTGACTTGCCGTAGAATAGAGTCACACTGTACTTGAGAGGTGCAAGATGAAGCCGGTAGGGATCGTACTCCTGTCCATAGGGCTGCTGGCCCTCACTGCGACTCCTGGCTTGGCGCAAGTCGTCGTTTCCGCCAAATCCGGCATGGTCAATTTCACGGAAGGCCAGGTGTTGTTGAACGGCCAAAACGTGGAATCGTCGCTAACCCGCTACCCCGACATCAAAGAAGGAAGTGTGCTGCGTACCGAGGAGGGGCGCGCCGAGGTTCTGCTGACTCCGGGCGTCACTCTGCGCCTGGGCGAGAACGCCAGCTTCAAGATGATCAGCAACCGGCTTATCGATACGCGTCTGGAGTTGCTGGCCGGCTCGGCTATTGTGGAGGCCGACCAGATCAGCAAGGATAACAGCGTCACGGTCGTCGTCAACAACGCTGCCGTGTCTCTGCCCAAGGCCGGTATCTACCGGTTCAGTTTCGATCCGGCGCAGGTGAAGGTATTCAGTGGCGAAGCCGCTGTGCTTGCGGGCACCGAAACCACGCTGGTGGGAGCGGGCAGAATGTGCGCCCTGGGCAGCACCGTGGGCATGGTTGAGAAGTTCAATGCGAATGAAACCGATGCGCTCGATCACTGGAGCCACCGCCGGGGCGAGTTGATGGCAATGGCGAACGTGTCGGGCGCGAGCTCGTTCAGTTCGACGGGCGCAGGTTCTTTCAACCCAGGCTATTTTATGGGGATGGGGATGCCGTTGATGGGCTGTTCCGGTTTCGGCTATATGCCCTTCAGCTATGGCTCCTACTATGGATCCGGCTTCTGGTCGTTCAATCCGTGGTACGGCATGTACACCTACATTCCCTGTAATGGTATGGCCTACAGCCCATACGGTTACGGATATTGGAGCCCCGGTAAGGTCCAGGGCGTTGTCACCGCACCCACGACCGGCACCGGCATCATACGTCGCGGGCCCGGCGTCACCCATGGTCCTGTCAGTTCTCCTGGACGTGTCCCGCTGGCGCTCGCGATCAACGGGTCTCACTCGCCCGGGTTCCGGGGTGGAACGAGCGGAACATCCGGTTACGGTGCGGCCCGGTCGGGATATAGCGGTTTCGCGGGCGGTGGATCCGGCGGCTACAGCCGTGGTGGATCGGGCTGGAGCAGCGGGGCCTCTGCCGGCAGTGGCGGTGGATTCAGCGGATCGGCGAGCCACGGCGGCGGCGGCGGTGGAATGGCCGGCGGCGGAGCAGTCAGCGGCGGAGCAATCAGTAGCGGAGCCAGCGGAGGCGGAGGCGGCGCCAGCCACAGATAAGCAAAGCGGCGACCCCCAGAATCGAGAGAGGGCCCGATGGCACGGCAGCCATCAGGCCCTTTTTCTTTGATTTAACGGATATTTCTGAAAGGTGAAGTTGAGCTGTGCGCAGCCGCTATACCGCTTGCCGCAGTACGCGGTGGCGGCGACTGGCACGGACGCCGATTAACTCGGCCACCTCGCCCAGCAGCGCCGGCAAATTCTCGGTGTAAATAGCAACTTCCGAAACCGCCCGCTGGTATCGGCCCTTCGCCTTGGATTGGCCGGAAGTGATGAAGGCAGTGGCGGGCCGATAGTCCTTCACGCGGGCATAGGCTAGCAAGTTGCGGCCCGCAGCATCGGACCCGCCTTCGCCATCGCTCAAGACCAAGTCGTATTCTCCCTCATCCAGTTTGGCCAGCGCCTCGGCCGGCGTAGCAGCTGCGTCCACCGCATAACCGCTGGCCTGGAGAATGGTTTGAATGGTTAGCCGCGGTGCAAGGTCGCCATGCATCAACAGCACACGGGCAAGTTCCAGCGCCCGGTGCTTCGGATTGTAGCCAGCGCTTAGCTGCATCATTGGCTCTAAGATTACTTTAACCGAGAATGCCGGATTTCGAGCCGGAAAATTTGGATGCTCAACAATTTAGACGAGATAGCGCCCCTTCTTCCCGAGAGTCATAGTACCTTTGGTCTACGTTGGTGCCGGGTTTGGTCCGAAATGTGCAAGAAATCACTGCAAATTCCCCATTCTCCCGGATCGGAAGCCCTCCACCGCCCGTTGCAGCTCTTCCTGCGAGTTCATAACGAAGGGGCCATAGCGGCCACAGGCTCGCCAATTGGCTGGCCGGCGATCAGCAAAAGGCTGAGCCTAGTGGAGCCCGTGTTGCGAATTCCGACACTCTCGGTCGTGCAGTCGAGAAGCACCAAGCGGCGGGCTGAGCGCCTCGTGGCGCGGGCTTTCGGCTACAGGCGCTTGGCAACCACCAGGGTGATATCGTCGGCCTGCGGCGCTCCGCTGGTGAATTCCTTCAGCGCCGCCGTGACAGCCTCCAGGATCTCCCGCGCCGGGCGCGCCCGGTTCTCGCGGAGAACGCGGATGAAGCGCTCCTCGCCGAATTCGTCGTAGTCCGGATTGTTGGCTTCGGTGACGCCGTCGCTATAGAGCACGAGCAGATCTCCGGGAGCCAGGTTCGCGCGCTGCTCACCATAAGGAGCAATTGAAATGATGCCCAGCACGGGGCCGCCGCCCTCCAGCATTTGGGCTTCGCCGGAGGCGCGCAGCAGCACCGGCGGATTGTGGCCCGCATTGGCAAACCGCAGGTCGCCCGAGGCCGCTTCGAGAACACTGAAGAAAAATGTGATGAAGCGGTTGCTGGGGCAGTTGGCGCAAGTGGCTTTGTTGAGCCGCGCCATGAAGTCGCCCAGGTTGCCCGGGCCTTCCGCCAGCACGTGAACGCGCGCGTGCAGCGCCATCATCATCAGCGACGCCGGCATGCCCTTGCCCGAGACGTCGCCAAGCGCCAGACCCACACTGGGGCCGGCGTAGGGGAAGAAATCGAAGTAGTCGCCGCCCACGGTTCGGCAGGGCACATTGAAGCCGGCCAGATCCAAGCCGGCGATTTCCGGCGCCCGCGCCGGCAGCATGCCGCCCTGGATCTCGGCGGCCTGCGACAATTCGCGCTGCATGATGCGCTCGGCGGCTTCGACTTCGGCCAGCCGCGCGTGCTCGATGCGGATGGCCGCCACATTGGCCATCACGGTGAGCAGGCTCAGATCGTTGCGGGTGAATTCGCGCAGGATGAAAGGCGAATCCACGTAAATGAGGCCGATGATGCGGTCCTTGGTTTCGAGCGGCACCGCCATCATGGTGTGAACCTTTTGCTCCACGATGCTCATCCGGCCCTTGAAGGCGTCGTCGAGCTGCGCGTCGCGCACCAGCACCGACGATTTCTCGTGCAGCACCTTGTCGCGCACCCCGGTGGAGATGCGGAAGGCGTCGCCCTTATGGGCCTTGGCAACGAGCTCCCCGCCTTCCAGCAACAGCAGCACGCCGCGCTGCGCGTTGACGGCCTGAATCGACAGATCCAGAATCAGCGGGAACAGCTCCCCCAGCGGCCGGTTCTCGGCCAGCTCCTGGCCGGCGTGGATGAGCGCCTGCATGGCAGCCGAGGGCTTGGCGCCGCCGCCGGGTTCCACCACGATGGTGCGATTGGCATTTTCCAGGCTGGTGACGAGTGTCGACGTGCTGGGCATGTCCTTCCCGCTGCCTTCGAACACCACCACGTCCGGCGCGGGAGCGCTTGACTCGGGAGCGAAGACGATGGAAAGATGGCCGGCGGTAATGCGGTCGCCGGGTCGCAGCACCAGCCTCGCCTTGAGCGGAATGCCGTTGACGAAGGTGCCGTTCTTGCTGCCCAGGTCCTGCACCGTCCAGTCGTCGCCGGCGGGCTCCAGGGCGAAGTGCTGCCGCGAAAGGCCGGCATCTTCGGGAAAGCTCAATTCGACCCCGCTGGATCGGCCCACCGCCAGCCGGCTGCCGGAAAGCGGAATCGTCTTGGTCTGCCCGTCTGGACCTTGAATCAGAATCTCGCGTGCCATCGGTGTGAACTATTCTAGCGCGGACCCGTTGCGGGTGATTCGGACGGGTGGGACCATATCCGTATGGCCCTGCGGCTCATTCTTGTGGCCGCGTTCATCGTTTGTACGGGATTCGCGCAGCGGTCTCGCATAGAGCTTCCTTCCGGTGGTTTCGTCAACGAGTCCGCGAGCGCCCTCACTTTCGGCGGTTCCGGCAACGATTCCATCAACGCCGCCGCGGTCGATTCGGCCGGAAACATTTACGTGGCGGGCACGACGTCCTCCTTCGATTTCCCGCTTGCCAATGCTTTTCAGAGCGCCAACCGCGGCACGCAAGTAGTGATCAGCAGCGATTCCGGCGCCACCTGGCAGCCGCTGGTGACGCAGTTTCCGGCCCCCGCTTACACGGTCTCTATCGCGGCCGACCCCACCAACGGCCAGATTGTTTATATAGCTTCCGGACAGAGCGTCTGCAAGAGCACGGATGGCGGCCATCATTTCGATTGCATCACCCTCCCCGTCGCTGCTTCGGTAACCACCCTCACCTCCCTCGCCATCGACCCGCAGCATCCGCTGACCGTTTACGCGAGCGCCGAGTCGCAGGGCGGCGTATTCAAGAGCGTGGATGGCGGCCAGACCTGGGCGAATGCGAGTTCGGGCCTGCCGGCAGGCGGGTTCATCGACACGGTCATGATCGATCCGTTTCACACCAACGTGCTTTTCGCCTGGGCGGGCTACCAGGCATCGGTGTCCAACGACGGCGCGACTACCTGGGTGCCCCTCGCCTTGCCGTGGCCGCCGGGCGCGTCCGTTTCCGGCGGGGTGCACTTCACTTTCGACCCGGTTACGCCGGGGATTATTTATGGCCCGTCGCTTTCGCTGAGCCAATTGGGCGTCCAGAAAAGCACCGATGGCGGCGCCACCTGGACGCAATTGAACACTCCGTTCATCGGTTCCAACGTGGTCCCCGATCCGAAGGTTTCGGGGCTCTTGTATGCGGTTGCTCCGCCCGTCAACAGTCAAAGCCCGTCGTTCCCGCTCTGGAAGAGCGCCGATGGCGGCGTCACCTGGACGTCTTCCCCGTCCCCGGCCGACTCACTCAGCATCCTGGCCGTGGATCCGGCCAACCCGCAGATCATGCTGGCGGGAGCGTTTCGCAGCACCGATGGCGGCCAAACCTGGAGCCCCACCAACGCTTCCCGCGACATTCAGCCCGTTTTCTCGCGCTCCTCCGCCGGCTTGATTTACGCAACCGCTCCGATAACTTCCGACGCCTTCGTCGCCAAGTTCCGGCCCGATGGCAAGACCCTGGTTTTCTCGACATACTTCGGCGGCATGGGAAACGATACCGGGCAAGGCATCGCGCTCGACCCATCCGGAAATATCTGGATCGTCGGCAGCACTTCCTCGTATGACCTGCCCGTTACGCCGGGTGTCCTCGAGAGCACGCTCCACGGCGGGACGAACGCCTTCGCCGCGAAATTCTCAAATGAAGGCAAGCTGCTGGCCGCGACTTACCTGGGTGGCTCCAGCACCGATAAAGGTCTGGGCATCGCTATCGACCCGCAAGGCAATCCCTGGTTGATCGGCAACTGGAGTTCGGCTGATTTTCCCTTTACCGCCGGGGTGCCGGCGACTCTTCCGCTCACGCCGGTCGGATTTCTGGCTGAACTCGATCCATCCGCCGCGCGGCTACGGTATTCGACCAATATCGGTGCGGCGTTCGATGGCAACGGTAAAGGGATCGCCATCGATTCCTCGGGGAACATTACGCTGACGGGTTCGGTTTATGGCGCTTTCCCGGTCACTCCCGGCGCGTTCCAGACGGGCGCCGCCGATGCCAACGCGCCCAAGGCTTTCGTCGTCAAACTGACGGCATCCGGCAGCGTGATTTACTCGACTTTTTTTGGCGGAACCGCAGGCTCGCCGACCACCGGTGGCTATGAACCCACGCAGGATTATGGCGTCGCTGTCGCCGTAGACAACGCCGGCAACGCGTACGTCACTGGCCGCACCGACGACACGGATTTTCCGGTTACACCCGGCGCGTATCAGCCCACCCTGGCCGCGGGTTGTTCCTATCCCGCCCTTTCGATCTACACGGGTTTCACCGGCAACATTCTCGAGTGGTACGTGGACGATGTCTTCATAGTCAAGCTCAGCCCGGATGGCAGGACCGCGCTGTTTTCGACTCTACTCGGCGGGTCGTGCTATGACCGCCCGACCAGCATCGCGCTGGATGCCTCGGGCCGGATTTATGTCGGCGGAGAAACCGATTCCGAGGACTTTCCGCTGGTTTCGACCGTGGAACCCGCCCCGTTGGACGACCAATACGCTTCGTTCGTGTCGGTGTTCGATCCGGGCGGATCGGCTTTGGCGTTCTCCACGTACCTTTACGCGGGCTCGGCTCCCACCGTCGTCGTCGGCCCCGGGAGATCGCTTCACGTCGCCGGCAGCACCGGCACTGGCGCACAGACCATCGCCTCAGTCGGGTGCTACACCGGCCCTTGCCCCCCCACCACCACGCACGGCTATCTGGTGCAAATCAAGCCACGGGAAGGACGGCCGGCCCTCTGACCTGGAACGCAATCCTGAGATTCAGGCCGGCGGCCGGATAAATAGGAAGGAAGAATGGATAGGGTGACGAGTGCGCACGCACTCTGTGTGACGCGTCGGCATTCTTACGACGCCCGGCCCTTCGGGGAGCCAAGGCGTCGAGAGGAGTCTCGACGCGGCACGCACGAGTGCGTGCGCCACGGGCTATTGGCGGGCGTGGGCGCGGTGTTGCGCCCCGGGTTTCGGCTGCAGCAGTTCCTGAAACTGCGCGGAGGGCAGGGTCAGTGAGATATTGACGGTGGCGCCGGTCGCGCTCACGGTCAGGGCCTTGGCGAGTACCTGAACCTGCGGTTCCTGCGAAGCTTTCAACTGCGCCATGTTGACCAGAAACTGGATCAGGCCGGTAATAGCGGTGGCGTTCTGCGCGGTATCGGCTTGCGCCTGGGCTGTCAACACTACGTTGGCTCCGAACTTGATGCCGCCGCTCGCCGACAGCACAGTTCCCAACACGTTTTCAGCGCCATTGCCGACGCCGGGAACGGCAGGCGCGGTAGATGACGGCTTCAGGCTGGAAGGCGGCACCGTAGTGAGCGCCCAGGCGTCGTTCGCGGCGCTCAATTGGCCGATCTCGACCAACAGGGAAGCAGGCAGGATGGATGGCGCCGACAGGCGGTCGATGGCCGCTTTCACATTGACCAGATCCCCGGCCGCGGCTATCGAGGTGCTCAAGAACGCCAGGCCCCCTTGCTTTTTCGGATCCTCGAAGATGGTCACGCCGCGATAGGTCTCCGTGGGCACCTTTTGCAGCGCGACGAAGCCGGTGATGGTGGCGACGTTGAAGTTACCGTAGGCCAGCGCCAGGCCGGCGTGTTCCGCCGCGCCGTTGCCGGCGACCAGCAACTCATTGACGTCCTTGGTAGGGTCAAAGCCGGTAAGCGCGGCGATCTGCTGCAGCTGTTGCGTCTCGACCTGTAGCAGCAGGTACTGGCCGAAGGGCGAAGTCTTGGCTTGCGCCACATTGATGTCGGCCATCACCTTGACGTCCGGCATCACCAGATTCAGGAGTTGTGGATCGGCGGCGGAGAGCACGCCGGAGAACAGGGCCGCAAGGGCCGCGGTGGAAGTGATTAGAGCCTTCATAACAGTGGGGACGGAGTGGCTGCGTGATTATTAACCGGAAGCGCAGGCCGAGGCAAGCACGCCCGGCGCGTCAGTGCCCAATCGGCACCTGGTCCACGACTTCGATGTCGAAACCTTCCAGGGCGACGATTTTGCGCGGGTGATTGGTGAGCAGGCGAATGGTGTGCAGGCCGAGATCGGAGAGGATCTGGGCGCCGATGCCGTGTTCGTGCTGGAGCTGCCGCTGGCCGGCATCGCCCTGATAGTGCAGGAACTCGCGGCTGTGGGACAACATGCGCGCCGGGCCGCTCTCCGAGGTTTCGGTGCGGAACCCCGGCCCGGTTTCGTGGAGATAGACCAGCACGCCGTGGCCTTCGCGGGCGATGGCATCGAGCGAGCACCGTACCAAGCGGCCGCAATCGCAACTGGTGGAACCGAAGACGTCGCCATAGAGGCAGCGGGCATGCATGCGCACCAGCACGCCTTCCTGGCCGGCGACCTCGCCGCGCACCAGCGCCAGGTGGTATTCGGGATTGAGATCGCTGGTGTAGGCAACGGCGCGAAACGGGCCGAATTCGGTCTCGATCTCGCCCTCTGCCACGCGCCGCAGGAAGCGTTCGGTGTGCATGCGGTAGCGAATCAGGTCAGCCACCGAAATCATCTTCAGGCCGTGGGAGGCGCAGAATTCCTTGAGCTGCGGCACGCGCGCCATGGTGCCGTCCGCGTTCATGACTTCACAGATCACCCCGGCGGGCGAAAGGCCAGCCATGCGCGCCAGATCCACCGATGCTTCGGTCTGGCCGGCGCGGACCAGGACGCCGCCCTCGCGCGCGCGCAGCGGAAAGACGTGGCCGGGGCGCGCCAGGTCGCCCGGACGGCACGCCGGGTCGATCGCCTTAAGAACGGTGCGGGTGCGGTCGGCGGCGGATATGCCGGTAGTGACGCCCTCGCGCGCATCGATCGACTCGCAGAAGGCGGTGCCGAAGTTGGAAGTATTGAGCGGGCTCATCAGCGGCAGGCGCAGTTGGTCGCAGCGCTCGCCGGTGAGCGCCAGGCAGACCAGGCCGCGGCCGTGGGTGGCCATGAAGTTGATGACCTCCGCAGTGACCTTTTCGGCGGCAATGGTGAGGTCGCCTTCGTTCTCGCGGTCCTCGTCGTCCACCACTACCAAAAGGCGCCCCGCACGCACTTCTTCGAGCGCATCCGGGATCGAAACGAAGGGCATGATCCATTGTAGCGATTGGGCGTTCTCGTGCCGCAGTGCCGCCTGCGTTTTACTCGTACCGCAGCGCCACCACCGGCGAAATGCGGGTCGCCCGAAACGCCGGCAGGAAAGTGGCCAGCAGAACCACCACCATCATTCCGGCCGGCGCCGCCGCGAACGTCAACGCATCCGTGACGCCAATGCCGAACAGCATTGTCTCCAGCAAGCGCGTCAGGACGAAAGCCCCGCACAAGCCAAGCACAATTCCGATCGCCGCCAGTGATGCACCTTGCCGCACCACCATCCGCACCACGTCGGCCCGCGCCGCACCCAAGGCCATGCGGACGCCGATTTCATGAGTGCGCTGCGCCACCGAGTAGGCGATCAGCCCATAGATTCCCACCGCCGCCAGCAGCAGCGCAATTCCCGCAAACAAACCCAGCAGCATGGTGTCGAAGCGCGGCTGCGAGATGGAAAGCTGCCGCACCTGCTCCATGGTGCTGAATTGCGCCAGCGTTACGCCCGGGTCGATGGATTGAATGTCCCGGCGCAGCGCGGCCGACAAGCGCGAGGCGTCGCCCGATGAGCGCACGGTCAGGAACGCGCGCGGACCGTACGTTTGAGCGAACGGCATGTAGTAGGCCGGATCCGTATCGACTGCGAGCCCCAGGTATTTGACATTCCCGACGACACCGACGATCTCCATCCACTTGTTCCCGAACCCTGGCTCACTCTGCCTGATGCGCTTGCCAATGGCCTCCTGGTTCGGCAGGAAGCGGTGCACAAAGCCCTCGCTCACGATCGCCACCGGCGTCGAGTCCCCGTTGTCGTGATCGGTGAAATACCGGCCCCTGACCAGCGGGATGCCAAGCACGCGGAAAAAGTCGGGACCTATCGTGGCGTCCGAAATGATGGGGTTCATTTCTCCGAGCGCCAGCGTCTGCCCCTCAATCCCGAAAGTGTCGGCGTCTCCCTGCCGATCGGGCGGCAGCGAGTCGGTGACGGCGGCCGCCTCCACCCCCGGGACATTGCGGGCGCGGCGGAGCACCTCATCGTAGAAGGCGAGGCCGATGCGATCGTCATTGTACTTTCGGTTGCCGGGTGAAATCAGCATCGTCAGCACCTGCCCCGGAGGGGCGGAGAATCCACCGCTCACTCGCTGCAGATTCACGAAGCTGCGCAGAAGCAGTCCCGCGCCCACCAGGAGCATCAGCGAAACTGCGATCTCGGCGACCACCAGGGCCGCCCGCATCCGCCCGCGCGCGTGGCCGCCGCCGCCGCGTCCGCCCTCTTTGAGTGTCGCGTTCAGGTCCGCGCGCGCGCATTCGAGCGCCGGCGCCAGCCCGAACAGGGCCCCGGTGAGAATCGAGACGAACACCATAAATCCGAGCGCGCCGGCATCCAGGCGAACGGAATCGATGAGCGGAAGGTTGCCCGGATTCCAGGCGCGGATCAGTTCGATTCCGCCCCAGGCCAGCGCCAGCCCTGCAGCGCCGCCCATCAGCCCCAGGAGCACACTCTCGGTGAGCAATTGGCGCACCAGGCGGCCTCGCCCGGCGCCGAGCGAGAGCCGCAGCGCCATTTCGCGCTCACGAACGGTGGCGCGCGCCAGCATCAGGTTGGCTACGTTGACCACCGCGATCAGGAGCACCAGTCCCACCGCGCCGGCCAAAACCAGGATCGCGGGCTTCAACGTGACGCCCAAAAGGGCGTCGCGCAGGCCGAGCACCGGCAACGTCAGACGCTTGTAGAACGGGTTCTGCTGCATCATGCGTAGCCCAATCTGGTTTACCTCGTCCTGTGCCTGCGGCAATGTTACGCCGGGCTTGAGGCGAGCCACGCCGCGATAGAACCACGGGCCGTACCGTGTCGGCGGGTTTAACGGCAGGTTGGTCCAGACTTCCGTATCGCGCCCGGGGAACCGGAGTGCGCGGGGCATGACGCCGATCACGGTAGCCACCGCGCCGTTCACCAGGATGGTCTGGCCGAGCACGGCGGAACTGGCACCGAAGCGCCTCCGCCAGATCGATTCGCTGAGCAACGCCAGCGAGGAGGTGGCTGGCTCGTCCTCCCCCGCCGCGAGCGTCCGGCCGATGAGAGGATGCACTCCAAGCGTGGAGAAGAAGCCCGCGGTGACGGTCGCGCCCTGCACCTGTTCCGGGACGCCTTCCTTACCGCCGATATCCATCCGCAGGCTTCTGAAGAGCGACGGGTTTTCAAACGCGCGATTGTTCTCCTTCCACATCAGGTAGTCCCGCATGCACATGGTGCCGAACGCAAAGTCTCGCGGGAAGTAACGCATGAACACCACCGCGACGCGATCTGCATCCGCATAGGGCAGGGGCCGCAACAGAATGCCGTAGGCCACGCTGAACATCGCGGTGTTGGCGCCGATGCCCAGGGCCAGCGCCAGCACGGCCACCAGGGTGAAGGCCGGGTTGTTCAGCAGCGTCCGGATTCCGTAGCGAAGGTCTTGCAAAAGCTCTTCCAGGATTCGACCGGTCCTCACTTCCCGGACTTCCTCTTTCACCTGTTCCACGCCGCCGAAATCGATGCCCGCCGCGCGCCGGGCTTCCGACGGGCCCATGCCGCCGCGGCGCTTTTCCTCCGTCAACTGGTCCAGGCAAGCGCGCAGTTCGTCGTCGAGCTCCCGCTCCACGCGGGGCCGCGCGAACAGATTGCGTCCCAGGCTGGCGAGGCGGCTCAGAAATGGCATAACGGAAATCCCATTCAACTCGCCCCGAGCGCACTGGCGATGGCCAGCGCGATGGTTTCCCACTGCTCGGTTTCACTCTTCAATTGCCGCCGGCCCGCCGCGGTGAGGCGATAAAACTTGGCCCGCCGGTTGTTTTCGGAGTCACCCCAGACCGCAGACAGCCACCCGGCTTCCTCCATGCGGTGCAACGCCGGAAACAGCGAGCCGGGCTTCACTTGAAAAGTGCCGCCGGTGATCTGCCCGATCCGATGTGAGATGGCGAGCCCGTGCATCTCGGTCAGAGCCAGCGCCTTCAGAATCAAGAGATCCAGGGTTCCTTGCAAGAGATTCGTGGCCGGCATGCTCGTATAGAGATTCTATACGACTATCCTATAGAATGTCAATAGGTGTGGCGAAAGTACTTCTGAAGGACGGAGGGCGGAGCGACCACCTCGGCGGCAATCGCGAAGCCGTCTTTATCTGGCGGTGACGTTCGCCCACCGAGGGAGCCAACCGGCCCCGGACCGCGCCCGAGGCGTGGGCTAAGATGAGAGTTCGGGAGTTAGCGGTCCCGATTCACCGATCCATGCTGCAATTTTTCCGACACTTGCCGTCCCTGCCGGAGCTGGATGCGACCGGCGCCATCGACATCCTGGTGGTGGCGTTCCTGGTCTACCAGTGCCTGATGGTGGTGCGCGGCACGCGCGCGGCGCCGATCCTGCTGGGCATCGTAGTGATTGTCTGCCTCTACCTGGTGGCTGTGTGGGCCGGCCTGGAGGCGCTGCATTCGGTGCTCTCGCTGATTGTTCCGTACATCGGCCTGGCGGTGATCGTGCTCTTCCAGTCCGAGATCCGGCGCACCCTGGCGAGCCTGGGCCGCAGGCGGCTGTTCGGCCTGGCCGGAGGTTTCCACGCGCCGGAAGCGACCAGCGAAATTCTGATGGCGGTGGAGCAACTGGCTCAGCAGAAGACTGGCGCGCTGATCGTGCTGGAGCGCGACATCGGCCTGCGGACGTTCATCGAAAGCGGCGTGCGGCTGGAGGCCTACATCTCGCGCGATTTGCTGTTGAGCATTTTTCAACCGGGTCTGCCGCTGCACGACGGCGCGGTGATTGTCCAGAAGGACCGGGTGGCAGCTGCGGCCTGCTTCCTGCCGCTCACCATCAATCCCGGCTTGTCGCGCAAGCTGGGCACGCGCCACCGCGCCGCCATCGGTATCACCGAGGAGACCGACTGTCTGTCACTGGTGGTTTCCGAGGAGACCGGCCGTATTTCGGTGGCCGCGTTTGGCGAGCTGATTCAGGGTCTTTCGGTGCCGGATGTGATGGAACGGATTCACCGGCATTTCGGCGTCGAGCGGCCCTCGCCGATGCAGATCGACGAATTCGCGGCGGACATTCCGCTGGCTTTCAAGAACGATGCGCCCCCGCCGGCCGGGCCCGCGCAGGAACGGGCAGGCCACTCATGAAGACGCTCCAGTGGGCCGCCCGGCTGGTCAGCCACAATTTCTGGTGGAAGGTGCTGGCGTTCGGCATCGCGGTTTTGATTTGGGTGCTGGTGGCAAGCGAGCCTGAGGTTTCCACCTTCGCTACGGCGCGCCTGGAATACAAGAACCTGCCGGAGGACCTGGACCTGAGCTCGGAACCGGTGACGCAAATCGTGCTTGAACTGCGCGGCCCCTCCGGGGAACTGCGCGGCCTGGGCGACGGCGGCCAGCATCCGGCCGCCATTCTGGACATGAGCAACGCGGCGCCCGGCGAGCGCACCTTTTCGATTGGCGCGGGCAACGTCCGGCTTTCGCGCGGCGTGCACATGGTGCGCGCCATCCCGTCGCAGGTGCGGCTGGCGTTTGAGGAGCGGCTGGAGCGCACCGTGCCGGTGACGGTGCGGTTCCGGGGCGAGTTTCACGACAAGTACCGGGTGGCCAGCGCCACCGCCGAGCCGGCGCAACTGGCGATCCTGGGCCCGCACAGCCACGTGGCGCGTGTCGCTTCAGTAGTCACCGATCCGGTGGACGTTTCCTCGCTGACCACGACCGGCCGTTTTCAGGTGAATGCCTTTGCCGGCGATTCGTTCGTGCGCTTCCGCTCGACGCCTGCGGTCACCGTCACGGTGACCATGACGAAAGAATAGGAGAACTCGAAACCCGGTGGCGAAACAGCTTTTTGGAACCGATGGCATTCGCGGCGTGGCCGGCAAGTACCCGCTGGATGCCGCTACGGTCTACGCCTTTGGCGTGGCGCTCGGCGACGACGCGGTGCGCGGGCATGCGAGCCCCGAGGTGCTGATCGGCGCCGACACGCGCGAATCGGGCGCCTGGATTGCCGCGACTGTCGCCGCCGGACTGGCCAGCCGCGGGGCCAAGGTCCGTTACGCGGGCGTCATCACCACGCCGGGTGTGGCGTACCTGACGCGTACCGGACCGTTCGCCGCCGGGGTGATGATTTCGGCGTCGCACAATCCATATCAGGACAACGGCATCAAGGTGTTCGGCCACAGCGGCTTCAAACTGCCGGATGCGGAAGAGCACGCTATCGAGCAGGAGATTCTCGCGCTTTGCGAACGCGGCGTCGAGCCGCATCAAGCCGTGCTGGCGGCCGACGAAGGGCTCGACCGCGCGTATGTGGAGTTTCTGCTTTCCATCGTTTCGGTGCGCCTGGACGGCGTCAAGCTGGCGATCGATTGCGGTAATGGGGCTGCCTGGCAGATGGCGCCTGAGATCTTCCGCCGCCTGGGCGCCGAGCTGGTCCAGACCGGCTGCGAGCCGAATGGCCGCAACATCAACCTGAATTGCGGCGCGCTGCATGTCGACGGGTTGAGCCGGATCGTGGTCGATTCGAAATCCGAATTCGGCGTTGCCTTCGATGGCGATGCCGACCGCGCCATCTTCGTCGCGCGCTCGGGCAGGATCATCGATGGCGACGCGGTATTGCTGATGGCGGCGCGCGCTATGAAAGCCGCGGGCCACCTGTCCGGCGACACCGTGGTGGCCACGGTGATGTCAAATCTCGGTCTGGAGAAGGCTCTGGCGCGCGATGGTATTCGCATGCTGCGCACACCGGTGGGCGACAAATATGTGCTGGAGGAAATGGTGCGGCTGGGCGCGGCGCTGGGCGGCGAGCAATCCGGGCACGTGATCTTCCGCGAATATGCCACCACCGGCGATGGCTTACTCACCGCGTTGCGCATATTCGAAATCGCGCGCCGCGCCGGCGTGGGCCTGGATGAGCTGACCGCCGACTTGCGCATCTATCCGCAGAAACTGGTCAACATTCGCGTGCGCGAGAAACGAGACTTCGCCGACGTGCCTTCCGTGAACCAGGAGATCCAGCGCGCCGAACAAGCCATGGCGGGATCGGGCCGCGTGCTGGTTCGGTACTCCGGCACCGAACTGCTGGCGCGGGTGATGGTGGAAGCCGCCGACCAGGGGCACGTGGATACGTTCACGGCCAGGATCGCGGAGTCGATCCGCAGGGAGATTGGCGAGTAGGATTGCCCCCTCGGCTTCGCCGAGTGGCAAGCTAAAGCGTGCCCCACCAGAAAAAAGGCGTGAGAGGCTACGTGTTTTCTGGGTTTTTGAGAAAAGGGGAAAACTTGGGGCACAGTCTACAGGGCAAAACGGGGACAGGCACGAAGTTTCGCAAAGGCAGCGAAATTCGTGC
>Ga0209415_10004759_pt1 | contig 24765 bp, 18 predicted proteins | sample PeaSoiSIISIP2007_FD_187696 | JGI IMG/M metagenome (GOLD analysis project Ga0209415, IMG submission 187696) | Peat soil microbial communities from Weissenstadt, Germany - SII-SIP-2007 (SPAdes) (version 2) | ecosystem: Environmental > Terrestrial > Soil > Wetlands > Peat | place: Germany... | reverse complement strand
CCGCCGATCCCTCGCTTGCGGCGGGTTGGAGGAAAGTCCGGGCTCCACGGGAACACGGTGCCGGCTAACGGCCGGCGGGGGCGACCCCAGGGAAAGTGCCACAGAAAACAAACCGCCCACGCGCGAGCGATCGCCCGCGGGCAAGGGTGAAACGGTGCGGTAAGAGCGCACCGCGCCGCCGGTAACGGCGGCGGCAGGGTAAACCCCACCGGGAGCAAGACCGAATAGGGGCAGCCGGCGGCGGCACGGACGCGTTCCGTGTCGGACGCAGGGGCGTTTCCGCCCCGCCGCCCGGGTTGGTCGCGCGAGGCGCGCCGTGAGGCGCGTCCCAGAGGAATGGCCGTACAGCGGCTTCGGCCGCGGACAGAACCCGGCTTACAGGCCGTCTGGCATCTCCCCTCATCAGGCCAGGGAATACCATGGATCATTCAGATCGGGAACAAAACACGAACGATCGCGCTCGAAATCAGATCGTGCTTCACGGATTCGTCGCTGACCATGCAACACATTGAAAGAATTATAGAATTTCGCGCCGCACGGATTCCGCGAACCGCAAATCCCTTTGACGCCCAATATTTCCCATGATATCCCATGAATTCCCAGTCATCTTGACCATTACGATTCGCTGGCTGGGTGAGGGCGGCGCCGGCACAGGCAACCATGGCGGGGGCCGAGTGTGCGGGCCGGTAGAGGGGACGCACCCAGGCGCATGACCCAGTTCCTGGGCACGCATCAGAACCGGCTGGACGCGAAGGGGCGGGTTTCCATTCCGGCGACCTTCCGTACCGCCCTCAAGGGGTTGCTCGGCGAGAACGCGCTCCACGCGGTCGCCCCGGCGCTGGTCCTGCGTCCCTCGCACACGCAAGCCTGCATCGAAGGATGGCCGGAGCCCGCCTTCCGCGCAGCGACGGCGTCGCTGCATCAACTCGACCCGTTCGGCGCCGATCATGACGACCTGGCGCTGGCGCTGTTCGCCGACGCGCACCCCGTCGACATCGACAAGGAAGGCCGCATCGTCCTGCCGGAGGCGCTGGCCGCGCACGCCGCCATCACCGAGGGCGTCGCCTTCATCGGACGCGGCAATATTTTCCAGATGTGGGAACCGGGCGCGGTGGCGCAGCGCATGGCGGAAGCCCGCGTGCGGGCGCGCGGCGTCAAACTGACGGCCGGAACGCCATGACCGGGACCCACCTGCCCGTCATGGCGAACGAGATGCTCGCCGCGCTGGCCCCGCGCGACGGCGGCATCTATTTGGATGCTACCTTCGGCGGCGGGGGCTATGCCCATGCCATTCTCGACAGCGCGGAATGCACGCTCTGGGCGATCGATCGCGATCCGGCGGCGATCGCCCGTGCCGCCGAGCTTGCGGCCGCCTATCCCGGGCGAGTGCACGTCCGCCAGGGCAGCTTCGGCACTCTCGCCGATCTGCTCGCCGAGGCCGGGGTGACGATGCTCGACGGCGCGGTGTTCGACCTCGGCGTCTCCTCGTTCCAGCTCGACGACCCGGCGCGCGGCTTCAGCTTCCGCGCGGACGGGCCGCTCGACATGCGCATGAGCCGCGAGGGGGTGACCGCGGCGGACCTTGTCAACCACCTCCCCGAGCGCGACCTGGCCGATGTGCTCTATCTGTTCGGCGAGGAACGGCATTCCCGCCGGATCGCGCGCGCCGTGGTGGCGGCGCGGCGCGAGGCGCCGATCACCACCACCTCGGCGCTCGCCGCCATCGTCCGTCGGGTCGTGCCGAAGGATAAATCGGGAATCGATCCTGCGACGCGCAGCTTCCAGGCCCTGCGCATCCGCGTGAACGACGAGTTGACGGAGATCGAGAGTGCCCTGCGCCAGGCCCGCGACCTGCTGGCGCCGGGCGGGCGGCTTGTCGTCATCGCCTTCCACTCCTTGGAAGACCGAATCGTCAAACAGTCTATGACGGAGGCGGCCGGTCGGGCACCGGCGCCGTCCCGTCACGATCCGCGAGGGTTGATGCAGAAGAGCGACGCCAGCTTCCGCCTGCTCACGCCAAAGGCCTTGCGGCCCGGTGCAAGCGAGGTTGCCGTCAATCCCCGCGCCCGCAGCGCCCGGCTGCGAGCCCTGCAACGCCTGCCACCCGCCGAGGGGGCGCGATGATCCGTCCGTTCACCGTCGTCACGATGTTGCTGGCCGCCGCATCGGGGCTTTATCTCTATCAATCCAAGCATCGTGTGCAGATGCTCGACCGCGACATCGCGCATACCTGGAAGTCGGTCGACGAGGCGCACGCCCGCACCGGCCTGCTGCGCGCCGAATGGGCGCTGCTCAACGAGCCGGACCGGCTGGGCGAGCTGGCCGATCGCCACCTCGCGGTCAAGCCGCTGGCGCCGGGCCAGTTCATATCGATGACGGAACTCGAGCGGCGGCTGCCGCCCCCCGGTTCGGCGGTCCCGCACGACGCGGCGCCGCTCGAGCCGCAGGAACTGCCGCCCGCCGGACCGGCATCGGCGAGCGGTCCGGCCGACCACCCGACCGATCCGGCTCGCGCGCCGGCACCGGCCCCGGTGGCTGCCGGCTCGATAGCGAAGCCCACGGCCACCGCGGCAAACAACAAGCCGCCCGGCTCGACGCTCTCGCGGCCGGTCACCCGTACTGCCAGCATTTCGCCGCCGCGTGTCGGATCGACGGCCCCGACTTCGCTATCCCCGGCTTCGACGGCAGGCACCGGCGCGCCGCCCACGGGCGACGCGGCCGCGGCGCGGACGTCCGTCGCCTCGGTGACTCCAACCGTCATCACCGCTCGAACCGACGCCGCCACGCGCGTGTCACGCGTAACATCGACGACCAGCGAGGCCGCCATAACGGTGCCGGTGGTCGCGACCTCGCTCGGCGGCGCGCACCCCGCGCTGGCGGCGCCGGTGCCCTACACGCCACCGGGCGGAGCGCCGCGATGAGCGAGCGGCCGACCCCCGTTGACGGCGCAGCCGCCGCACCCGCGCCTCGGCGTGGCGCGCCGCGAGCGGCCAACGTGCCGCGCATGGAGACGGTCTGGATCACTGCCCCGGACCTTGCCCGGCGCGCCGCGCTGGCGAAGAGCCGCTCGCGCCTGATGATCACGGCGTGTGGCTTTGCGGCGCTGTTTCTGGCCGTCGCCGGCAAGCTGGCGGTGGCGACGATCCTCAGTCCCATGCAGCCCCGCCTGCCCGCACCTTCGGCGCAGCATCTGCCGGACCCCGCCGAGACGCCGCAGGGGGCCGACGGCGCGCCCGCAACCGGTGACGCCGGCACGCCGCCCCGCGATTCGGTCGCCTCGGGGCTTGGCGCGCACCGCGCGATGATCACCGATCGCAACGGCGAGATCCTCGCCGTGTCGCTGCCGACCGCCGGGCTGTTCGCCAATCCGCGCGAGATGATCGACCAGGCGCAGGCCGCGCATCGGTTGAAGCAGGTCCTGCCGCGCATCGACGAGGACGCCGCCCGTGCCCGGCTGACGTCGGAGAAGCAGTTCGTCTATCTCGCACGCCAGATCACGCCGCGCGAGGAACTGGCGATCAACCGGCTTGGCATTCCCGGCATCTATTTCGAGCCGACCGAGCGCCGCCGCTATCCCCAGGGCCATGCCGCCGCGCAACTGCTGGGCGGCGTCGACGTCGACGAGCGGGGCATCGCCGGGGTCGAGCGGTATTTCGACGACCGGCTGCGCGACGACGCGCGGCCGCTGCGCCTCTCGGTCGACCTCAGGGTGCAGTCGGTGGTGCGCGAGGAACTGGATACCGCGATCACGACCTTCGGGGCGATCGGCGGCGCCGGCGTCGTGATGGACGTGCGGACCGGCGAGGTACTGGCGATGGTGAGCCTGCCCGACTACGACGCCAACGCCGCCGCCGCGGCCAAGCCGGAGCAGCGCTTCAACCGCGTCACCACCGGCAGCTACGAGCCCGGCAGCACGTTCAAGCTGCAGACCGTAAGCATGGCGCTGGATTCGGGGTTGGTGACGATCAACAACGGTTTCGACGCCAGCCACCCGATCGTGGTCGGTCGTTTCACGATCAGTGATTTCGAGGGCAAGAAGCGCTTCCTGATGGTGCCCGAGATCATCGCCTATTCCTCCAACATCGGCGCGGCACACATGGCGGCCTTTGTCGGCACCGAACGCCAGCACGCCTGGATGGAGAAGATGGGCATGCTGACGCGGGTGCCGATCGAACTGCCGGAAACGGCGACGCCGCTCTACCCGCCGGTGACGAACTGGAAAGAGATCGCGACGATGACGATCGCGTTCGGCCATGGCATCGCGGTCTCGCCGCTGCACGTGATCACGGGGGTGTCAGCCATCGTCAACGGTGGCACCCTGCGCCATCCGACCTTGCTGGCACGAGATCCGGACGGCGAGCCGCCGCCGGGCGTACGGGTGATGCAACAGACGACATCCGACACTGTGCGCAAGCTGATGCGGCTGGTCGTCACCGATGGCTTCGGTAAGAACGCAGAGGTGCCCGGCTATTACGTCGGCGGCAAGACCGGCACGGCGGAGAAGATCGCCCACCACGGCTACAACCACAATTCGCGCGTCTCCGCCTTCATATGCGCCTATCCGATGCAGGCACCTCGTTACGCGGTCTACATGATGCTCGACGAGCCGCACGCGACCGCGGCGACGCACGGCTACGCCACCGCGGGCTGGGTGATCGCGCCGTCGGTCGGCAAGGTGATTGCGCGCATCGGCCCGATGCTCGGCGTGCTGCCGGACCTGGAACACGCCGCCGAGATCAACCAGGCGCTGTATATCCCGCTACAGCCCGGCCGGGCTGGCGGCGGCAAGGTTGCTGGCGCGGCAAAGACGGTCGCCGCGCCGGTCGCCGCGCGGGGCACCGAGCCGCCGGGACACCGTCCGCCGTCGCTGCCCGCCACCGTCCTGCCGGTCGCGCCCGCTCACGCGCGCGATCTCAACCACCAGGCGAGCCTGCGCACGCCCAGCGGCGATACGGCGATCGCGCATGCGGAGTGAGGAATTGATGCGTCGTCTCGCCGAAACCGGCACTCCTCTGGCGACGGGCTGGCGCGCGATCGGCGGGGTGGACGTCGCGGGCATTACGGCCGACAGCCGCGCGGTGATCCCAGGCTACGTGTTCGCCGCCCTGCCCGGCGCCCGTCATGACGGGCGCGACTTCATCGCCGACGCCGTCGCCCGCGGCGCCGCCGCCGTCCTTGCGCCGGAAGGGACTGCGTGGCCGCCCGGCGTGCCGCCGCGGCCGCTGATCGCCGATCCCGAGCCGCGCCGGCGCCTTGCCCAGGTCGCCGCGACGCTCGCCGGCGGCCAGCCCGCGGTCGTGGTCGCGGTCACCGGCACCAACGGCAAGACCAGCACCGTCGACTTCCTGCGCCAGATCTTCGCCGCCGGCGGCAAGCCAGCCGCCAGCCTTGGCACGCTTGGCCTGATCGCTCCGGGGTTGCCGTCCGGCGCCGGTCTCACCACGCCGGACCCCGTGGCCCTCGCCGCCACGTTGGCGACGCTCAAGCGGGCGGGGATCGACCACGCCGCGATCGAGGCCTCCTCGCACGGGCTGGACCAGTTTCGCCTCGATGGCGTGCGCTTCGCGGCCGCGGCGTTCACCAACCTGAGCCGCGACCATCTCGACTATCACGCCACGATGGCGGCCTATCGCGACGCCAAGCTGCGGCTGTTCCGCGACCTGCTGCCGGCGGGCGCGCCGGTGCTGGCCTCGAGCGAGCTTGATCCCGAGGCGCTCGGGCTGCTGGGCGACATCGCCGGCCAGCGCGGGCTGCGCTTCGGTACTGTCGGCGAGCGCGGCACCGCCGTCCGGCTGGCGCGCGCCTTGCCCCTGACGGACGGACAGAGGCTGGAGATCGCCGCCGGCGGCAGGCTCCATGTCGTCGAGATGCGGCTTCCCGGGCGGTTTCAGGCGGACAACGCCCTGCTCGCCGCCGGGGTGGCCGAGGCCCTCGGGGAGACGGACGTGTTCGATCGGCTGCCCGCCCTGCTCGGCGTTCGCGGCCGGCTGGAGCTGGCGGCGCGGCTGACGAACGGCGCCGCGGCCTATGTCGATTATGCCCATACGCCCGACGCGCTGGAGCGGCTGCTGACCGCCTTGCGGCCGCACACCGCCGGCCGTCTGCACGTCGTGTTCGGCGCCGGCGGTGACCGCGACCGGGGTAAGCGCCCGATGATGGGCGCAGTCGCCGCCCGGTTGGCCGATGTCGCGATCGTCACCGACGACAACCCCCGCGGCGAAGATCCGGCAGGCATCCGGGCACAAATTCTTGCGGCCTGCCCCGCGGCACGGGAGATCGGCGACCGCGAACGGGCGATCGCCGCCGGCCTCGACGGTCTGATGGCGGGCGACGTGCTGGTCGTCGCCGGCAAGGGACACGAACAGGGCCAGATCATCGGCGGCGACGTCATTCCGTTCGACGACGCGGCCGTGATCGGCCGTCTCGTTGGAAGCTGAAATGCTCTGGACCGCCAACGATCTGGTCGCCGCAACCGAGGGCGTCATGATCTCGCCGTTCGACGCGGGTGGCGTTTCGATTGACACGCGCACGCTGCACGCGGGCGAATTGTTCGTGGCGCTGATCGGAGACAACGGCGACGGACACGAGCATGTCGCCAAGGCGCTGGCCGCCGGCGCGGCCGGGGCGCTGGTGCACCGCGATCCGCCCGGCGTGCCGCACGCGGCCAACTTGCTGCGCGTCGCCGATACGCTGGCGGCGCTGGCCGCGCTCGGCCGGTTCGCGCGTTCCCGGTTCGAAGGCAGGCTGATCGCGGTCACCGGCAGCGTCGGCAAGACCACGACGAAAGAGATGCTGCGCGCGATCCTCGCCGCCGCCGGTCCGACGCTGGCGGCCGAGGCCTCCTACAACAACCAGTGGGGCGTGCCGCTGACGCTGGCGCGGCTGCCCGCGGCGGCGCGGTTTTGCGTCGCCGAGATCGGCATGAACCACGCCGGCGAGATCGAACCGCTCGCGCGCCTAGCGCGGCCCCATGTCGCCCTCATCACCACGATCGAACGGGTCCATATCGGCCACCTCGGCAGCATCGAGGCGATCGCCGAGGAGAAGGCTACGATCCTGGCCGGGCTGGAGCCGGGCGGCATTGCCGTGCTGCCAGCCGACTCGCCCTATCTGCCGATCCTGATCGCCCGCGCCGGGGGGGCGCGCGTCGTTGCTTTCGGCGCCTCGCCGCGCGCCGAGGCGCGGCTGATCGCCGCCGACATCGGCGCGGATGGCGGCACGGTGGTGACGGCCGAGATCGGCGGCCGGCGGGTCAGCACGCGCCTTGCCGCGCCGGGGCTGCACATGGCGATGAACGCGGTGGCCGCCCTCGCCGGCGCCGACGCCCTCGGGGTGTCGCCGCAGGACGGTGCGGCGGCCTTGGCCGGGTTCGCCCCGCTCGCGGGCCGGGGCGCGTGCCGCGCGATCGCGGTCGCCGACGGACGCGCGACGCTGCTCGACGAGAGCTACAATGCCTCGCAGGTCTCGGTCCGCGCCGCGCTCGACGTTTTGCGCCGGCAACGGGCCAGGCGGCGGGTCGTCGTGCTCGGCGACATGCTGGAGATGGGCGAGCATGCGAGCGCCGAGCATCTCGGATTGCTGCCGGACCTCGTATCGAGTGCCGACCTCGTGTTCGCCTGCGGCCCGATGGCGCGCCAGGTGTTCGATGCGCTGCCGGCGAGATTGCGCGGCGTTTATGCCGAGAATTCGGCGGCGCTCGCGCCCGCCGTCGTTGCACGGCTTCGGGCCGACGACGCCGTGCTGGTCAAGGGCAGCCTCGGAATGCGCATGCGAACCATTGTGGACGCTCTGACGTCCGGCGAAAGGCCCGGCTGATGCTGTTCGACCTCACCCGGCCGTTCGCGGAGCAGTTCATCCTGTTCAACCTGTTCCGCTACATCACCTTCCGCTCCGGCGCCGCTTGCCTGACTGCGCTGATCGTCAGCTTCATTCTCGGCCCGCCGATCATCCGCTGGTTGCGGTCGCTGCAGCGCAACGGCCAGCCGATCCGCGACGACGGGCCCGAACGGCACCTGATCGAGAAGAAGGGCACGCCAACGATGGGCGGCGTGCTCATCCTCGTCGCGCTGACCGTTTCGACGCTGCTGTGGGCCGATCTGCGCAACGGGTTCGTCTGGGCGGTGCTGTTCGTCACCCTCGGCTACGGCGCGCTGGGCTTCGCCGACGACTATCTGAAGCTGTCGCGCGGCAACTCGAAGGGCGTCCCGGGACGCGTGAAGCTGATCGTACAGACCGCCATCGGTCTGATCGGCGCCGTGTGGATGGGCTGGCTCATGCCGCCGGCGCTGGCCGACAGCGTGACCGTGCCGGTGTTCAAGGAAGTTCTCATCCCGCTCGGCTTCGCGTTTCCGCTGTTCGCCATGTTCGTGATGATCGGCAGTTCCAACGCGGTCAACCTGACCGACGGGCTTGACGGGCTGGCGATCGTTCCGACCATCATCGCGGCCAGCGTGTTCGCGCTGATCGCCTATCTCGTCGGCAACCGCATCTTCGCCGACTACCTGCAACTGCATCCGGTTCCGAACGTCGGCGAACTGGCGGTGTTCTGCGCCGCGCTGATCGGTGCCGGGATCGGCTTCCTGTGGTTCAATGCGCCGCCGGCGGCGGTGTTCATGGGCGACATCGGCAGCCTCGCCCTCGGCGGCGCGCTGGGCGCGGTGGCGGTCGCGACCAAGCACGAGATCGTCTTGATGATCGTCGGCGGCCTATTCGTTGTCGAGACGGTCTCGGTCATCATCCAGGTGTTCTGGTACAAGCGGACCAAGCGGCGCGTCTTCCTGATGGCGCCGTTGCACCACCATTTCGAGAAGAAGGGCTGGGCCGAGCCGACCATCGTCATCCGGTTCTGGATCGTCTCGATGATCCTGGCCCTGGTCGGCCTGGCGACGCTGAAGATCCGATGACCGGTTTCGCACCAGATCTGTTCGCCGGACGGCGCTACTGGGTCATCGGCCTCGGCCGCAACGGCCTGCCGGCGGTGCGGGCGCTGATCGCCATGGGTGCGGAGATCCTGGCGTGGGACGATGATGCGGCGATCCGTTCGGCCGCCGCCGCCGAGGGCGTGACGCTGCGCGATCCGGGCTCGGCCGCGATCGAGGCCAGCGCATTGGTGCTGTCACCCGGCATCCCGCACCGCCTGCCCGTTCCGCATCCGGTAGCCGAACGTGCAAGCGCGGCGGGGGTGCCGATCCTGACCGATGCCGAACTGCTGTTCGAGGCTGTGCGGCGCGGCGGATCGCGCGCTCGCTTCGCGGGCGTTACGGGTACCAACGGCAAGTCGACCACGACGGCGCTGCTGGCGCACATCCTGGCGGGCGCCGGCGTGCCGATTGCGGCCGGCGGCAATCTCGGCCCGGCCGCCCTGGCCCTTCCGGCACTTGGGGACGACGGCGTCTACGTCCTGGAAATGTCCTCGTACATGTTGGAGCGAATCGCCACGCTCCGGTTCGATGTGGCGACTATGCTCAATCTCAGCGCCGACCATCTCGATCGCCACGGCGACATGGCGGGATACGCCCGGGCCAAGCGCGCGATCTTCGCCCGCCAGGGTGCGGACGATACGGCGGTGGTCGGCATCGACGACCCCACCTCGCGCGACATGGCGGACGACCTGACCGCCGGGCCGGCGCGGCTGCGGCGCATCTCGGGCGAGTCGCATGCCGATATCTGGTGCGATCGCGGCATACTGCGCGACGGCGACGGAGCGCTCCTCGACATGCGCATGGCGAGGGCCCTTCCCGGCGCCCACAACGCGCAGAACGCCGCCGCCGCCGCAGCCATGGCGCAGGCGCTCGGCGTGGCGCGTGCCGACATCGCCGCCGGGACCGCATCGTTCCCCGGCCTGCTGCACCGGCAGCAGCTGATCGTCGAAATCGACGGCGTCGCCTACATCAACGACAGCAAGGCCACCAACGCCGACGCCGCGGCCCGCGCACTTGGTTGTTACGATCGCATCTTTTGGATCGTCGGCGGCATCGCCAAGGCGGGAGGGATCGAGCCGCTCGCCGCCTCGTTCCCGCGCATCGTGCGCGCCTTCGTCATCGGCCGGGACGCGCCGGCGATCGCCGGGACGCTGGCGCGGCACGGCGTGGCGCACGACATCGTCCAGACGCTGGAGGCGGCGGTTCCGGCGGCCGCCGCGGCAGCGCGGCGGCAGGGTGGCGGTATCGTTCTACTATCGCCGGCCTGTGCCAGCTTCGACCAGTTCGGAGGCTTTGAGGCGCGGGGCGCCCGCTTCGCCGAACTTGTCCGCGCCCTCGCGTACGGCGAGGCAGCGTGATGCCGATGCTGTTGCGCACCGACACCTCGACGCTCGGCCGCTGGTGGTGGACCATCGACCGCTGGACGCTGTTCTCGGTCGCGACGCTGATCGGGTTCGGCTACGTTATGATGCTCGCGGCATCGCCGGCGGTCGCCGAACGCATCGGCCAGTCGCGCGAGCTGTTCATCCTGAAGCAGGTCGTCTTCCTCGCCCTCGCCGGCGGAGGCGTCGTCGCCGTGTCGCTGCTGAGCCCGCGCGGCATCCGCCGGCTGGCGCTCACCGGGTGCGCGGTCGCGCTGGTGCTGACGGCGGCGACGCTGGTCGTCGGCGTCGAGATCAAGGGCGCGCGCCGCTGGATCGCCTTGCCGGGATTCTCGCTGCAGCCTTCGGAATTCCTGAAACCCTGCTTCGCCGTTACCGCCGCGTGGCTGATCGCCGAGGGGCGGCGCACGCAACGTTCGTTCGGCATGATGCTGGCGGTCGCCGTCTATATCGTGATCGTCATACTGCTGAAGTCCCAGCCCGATGTCGGGATGCTGGCCGTCGTCACCGCCGTGTTCTTCGCCCAGCTTTTCATCGGCGGCCTGAACGTGGTGCTGGTGGGGATCGCCGCCGCCGGCATCGCGGGCGCCGGGCTCGCCGCCTACACACTGTTTCCGCACGTGCAGAGCCGTGTGGAACGATTCCTCCACCCCGAGACCGGCGATTCGTACCAGGTGACCCGCGCCCTGGAGGCCTTCGGCAACGGCGGCCTGCTGGGGCGCGGTCCCGGCGAAGGCCACGTCAAGGACGTGCTGCCCGATGCTCATGCCGACTTCGTCTTCGCGGTCGCCGGCGAGGAGTTCGGCATGCTGGTCTGCCTCGTTCTGCTCGGGGTGTTCGCCTTCGTGGTGTTGCGCTGCCTGACCCGGCTGTTGGCCGAGACCGACTGGTTCGTGATCCTTGCCGCCTCCGGTCTCGCGACCAGCTTCGGCCTTCAGGCCTTCGTCAACATGGCCTCGACGCTGCATCTCATTCCCACCAAAGGCATGACCCTGCCTTTCGTTTCCTATGGTGGTTCCTCGGCACTCGCGATGGCGCTCGAGATGGGCATGCTGCTGGCGCTGACCCGGCGCCGCAACCACGGAGACGATGCGTGAGGGGCCCGGCCGTGCGCACGATCGCAATTGCCGTCGGCGGCACCGGCGGTCATTTCTTTCCCGCCGAGGCGTTGGCGCGGGAATTGATCGCGCGCGGCGGCCGCGTGCTGTTCCTGACCGACGCCCGCGCAGCGGAACGGGCGCGCGCGGTCGCCGGGCCCGACGATTGCTTCGTGATCGCGGGCGCCGGAATCGCCGGACGGGGCACGGTGAAATCGGCGCGCGCGATGCTCGGCCTCGCGCGCGGCGTTGCTCAGGCCCGTTCGCTGTTCGCCCACACCGACGTCGCCGCCGTCGTCGGCTTCGGCGGGTATCCCTCGGTGGCGCCGGTGCTCGCCACCCGCCTGCTGGCGCGCCGGCCGCCGGTGCTGTTGCACGAACAGAATGCGGTGCTCGGCCGCGCCAATCGCTTTCTGGTGCCGCACGCCGCGGCGCTGGCGCTCAGCTTCGAACGCACCGAGCGCGTGCCTAACGGCGCAAGAACCGTGCTGACCGGCAACCCGGTGCGCGAGGCCGTCGCGGCCCTTGCCGCTACCAGCTACGAACCGCCGCGCGAGACGGTCAATCTGCTCGTGCTCGGCGGCTCGCTCGGCGCCCGCGCGTTCAGCGAGCTCATTCCGCCCGCCATCGCCAACCAACCGCCCGAGCTCCGGCGTCGGCTGCGGATCAGCCAGCAGTGCCGCGCCGAGGATCTCGACCGGGTGCGAGCCTGCTATGCCGATGCTGGTGTCGCCGCGGAACTGTCGCCGTTCTTCAGCGACGTCGCGGCGCGGATCGGCGCGGCGCATGTTGTCATCGCACGCGCGGGCGCCTCGACCGTAGCCGAACTCGCCGCTGCCGGGCGGCCCGCGATTTTCATTCCGCTACCTGGATCCATCGACGATCACCAGAGCGCCAACGCGCGTGCGCTCGCTGCGATCGGCGCCGGCTGGGTCGAGCCGCAGGCGACACTCGATCCCGCTCGGCTCGGCGCGCTTCTGATCGCGCTGATCGACGATCCCGCGAAACTGTCCCGTGCCGCCGCCGCCGCCCGCGCCGCGGGACGCACCGACGCCGCGGCACGCCTCGCGGACGTCGTGCAGGCCCATCTGCGTCAGGAGAGCCGGGCATGAGGGCTCTTCCGCTCTCCATCGGGACCATCCACTTCGTCGGCATCGGCGGCATCGGCATGTCGGGGATCGCCGAGGTTCTGCACAATCTCGGCTACTCGGTGCAGGGCAGCGACATCAGCGATTCCGCGAACGTGCGGCGGCTGCGCGAGGCCGGCATCAACGTCGTCATCGGCCACGACGCGGCCAATCTCGGCGCGGCGCGCGTCGTCGTCGTTTCGTCGGCGGTGCGCCGCGACAATCCGGAGGTGGCGGCGGCGCGGGCGCGGCTGATCCCTGTGGTGCGGCGGGCCGAGATGCTGGCCGAACTGATGCGGCTGAAATGGTCGATCGCGGTCGGCGGCACCCACGGCAAGACGACGACGACGAGCCTGATCGCCGCCGTTCTGGAAGCGGCGCGTCTCGATCCGACCGTGATCAACGGCGGCATCATCAACGCTTACGGCACCAACACGCGCCTCGGCGCCGGCGAATGGATGGTGGTCGAAGCCGACGAGAGCGACGGCAGCTTCCTGCGTCTGCCGGCGGTGATCGCGGTGGTGACGAACATGGACCCCGAGCACCTCGACCATTGGGGCAGCGCCGAGGCGATGGTCGCAGGTTACGATCAGTTCGTCGCCAACGTGCCGTTCTACGGTTTCGCCGTGCTGTGCATCGATCACCCGGCGGTGCAACAGATGATCCCGCGCCTGTCAGATCATCGCATCGTCACCTACGGCTTCTCGCCGCAGGCCGACGTGCGCGCCGACCGCCTCGTCGCCGACCGGCTGGGTGCCACCTTCGAGGTCGTCGTCGGCGACCGCTTCCGCGGGCGCGCGCGCAGGATGGGGCCGTTTCGCTTGCCGATGCTCGGCCAGCATAACGTGCAGAACGCGCTGGCCGCCGTGGCCGTGGCGCTGGAAATGGACATCGACGACGAGACGCTGCGCCTCGCCTTCGCCGGGTTCCGCGGCGTCAAGCGCCGCTTCACCAAGACCGGCGAGGCCGGCGGCATCACGATCATCGACGATTACGGCCACCATCCGGTGGAGATCGCCGCCGTGCTCAAGGCGGCGCGTCAGGCGGGGGCGCGCGACGTCGTCGCCGTGGTGCAGCCGCACCGATTTTCGCGGCTGGCCTCGCTGTTCGCCGAATTCTGCACCTGCCTGAACGATGCCGGAACGGTGATCGTGGCCGACGTCTATGCCGCCGGCGAGGCGCCGATCCCGGGCGTCGACCGTGACGCCTTCGTCGAGGGCCTGCGCGCCCGCGGCCACCGCAGCGTGGTCGCGCTTCCGGCGCCCGAGCATCTGGCGGAGATGGTGTTTGCCGTTGCCCGTCCGGGGGATTTCGTCGTCTGCCTCGGTGCCGGAAACATCACGCAATGGGCGCAGTCGCTGCCCGATCAGCTCAGCGAGCTGCAGCATGGCGGCGCCCGGCGGGCGAGCGGGGCGGCATGATGATGGCCGCCAAGATCGGGCCGGACACGCTGGACCTCGCCCGCTTCCTGCGCGGGCGGGCGCAGGCGGATGCGCCGCTCGCGCCGCTGACCTGGTTTCGCGTCGGCGGCAGCGCGGATCTGCTGGTGCGCCCGGCGGACGCCGATGATCTGGCGACGTTCCTGGCGGCGATTCCGGCGGAACTGCCGGTCACCATCATCGGCGCGGCGTCCAATCTGATCGTCCGCGACGGCGGCGTTCCGGGCATCGTCATCAAGCTCGGACGCGGCTTCGGCCGGATCACGCGGAACGGCGACGCGCTCATCGCCGGGGCCGCCTGCCTCGACATGACGGTTGCCGAGCACGCCGCCGCGGCTGCACTGGGCGGGCTCGAGTTCCTGTCGGGGATTCCCGGCACGCTGGGCGGCGCCATCGCGATGAACGCCGGCGCATATGGCGGCGAAACCGCTGACGTCCTCGACTGGGCGGAACTCGTCACGCGCTCGGGCGAACGGATGCGCCTGTCGGCGGCGTCGCTGGCGCTCGCCTACCGTCACGCCCGGTTGCCGCCCGACGCGGTTGTTACCCGGGCGCGGCTGCGCGGCACGCCAGGCGACCCCGCGACCATCGCCGGGCGCATGGACACGATCCGCGCGGCGCGCGAGACATCGCAACCGGTCCGCGCCCGCACCGGCGGCTCGACGTTCCGCAATCCGCCCGGCATGCGGGCCTGGGAGCTGATCGACGCCGCCGGGTGCCGCGGCCTGGCGCGCGGCGGCGCGCAGATCTCCGAGAAGCACTGCAACTTCCTCATCAACACCGGCGGCGCCACGGCCGCCGACATCGAGGGTCTCGGCGAGGAGGTGCGGCGCCGCGTGTTCGCCATGAGCGGCGTCGCCCTGGAATGGGAAATCCGCCGGATCGGCATCCCGGCGCAACATCCGGAGATCGTTGCATGAGCCGGGTCGCGGTTCTCTTTGGCGGCATCTCGGCCGAGCGCGAAGTGAGCCTCGCCTCGGGGCGGCAGGTGATCGCCGCGCTCGCGGAAGGCGGTTTCGAGGTCGTGCCGATCGAGGTCGGCGCTGACATGAGCGCCGTGATCGGCGCGCTCGATCCGCGCCCGGATGTGGTTTTCAACGCCCTGCACGGGCGCTTCGGCGAGGATGGGTCGATCCAGGGCGTGCTCGACTGGCTCGGCATCCCCTACACCCATTCGGGGGTGCGGGCCTCGGCGATCGCCATGGACAAGGCGGCCGCGAAAGCGGTGTTCAGTGCCGCCGGTCTGCCGGTGGCGCGCGGCCGGGTGGTGCCGGTAGCCGAACTGGAGGCCGCCGATCCGATGCCCCGGCCGTACGTCGTCAAGCCGGTCAACGAGGGTTCCTCGGTGGGCGTCACGATCGTGCGCGATGGTGACAACCGCCGCGCCGAGATCGCCCAGACCTGGCGCTTCGGGCCGATGTCGATGGTCGAGGAATATGTCCCCGGACGCGAACTGACCGTGGCGGTGATGGGTGGGCGCGCGCTCGCCGTCACCGAAATCATCGCGGCGCATTGCTTCTATGATTACGACGCGAAATACGCCGATGGCGGCTCGCGCCATGTCATTCCAGCAACAGTGCATCCCCGCGCATACGACACGGCGCTGGAGATCGCCGAGGCGGCGCACCGCGCGCTCGGTTGCCGCGGCGCATCACGCGCGGATTTCCGTTACGACGACACCGAAGGCGAGCCCGGACGGCTAGTGCTGCTCGAGGTCAACACGCAGCCGGGATTGACGCCGACGTCGCTGCTGCCGGAACAGGCGGCGCATATGGGGATGAGTTTTCCCCGGCTATGCGCTTGGATGGTGGAGAACGCCGCATGCCGCGCGTGAGCCCATCGTCACGTTCGGGCCCCTCGCCGCGTGCCGGGGTCAACGACCGGCCAAGCAGCCTGAAGCTGGCATGGCGGCGTCAGCGGCGTCTGCTGCGGCGGGTGCTGATCGGCCTCGTCGCCTTGGCTGTCGTGATTGCGCCGATCTGGCTGGTGCGTCAGAGCGCCGACGGCTCGGTGTTCGGCGCATTGCGGCAGAAACTGGCGACGAGCGCCGCCGCCGCCGGGCTGCGGGTGCACGACGTGCAGATCCTGGGGCGCGAGAACACGCCGGAACCCCTGCTGCGGGCGGCGATCGGGATCGCCCCCGACGACCCGATACTCGGCGTTTCGGTGGCCGAAATCCGCAGCCGCGTCGAAACACTGAACTGGGTCGAGCACGTTTCGGTGGAGCGGCGACTGCCGTCGACCATCGTTGTCCAGCTGAGCGAGCGCCGGCCATTCGCGATCTGGCAGCACCAGAACAAATTCTCGCTGATCGACCGCCAGGGACAGGTCGTCGCCGATCAGAACCTCGCCAGCTACGGGCAGCTGCCGCTGGTGGTCGGCCCCGGGGCGCCGATCGCGGCGGCGCCGCTGCTCGATCTGATGCGGGACCGGCCGGCGATCGCCGACCGTGTCGTCGCCGCGGTGCGGGTCGGCGAGCGACGTTGGAACCTGCGACTGATCAGCGGCGCCGACGTGCTGCTGCCGGAAGGGGCGGATCGCGCCGCGCTCGATCGGCTGATCGAATTGCAGCAGACCGAGGCGCTGCTCGACCGGCCGGTCCAGATCATCGATCTGCGCCTCGCCGACCGACTCGTCGTGCGCCCGCTCGGGGAGGCGCATTCGGCGCCCGCCTCAGGCCCGGCCGGCACGGGCGCGCTGCCTGGAGCGGTGCCCGGCGGCGCACCACTCGCCGCAACCACGCATCGGTCGATCTAGGGGAAGCCGGAAGATGAACGAGCTTTCCCGACGCGGTCTCGACGCGATACCTCCCGACGGCGACCACAACCGGCGCGGGCGGACGTTCCGCAGCGGCATTTATGGCGTGCTCGACATCGGCTCGACCAAGATCGTCAGCCTGATCGGGCGGGTCGAAAGCGACGGCGCGATGCGCGTCCTGGGCTTCGGCTGGCAGCGTGCCCGCGGGGTGCGCGGCGGCGGCATCGTCGATATCGATGAGTCGGTGCGCGCCGTGCGCGCCGCCGTCGGCCAGGCCGAGGACATGGCCGATACGAGGCTGCGCGCGGTGCGCGTCAATCTGTCGTGCGGGCAGCCCGAAAGCCGGCTGTTCAGCGTGCAGTGGCCGATCGGCGGTCGCGCGGTCGTCGAGGACGACGTTCGCCGCGTGGTGCAGGAAGCCCGCGACCGAGCGGCGCAGGACGGGCGCGCGACGATCCACGCCCTGCCGCTCACGTTTTCCGTCGACGAGACGAGCGGCGTGGCCGATCCGCGCGGGCTGCACGCAACCCAGCTCACGGCACGTCTGCACATCGTCGACGCCGCCGAAACGGCGCTGAAGAGCCTCGCGGCCTGCATCGCGCGCTGCGACCTCGACATCGAGGAACTTGTTTCGACACCCATGGCGGCCGGATTGGCGACGCTGGTCGCCGACGAGCGCGAGCTTGGCGCGCTCGTGATCGACATGGGCGGCGGCACGACGCAAATCGCCTGCTTCGTCGAGGACCAGCTGATCTACACCGCGGCACTGCCGCTGGGCGGACTGCATGTCACCAACGATCTTGCCCGTCTGCTGTCGACGACAGTCGCGCACGCGGAACGGCTCAAGACGCTCTACGGCAACGTAGAGGCGAGTCCCGACGACGACCGCGAATTGCTGCCGGTGCCGCTGGTCGGCGAGGACGAACATGCGATCGTGAAGGTGCCGCGATCGATGGTGGTCAACATCATCCGCCCCCGGCTCGAGGAAACATTCGAACTGATCCGCGAAAAGGTCGAGTCGTCCAGCCTCGGCGGCGTGCGCGTGGTTCTGACGGGCGGCGCGAGCCAGCTTCCCGGCGGCCGCGAGATGGCGGCGCGGATCCTGGGCCGACAGGTCCGACTCGGCCGCCCGTTGGGCCTCCGCGGCATGCCCGACAGCGCTTCGGGACCCGCCTTCGCGACCGTCGCCGGACTGCTTGCCTGGGCCGGCGGCGAAGGCCAGCCGATGCACGATCTCGACCTCGTCACGCCGCGGCCGCCCGGCCTCGTGCGGCGGATGTTCAAGTTCTTCCGGGAGCGGGTGTGATGACCAGACCGAAGGTTCCAGCACCCGTCCGTCAACCGCTTAGCCACGCCCACGACAACGCCCGCCTGCGCCGACCTGCCTCCCAGCAACCGCCCGGCCGCGACCTGGCCGCGACCTTCCCACGGAGATAACGTCAATGACCCTCAATCTGACGATTCCGCAGCAGACGCATACGGATTTCACCCCCCGCATTACCGTGATCGGCGTCGGCGGCGGCGGCACCAACGCCGTCGACAATATGATCGCGCTCAACCTGCAAGGCGTCGATTTCGTCGTCGCCAACACCGACGCCCAGCAATTGATGCACTCCAGCGCTGACCGCCGCATCCAGCTCGGGCCCCATCTGACGCAGGGCCTCGGCGCCGGCGCCAAGCCCGAGATCGGGCGCGCCGCCGCCGAGGAGGCCGCAGATGAACTCTACCGCCATCTGGACGGCACCCACATGGTGTTCGTCACCGCCGGCATGGGCGGCGGCACCGGAACGGGAGCCGCGCCGGTGATCGCGCGGATGGCGCGCGAGCGCGGCATCCTGACGGTCGGGGTCGTGACCAAGCCGTTCGCCTTCGAGGGCACGCGGCGCGCCCGCGCGGCCGATCAGGGCATCGAGGAACTGCAGCAATACGTCGACACGCTGATCGTCATCCCGAATCAGAACCTCTTCCGGCTCGCTAACGAGCGCACCGGCTGGAAAGAGGCGTTCAAGATGGCCGACCAGGTGCTCTACATGGGTGTGCGCGGCGTCACCGACCTGATGATGGCGCCTGGCCTCGTCAATCTCGACTTCGCCGACATCCGCACCGTGATGGCCGAGATGGGCAAGGCGATGATGGGCACCGGCGAGGCGGACGGCGACAACCGCGCGATCCGAGCCGCCGAGGCCGCGATCAGCAATCCGCTGCTCGAGGACACCTCGATGTCGGGCGCGCGCGGGTTGCTCATCAACATCACCGGCGGCGACGATATGACGCTGTTCGAGGTCGATCAGGCGGCCAACCGCATCCGCGAGGAGGTCGACGACGAGGCAAACATCATCTTCGGCTCGGCGATCGACGAGACGTTGCACGGCCGCATCCGTGTCTCGGTCGTCGCCACCGGCATCGATACGCCGGCTCAGACGCAGGCCGTGCGACCGCGCCTGGTCGCCGTCGGTGGCGGGGCTGCGATGCCGGTGGTGGCCAACGCCGGCGCGCCACAGCCGGCCCATATCGCCGCGCTGACGTCCGCCTCGCCGGTCATGTCGCCGCTGAACTTCGCCCGCGTTGCCTCGTCGGAGGCCGCATCGCACGCAATGACGGCGCACGGGGGCCAGACCTCGGCGGCCGAGCCAGCGCCGCGGTTCAACCCGATGACCGCCGATCATGCTCCGTCCGCGGAGCGCCGGCCCCAGCCCGCGGCAGCCGGCGCGCACATGTCGGCCCAAGGTGCGCCGCAGCCGCACGCGGGCGGACCGAGCGCCGGCGCCAATGGCCGCGGATTGTTCGCCGAGGCGCCGCGAGTCCAGACCGAGCCGGAGGCGGCTCCGCCGCACACCGGCGGCGCTCAGCCGCGATCCAGCCTGTTTGGCATCGTCACCGGCGCCATCCGACGCAGCCTGCCGAACGGGGCGGCCGCGCCGGAGGCCGCGACGCCACGCAGCGAGCCGTCGCTGACCGAGATCCGTCCGGAGCATGGCCGGATGCAGGTGCGTCCGGTGATGGCGACGGATGAGATGGGCCTGGACATTCCCGCCTTCCTGCGCCGCCAGTCGTCGTAACGCTTCACGCGCCAGGCGCGGACGGCCGGACGATCCGGCCGTCCTCCGCGTGCTATTTGCCGCAATCGCCTGAGCCGGTCGGCCCGCCCATAGCTGTATCGGTTGCCGGGTGACGCCTGTTCATCGCCAGGGCGTCTCAGCTGTAATATATCGATACCACTCCACTACCGATTGCCTATTTTAGAGGGGCCTTGCAGCCAGAAGTAATCGTCCATTGCGTCGCGCCGGATTGCCGCATATTTTCTAGAAATGGGCGCTGCGTGAATTTTTGGACGGATTGTCCTCAGAGAGCAATTTCGGCAGGTGAGCCAGATCAGTTCGCCACAAGGTGAGTTGAAAGAGCCCATCCGGCTGCGGCTCAGCTTGATGGGCGAACTCGACCTTCGGACCGGCAGCGGCGAGCAGATCGTCATTCGCGGCCGCAAGGCGCGCGCCGTGCTCGCCGTCCTGGGGATCAACGCGCCGCGACCGGTGCTGCGCGAGGCGCTGGCGGTGATGCTTTGGAGCCGCCGCGACCGCGAGCAGGCTCGCGCCTCGCTGCGTCAGGCCGTGCATGAACTGATCGAGGCGATCGGTCCGCTGGGTGGGGATATTCTTCGCGTCGACCGCAATCACCTTGGATTGCGCGCCGAGCATCTGTGGATCGACATCCGGGAGATCAATCGTTCCAACCTGTTGAATTCGCCTCTGGGGACAGGACCGCTCGGCCGGGGGCCGCTCGTCGATCTGAATGGCATCGACCCCGAGTTCGACCGCTGGCTGCAAGGCGAGCGCCAACGCGTCGTGCGCACGTCACGCACGCTGGTCGAGACGATGCTCGCCGGCAGCCAGAGCCCGGCGGAGACGATCAACATCGCGCAGCGGCTGCTGGCGCTGGACCCGGCGCACGAAGGCGCCTGGCGGGCGCTCATCAACACCTATGCGGCGCGCGGCGATCGCGGCCTTGCGATTGAAACCTACGAACAATGCGCCAGCGCGCTCGCCGAGCTATCGGCCTCGCCGTCGGACGAGACCCGTGCCTTGGCCGATCGGATCAGAAACGGTACTCTGGCCAGGAGCGAGGCTGCGCCCGCATCGCCCACCCCGACCGCCAGCACGCCGGCGCCTGGATCGGCGAACGCCAAGACGGCCGACCGGGGAATCAGAGTGGGCGTGATGCCGTTCCGGTTGCTGGACGACACCAGCGCGGATCAGCTCGGCATTGGCCTCGCCGAGGAGATCACGACGGCGCTCGCGAATTTCCGCGTCGTCACCCTCATCTCCAGCTCGTCGCTGGTCCGGCTCATCAACGAGCCGCGGGAGAATGCTGCAGCGTGGCAGCGTTTCGACCTGGATTTTCTCGTTGACGGCGCGATCCAGCGATCCGGCCTGCGCGTTCGCGTCACGGTGCGACTGATCGATATGCGATCGGCGGCGGAAGTCGCGTGGGCCCGCCGCTTCGACCGGACCGATATGGACGTGCTCGCGATGCAGGAGGACATCGCCGCCGAGGTGGCCGCGCAGATCGACCCGGAGATGCTGATGCGGGAAACCAACCGCATCGCCCAACGCGGGATCGATCCTGAAGCGCACGCCCTGCTGCTGCAGGCGATACCCGCGATCCACCAGCTCGATCGCCAACGCTTCCTCGCCGCCGGCGGGATCCTGGAGAGCGCCGTCGCCATCGCGCCGAACTATGCCGCCGCCCATGCGTGGTGGGCGTACTGGCACATCTTCCTGCACGGTCAGGGCTGGAGCACCGACCCGGCCAAGGCCGTGGAGCGCGCCGAGGCCCTCGCGGCTCGCGCCCTCGACATTGACCATACGGATGCCCGGGCGACGACGATCGCCGGCCATATCCGCAGCTTCCTTCATCATCGCAACGCCGAAGCGGCCGCGCTGCACGAGCGGGCGCTGTGGCTCAATCCCAACCTGCCGATAGCGTGGGTGTTCTCGGGACTGACCGCCGCCTATCAGGGCCACCATGAGGACGCTATCGAAAGGATTAAGCGGGCTATCCGGCTATCGCCCTTCGACCCGCACGCTTCGTTCTTCGACACCGCGATGATGGTGCCGCACCTGTTCCTTGGACACTTCGAGAAGGTGCTGGATCTCGCCCTGCGCGTCGAGGCGGTCAATCCCTCGATCACGTCGCGCCACAAGCTGCAGTTGGCCGCGCTGGGGCAACTCAGCCGCCTCGATGAAGCGGCGACGGTGTGTGCTGCGCTGCTTGCCCTCGAGCCGAGCTTCTGTGTGTCCCTCGCGGTCAAGCGGGCGCCGATCGAACGCGAGATCGACCGACAAACGTACGCCGAGGGCCTTCGCCGCGGCGGGCTGGCCGAGACCGCGCCGGCCTGAAGGGCGCGCCCGACGGCGTCAGCCGGCGGGCTTTGCCTTCGGCGGCAGATCGAGGCGGATCGAGAGTTCCTTCAGTCGCGCCGGCGGCACCTCGGCCGGCGCGCCCATCATCAGATCCTCGCCCTGCTGGTTGAGCGGGAACAGGATCACCTCGCGGATATTCGGCTCGTCGGCGAGCAGCATGACGATGCGATCGATGCCGGGCGCCGAGCCCCCGTGCGGCGGGGCGCCGTAGCGGAAGGCGTTGAGCATGCCGCCGAACCGCTTCTCCACCTCCGAGGCCGGGTAGCCGGCGATCTCGAAGGCGCGGATCATGATATCTGGCCGATGGTTGCGGATCGCGCCCGAGGACAGCTCGATGCCGTTGCACACGATATCGTACTGATACGCCTTGACGTCGAGCGGGTCGAGCGTGTCGAGCGCCGCCATCCCGCCCTGCGGCATGCTGAACGGGTTGTGGCTGAAGTCGATCTGGCCGGTGTCCTCGTTGCGCTCATACATCGGGAAATCGGTGACCCAGCAGAACCGGAACGCGCCTTTCTCGATCAGGTCGAGTTCCTGGCCGAGCCGGGTGCGGACGTGACCAGCGAATTTGGGCACCTCGTCCGGTTTGCCGGCGGCGAAGAACACGGCATCGCCGGCGCCCAGCCCGCAGGCGGCGCGGATCGCCGCGGCGCGGTCGGGTTCGAGGTTGCGCGCGATCGGCCCCTTGGCGCCCTCGGCGTCGAAGGTGATGTAGCCGAGCCCGCCCGCCCCCTGCTCGCGCGCCCACTCGTTGAGCTTGTCAAAGAAGCTGCGCGGATTGCCGCCCGCGCCCGGCGCCGGGATGGCGCGAACCACGCCGCCTGAGGCGGCGATGCGCGCGAACAGCCCGAACGACGAGCCGGCGAAGTGCCCGGTCACGTCGGTGATACGGAGCGGATTGCGAAGATCGGGCTTGTCGGAGCCGAAGGCGAGCAGCGCCTCCTCGTAGGGGACGCGGGGGAACGGCGGCGGCGTCACGGCGCGGCCGGCGGCAAACTCCTCGAACACGCCGGCGATCACCGGCTCGATGGTCGCGAACACGTCCTCCTGGGTGACGAAACTCATCTCGAAGTCGAGCTGATAAAACTCGCCCGGCGAGCGGTCAGCGCGCGAGGCTTCGTCGCGGAAGCAGGGTGCGATCTGGAAATAGCGGTCGAAACCCGCGACCATCGCAAGCTGCTTGAACTGCTGCGGCGCCTGCGGCAGAGCATAGAACTTGCCCGGATGCAGGCGCGCGGGAACGAGGAAGTCGCGCGCCCCCTCGGGGCTGGAAGCGGTCAGGATCGGCGTCTGGAACTCGGTGAAACCCTGGCCGATCATCCGCCGCCGGATCGAGGCGATGACGCCGGCGCGCAGCATCATGTTGCGCTGCATCTTCTCGCGGCGGAGGTCGATGAAACGGTAGCGGAGCCGCAGCTCGTCGGGGAATTGCGCCTCGCCCGCGACCTGGATCGGCAGCACCTCGGCGGCCGACTGCACCTCGAGACTGCCGACGCGCAGCTCTATTTCCCCGGTGGGCAGGCGGGGGTTGACCGTGCCCGGCTCGCGCGGCACGACTTGGCCCGTAACGGTGACGACGCTCTCGGGGCGGAGCTTCTCGGCGTTGGCGAAGGCCGGCGTGCCCGCGGCGAACACGCATTGCGTCAGCCCGTAGTGGTCCCGCAGGTCGATGAACAGCAATCCGCCGTGGTCCCGCTTGCTGTGAACCCACCCCGAAAGCCGGGCCGTGGCGCCCGCATCGCTCGCGCGGAGCGCGGCGCAGGTATGGGTGCGATAGGCGTGCATGCGAGAACCCTTGACGAAACAGGTCGGCGAGGCGCGGCAGACAAGCCGCCGGTCCAGCGCAAGTCAAGCCGAGGCGACGGTCCGTGACGTGACGCAGCCCGGTTTGGAGCCTGATGATCCAAAGCATTACGGTTTGACCTAGTCACCTATCCGTGTAGAAGCCGCCAATGGCCCGCCAGCAACGCACGGAATTCCCAGGTCCAAGCCTCGTGACCACGACCGAGGCGCTCGACGCGGTGTGTCGGCGTCTAGCCGCCGAACGGTTCGTCACCGTCGATACCGAGTTCATGCGGGAACGGACCTACTGGCCGGAACTCTGCATCGTCCAGCTTGCGGGCCAGAGCGAGGTGGTGATCGTCGACGCCGAAGCGCCCGGGATCGATCTCGCGCCGTTGAGCCGGCTGCTCGCCGACCCGGCGGTCACCAAGGTGTTCCACGCCGCGCGCCAGGACATCGAGATCTTTCTGCTGCGCTTCGGCGCGGTGCCGCAGCCGCTGTTCGACACCCAGGTCGCCGCGATGGTCGCCGGGTTCGGCGACCAGGTGGGCTACGACGCGCTGGTCGCCTCGCTGACCGGCGGCACCATCGACAAGGCGCACCGGTTCAGCGACTGGTCGGCACGGCCGCTCTCACCGGCGCAGATCACCTATGCCGCTGCCGACGTTACCTATCTGCGCGGCGTCTACGAGAGACTGCTCGAGCGGCTGGAGAAGGAGGGACGCCTCGACTGGGTGGCCGAGGAGATGCAGACGCTGGTCGATCCCGCGACCTATCGCGCCGACCCCGAGGCGATGTGGGAGCGGCTGCGGCCCCGCTCGAACAATCGCCGCTTACTCG
>Ga0209415_10004757_pt1 | contig 24767 bp, 26 predicted proteins | sample PeaSoiSIISIP2007_FD_187696 | JGI IMG/M metagenome (GOLD analysis project Ga0209415, IMG submission 187696) | Peat soil microbial communities from Weissenstadt, Germany - SII-SIP-2007 (SPAdes) (version 2) | ecosystem: Environmental > Terrestrial > Soil > Wetlands > Peat | place: Germany... | reverse complement strand
AAGTCGTTGAAGCTCGCCAGGTGGTGGTTGACGATCGAGCGTTCTCGGAAGAACGCGTCCACGATTTCTCGCATGGAGTGTGACCTAGTCCCCTCCGACGGACGGGACGATGAGCCGATAGGCGATCGCCAGACCGGCGGTCGCGCTGGGGCGTCGGACCCGCACCAGCCGCCCCGCGAGGTTCTCCCCGCTCTCTCGCAGGGCCTCGTACTTCGGGTCGGTCTTGAGGCCGGGGTCCGCGATCATGATCTTCGGGAGGCGTTCGGGAGCCGCGCCGAGTTGCTCGAGGACCTTCTTCGACTCCTCCTCGCTCAGGATCTCGTGCGGCGGGGCGAGGTGGTGGGCCACGAACGGTCGGGGCGGCGTGGGGATCTTGGCCGCGGCCGGACGCGCGCGCGAACGACGGGTCGTGCTGGGGGTCATGCCTTCCTCCGAGGAACGTGACGGGCCCGGGGGGACGTCCGGAGCACCCTCGCGGTTGACGCGAGGAGGCTCGTTCGAACCCCCGACCACCTGGTTAAAAGCCAGATGCTCTTTGTAGGGCCGACCGGTGAGCCGGACGGCCAACCTAACTGAGCTACGGGCCCGATTCCGCTCCGAGAGTGCGGGACCCGGCCGCCGTATTTTACAGTATGCCTGACGGGATTCACGAAAGGCTCTCCAGGCTCGAAATGATCGACCAGATCGCGGTGCGCCCGTGGGTCGGCAGGTTGGGGTCGTTCGCGAGGTCGTCGAGGACGTAGACGGCGCTCGCGATCCGCACATCGAGGGCCGTGCGCGGCTTCGAGAGCGCATCCTTCGCCGACTGCGCTCCTCGGCGGACGTTCCTCGGAACCAGCGCGTCGTCGGAGAGCTGGGTGAGCGCCTCCACGACCCGCTGGAGCCCGGCCAAGTCGACCTCGGTCCTCGGCGTCACCGGAACCGCGACCCCGGCCGCCGGCGTGGACGGAGCGGCGCTCGGTCCCGTCACGGGGAGTGCGCCTCCCCGCCTTCCTTGTAGGCGGTGACCACGAGCAGGGTCTTCGTCTCCCGGATCCCTCGCACGGCGGGAAGCCGGTGGAGGACGAACTCCTTCAGCTCCTCGTAGTGCGGGAACCGGGCTTTGAGATAGATGTCCGTGTCGCCGGTGACCAGGAAGTCATCCTCGACCTCGGGGAACTTCGCCACCTCGCTCGCGACATTGTCCGCTTCCGCGGTCTCGACCTTCAACGCGATGAGCGCGACCACATGCTCGTCCCCCCAGACCTTCGTGAACGCGCTCTCGACGGCTCGACTGACCGGCGGCTTAGCCGCAGTGGGTTTCTCCACGGTGATCCCTCCGAAACGCGTCGTCTCCTTCGTGAACAGCGAATGCCCAGCCCTCGTACCGCGCTACGCCGCCGGGGCGGACTCGAACTCCTCTTGGAGGTCGTTGATGACCTGATCGATCACGGCACCGGCCGTGGAACCGCGATACTCGCGGATCCCTCCCGCTTCGCTCGACACGCGGGCGATGACGTCGGCCGCGCCGCGCAGGAACTCAACACTGCAGATGAACTCCTCCATGACGGCCGGCCCCCCACCGAGCCGGCGGGCCGAAAAAGCTCCTCTATATAGGCTTTTTTATAGGCCCGAACCGCTGAATTCGACGGCCCGGCGCGGGCGTCGCCGGACGCGCTCGGGCCGCGGGCGCACCGTTATCTCTCCGGTCCGATACGAGCGCTCCGGGAGGTCAGGGAAACGGACGCGCCCCCGGTCCGGATCGAGGTCCGAGTGGAACTGAAGCCCGGCGTGATGGATGCCGAGGCCGAGAGCATCGAAAAGTCGCTCGCGCTCCTCGGGATCCCGTCGGTCCGCCATGTTACCACCGCCCGCATCTACGACCTCGAGTTCGGGAACGTCCCCGAGCCCGAAGCGCGACGTCTCGCCGACCAGGCGGTCGAGCGTCTTCTTGCGAACCCCGTGATCCACCGGGTGACCGTTCGGCCGCTCTCAGCGTAGAGGCATGTCCGACTGGTCCGCGAACGTCACGTCGCTTCCGATCCGTCGTGCGACGGTTTCCGCACTGACCCGTCTTTCCAATGCTCGTGGCCTGGGCCTCGACCGTCGGGAGCTCGCTCGCGTGCAAGCGTACTTTCGGAAGGAAGGCCGGGAACCGACCGACCTCGAGCTCGCCGGCATCGCGCAAAGCTGGAGCGAGCATTGCAGCTACAAGAGCTCCCGAAGGTTCCTGAAGCGGGCGTTCTCGAACCTGCACGCACGACCGCGCGTGCTCGGAACGGGGGACGCCGGCGTGCTCCGGTTCGAGGACGGGTATGCCTACGCGATCCGTATCGAATCGCACAACCACCCCTCCGCGGTCGAGCCGTACGGAGGAGCCGCGACCGGGATCGGAGGGATCCTCCGGGACGTCCTCGCGGTCGGAGCGAAACCGATCGCACTCAGCGACCCGCTCTTCTTCGGCCCCCTCGACCGCGGGCCGGAGGACCTGCCAACCGGCGTGAAGAGCCCGCGGTATCTCGCGGAGGGGGTCATCGCAGGGATCCGCGACTACGGGAACCGAGTGGGGGTTCCGACGGTCTCCGGCTGCGTGTGCTTCGACCCGGCGTACCTCGTTAATCCTCTCGTGAACGTCGGGTGCGTCGGGTTCCTCCCCAGATCCCGGCTGACCCCGAACCGCGCGCGATCCGCCGGGGACCGCCTCGTGCTCGTGGGCGGGCTCACCGGGCGGGACGGGATCGGGGGGGTGGCGTTCGCTTCGAAGGAGCTCACCGACCGAAGCGAGTCGGAGTCGCGCGGCGCGGTGCAGCTGGGGAACCCGATCATGAAGGAACCGCTCATCCATGCGTGCCTCGAATCGTTCGACCGCGGCCTCGTCCGCGGCCAGAAGGACCTGGGCGGGGGCGGCCTTGCCACGGCGTCCGGAGAGCTCGTCAACGCGGGGGGCTTTGGCTCGCGGATCGATCTCGGTCTCGTTCCGCTGCGGGAGGAGGGGCTGCTGCCGTGGGAGGTGTGGATCTCCGAATCCCAGGAGCGGATGATCCTCGACGTCGCCCCGAAGGACGTGCGCGAGCTGCTGGCGATCTTCCGACGGCACGACGTGCCCGCGACCGACATCGGGGAGGTGGTGCGCGGACCGTATGAGACGCTGCTCTGGAACGGCTCGGTCGCCGGCCGCCTTCGGGTCGCCTTCCGCGTGGAACCGCCCCCCGTCCACCGTCGCACGCGGCCGCGTCGTCGTCGGTCCGCTCGTTCGCCTGACCTGGTGGACGAGAACCTCGGCGACGTCTTCGTGGACCTGCTCCTCGCGCCGGACTCGGTCTCGCGCGAGGGTCTCCTGCGGGTCTACGATCACGAAGTCCAGGGGCGGACGGTGGTGAAGCCGCTGCACGGCCGGGTCACGTCCCCTTCCCATGGCGATGCGGCCGTGCTCCAGCCCCGCCCTTCCAGCCGGCGTGGCCTCGCCGTCGCGACCGCCGCGCAACCGTGGGCCTGCGCCCAGGACCCCGAGAACGGGGCGGTCTGGGTCGTCGAAGAGGCCGCTCGGAATCTCTACGCGGTCGGGGGTCGGCCCGATGCGTTCACGAACTGCCTCAACTTCGGGAACCCGGAGGACCCACACGTCCTCGCCGATTTCGATCTGGTCACGCGGGGACTCGCCCGAGGGGCCCGGGCCCTGGGATTCGCCGTGCCGTCCGGCAACGTCAGTTTCTACAATGGCGGACTCGGCGCGGAGATCCCTCCGACCCCCGTCCTGCTCGCGACCGGCATCGTGGACGACATCGGCGCGGCGGTGACGAGCGACCTCAAGGAAGTCGGAAACGGCCTCTATCTGCTCGGTCGCTCGGCCCCGGAACTCGGGGGCTCGCTTTGGGCACGACGGCACGGCAAGACCGGACTCGCGCTTCCCCGCCCCGACCCTTCCGGACTTCACCGTCTGGGCGAACGCCTGCTCTCCGCCGGGCAGCGCGGTCTCGTGCGAGCGGCGCACGACCTCTCGGACGGTGGCCTTGCGGTCACGCTCGCCGAGATGGGGTTCGGAGGGGGATTCGGGTTCCGGGTCGACCTCGAGGTCACCGGCCTGAGCTCTCCTTCTCTCGCCCTGGCGGCCGAAGGAGGGAGCCGGTTCGTGGTCGAGGTCCCGAAGGGGGATCGCCGGCGATTCGAAGGGACGTTCCGGGGGCTCGCCTGCTCAAGGCTCGGAACCGTGGAGGGGGCGGACGCGGTGTTTTCGTGGGGCTCAAGCCCGCTCACAACCCTGCCGCTCTCCTCCTACTACGAGCGATGGCGTCATGGGCTCGGACTTCCGTAGGAACCAGAATCCTCGATGACCGTGACCGCGCTTGTGTCCGGGGGCAAAGATTCGATCTACGCGGCGTATCTCGCCGAGACCCAGGGCTGGCCCGTCGACGAGCTGGTGACGATCGTGCCCGAAGATCCGGACGCCATGATGTTCCACACTCCCAACCTCGACCTCGTAGCCCTGCAGGCCCAGGCGTGGCGGAAGGACCATCGCTCCGTTCCGGTTCGAGGGACCGGAGAGGGTCCGGAACTGGCCGCGCTGCGCACCGCGATCGGAGATGTGACGGGGCCGGTGGTCGCCGGCGCCATCGAGTCGTCGTACCAATGGGCCCGCTTGCTGCGGGTCGCGGACTCGGTCGGCCGGAGGGTCTTTGTGCCGCTCTGGCGAAAGGATCCCGACCGCGTAGTGCGCGCCGAGATCTCCGCCGGTCTCGACATCCGGCTCGTCCACCTCGCGGCCGAACCGCTCACTCCCGAGTTGCTCGGTCGTCGGCTCGACGTCGGCCTCGTCGAGGAGCTCGAACGCCGAAGTCGCGAGGTCCGGCGGCTGAACGTGGCGGGGGAGGGGGGAGAGTTCGAGACCCTGGTCGTCGATGCGCCCTTCTTCGGAGAGCGCATCGAGATGGACGATGTCGAGCGCACGGTCACAGGCTCGACCGCCCGCCTACGCGTTACGGCCGCTCATCTCGCTCCGAAGGAAGGTCCTCCTCCCACCGGGGGCGCCTCGTGACGCGCTCGGGGTCGCCCACGGCGGGGGTCTCCCGGTCGGTCCGCGCCGCGGTCGAGCAGGCTCGTTCAGCGCTCGGCGACCGGCGGGCTGCGGTGAACTACGGCTGGCTCCGCCGCCTGAGCGGAGCGTCTTCGGAACGGATCTCGAACGTCCTATCGGAAGCGACGGAGCTCCTTCCAACGGAGGAGCATCTGCGACGCGAGCACGTGGCGGCGGGTCGCCCGCACTACGCTCAGTTCCGCGCGCCGTTCGAGCTCTATGCGCTCGTACGACTGCTCGAACCGGATCACATCATCGAGACCGGCGTGAGCAGCGGGGTCTCCTCGGCCCACTTCCTCCTCGGAGTCCGACGCAACCGTCGCGGGACCGTGCACTCGATCGACCTCCCGCTCCTCCAGCGCGGCGCCCGCTTCTCACCGGATGAGTCTCCGGTCGCGATCCCGCGGGGTCGCGCGAGCGGGTGGGCCATGCCCCCCGAACTCCGGACCGGCTGGGACCTGCGGATCGGGAGGAGCCAGAAGCTCCTGCCCACGCTCGCCGGAGAACTGCCTTCCGTCGGCATCTTCCTGCACGACAGCCTCCACACCCCGTCCCACCTTGCGTTCGAATTGGCGACCGTCCGACCGAAAATGGGCCGAGGCGCCGTCGTGCTGGCCGACAACACGGTCTGGACCGGACAGGCGTTCCCCCGGTTCGCACGGTCCGTCGGTGTGCCGGTCCGCCGGCGGGGCCGGACCGACCTGGTCGGACTTTCGATGCCGTGAGCGGGGACGCCCGCGGCGCCATGTCCCCGCCCCCGGACTTATAGTTCCGGCCGACCTTCCTCGGGGTGATGTCGGCGAGCCGCCCACTTCGTCCCGGGCCTGCGTCGTCGACGGAGGTCGAACGACCGGACCCCGTGCGGGAACGCACCCGTCACTGGGAGGCCGAGACGCTCGCCCCGGCCCTCGCGAAGAGCCCGGAACGCAAGGAACGGTTCACGACCCTCGGCGGCATTCCGATCGACCGGCTCTACACGCCGCGGTCCTCCCGCGGCTCCCCCGAGCGGATCGGCTACCCCGGCCAACCTCCGTACACGCGCGGCATCCACCCGACGATGTACCGCGGACGCGTCTGGTCGATGCGCATGTTCTCCGGGTTCGGGACGCCCGAGGACACGAACCGAAGGTTCCGCTATCTGCTGAAGCACGGGGAGTCCGGTCTCTCCATCGCGTTCGACGACCCCACGCTCTACGGGATCGATGCGGACGACCCCGAGGCCCTCGGCGAGGTGGGAAAGTGCGGGGTCAACGTGAGCTCGCTCGACGACATGCGTCGTCTGCTCGCCGGGATCCCGCTCGCAGACGTCACCACCAGCATGACGATCAACGCCCCGGCGAACATCGTCTGGGGCATGTACCTCCTCGCCGCGTCCTCGAGCCGCGTCCCGTTCTCCCGCCTGGGGGGCACGACCCAGAACGACATCCTGAAGGAGTATATCGCCCAGAAGGAGTTCCTGTATCCGCCGCGCCACGCGCTTCGGCTCGTGACCGACACCATCGAGTTCGCGACGCGTTCGACGCCGCGGTGGAATCCGGTCTCGATCTCGGGCTACCACATCCGCGAGGCAGGCTCGACCGCCGTCCAGGAGCTCGCGTTCACGCTCGCCAACGGCCGGACCTACGTCGCGGAGGCGAAGAAGCGGGGGCTCGATGTCGACGAGTTCGCCCCGCGGCTCTCGTTCTTCTTCAACTCCCACAACGACTTCTTCGAAGAGATCGCGAAGTTCCGCGCGGCACGCCGGGTCTGGGGGCGGGTGATGCGCGAGGAGTTCGGCGCAAAGAAGGAGCGCTCCACCTGGCTTCGCTTCCACACCCAGACGGCGGGCTGTTCCTGCACGGCGCAGCAGCCCGAGCTCAACATCGTCCGGACCACCATCCAGGCGCTCGCGGGAGTTCTGGGGGGAACCCAATCCCTGCACACGAACTCCTACGACGAGGCCCTCCAGCTTCCCAGCGAGGATGCCGTGCGCATCGCGCTGCGGACCCAGCAGATCCTGGCCAGCGAGTCCGGGGTGGCGGAGTCGGTCGACCCGTTCGCGGGCAGCTACTACGTGGAGTGGCTCACCGACCAGATGGAGGAGGAGACGCGGCGGTACTTCGAGCAAATTGACGCGCTCGGCGGAGTCGTCGCCGGGATCGAGCGCGGCTTCTTCCAGCGGGAGATCCAAGAAGCGTCGTTCCGGTACCAGCGAGGGGTCGAAGCCGGGACCGAGAAGGTCGTCGGGGTGAACGCTTTCACCGTCGACGTCCCCGTGAAGGTGCCGCGCCTCAAGATCACGGAGGAGGCTCGGCGCGCGCAGTCGAGGCGGCTGCGGGCGGTCCGGGACCGAAGGGATCCCTCTCGCCACGCGGCAGCCCTCGACCGTCTTCGCCAGGTCGCGGCCACCGAGGAGAAGAACACGATGCCGGTGGTCCTCGAGGCGCTCCAGGCGGACGCCACGCTCGGGGAGATCGTCCACGCGTTCCAGGACGTCTACGGGTCGTATCGCGAACGTTCGACCTACTAGCCGGCCGGAACGGTCTCGGGTCGGTGAGCGTTAAGCGGGACGTCGACTCGCCGAGGCGAAAGGTGACGCGCGAAGAGTACCGCGCCGTGCTGGACGAGCTGTTCCAGCGTCGTCGCTTCGGGATCCGTCCGGGGCTCGAGAGCATCCACGCCCTGCTCGACGGCCTCGGCCATCCCGAGCGTAAGTTCCCGGCGATCCACGTCACCGGCAGCAAGGGGAAGGGGTCGACGGCCGCGATGGCCCAAGCGATCCTCACCGCGCACGGGCTCCGCACGGGCCTCTTCACCTCCCCGCACCTCGCGAGCTATCGCGAGCGGGTCCGGATCGATGGCAAGGTGATCCCACGTTCCGCGGTGGTCGAGGAGGTGCACCGGGTCGAGACGGTCGCCGCGAAGGGCGAGTCGACCGGAGCGCTCGAGCGCCCGCCGACCTTCTTTGAAGTGACGACCGCCCTCGCGCTGGACTGGTTCGCTCGCGAAGAGGTCGACGCCGCCGTGGTCGAGGTCGGGATCGGGGGACGCCTGGACGCGACCAACGTCCTCGACTCGCGCGTCGGGGTGATCACTACGCTCGAGCTCGAGCACACGGACCTCCTGGGACCGGACCTCCCCTCGATCGCCCGCGAAAAGGCCGGCATCTTCCATCCGGGGATGACCGGGGTCATCGGGGAGCTACCGGAGACGGCTCGACCCGTGGTGGAGGCCGAGGCGACCCGAACCGGCGTGCCGCTCTGGCACGCCGAACGCGAGGTACGGGTGGAGGGGCGCACGCTTTCCGAGGACGGGCAGACGTTCACGGTGCGCGTCCCCGGTCGGTCATTTCCGGATGTCTTCATCCCGCTCCTCGGCCGGTTCCAACCGAGCAACGCCGCGCTCGCCGTCGCCGCGACCGTTCGATTTGCCCAGGCGCTCCGGCTCGAGCTCGACCCGAAGAAGGTGGTCGCCGGACTCGCGGGGGTGCGATGGCCGGGGCGGCTGGAGCGGGTCGGTCGGCGACCCGAGGTGTTCTACGATGTCGCGCACACTCCCGAGAGCGCTCGTGCCCTCGCCCAGAGCCTCGCGGAGATCCTACCGCTCGCGAGCCCCGAGGAGAGCGCGATCGTTTTCGGGTGCCTCCGCGAGAAGAACGTGGCTCGCATCCTGGACGCTCTGTCCCCCCTCGCCCGCACGATCGTGGTGGTCCCCCTTCGGTCCGACCGAGGAGTGCGCCCGTCCGACCTCCGCGTCGCGGCGTTCGGACGGTTCCCGCGGATCGTTGAAGCGCGCTCGGCGGCCGAGGGACTCGCCCTCGCCCGAGCGGGCACCGGTCCCGACGGGTTCACCCTCGTCGTAGGCAGCGACTACCTCGTCGGCGAGCTCCTCCGGAGCTCCGAAGAGGTCGATGAGCCCGACCTCTCCGACCCCGGACGCTCCGCGTCGGAATCGGCAGGTGCGACCGGCTCACCCCACCGGGATCGCTCGCCATGAACCGGAAGGCGGGGTCTCCGTCGTTCGACTGGGAACGCCTGCTCGACCGACTGAGCGCCCTCTACGGGACGGGGGACTGGCGACGTCCGTACCTCCGGGACCACGCGGAGAACCCGTTCCAGGTCCTGATCGGAACGGTCCTCTCGCAGCGTACCCGGGACGCGAACACCGACCTTGCGAGCGCGCGACTGTTCGCCCGCTTCCCGGACGCGAGGTCGCTCGCCCGCGCACGACCTTCCGAGGTCGAGCCCCTCATCCGGGCGACCGGGTTCTATCGGGTGAAGGCGCGGGTCATCGTCGCCGCTGCGAAGGAGATCCTCGGCCGATTCGCCGGGACGGTCCCGTCGACGTTGGAGGAGCTGCTCACCATCCGCGGCGTCGGTCCGAAGACCGCCAACTGCGTCCTCGTCTTCGGCTACGGGATCCCGGCGATCCCGGTCGATACCCACGTCCATCGGATCTCGAACCGCCTCGGGGTCGTGCGAACCCGCACTCCCGAGGAGACCGAGGCCGCGCTTCGCACGACGGTCGATCCGCGGTACTGGATCCCTCTCAACCCCCTGCTCGTCCAGCACGGACAGAACCTCTGCCGCCCGAACCGGCCCCTTTGCCCGCAATGCCCGATCGTGGACCAGTGCCCGACCGGCGTGGCCCTCAGGGACGGGAGGACCCCGCCGAGGAAGGAGGACCGACCGAAGCGTCGGGCGTCGCCGGGAGCGCGACGAGCGCCCCCAGGGTCGCGAGCGTCAGGAGCACGAGGACCTCCCACGCGAGCGCATACGACCGCGCCGCGACGATCACGCCGAAGAGCGCCGACACCCCGGCGCCCCCGGCGAGCTGGATCGAATTGAACAGCCCGATCGCGAGGGGGATCTCGTCGGTCGGCACTTCCCGCCAGAAGTGCGGGATCACGTACATCACGGCGTACACGAACCCGTACGCGAAGGAGAACACGGTACCGATCATCACGGCGACCGCGAGGCCGGCCCACGGTAGGAGCGCGAGGACCGCTCCGGCAATGAGGGTGACAACGAGGAACTGGGTCCGATGGTTACGATGCTGCTCCGCCACCCGTCCGCCGACCGGGCCCCCAAAGACGCTCGGAAGCACGAACATCATCCCGACCGCCCCCGCGAGGGCGATCGACCAACCCTCGACCGCCTCCCCCCAGGGGACCACGAACTGACCGGTGGCGAACGTCGCCCCTTCGAAGCCCACGAAGGCGATCCCGATCGCCCAGACCCCCCGGTACCGGAGCCCGGCCGGGATCCCGGGGTGGCGGGCTGCGGTCACGGGCGGCGCGGCTCCGGCGGCCGCGGGAACCAGCGCGAGGCTCACGATCGTGGTGATCCCGAGCGCCACCCCGCCGACCACCAGCGAGAGCTGCCATCCGATCGGCGGGATCAGGAGCGCCGTCCCGACGATCCCCAGGGCGGCCCCGGCACTGAACGCGGAGCTGAACGTACCTACCGGGATTCCGCGGCGGCCGGGCGGGTAGAGGCTCGCGACGAGCCCGATCGCGGGGGAGAAGAACAGCGCGGCTCCGACGCCGGCGACGAGGCGGAGAGCGAAGAGAACGTCAAAGGACGGGGCCGCGCCGCACGCCGCGGCGCTCACCGAGAGCAGGCCGACCCCGGCCAGAGAGACCGAGCGCGCCCCGTACCGTCGGGCGAGTAAGCCCGCGGGAACCTGGAGGAGCCCGGCCCCCACTAGAAACGCGGCGACGAGAACGCCCCACTGCGCCGGGCCTACGGCGTACGTGGTTCCGATGGACGGAAGGGCCGGCCCGACGTCGAACCAGTTGTAGGCGTAGCCGATCCGCAGCGCGACCAGGGCCCAGGTAGCGCGGGCCGCCACCCGCGGGCTGAGAGGGACCCCGGAGTTCGCTTCCACCACCGCTTCGACCGCCGTCCGCCCCCGGGAAGCCGGCCCCCCGGAGGCGTTCGACCGCGCCATCTAACACAACCGTTTAAACATCGGCGACCGTCCGCGCGCCGTCATGGATTCCTCCGAGTACGACCTCCCCTTCTTCCACCGGGGGGGATTCCACCGGAGCACCTGCCGAGGGTGCGGGCACGCATTCTGGACCCTCGGCGACTTCGACCGGTGCCAGGAAGCCCCGTGCGTGGAGTACGGATTCATCGGCCACCCGATCCTCGCCCGCCCGTACGACGTACGGACCATGCGGGAGACGTACCTGTCGTTCTTCGAACGGCGGGGCCACACGCGGATCCGCCGGTACCCAACGGTCGCTCGGTGGCGCAACGACGTGTTCTTCACGCAGGCGTCGATCTACGACTTCCAGCCGTGGGTGACGAACGGCACCATCCCGCCGCCCGCGAACCCGCTCACGATCAGCCAACCCGTCCTACGGTTCATCGACCTCGAGGAGGTCGGGCGGAGCGGGCGCCACTTCACGCTCTTCGAGATGATGGCGCATCACGCTTTCAACCGGCCCGACCACGAGGTCTACTTCAAGGACCGATGCATCGAGCTCTGCCACGAATTCCTGACGAGCGAGGTGGGGGTCGACCCGAAGGTGATCACCTACAAGGAGGAGGAGTGGGAGGGCGGAGGGAACGTCGGCCCGTCCCTCAGCGTGGGCGTCTCGGGTCTTGAGCTCGCGACGCTGGTGTTCATGATGTACGTGCGGGACGGCGAGCGTCTAAAGCCGATGCCGCTGCGGGTCGTCGACACGGGCTACGGCCTCGAGCGGTTCGTCTGGGCGAGCCAGGGGACGAAGACCGCGTATGAGGCGGTGTTCGGTCACGAGTACGACGAGCTCCGCCGGACCTTCCCGGCCCGGGAGACCGCGCTCCTCATCGACCACGCGCGCGCGCTCAACTTTCTGCTGACCGATGGCGTGGTGCCGTCGAACAGCAAGGAGGGGTACTTCGTGCGATTGCTCCTCCGGCGGTCCCTGCGGATCCTGCAGAAGACCCCGGAGTCGCCGGACATTCTCTCGATCCTCGACCGGGCCGGACGCGAGATCGCGCGCGACTTCCCGGAAGTGGGAGCGAATCGGGAGGACCTTCACAAGACCGTGCTCGCCGAAGCCGAGCGGTACGATGACGCGATCTCGCGGGCCCGACAGACGATCCGACGGTACGAGGAACGGGTCCGCTCGACCGGCGGGACGGTCGGCGAGGAGGCGCTCATCGACTGGTACGATTCTCTCGGCGTCCCCCCCGACGTCGCCGTGGAGGAGCTCGAGCACCCTCCCGCGATCCCCGCGGATTTCTACGCCCGCGTCGCCGAGCGGCACGAGAACGAAGGACCGACGACGGACTACACGGAATCGACGGAAGGTCTCCCAGAGGTCCCCGACGGGACCCCCCCGACCGAGGTCCTCTACTACCTAGACCCGTACACGATGAGCTTCGAGGCCCACGTGGTCTGGGTCGGCGGGGCGTTCGTCGCCCTCGACCGGACCTACTTCTACCCGACCGGGGGGGGCCAGGTGACCGACACGGGTCACCTTGGAGACCTCGAGGTCGTCGATGTCGCCCGTCGGGGACCGTGGGTCCTCCACCATCTCGAGCGGCCGGCCCCGTTCACCGTGGGCGAGCGCGTCCGAGGGAAGGTCGACGCGTCGCGACGGATGCAGCTGATGCAACATCACACGGCGACCCACCTGTTGAACGGCGCGCTCCGGGAGGTCCTCGGCCCGCACGTCTGGCAGGCGGGGGCGTACAAGGGGACCGAATCCGCCCGCATCGACGTCACCCACTATCGGGCCCTCTCCAAGGAGGAGCTCCACAAGGTGGAACGCCGGGTGAATCAGGTGGTCCGCGAGGACCGACCGGTCAAGAGCTACTTTGAGACGCGTGGGGAGGCGGAGCGGCGGTTCGGTTTCACGCTGTACCAGGGCGGGGCCGTCCCGGGGCGCGACTTGCGCATCGTGGAGGTCGAGGGGTTCGACGTCGAAGCGTGCGGGGGCACCCACTGCACCCATACGAGCGAGGTGGGGGCGATCGCGCTCCTCGATGTCGAGCGGATCCAGGACGGGGTCGTCCGGCTCACCTATGCGAGCGGCGAGCGGGCGCTCGACGTGCGCGAGGAGCACGAGGCGATCCTCCGCGAAGCGGCCCGTCGGCTTGGCGTACCGGTGAACCAGCTACCGGACGGGGTCGAACGGCTGCTCACCGAGGTCGAGGAGTCTCGCAAGGCCGCCCGGGACCGCCGCAAGGGGGACCTCGGGTCGACCGCCGCGAGGCTGCTCGCGGACCCGGCCGCGACTCACACCGTCGGGGGGACCACGTTCGTGACCGCCCGGGTGGAGCTCGACCGCAACGAGATGATGGAGCTCTCCCGACTTCTCACGCGGGAGCCCGGCCACGTCGCCCTGCTCGCGAGCGAGCGCGAGGGCCGCGGGATCCTGTTCGTCGGTTCGACCGAGCCGAAGGTGTCGGCCCAGGCCGCCCTCGAGGCCGCGAAGGCCGATTTCGCGGGGAAAGGCGGTGGCAATCCGTCGGCCGCCACGGCGGTGGGCGAACCCGGCGCTCCGCTCGCGACGGCGCTCGAATCGGCCCGCAAAGCCGCGCATCACGCGGCCCGTGACGGATAATCCGGTCGACTGTTTGCGCTACGAAAGCTTTACTTTGGGATTGCGCACATGACGAGACGGGACACGGAATGGTTCGCTGGGCACCGGGACCTTCGTGCCGGCCGTGAAATCAGGATCTAGCATGAGTGCGAGCGAGGGGAGTACTGTCGGGGGAGTACCGCCAGAAGTGATCACCTTCCTCAGCGGGAAGGGAGGTCGGTCGCTCATCGTCAAGGGCGGCGCGGGAACGGGAAAGACGACGTTCGGGCTCGAGCTGCTCGAACGCGTCGGCCAGCCGAACCGCTCGTACTACCTATCCACGCGCGTCGGCGACGAGGCGCTCTACCGGCAATTCCCGTGGCTCAAGACGTCGGAGATGCGCACGCGCGTCCTCGATGCGGCCAAGCTGTTCCTCGATGCGATCCAGGCGACCGGCAAGTCGCGCGATACCGAGCTCCCCGAGGCGGAGCAGAAGAAGGTGCGCGCGGGACGGGAGGTGCTCTCGAGCTTCGGCCAGGAGCGCGGACCGCCCACCCGCGTCGACCGGACGCACCTCACGGCGCTCCTCAAGCGGAGCCCGATGCCCGAGGTGGAGAACGTCTACCACCGCATCGAGCGCGCGCTCCCGGAGAAGTCGCTCCTCGTCATCGACTCGCTCGAAGGTGTGACCCACAAGTACGGACTCGAGATGGAAGAGTTCGTCATGGCGCTCCAAAAGGACCTCGTGGAGGCGTCCAGCACGGACGTCGTGATGATCCTGGAAAAGCCCGAGGCCGGAGGGATCGAGTACCTCGTCGACGGGCTCATCTCCATCCAGCGGGAAGAGCTGGACGAACGGCGCGTCCGCCATCTGCGCCTCGAAAAGCTGCGCGCGACCAACATCGGGCGCGCCCGCTACGCGGTCACGCTGGACGGCGGCCGCTTCGAGGCCCTGGGGAACAATTCGGTCGGCAGCGGCCAGGTCGCGAACGGCGCGTGGAAGCCGGTCGCCGACCCCGACCGGTTCTACTCGACGGGCATCCCCGACTTCGACAAGCTGCTCGGCGGAGGGTTCCGCCGCGGGAGCTTCAACGCGTTCGAGGTCGACGTGAACGTGGGGGTCGACGACTACTACATGCTGTTCACGCCCACCTTCCTCAACTTCCTCAGCCAGGGGCGCGGCATGATCGCGGTGCTCGCGGCGGGCGAGTCGCCGGACAAACTGCGGGACACCCTCGTCCGCCACGTTCCGACGAACCAGTTCGACACGCGCGTGAGGATCCCCGACTACTCGGCGAACGAGACCGAGGAGCCGTACATCCTCCCGATGGGCCGCTACGGCCGGGACGAGGCGATGCGCGCGATGGTCGCCGCCGAGAAGGCGGTCGCCGGACCGGACCGCAAGCCGTTCCTCGAGTACACCGCGTTCGACACGTTCGAGAGCCTGATGGGCGACCAGGTGGCGATCCGGATGTACTTCCAGGGCGTCTCGCGCACGAAGCACGTCGGGAACCTCGGGATCGGCCTGCTCAAGCCCGGGCTGCTCGTCTCGAGCGAGATCCTCAACATGATGGACTCGTACTTCCGAATCATCAACATCGACAGCGCGACGTGCATCTACGGGATCCGGCCGCGCACGACCATCTATGCGATCAGCCCGGACCCGGAGAAGGGCGCTCCGCACGCGACGCTGACCCCGATCGTCTGAGCGCCGCGCGTTAGCGGGGCAGGCCCAGCCCGAGGACCCCCACCGCGTAGAGGAAGAATCCGGGGACCATCGTCATCACGAGGTCATCGTCCACCCACGGGTACTTGGGCCATTCGGCGAGGACCGCGAGCGGCGCGGCGGCGACCGCGAGAAGCGCCGACGTCCCGGCCGGCCACCCGCCGATCGCGACCATCCCCAGGAACGCGAGCCCGCCGTACGCGGCGAGCGGGACCGCGAGACGAACCACCGGGCGGGCCTCCTCGCTCCGAAGCTCTCCGGCGACCGGGTCGACGATCGCGGTCCCGAGGACGATCGCCGCACCGATCGGGAGAGGGAAGAGCAGGACCGCGAGAACGAGGGCGACCGAGTAGAAGACGAAGCTCGCGACCCGGTGGACCTCGTACGGGCGGATGGTGGGGAGCTCGAGACCGGCCAGGTGGCGGAGGACCTCCAGGGCGATCATCACAGCGAGCGCGGCAAGCAGGACAACGAACTTGGGGACGAGAACGAAGACGCCGTCCGGGAGGAAGTAGTAGACGATCACGGCGGCGCCGAACGTGTGCATGATCCGGCGCCACGCCCGGTCGCCGAGCTCCTCGTCGCCCCCGAGCGCGCGCCCGAGCCAGCCACGGAAGCGACGGTGCCGGTGGAGCCGCAGTCCCATCGCCGGCCGAGACGGCGCCGCCTGTATGAAGATGCGGGCGACTCCGTCGTCCCGCCGGAACCCGGGGTCCCTTAGTCGCGTCCGCACCGGCGAAGGACCCGGAGGGCCCGGAGCGTGATCCATCGGCTCGGTCGGCCCACCGCCTCGAACGCCATCGGGAAGTAGGGTCCCTGGACGATCTTCTCGCGCAACTCGTCGTCGACCTCGAGGTCGGGGTGGAGCGCGTCGAGCGACCAGCGGCCGCGCCCGTCCCGCCTAAGCTCGAGCCAATCGAGCGCCGGCCCCAGGCGGGGGTCCCCTACTCGGCCCAAGTCCGCCGCGATCTCGAGGCCCACGAGAACGTCGTAGTAGTAGTGAGTGGGATAGTGCAAGCGCAACCACGGGCCGTACGGCTCGGCTCCCTCGTTCATCAGGCCCCGCTCGAGGAAGAACTCGAGCCCCCGAGAGATGGCCGAGTCAACCTCCTTCGAGCGGTGCGCGGGGGGGATCGACGCGAACGCCGCGAGCGCCTCCCAGGCGTCGAGAGTGCCCGTGTCCGACGGAAAGCAATGCCACCCCCCGTCCGCCTTCTGGGCCGAAACCAGCCAATCGATCGCGCGGCGGATGCGAACGTCGCCTCCGAAACCGAAGAGGTTCATCATCCGCACGCAGTTGCCCGTGAAGCACACCTCGCTGCCCGAGCCTCCGAGACCGTCGTCGAGGGGGTCGGATGCGCGCTGCAAGAGCAGTTCCGCCCCTTTCGCGACGCGCGGGTCCCCTCTCGTGGCCCCCAGCTCCGCGAGCGCGAGCAGGCACCAGTTGGTGGAGACGTACTTGGGGCGATAGAGCTCTTCCATGCTCGTACCGGGCGACATCCACTGCCCGGTGGGGAGCTGATGTTGCAGCAGGCTCGCGGCCCAGCCCTTCCGGCCGATCTCGTTGCGGGCGGAAACGACCTCCGCGTCCGACTCGGGTCGACCTTCGAGGTCCCGCAGCACCCGGTAGCGCACGCTCGACTCTCCGCTGTCCAGCAACCATGCGGTCACTTCGGGCGTCGACATCGGAGCCGGGGGGGAGAATCGGTCCACATCAGCGTTTCGCCGGTCCGGGAGGTCGGCCCGCGGAAGCGGACGCGGCGACGCCGCCGCATACTCTTTTGTGAGCGCGACGCTCGGTAGAATTCGTGAAGGTCACGGTCCTGGTGGGGAGCAAATCGGACCTCGAGCTCGCGGAAAAGGTCCGAGCCCGACTCACCGATTTCCATGTACCGTGCGATGTGCACGTCGCCTCGGCGCACCGGAACCCCGACAAGGTCGACCGGCTCGTACGCGACCCGGAGACCGACGTCTTCGTCGCGATGGCCGGCCTGTCGGCCGCGCTGCCCGGCGTGGTCGCCGCCCGGACCCTGAAGCCGGTGATCGGGGTCCCGCTCCACCGTGGGCTGGGTCTCGATAGCCTGCTCTCGGTCGTGCAGATGCCCCCGGGGATCCCGGTCGCCGCGGTCGGGCTGGACGCCACCGAAAACGCGGCGCTCCTCGCTACGGCCATCCTGGCGCTGAAGTACCCGGAGCTCGAGAAGGAGCTCCAACAGTACCGGGCCAAGTGGCGGGAAGAGGCGCCGACGCCCGCGAGGGATCCGGCGTGAACGACCCGGCCGCGTTCGTCGAGGAGGCGGTCCGACGGCTTCGGGAGCAGGTCCCGACCCGCGCGATCGTCGCGGCCTCCGGCGGCATCGACTCGACCGTCGCGGCGCTGCTCGCCCATCGAGCCCTCGGAGACCGGGCGAAGGCGGTCTTCGTCGATACGGGCCTCTTGCGGGCCGGCGAGGTGGAGCTGGTCGGCGGATTCTTTGCGGCGAGCCATCTCCCCTACCAGCTCGTGAATGCTTCCGACCGATTCTTCCAAACGCTCGACGGCGTGAGCGACCCGGAGGAGAAGCGACGGCGGATCGGAACCACGTTCGTACGGGTCTTCGAGGCCGAGGCCGACAAGTTCCAGTGTGACCGTTTGGTGCAGGGAACCATCGCCCCGGACTGGATCGAGAGCGGCGGGGCGCTCCGCGACACGATCAAGACGCACCACAACGTCGGTGGGATCCCGAAGGACATGCGCCTCACGTTGGTCGAGCCCCTCCGCGACCTCTACAAGGATGAGGTCCGGGCGGTGGCGCGATATCTGGCGGTCCCCGAGTCAGAACGCCAGCCGTTCCCCGGCCCCGGGCTCGCCGTTCGAGTGAACGGCCCGATCTCCCGAGAGCGGGTCGAACGCCTGAGGGTGGCCAACGCGATCGTGGAGGAAGAGGTCGAGCGGGCCGTCTCGGCGAACGAGATGCACCGCCCGTGGCAGTACTTCGCCGTGCTCCTGCCGGTGCGCACCGTCGGGGTCACGGGGGACAACCGCGTGCACGGGGAAGCGGTGAGCGTTCGCATCGTTGAGTCGATCGACGCGATGACCGCGACCGCGATGGCCGTTCCGCGGACGGTGCTGGCGCGCATCGCCGAGCGGATCACTCGGGCCTTGGCCGGCCAGGTCGTGCGCGTGCTCTACGACATCACCGATAAGCCGCCCGCGACCATCGAGTGGGAATAGCGGCGCGCGGTCGAAGGGAATATCTAATCCGGTCCGTCTCGCATCGAAGAGCGACCCCCGTGACCGAACCGTCCGAGCCCTCCCGCCCGACGCGGGCGGTCCATCTTCCCGAGGACCTCGTCGTGGCGTTGGAGCAGCGGTTCCGCGGCACCGCCTTCGAATCGGTCGACGCCTTTGTCACGTTCGTTCTCGCGCGTCTGATGGACGAGCCATCGACCGCCGGTTTCAGCGAGGAGGACGAGAAGAGCCTCAAGGAACGGCTCCGCTCCCTCGGATACATCGACTGAACGCCAACGATTAATCGCCTCCCGGCCTTTCCGGGGCGTGCTCGACTGTCCGTTCTGCGGAGCCCCCGAGACCGACCGGTTCACGCTCGAAGGCCACCGGTTCCTCGTGTTCCGCTGCCTCTTCTCCCCCGAGGTCGAGGAGGGGATGACCGACGTCGAGATCCTCGACCGGCTGCGGACCTACGCCGCGCAGGGACCCGCGTACTTCCGGGGGACCTGCGACCGGTTGCACCTCTACGTGACGAAGGGGGACGGGGCCCGGCAGCTGGGGGCGGAACCGGAAGGGCCGGACGGACGGCCGCACGGCTAGCTGGGGCCGTACTTCTCTCCCCAGCGTCGCGCCACGATCGAAACGACCCAAAGGACCTCCGCTCCGACGACCGTGAGGAAGCTTAGCCCGACCGACGCGGCGAACACGAGGACCGGCACCAGCCCCCAGTTCGCGAAGTAGCGGATCTCGGCCGGGTCAAGGTTCGGGTCGACGAGACGATGGCCGCCGGACGCGTGCCTCCAGACCAGGTTCAGGGTCAGTCCCGTCACCATCTGCATCGTGGCGAAGAGGGCCACCGCCACCTGGGTGTCCGGGTACATCGTATAGACCTGAAGGACGAACGGCATCACGGCGATCTCGAGGAGGACCGCCATGTTGGCCCACATCAGGACGGTGTCGTATCGTTCGATGAACCGGAACGTCCGGTGGTGGTAGGTCCACCAGAACGCGATCATGACGAACGCGAAGACGTACCCGACGAACGTCGGCCAATCGTTGTGCAGGGCCGCTCCGAGACGGCCGGAGACCTCGGCCGAACTGAGACCCGCCGTTCCGCTCAAGGTCGGGACGGTGAGCCCGAGGACGAGGAGGGTGAGGGCGAACGCGAAGACCCCGTCCGTGAGCGAGATGATGCGGCTCAGGTCCTCGCCGGGGACCTCGGCTCCGCGCCGGACGACGGCGTGTTTTTCGCGACCTTCGTGCGAGAGCCGGTCCTCGTACACGGATGCTTCGAACCGGGGGCCAATTCTTGAACCGTGTGTCGGTACTCTCGAGAGGGCGGGGGGCTACGGGCGTGCGGCCACTTCGGCGTCGGCCTCGATCTCGACCTTCATGGTCGGGTCGACGAGCGCCGCCACCTGCACGAGCGTCGCCGCGGGTCGGACCTCTCCGAACCGCTCCCCCAGGGCTCGCCCGATCGCGTCGAAATCCCCGATGTCCGTGACGAAGACCCGGATGCGAACGATGTCCGCGCGGCCGCTTCCGAGCGCGCTCAGCGCCCGTTCGATGTTGTCGAGCGTCTGGACCGTCTGGGCGTACGCGTCGCCGCGACCCACGACCGAGCCGTCGGGGCCGGTCGCGGTCGTGCCGGAAACGTAGATGCGCGAACCGACCCGAACCGCGCGGCTGTACCCGACCTTCGGTTCCCACGGCGTCCCGCTCGAGTAGCGGGTCCGGTCGGCGCCGGCCCGCTTACGCCGAGGCGGGGGACCGGACCTTCGCGAGCGCGGCATCGGTCGGCACCAGGTGGCGGGAGAGCCCGAGCTCCTCGGGCGACGCGCCGAAGGCGAGCCCCACGACCTGGGGCAGGTGGAACACCGGCATGTCGAGGGGCGCGTGGACCTCTTTCGCGGCCTTGTTCTGGTAGGCGTCGAGGGAAAGGTGGCAGAGCGGGCAGGGAGTCGCCATCGCATCGGCCCCGTGGGCCTTCGCATCGAGGATCTGGCGTCCGGCGATGGCGCTCGCGGTGGACGGCTTGACGAACTGGATCGGGAATCCGCAGCACATCACGCGCCCCCGGTAGTCCACGGGAGTCGCGCCGACCGCCGTGAGGAGGTCCTCGAACGAATGCGGCTCCTCCGCGCTCTCGCTGCCCATCTCATCCGCCGGTCGCAAGAGGTGGCAGCCGTAGAACGCCCCGACCTTCATCCCCTGCAGCGGGCGGCGGACCTTCGCCTTCACGGCGGGGAGACCGATGTCCTGGGTGAGAACGCGCAGCAAGTGCTTCACCTGTACCGTGCCCTTGTATTCGATCCCGAGCGGTTTCAATGCGCCGTCGACCCGGGCCTTCACCTTCGGGTCCTGCATCCGGACCTTCGCGAGCGTGAGCATCCCCTGGCAGGTGGAGCAGATCGTCAGGATGTCGAGGCCGGCCTTCTCCGCGATCGCGAGGTTTCGTGCATTGATGGCGATGTTGAGGACCTCGTTCGCTTCGTCCACGAACCCCGAGCCGCAGCACGAGAAGTTCGGGAACTCCACGAGCTCGATGCCGAGCGCCCGGCAGACCCACCGGGTCGCCATGTCGAGCTCCTTGCCCGATTCCTGCGCGACACAACCGGGATAGTAGGCGATCCTCACGGCTCCTCCTTCGGAGGGGGGTCGAGGGCCGCGTAGATCTTCTCGACCTCATCCATCCCCTCGATGGTCCGCGGTCGCTTCATGATCTCGGGCTTCTTCCGCCAGACCCGGATCCCCTGACCGACCTGGCCCGCCATGCCGGCGAGCCCCGAGGTCGCTCGAACGAGCTTCATCTCGTTGAGCAGGCCCCCGCCCTTGAGGTTCTCCTTGAACCCGATCGCGTGCCGGGAGCCGAGTTCGGTGCCACCCTGGGCCGCGATCGCCATCTCCTTCAGGTCCCGGATCCGCTCGGACGGCCGCACGTCCTTGGGGCACGCCTCCGTGCAGAGGTGGCAACGCAAGCAGAGCCAGAGCCCGTTCGGCTGGATCCGAACGAGCCGGTCCTGGGTCGCGGTGTCGCGAGGGTCGACGACGAATCGATAGAGTTTCGCGAGCGCCATCGGGCCGGGGAACGCGGGGTCGGCCTCCACGGCCGGGCACGCGGAGTAGCACGCCGCGCACGCGATGCATCGGGGCGTTTCCTTGAACCTGTCCACCTGAGCGGGGCTCATCGACGTCGCCTTGCCTTCCGGCATCGGGTGACGCGGGTCGAGCTTGAGGTGCGGCTCGATCTTGTCGTACTCCCTCCAGAAGGGGGATTGGTCGACGACGAGGTCGCGCAGGACGGGCTGGTTGCGCATCGGTTCGACGACGATCCGGCCGTGACGCTCGACCTCCGGGCCGATGTGCGTCTCGCACGCGAGGCGGCTCTTCGAGTTGATCTGCATTGCACACGACCCGCAGATCGCGCTCCGGCAGGAGTAGCGGAGGCCGAGGCTCGGGTCGATCTCCGCGCGGATCTTCAACAGCGCGGTCAGCACCGGAGTGTGAGGGGTGAGCTCGAGGGTGAACCGCTGATACCGGGGGGCCGCGTCCTTTCCGGGCCGGTACCGGTAGATGTCGAAGGGGGCGGAGATCGTGTCGGTCGGCATCAGTAGACCCTCTCCTTCGGCTCCCACCGCGTGAACCCGACCGGCGAGTACGAGAGGTTCGGACCGGTGGGGGTCCGTTGGGCGAGCGTGTGCTTCATCCAGTGGGCGTCGTCCCGTTTCGGGTAGTCCGAGCGCGAGTGGGCACCGCGGCTCTCGGTCCGGGCGTACGCGCCGACGACGATCACCTCGGCGAGGTCGATCAGGTGCTCGGTCTCGATCGCGTCGGTGAGGTTGAGGTTGAACACCTTCGATTGGTCGACCACCCGGACCCGAGAGAACCGTTCCTTGACCGCCCGGACCCGGCGCAATCCTTCCATCAGGTCCGCCTCCGTGCGGTAGATGCCAACGTATCGGTCCATCGTCTGCTGGAGCTCGGTCCGCAAGGCGCTCGGGTCCTCCCCGTCCGACCGGCTGAGCCAGGAGCGGAACGAGGCCGTCGCGGAGTCGAGGTCGGTTTCGTGCAGGACGGTCGCCGGGGCGCGCTCCGAGTAGGCCGCGGCGGCCTTCCCGGCCTCCTTCCCGAACACCAGGGTCTCGAGCAGAGAGTTCCCGCCGAGTCGATTCGCCCCGTGAATGGACACACACGCCGCTTCGCCGGCCGAGTACAACCCGGGGACGTTCGTTTCCCCGCGAATGTTGGTGCCGACGCCCCCCATCATGTAGTGCTGCGCCGGGTACACGGGGATCGGGTCGGTCACCGGGTCGATGCCGGCGAACAGACGACAGTAGTCGCAGATCTCCTGGAGGCGGCTCTCCACCTTCTCCTTTCCGAGGTGCATCAATTCGAGATGGACGTACCCCCCGTACGGGCCGGTGAAGCCCCGTCCTTCGAGGACCTCCGTCACGATCGCACGGGACACCACGTCCCGCGACGCGAGGTCGAGGACGTGCGGGGCGTACCTCGCCATGAACCGCTCGCCCGTGGCATTCTTCAGGATCCCACCCTCCCCGCGGGCTCCTTCCGTGATGAGGATGCCGGATTCGAGGAGCGCGGTGGGATGGAACTGCACGAACTCCATGTCCTTCAGGAACGCTCCGGCGTGGTAGGCGACCGCGACGCCGTCCCCGGTGCAGCTGTGCGCGTTCGTGGTCCGTCCGTAAATGCGGCCGGCCGGGCCGGTCGCGATGATGACGGACTTGGCCGCGACCTCCTGGAAGTCGCCCCGCTTGCGGTCAAGCGCGACGATGCCCTGGACACGACCGTCGCGTACGACGACCCGCGTCAGGTCCCACTCTTCGTAGACCGTGAATCGCTCGGTGCCGAGACGCTCCCAGAGACCCTGGAGGAGCGCGAGCCCCGTCCGGTCGGCCGCGTAGATCGTCCGCGGGAACCCGGCCCCGCCGAACGCCCGGCGCGCGAGCGACCCGTCCTCCGAACGACTGAAGATCGTGCCGAAATGCTCCATCTCGACGACCGTCGGGCCGGCCTCGCGGCAGAAGAACTCGATCGCGTCCTGGTCTCCGAGGTAGTCCGACCCCTTCACCGTGTCGTAGATGTGGGTATCCACGGAGTCCTCGGCGCCGACGGCGGCGTTGATGCCGCCCTGGGCCGCTCCGGAGTGCGACCGCAGCGGGTGGAGTTTCGTGACGATCGCGACATCCCGGCCGGCCTCGACCGCAGCGAGGGCCGCGCGTTGTCCGGCAAGGCCGGCCCCGACCACGACGACCTCGTGACGCAACATTCGAAATCGACGGCCCAACCAGGCCCGGGATTAATGGGTGTCGTTCTCGGGCCGAGCGCGCGCCCCCGAGGAACCCCGTCTACGAGGTTGTGAAGGGTGCCTCGGTGATGCCGGTGTAATCGCTCCGTGAGCTGTTATATAGCGACCCCGGGTCCGCTCTCGCACATTCCGGGTCACCGGAGGTACGACGATGCAAACCGTGATCAGCTCGGCCGACGAGGAGCGCCTTCTGAAGGGCACCACGACGATCGGGATCGTTTGCAAGGACGGGGTCGTCCTCGCGACGGAGCGCCGCGCGACCGCCGGAAGCTTCATCTCCAACAAGCAGACCCAGAAGCTGTTCAAGATCGACCAGAACATCGGGATCACGATCGCGGGGCTCGTGGGCGATGCCCAGGTGCTCGCGCGGTACCTGAAGGCCGAGGTCTCCCTCTACCGCCTCCGCCGCAGCGCTCCGCTCACCGCGGAGGGCGCGGCAACCCTGCTCGCGAACATCCTGAGCGGGAACCGCTACTACCCCTACTATGCCTGGCTGATCCTGGGCGGCGTTGATGGGAGGGGCTCGCATGTCTTCTCGGTCGACCCCGCCGGCGGGTGCATCGAGGACCGGTACGTCTCGGTCGGTTCCGGTTCGACGATCGCCTACGGCCTTCTCGAGGAGGGATACTCTCGGGAGATGTCGACCTCGGACGCGGTCGACCTCGCACTGCGCGGCCTCACCGCGGCGATGAAGCGGGACAGCGCGAGCGGCGACGGCTACCTCGTCCACATCATTACACCCAAGGAATACCGAGAACTGTCCGAGGACGAAATTAATAAACGTCTGAAGGCACTCAAGATACCGCTGCCTCCTGTTCTTCCGTAAGGATCGACGGGCCCGGGCGGCCCCTGGAACCCCTTCCCCGCCAACCGTTTCCGTCAAGGATGAGTTTCGAATCGCTCATAGAGCAAACCCGGGAAGCGCTTCGCGAAGTGCTGCCGGAAACCATC
>Ga0209415_10004756_pt1 | contig 24775 bp, 25 predicted proteins | sample PeaSoiSIISIP2007_FD_187696 | JGI IMG/M metagenome (GOLD analysis project Ga0209415, IMG submission 187696) | Peat soil microbial communities from Weissenstadt, Germany - SII-SIP-2007 (SPAdes) (version 2) | ecosystem: Environmental > Terrestrial > Soil > Wetlands > Peat | place: Germany... | reverse complement strand
TCGGCCGATTCGTACGAGAATCCCCCGCAATGATCGGCCTCTAACCGGATTCGGTTGTTCCCGGACGGTTCCTTAGCATAGCGGTGTCGGGCGTGGCTGGAAATCAGGCCGGATGAACAATGCGGGCAGTCCGACCTGCGCATTGGCCCAGGCGCAGAAGTCTTGCTCATAGAGCAGCGAATTGCGCATGGCCGGACCAGTCCTTTGTAACCTCATCGATCCAAAGCATCGTCCCGGATCAGCATACGGATCGCCGGGCCTTCTTCAACCGCCGGTCGTACGCGCCGCCCGCGCCAATTCGTCCGTCGTCCTGCGCCAGACCGCCGGCTTGCCCAGGACCCGGCTCAGTGCCGCCTATTTGTCTGGGCAGCGGCGTGCCACATGCCCCGCCGACAGCCCGCGCGTGTGGCTCTTGCGCAACAGGTCCAGCGGATCAAATTAACGCAGGGTGCCAGGTCGACCGACGGGGCGACAGGAAAGGTGGGGTATGGCTTTGCAGCTTGGCGCAACCCGTGACGCTTTCCTGGCAGCGGGCACCCCCCGAAGACAAGGCCAACAAGGCGGCCGAGGAACTTGCAGGCTACGAGAACCGGCTGTCAGGAGTAGAGGCTCGCCTGACCCTGCTGACATGGATGGTCGGGGTGGTCATCGCGATGTTGATCCCCTTGCTGATCAAGGCGTTCTCTCACTAATCCGACTGGTCAAGATGAGTGGCTGACGCCTGCCGGAGACCAACGCATCTGCCTTCCCCGTGACGCTGCCGCTTTATCCGCCTCCGATTTGCTCCCGCGCGACCCGTGCCACCTCATCCGTCGTAGCCCGCCAGACCGCCGGCTTGCCCAGCACCCGGCCCAGCGCCTCGCGCAGCCAGCGGATGCGGTGCGCCTGGCCGGCGATCCACGGATGCAGCGTCAGGCTGAACGTCCCGCCGCCCTCCTCGTGGAGTACGGCGAACGCCTCGGCGATGCCGTCGGCCCACACCGGCGCGCTCACCCGGCGCAGCCACATGCATTCCAGGTCGTTCCACTCCGGCTGTGGCGGCAGCGCCAGCAGGTTCCCCCCGCCATACGGCCCGAGCAAATAGGGACGGTCGTCGTTCGGCCAGTCGGTGGTGTAGGTGAAGCCGGCTTCAGCGAGCAGCGCCGGGGTGTGTGCCGATTGGTTGAAGTCCTGGCCGCACCAGCCGAGCGGCGCCTCGCCGGTCGCCGCCGCCACCGCATCGCGCGCCTCGGCGATGAACGCGCGTTCCTCGGCCTCGCTCATCCGGCTGGTGATGCGGCGAGTCGCGTGGCTGCCGTGCGCCAGGAAGCAGGCGTTGCGGCACGTCAGTTCGTCCACCAGTTCCGGGTAGCGCTGTGCCGCCGCCGATCCGAGCGCCACGCTCGGCGTCACGCCGAACCGGTCCAGCGCGTCCAGCACGCGGAAGATGCCGACGCGCGCACCGTATTCGCGATGGCTCCAGGTCAGCCAGTCGGGGGAGAATTTCCCCAGCGGCGAGACGATCCGGGGATCGGCGCTCGCACCCGGCGGTGGTTCCAGCTCCCAGTAGTCCAGCATCAACGTCACGGTGAAGGTGATGCGCGCACCGTCCGGCCAGGCGAAGCGCGGCGCGTCCGGCAGGGTGCGGAACGGATAATGCGCGTGGTCCATGCCGGGCGCGCGCGCTTCGTCGGTGGGGGGCGTGTTCGACGGGACGAACTCAGCCATTGGCTGCCTCCAGCGCCGCGAGATGCGCCTCGATCGCCGGCAGGTGCTGGGCGTTATACCAGTCGGCGATCTCGGCGCCGGTGGTCACCCAGACGCCGGGATGCGACAGGATGTATTCCAGCGCCGCGCGGAACACGCGAATGCGGTGCGGCTGGCCGACCCAGTACGGGTGCAGCGCGATGCACATCACCCGGCCTTGTTCCGCGCCCTCCTCATAGACGGTGTCGAAGTAGTCGCGGATCTGCCGGACGAAATCGCCGACCTCCTCGCCGCGGCGATGCAGGATCACGTCGTTCAGATCCACCGAATACGGCATCGACAGCAGCTTGCCGCGCTTCACCCGCAGCGGGAACGGCTGGTCGTCGTGATAGAGATCGGCCGTATAGTCGTAGCCGCATTCCGCGGCGAGATCGAAGGTGCGCAACGTGTTGGTGATCGCCGGGCTGAACCAGCCGCGTTGCTCGCGCCCGGTCAGCGCGCGGTGAATCGCGCGGCTCTCCAGCATCGCCGCGCGTTCCTCGGCTTCCGAGAAATCCCAGTGGTAGCGCGTGTTATAAATGCCATGCGACATGTACTCCCAGCCGCGCTGCTCCATCGCTTCCAGGATGGCGGGATAGTGCTGGATCACCGTCATGTTCAGGCTGACGGTGCAGCGGATGCGGAATTCGTCGGTAAGCCGGAACAGCCGCCACAGCCCGACGCGGTTGCCGTAGTCGCGCGCGGCGTAACCCAGCACGTCGGGGTGCGGCGAGCGCGGCCAAGGGTCGCGGGTGCGCACGTATTTCGGCAGGTACTCGTAGTGCTCGATGTTCGGCACCACCCATACCGCCACGCGGGCGCCGTTCGGCCAGCGCAACGGCGGGCGGTGCAGGATCGGCGAATACGGGACGAGTTCAGGTTCCATGGAGTGGCTATGTACACCTCTCCCGCCTGCGGTGGGAGAGGTCGAGACGCGTGAGCGGCGAGGGTGAGGGCGATCGGATCGGCATGCTGCCCCTCACGCCCCACTCGTCCGGCTGCACCCTCACCCTTGGCGCATTCGCGCCTTTGACCTCTCCCGCCGCAGGCGGGAGAGGTCAAAGGCGCAAACCTCCGCGAGCCATCGCCGCCCGCTCCGATTGCAACCACAATGGCCAGCCGAACGTCTCACCCAGCGAACCCCACAAGGAAATCGCATGTCGGTCCTGAAGCTATTGCTCGGCCGCCGCCTCTCCAACATCGAGGCCGGCGCCGAGAAGATCACCGAGGTCGAGGGCGTCCCCGCGATGGGATTGGACGCGCTCTCCTCCGCCGCCTACGGCCCGGAAGCGGCGCTGACCATCCTGCTGCCGCTCGGCGTCGCTGGGCTGACACAGATCGTGCCCATCACCGTCGCAGTCCTGGTCCTGCTGTTCATCCTGTTCTTCTCCTACTGGCAGACGATCGAGGCCTATCCGACCAATGGCGGCTCCTACACCGTCGCCAGCGACAACCTGGGCGCGCCCGCCGGCCTGCTCGCCGGTACCGCGCTGATGGTGGACTACACGCTGAACGTCGCGGTCGGCGTCTCCGCCGGTATCGCCGCGCTGACCTCCGCCATCCCGACCCTGCATCCCTGGACGTTGCCGCTGTGCCTGGCGGCGCTCGCGGCGATCACACTGCTGAACCTGCGCGGCACGCAGGAGGCCGGGCTTGCCTTCGCCGTCCCCACCTACCTGTTCATCGTCTGCTGGATTGGTCTGCTGGTGTTCGGGCTGGCCAAGGCGATGGCGGGCCACCCCGAGCCGGTGACGCAACCCCCACCGATCCCGGCGGCAACCCAGGCGGTCGGGCTCTGGCTGATCCTGCGCGCCTTCGCCAGCGGCTGCACCGCGATGACCGGGGTGGAGGCGGTGAGCAACGCCGTCAGCGCCTTCCGTGCACCATCGGTGCAATACGCGCACCGCACCCTGGGCGTCATCGTCATCCTGCTCGCCTTCCTGCTCCTCGCGATCGCGCTGCTCGCGCACGCCTATGCCATCGGCGCGATGGACCAGACCAAACCGAACTACCAGAGTGTTCTGTCGCAGCTCGCGGCGGCGCTGGTTGGTCACGGCGTGATCTACGACGTCGCCATCGGCAGCGTGCTGGCGGTGCTGTGTCTGTCGGCCAATACCAGCTTCGTTGGCTTCCCACGGCTGTGTCGCTTGCTCGCGCGCGACCGGTATCTGCCATATACCTTCGCCATGCCGGGGCGGCGCCTGGTTTATTCGCTCGGCATCCTGTTCCTGGCGGCGGCCGCCGGCGTCCTGCTGGTGGCGTTCGACGGCATCACCGACCGGCTGATCCCGCTCTTCGCGGTCGGCGCGTTCCTGTCCTTCACCCTGTCGCAGGCCGGCATGGCAGTGCATTGGACGCGAGCGCTGCGCCAGTCGGCGTCGCTCCGCGTGCAACTCAAGCTCTTTGTCAACGGCCTGGGCGCGATCGCCACCGGCATCGCGCTGGGCGTCATCATCGTCGCCAAATTCGTCGAGGGCGCCTGGATCACCATCTTGGTAATCCCACTGCTGTTTTGGCTGATGCATAGCATCCGTCACCGTTTCGAAACGGTGGATCGGCAGTTGCGCTATGGCCCGATGCGCCATCTGGCGCAGCACAAGCCGCCGGCGGTGATGGTGCCGCTGGTGAGCTGGAACGCCATCACCGCCAAGGCACTGCATTTCGCCATGATCCTGTCGCAGGACGTGATCGCGGTGCATCTCTCGGCGCTGGAGGGTCCCGAGGGCGACGAGAACGAGGCCGAGCTGCGCCGCGACTGGCAGCGCAATGTGGTGGTGCCGGCACAGCAGGCCGGGGTGACGGTGCCGCAGATGGTCGTGTTGCGCTCGGAATTCCGCGAGTTCCTCGCGCCGCTGCTGAAGATCGTGCAGGAGATGGAGCAGCGGTATCCGGACCGGCCGATTGCAGTGCTGATCCCGGAGGTGGTGAAGGTGAAATGGTGGGACTACCTGCTGTACACCTACCGCGCGCGGCAATTGCAAGCTGCCCTGGTGCGCGAGGCGGGCCGGCGGGTGGTGGTGATCGACGTGCCCTGGCGTATCGTCGAGGAATGAGCCCCCGCGTTTATCTCGCCGGTCCCGACGTGTTTTTCCGCGATGCCGAAGCCTGGGCGGAGCGTCGCAAGGCGATCTGCGCGCAGAACGGATTGGTCGGCGTGTCGCCGTTCGACGCGTTGGCCGAGGAAGCAACCGGCTGGTCCGAACTGCCGGAGTGGCAGCGCATCGCCTGGCGCAACGAGGCGCATATTCGTGGCTGCGATGCGGTAATCGCCAACCTGACGCCGTTCCGCGGTCCGAGCGCCGATGTCGGCACGGTGTACGAGGTCGGTTTTGCGCGCGCCTTGGGCCAATTGGTGTTCGGCTACACGAATTGCCCGGTGCCGTTCACGCGCCGGACCCTCGACTTCGCCGCGGCGCATGGCGGTGCGATCGGCAGTCCCGGGCGAATCTGGCGGGACGGCGAGGGCTTGTTGATCGAGCAATTCCGCCGGTTCGACAATCTGATGATCGAGGGTGGGTTGCTCGGATCGGGCGGGATGCTTGTACTGCCGGAGAGCGAACCGGCCGATCGCTGGCGCGACCTCGCGACCTTCGAGCGCTGCGTGCAGATGGCGGCGGCGGCGCTACGAAACCTCGCCCGCGCGTAGCGCGCGAGAGGTTTTGTTACCTGCCAAACCGCCGCTTCCGCTGTTGGAACGCCCGCACCGCACGGAGAAAATCGATCTTGCGCAGCGCCGGCCACAACACATCGGTGAAGTAGAACTCGCTGTACGCGCTCTGCCACAGCAGGAACCCTGACAGCCGCAACTCGCCTGACGTGCGGATGATCAGGTCAGGTTCCGGCGCCGCCAGGTAAAGATGCCGGCTGATCGCCTCCGGGGTGACGCGCTCCGCCACCTCAGCCAGCGTCTCGCCGCGCGCCGCCGCTTCTTCCAGCAGGGCGCGCACCGCATCGGCGATCTCCTCGCGCCCGCCATAGGCGACGGCGATGGTCAGCACCATCGTGTCGTAGCCGGCGGTGGCGTCCTGCGCGGCGTCGATGGCGGCGCGCAACCCGGCCGGCAGGCAAGCGGTCTGGCCGATCGCCTGCACCCGCACGCGGCGGCGATGGATCTGCGGATCGACGGCGAGCTGGTGCAGCTTGGCCTCGACCGCGCCGAGGATGCCGGCGACTTCGTCCGGCGCGCGGTTCAGGTTGTCGGGCGAACAAACCCACAGGGTGACGGCGGGAATCGACAGTTCGCCGCACCAGTCCAACACCGCGTCGAGCTTGTGCGCGCCCAGCTCGTACACCCGCGCCGGGTCGGCGACGCCCCAGAGCAGACCCCAGCGCCGGTTGCCGTCCAGGATCAGCCCGACATGGCGCGGCGGCTTGTCACAAAGCACCTGGCGCAGCAGGCGCCGTTGGTAGAGCGTGTAAAGTGGCCATGACACCGCCGACCGCACGCCGGCGCGCGCGCGGCGCAGCCACAACCGCCAGTCGATGAGCGGGCTTGGCGCCACGCGCAAGGCGGAAGGCGGTTGCACCGGTTGCGACATGAGTTCAGCGCGCCGGCACGGACCGGGTGGACGACGCGAAACCCATCGCCGCTTCGTAGTCGCGCCGGATCGATTCCGGCTGGTTGCACAGATACGGGAATTCGCGGCGTGGGATGTCGCCGCCGCGCGGGCCACCGGCCTCGACCTGAGCCCGCGTCGCGCCCTCGGTCAGCAAGTCACGGCCGATGATCGGCAGGGGAACGCAGCGGTTGACGTCGGGGTCGCGGATGATTGCCTTCGGCTCCTCGCCGGCGGCCACTGCATCGAGTTGCTGGAAGAAGCGTTGCCGCATCATGATGATGCCGCGATCGCTGCGGCCGAGATGCTCGCGCCCGCGATCGGTGACCGCGCCCTGGCCGACCCAACCAACAAAATCCTGGTTCATGATGTGGCTGGTGATCCAGCGGCCGGTGCGCTCGTCGATGACCGGCGCGTGCCAGTAGGGGATGCGCGGTTGCACGAACGGCTCCCGATCGCGCGGCACACGGGTGTAGAACCAGCCGACGCTCAGCGTGTTCGTGTCATCGATCGGCACGCGCCATTCGAAATGGTTGCCGGTGAACAGCGCGTTCGGCCACAGGCAGACGCGGCCGATCGTCCAGAGCGGACTGCTCTCATCGGAGCCTTCGCGCACCCGGCGATACACCAGCCCGTAGTCGAATTCGTCGAACGCCAGTTTCAGGTGGCGCGCCGCGTAGGCGCCGTTGCCGCCCGCCAGGCGGCTGCCCCAGTTGTCGTGCATCCACTCGAAATGCACCGGGTCGATCGAGTTCTCCTGGCACTGGAACCAGTTGCACGGCACGTCCGAGAACACGATCTGGACGAAGCCGTTCTGCCAGGTGAACGGCTCCCAGTTCGGCAGCAGGGGCGCCGGATCCGGGCCGAGATAGGCCCAGAGCAATCCTGCCAGCGCCTGCACCTGGTACGCCTTGATGCGGATCTGGTCGCGAAACCGCACCTCCGGCGCGTCGATGTCCTCGAATGGTTGTTCCCGGCACGCGCCGGTCGCGTCGAATCGCCAGCCGTGGTAGTTGCAGCGCAGCCCGCACGATTCGACGATGCCATAGGAAAGATCGGCGCTGCGATGCGGGCAATGCCGGTCCAGCAAGCCGTAGGTCCCGGAAAGATCCCTGTACAGCACGAGGTCTTCGCCCAGCAGCCGCACCGGCTTGGTGGGGTTGTCGTCGAGTTCCGCGACCGCGGCGATCGGCTGCCAGTAGCGGCGCAGCAACACGCCCATCGGCTTGCCTGGCCCTACCTCAGTCAGCAGTCGGTTACGTGCCTCGCTGAGCATCGTGTTCGCGTTCCCTCCGCTGGCGACCCGCGGCGAAAACTATGCGCTTCGCCCGCTGCGCGCCAGGGTGGGAGCACGCGCCTGCCGATACCCCGTCACTTTGTCACGAGCCCGCCCCGGGGGCTGCTACGCCGGCTTAATCCCCGCCCGGCGCAAGCTCCGCCGCCAGTCCGCGGCGATTGTGTCGAGCGTTGCCGTCATCCCCGGCCGATGCCGGCGCGGCGCAGGCTGCGGTGCCAGTCGGCCGCTACATCGTCCAGCGCCTGCTTCGGCGTCTTCTGCCCAAACAGCGCCTGCGACAATGCCGAGCGCAACTGCATCTCCAGTGTGTCCCACACAGGGTTCGCCGGCGTGGGAATGCCCGTCTCGAGGGCTTTTGCCGCCACCGGCGGCCAGCCGATTTGCTCGATCATCGCTGGGTCTCCCAGCACCGAGCTCAACGGCGGCGCATTGCCGCGCACCATCGCGCGCTTCTGCCACTGAGTGCCGCAGGCCATCCGGATGAACTCCAGCGCCCACTCCTTGTTCTTGCTGTATTTCGGCACGCCAAGATTATGGCCGTCGATCCAGGTAACCCCCTGATCGGGCGATGTCGGTCCGGGCACCGTAGTCCAGGCCCATTTGCCGCCGGTCTTCGAGATCTTCGGATCGTTGATCAGCGTGCCGTAGGGCGCGAACATCTGCACCATGGCGTAGCGGTCGCTCTGCCCGCCGGCGACGATATCGTCGAACGCCCAGGTCATCGCTTCCGGCGGTACGACCTTGTACTTGGTGTTCAGCTCGGCGTAGAAGGTCAGCGCCTCGACGCCCTTGTCGTCGTTGATGAACACCTCACCGGTCTTGAAGTCGAGCAATCGGCCGCCGTTGGAGTAGTGCCAGGAATTCCACCCGACGAACATGCCGGCGCCCTGCAGGCCGAATATGCCGAACGCGTAGCGCTGCGGCGGCGTGTTCACCGCGAGCGCCGCCTTGAGGAATTCCGGCCATGTTCCTGGCGGTTTCACACCGGCCTGTTCCAGCAGCGCCTTCTGGTAATGCAGAATCCCCGTCGTGATGCGATAGGGAATGCCGGTCAGCTTGCCATCATAGGTGGCGGCTTTCTTGGTGCCGGCCAGGAAGTCGTTCCAATTGAAATCCGGGCCATGTGACTCGAGCGCCGGCAGCAGCTTCTCGTGGTCCTCCATGTGGGGCGCGATCCAGCCGGCCATGCCGACCGAGAATTGCACGATGTCGATGCCGGCGCTGCCGGCGCCGAGTTCGGTGCGCAGTCGCGCTCGCCAGGGATCGACGGGCAGCAGGGTGAAGTCGATCTTTATGCCGGTCGCCTTTTCGAAGGCCGGCGCGACCTCTTCCACCATGACCCAGTGCCATGGCCCGTTGTCGCCGACATAGACCAGCTTTTCTGGCTTGCTCTGCGCCTTGATCTGCGGCGCGGCCAGGACGCCGCCGGCGGCGATCGATGCCTGCAGCAGGCGCCGCCTGTTCAATGCAACCATGGTTTTTCCTCCCTGTTTCTTGGTCAGCCCTTCACCGCACCCGATGACAACCCGGCGACCAGATGCCGCTGTGCCGCGAACGAAAAGATGATCACTGGCAGGATCACCAGGACGCCCGATGCGGTCATACCGCCCCATTCCACGCCGGTATCGCCGCTCGAGAATGCTGCCATCAGCACCGGGAGCGTGCGCGTCGCGTTGTTGGTCAGCACGGCGGCAAACAGAAAATCGTTCCAGGCGAGCTGCAGGCACAGGATACACGCCGCGACCAGCCCGGGTCGGATCAGCGGCAATACGACCCGGACGAATGCGGCGTAGCGGCTGGCGCCATCGACCCAGGCGCTTTCTTCCAGCTCGCGCGGCAGATCCTCGAAGAAGCCGCGCATGATCCAGACCACCAGCGGCAGGCTGAAGGTGGTGTAGGCGAGAATTACCGAAAGCCTCGTGGTGGTCAGACCGATCTTGCTGAACAGCACGTACATCGGCACCAGCACGGCGATGGCCGGCAGCATGCGCATCGCCAGCAGGCCAAAGAACAGGAGCGACCGGCCGCGGAACGGGAAGCGGGCGATCGCATAGGCGGCTGGCACGCCGACGATCATCGAGAGCAATACCGCGCCGGAGGAAACGAGCAGGCTGTTGGTGAAGGCCTGAACGAAGTCGGCGCTGTGCACAACACCCGCATAGTTCTCTAGTGTCGGTCGCCACACCAAGAGCGGCGGCATGGTGAAGATCTGCAGCCGCGTCTTCAGCGACAGGCCGACAATCCACACCAGCGGGAACAAGAACACGACGGTCAGCGCGATCAGTGCCAGATACACGCCGCCGGCGAACACTAGGCGGCTGCGGCGCGAACCGACGCGGGATGGTGCGCTCATTAGAGCGGCTCCCGCCGGCGGATCACCGCGATAAACAGGCCGCACAGCGCCATGGACATCAGCAGCATTGCCCAGGAAGCCGCGGCACCCATGCTCAGGTCGAAATCCACGAACGAGGTGAGGTAGGTGAACATCGACAGCACCATGGTCGAGTTGGCCGGCCCGCCATTGGTCATGACGTAGATGTTGTCGAAAGCGCGGAACTCGAAGATCGTGCGCAGCAGCAGTGCCACCACGATGTAAGGCCGCAGCAGCGGCAGGGTGATGTGCCAGAACATCTGCAGCCGGCTGGCGCCGTCGATCGCCGCGGCTTCGATCGGTTCGCTGGGCAGCGACCGCAGGCCTGCCAGCAGCAGAATCGCGACATAGGGAGCGTTCTGCCACAGATTGACCACCGCGACGGAGAGCAATGCGGTGTCCGGCCGGCCAAGCCAGATGACGTTGCTGCCGATCAGATAGTTGACGATGCCGTGGTCGGGATCGAGCAACAGCTTCCAGCAGAATGCGGCCACGACCGGGGTGATCATCATCGGCAGGATCAGCACGGTGCGAAACAGGCTGATCCATGGCAGGTCGATGTCGAGCAATAACGCCAGGCCGAGTCCGACCAGCAATTCGCTGGCAACGGTGATGGCGGTATAGCCGAAGGTGATTGCCACGCTGCCGAGGAAGGCGTGGTCGGACAGCAGGTCCTGGTAATTGTCGGTGCCGACGAATCGACCGCTGAACAGCGATTGCTCTGGCGACCAACCCTCAAAGCTCAGATACAGCGAGAACAGAAGCGGGACGCCGAACACCAGAAGCATCAGCACCGTGGTCGGCAGCACGGCCAACCGCGCGAACTGGCGGTCGAGCCAAGCGGACGTGCTCCGCCGCCGCGGGTCTGCGCGGGCTCTGCGCGCCGCGGTGCCGAGGCGGGCTGCCGCGGAACCTCCTCCCATCGCGCCGTGCATGCCGTGTGGTCCGACCGGTTTGTTGTCGGGGAACAGTAGCGCCAAGCCGGCGCGGCGTCACGCGGGCGGCGGGCCGGGGCGATCGGATGAACCGAGGGGTCATGTCACCCGCTTTGGGGACGGCGGCTCGCGCGTCCCGGCCGTCGTCACCTGGCCGTTCGCCAGGAAGGGCGCTGTCGATCACAGGCGGCACGGCGCTGGCTCCATCTCGTGGTTCATCACCCACGGCTTCGATCTGCGCGAACCGCCCGGGCTGGTCGCCCGACACGGGGTGTCGGCGTCCGCCACCGGACGCCGAGAGCCGACGTTGCGGCGGCCGTGGACGTTTCCTGGCCCCGCGAGGCAAAAAAATCGCTCGTGGTTGCAGTGGCGTGGAAAGTAAGGCCCGCATGCAAACCTTCTCTTAATCCGGCTGTGGTCCTCTGTGCCCTGGTTCACAGGAGGGGGCTGCCGTGACGGCCAGTCGTCTGATCAACCGCAACGTGGTCGCCGAGCGGGGCCGCACCAGCATGCGGCTGGAGCCCGAGCTGTGGGACGCATTGCTGGAAATATGCGAGCGCGAGAGCCAGGACATGAGCACGCTCGTGCGCCAGGTGGAACAGGCCGGCCATCAGGGCGGCCGCACCAGCGCGGTGCGGGTGTTCGTGCTGGGCTATTATCGCGCCGCCGCCACCGAACCGGGGCATGGCATGGCGGGACACGGCGCGTTGCCGCGCTCCCGGCTGCCACGCGCGGCGCGGTCGGCGGCGTGAGAGGTTCGGGCGCGGAGCTCGTGCACCGGCAGGCCATCATGCTGCCCTTGGGACAACCCGAAGGGTAGTGTAAAATCGCGGCATGACCCGAGAGACCGTCATAGCCGCCTTGCGGGCGCACGAACCGGAATTGCGGGCCGCTGGCGTCGTCCGGTTGTCACTGTTCGGCTCCACGGCGCGCGGCGAGGCCCGTCCGGATTCCGACATCGATCTGCTGGCGGCGTTCGACGATGCAAGGGAACTGTCGCTGCTTGACGTGATCGGGATCGAGAATCAACTCGCCGATCTGCTCGGCCAGGATGTCGACCTGGTCGAGGAGGGAGCGCTGAAGACGCGTGTGCGGCAAACCGTCGATCGTGAGGCGGTGCGTGCCTTCTAGCGATCCGGTGCAGCGATTCGAGGACATTCTCGAAAATATCGACCGCATCGAGCAATTCACCAAAAGCCTGGACGCCAAGGCTTTCGCAGGCAACGATCAGGTCGTCTTTGCCGTCAAATACGCTCTGATGATTATCAGCGAGGCAGCCACCAAGCTCGGCGACGGCGCCGCCAAGCTTCGGCCCGATATTCCATGGCGTCAGATCCGGGGCCTGGCGAATCGGTTGCGGCATGAATACGACGTCGTTGACCTTGCGCGCATCTGGCTGCTGATCGAACGCGACTTGCCCCCATTGAAGGCGGCCTGTCTGGACGTGTTGCAGGCACTGTCCCAGGACAAGCCGCCGGACTAACCGGGCGGTTCCACGCGCCTCTCTCTGACATCTCTCTCTCTCTGACATCGCCGCGGCACATGAAACCGGCAGGGACGTGGGCCGCCGACCTCGCCCCCGGCCGCCAATTGGACTTGGCCCAAAAATTGAATTTTTTGGCGCTGTCGGTCTCACAGAAGGCTGTACAGGAATCTAAGATATATGTTATGACCACACACATTTACAATTGTTACGTGGCAGGCTTAAGTCCGACAGGCTGCTAGCCGCCAACGGCAATGTTGTCGTAGTCGCCGACCCCTTGCAGCACCAGGAACTTGCAGGGGCCGTCGTCCTGTCCGTGCACAAAGTGGGCCGTCTTCGGCGGCACGCTGCACCGCTCGCCCGCGTGCAGCAGATAGGTCGCGCGTGGCGCCCGCGTCTCCACCACCATCGGCCCTTCCAGGCACACGAAGGCATCGGAGATCGTCGAATGATAGTGCCACGGAACGCATTCCCCGGCCGCCAGAGTCAGCACCACCGCGCGCATGTCGGCGCCTTCCATCACCGTCTCGCGTCCGGCGATCGCCGGCGTCATCCCACGTGCTTGCTCTCGCATCCTTCGCCTCCCTGACATCGCCGCGTTACATGGTCGCGGCACAGGCATGCTGCGCCAGCTTTGGCACGGCGTGCTAGAGGGTAGATGGGGGGATGATAGTGGCCGTTACGGCGTTGGTCCGACACGCTTGCGGCCTGGGTGTCGGCGCGGTGGCGCTTCTGGGCCTGGCCGGCTGCGACCTGGGCCCCGACTACCGGCGCCCGGCGCTGGACATCCCGCCGGCCTACCTTGCCAGTCCGGCGACCGAGGCCGCTGCCTGGCCCGCCGCCGGCTGGTGGCGGGGCTTCGATTCGCCGGACCTTACCGCACTGATCGACCAGGCCCGCCGGGAGAACTTCGACCTGCTGGCGGCCATCGCCCGGGTGCGGCAGGCCGACGCCCAGGTGCGCATTGCCGGCGCCGGCTTGCTGCCCAGCCTCGGCGCCACCGCCAACGCGAACTGGCAGCAGGTCAGCCTGGCCAACGCCGGCCGCGGGGGCCGCAACAGCGCCAGCAACATCGACCTGCACGAATACACCACGGGCCTCAACGCCGCCTATGTGCTGGACTTCTGGGGCAAGGTTGTGGCGTCGCGGCAGGCGGCCGTAGCGAGCGCCATGTTCAGCCGATTCGACCAGCAAACTGTGGCGCTGACCGTGGTGACCGACGTCGCCAACACCTGGTTCACCGCTCTGGCCTATGCCGACCGGCTGACGGTGGCACAAGGCAACCTCACCTCCGCCGAACAGACGCTGGCGGTGATACGCGGCCGATTGGAGGCCGGCACCGCGTCAGCCCTCGACGAAGCCCAGCAGGAGGCGCTGGTGGCTGCCGTTCGCGCCAACATCCCGAACCTGCGCAACCAGATGGAGCAGCAGATCATTGGGCTGGGCATCCTGGTCGGAGAGCCACCAGAGGCGGTCACGGTGCGGCCGGGGACGCTCAACACTCTGGCCCTGCCGCTGGTCAGTCCGGGCCTGCCTGCTGCATTGCTCGAGCGGCGCCCGGACGTGGCCAGTGCCGAAGCGCAGCTCATCGCGGCCAATTTCGACGTGAAGGTGGCCCGGGCGGCGTTCTTTCCGCAGATCCAGCTCACCGGCTCGGCTGGCTTCGAGAGTACCGCACTGGGCACGCTGTTCGGGCCGGGTGGGTTCCTGACCTCGCTGGCGGCCGGGCTGACGCAGCCTATTTTCGACGGCGGCACGCTGCGCGGGCAGTTGGAGCAAGCCAAGGGGCGGCAAGCGGAATTGCTGGCGGATTACCGCAAGGCGGTGGTGCAGGCGTTCACCGACGTGGAGGACGCGCTGACGGCTTGGCGTTACACGACGGAGCAGGAGACGCTGCAGCGGGTGGCGGTGGACGTTGCGCGGCGCGCTGCGGACATCGCCCGCGCGCAGATGCAGGCCGGCACGGTGGACATCACCACCGTGCTGACCGCCGAGACGACGCTGTTCGGCGACGAAGACGTGCTGGTGCAGGTGCGTTTGGCGCGTGTTCAGGCTTTACTGAGTCTGTATAAGGCGCTGGGCGGCGGCTGGAGCGCACCGCCCGGCCCGGTGCCGGATCAATTCCCCGGCCTGTCGCCCGGCATGGTGCCGGGCAGCCTAGCGCTGCCGATCGGGGGAAATCTGCAGTGACCGGCGAACGAGCGCAGCCATGGACGCCCTGACCCGCGAACCTGCCGGGCTGGCGGCACGCGGCCGGTCCCGGTCGTGGGTGATGATCGTGCTGTGCCTGCTGGTGCTGGCGGCGATCGCCGGGGCGATCTGGTTCTGGCCGCCGGGCGCCTTCGATCGCGCCGCCGATAACCGCAAGACCGGGCAGCCCATCCCGGTGGTCGTCGCGCCGGCCGCGCGACTCGACGTGCCGATTTATCTCGACGGGCTCGGCACGGTGCAGGCGTTCTATACCGTCACCATCCACACCATGGTCGATGGCCCGCTGGTCGCGGTGGGGTTCAAGGAAGGCCAGGACGTGCGCAAGGGCGAGGTGCTGGCGCAGGTCGATCCACGCACCTACCAGGCGGCGCTGGACCAGGTGACGGCGAAAAAGGCGCAGGACGAGGCGCTGTTGGCCAATGCCCGGGTCGATCTCGCGCGCTACCAGAAACTGGTCGCCACCAACTACACCACCGCGCAGCAGGCCGACACGCAGAAGTCGCTGGTGGCGCAGCTCGAGGCGCAGGTGCGGCAGGACCAGGCGCAGATCGACACCGCACGGACACAGCTCAGCTATTGCACCATCGTCTCGCCGATCGATGGCCGCACCGGCATCCGCCAGGTCGATCCCGGCAATATCGTGCATGCGGTCGATGTCACCGGGCTGGTGGTGATCACCCAGTTGCAGCCGATCTCGGTGCTGTTCACGCTGCCGCAGCAGACGCTGACGGCGGTGGCGAATGCCATGCACCAGGGCAGCGCGACGGTGCTGGCGTATGCGCAAGGCGCTGCCGGCAGCCGCGGGCAGGTGCTGGATACCGGCGTGCTGGCGGTGCTGGACAATCAGGTCGACCCCACCACCGGCACGATCAAGCTGAAGGCGACGTTCCCCAACAAGGACAGCCGGCTCTGGCCGGGCGGCTTCGTCGGCGTGCGGCTGCAGGTGGACACCGCGCGCGATGCGATCGTGGTGCCGCCGGCGGCGATCCAACGCGGCCCGAGCGGACCGTATGTGTTCGTCGTGACGGGAGGTACGGTGGAGCGGCAGCCGGTCACGGTCGGGCACGAGGACGAACAGGCGTCGATCGTCACCGCGGGGCTGAAGGCGGGGGACAGGGTGGTGATCGACGGCGCCTCGCGGCTGTCCGACGGGACGAAGGTCGCGGTGGTGCAGCCGGCGGCGGGGGAGGCGCCGGAGGAAGCCGCCCGGCCGAGCGCGCCGGGCACGCGGCCAGGGCGCGCCGGCGGCGGCTGACTCCGGGTCGGCACGGGGCAGGGCCGGTGCAGGAGGGTCGCGCGGCGGTTGGTCGCGCCGCGCACGACACGGGTGATCGCATTCGGGCGACGGATGGGACAGTTGCTCAGGCTGCATGAGGTCTTGCCCGTGCATTGCCGGAGGGCATCGAGCAGCGGCGGCACCGAATTGGTGCATGGGGTTTTGGCCGGACCGTGCATCGGCCCGCGCAACGCGCCGCGGGACCGCGGATTTGGTGCATGGGCTTCTGACCGGCCTTCGCCGGGCGGCGCGCCGGCTGGTCTCGGTACGGCTGTCGGTTCTCACGGTGCATGCGGTGTTGCCCGCAACGGCAGAGGTGGGGGTCGGCAAGACCGGTTGTCCGGCAGCCGTTCTGGTGCATGGGGTCTTGTGCGACGCCGGCGCTGACGGTTCGTGGCCGGCAGGCGCCGGCAGTGGCCACCGCTCTGGTGCATGGGCTGCTGGCTGCCACCGAGGCTGACGCAAGGCGGCTGCGCCGGACTGGGGCTGCCGGTTCTCACGGTGCATCTGGTTCTGCCGGCCACGGCACGGCTTGAGGGCCCGGACGGTGGTCGCCGATTTGGTGCATGGGGTCTTGTCCGGCGATTGCGCGCGAGGAGGGAAACCAGGGCGCCGGCCGGTGGGATCGGTCTGCGGCTGGGGGGACCTGATTTCAATGTCGCCGCCGGACCAGTTTTCACTATCGCCCGGACAGGCCGCATCTCGTGGCCGTCTCGTTTCATCGCTGAAGAGACAATGTCGCGTAGCGTGGGAATCGGCTGGCGCAGGCGCTGGGCGGGCGGTCTCACGAGCGTCTCGTTTCGCGGTGGCTGAGATGGCGATGCGTTGCCTGGGAACTGGCGGGGGCACGGGCGAATTGGTGCATGGGGTTCTGGCTTGCGCGTCGCTGCCGAGCACCGTCGCGGCAGCGTGCGGCGCGCGGCGATGCATGCAAGGTTTCACGCAGATGCACGGTATTATGGCGCAAACGCCAAAGAAGACTCGTAGTCCTGGACTGCGGGTTTCCTATCTTCTGTAGCGCCTAATCCCGCATAGCGGCCGGGTGGCCGCTTTGCCCTCCCAACACATCGTAACGCCTGAACAACGCACCGCTGCGGCGGGGCTGGAGGATTTGTCATGTACGTTGTGCAAGTGGCCGCTGCGGCCACGTTGCTAGTCAGTTTGGTCGGCGGCCATCGGGTCGGCTCGGAAAATGAGGTGTTCTGGCGCGTAAGCATGGTAGATGGGGGGGAAGGTTGTCCCATTGTCAACACGACCGGGCGTTGTTGCCCTAATGACTCCGTAGCTAAAACCTGTCTTATTGAAGCGACCGGAGAATGCTGCCCTATAAGGGATGCATCCTACAACATAAAAAAGTATTCCGTTTTCTCTGGCTCGGGGGGCGATCTTCTCGTAGTCTTCCGCCGATACGGTCAGCAGCCTACGAATTTCCACTTTCTGCCCTGGGAATATAGTGTATCCGCGAATAGCGCGCCCAGAAGTGGCCAAAGCCTTTTTCTCAATCTCGGCTTGTCGGATGATTTGTCCGTCTACCTCTTCATGAATGAGCATAGCCGCCTCCGGCCATACGCGGAACGCCGGGCTGTTCCCTGTATTTTCGAGAACTATCTCAATGGTCAGGCTCACACCGTTCTCACTGATTATCAATTTCGACGCTGGCCGTACCTTCGGGGGAATCCACGGCCGATGAGTGGCGGCAAAATCATCGGTCGCGAGCTTGAGGGCGTCCCTCGTGCCTCCCCAAAGGCGGTACGTATACAGCCAAAGACCGCCAGTTACGAACACCAAGAAAACCGTGGCGAAGGCAGCTATCCCGGCGAATACCACGGCCCACCAATCTTCCGTCGTTCTTGTCTGGCGTTCCTGTCGCTGCTCGGGTGTCTCGGGTTGAGCTTCCGGGGATGGGGCTACCTTGACGACAAACGGGTTTTCCTCGGTGCCGCTTGTCTGATCGCCAGCCTGCTGGTCGGGCTTGGCGGCATGGGCCTCTGGTTCGTGACCGGCTTCCCGGCCACCTGGGGATGGCCGATATAGGTCAGGATGGCCGTAGAGCACGGCGAGGGTAACGCCCGTCACGCTCGCCGCGCACATGCACAGCAGCACGATTGCAACAAGGCGCACTCGTTCAGGCTTCCTCAAGATGAACGGTATGGCACCCGATCGCCTCTAGGCACTGGACGAAGAACACGGCCGTAAAGCCGCCTCGCGCGATTTTGTTGGCGATGTTGCGGTCGGTTTCCTGGATCCCGATACCACCCAGCTTTTCGGCCAACTCCTTGTACCCAATGTGCCTCCGTTTCAGTTCTGCCTTCAGGATACCCTTTACCTTCCGCTGCCAGTGTTCATCCGTCATGGCTAGACTCCGTATGTGACGATAAATATCACCGTATCCGGTATTTTTACCATTGACAACGGGGCAACATGCAGCCATATCCGGTGCAGTTACATCGGATATGGTGATGCCAGGATGTCCCAGCATTTCCTTCTCTCTCCCGCCGCCAGAACCCTGACGCTGGCCCAGGTCATGCGGATGACGGTCGAGGAAGCCGAGACGATGTTTGCCCGCATCCGCTGGCCGGGCACGGATGGCGAGCCGGTCTGCCCGCACTGCGGCGGCACGGTGCATTACAACGTGCGTCGCCCGAAGGGTCCGCCACGGTGGCGCTGCAAGGCGTGCAACAAGGAGTTCACCGTCACCAGCGGGACCTTGTTCGCGTGGCACAAACTGCCGGTCCAGGTCTATCTCGCGGCCATTGCCATTTTTTGCAACGAAGTAAAGGGCAAAGCCGCTCTGGCCCTCTCCCGCGATCTTGGCACGTCTTACAAGACGGCCTTCGTCCTGGCGCACAAAATCCGCGAGGCGATGGCCACCGAGTTCAAGGGGATGCGAGTTGGCGGGGAAGGCGAGACCGTTGAGGTCGATGGTGCATACTTCGGCGGCTACATCCGGCCTGCGAACCTGAAAGAGAACCGCCGCGATCGGCGGCTGGCAAAGAACCAGAACGGCAAGCGCCGGGTTGTCGTGGTCGCGCGGGAGCGTGGCGGCTCAACCCTCCCGGCTGTGTTCAAGGCCGAGGGCGCGTCGCTGGCTTGGATCGGTGCCCATGTCGCCAAGGGGACGAAGCTGGTGGCCGACGAAGCTCCGTCCTGGAACCCGCTGCACGGGCGCTATGAGGTCAGCCGGATCGACCACGGCGAGGCGTACAGCCTGGACGGCATCTATTCCAACGGCGCCGAGTCGTTTTTCAGCCGCATCCGGCGCGGCGAGGTAGGGCACCACCACCATATCGCCGGCCCGTATCTGGCCCGGTATGCCCAGGAGTCGGCTTGGCGGGAGGACCATCGCCGGACGGACAACGGCGCCCAGGTCAGACATACCGTCGATCTGGCGCTGTCGGCGCCGCCTTCTGTGGATTTTTGTGGCTACTGGCAACGGCATAAGACGATGTAGTACGGCCGCGTAGGATGGCCGTGCGGCATGGGCGGTGGCGACTGCGGAGCTGGCGCGTCCGATGTCGCGGATGTAGTGCGCGTATCGGCAGCGGTCGGCTAACGTCGGAACAGCCGCTTAGGCAACCCTGACTGGCGAATCATCGACGCAAGGTTGCGCTTGGTAATGTCTTCGCCTAGTTGCGAATAGTCAACAGTAACAAGCATGACCTTCCCATCCACAACACCTTTATATTGTCGGTGGGAAGTTGCTCCTTGCCTGTCTAACGTAAATCCGTTCGCCTCTAGGATTGGGATGAAGTCACGGAATTTCACGCCGCCGCATGCGCTGGCGACGGGAAGGTAAAGTCGTGACGTGACCGGTCATCTCTACCGGTGAAAGCAGCTCTCGCCAGATGCAGGAACGGGGAGAGCCAAACGGACCATGGTGCACGCCGATTTAGGAGACGCTTCTGGTCTTCCTCCGGAAGCGCCAAAACGCCTTCGAGATAGAGGCCGATTGCTTCCTCCAGCTTGTGGCGGACGCTGTCAAAGGAGTCCCCCTGAACCGCCAAGTCAAAATTCGCACAGAAAGCCTCCCATTTGTCTGCGCACCCTTCTGCGTAGCAGAATATCACCGGCTGTTCTGTGCGGCGGCGGAGTCGGCCCATGAGCATCCTCAACCAAGAGTTCATCACTTTGCCGCTCTCTTGGTGACCGTTTCCTTAACCCGAGTTCTCATTCTGTTTCCTCCTTAGCCGATTCGCGGCGGAGTCGCGGCCCCGCCATTTGGCTGTCAAGTGCTTTTTTTGATGATACATCAAAGATTTAGGCCGCAATAGACGAACTGACCGGCGATTCGGAAGGCGCGTTAGCACTGGACTCGCCAGCAAAGCTGGCCGAAGCAATATTTTATTGAGTCAAGAAAAATCCACCTGACTAACGGCATTGCAGGTATGTGCTCAGCGCATACCCTATGGCCGCGCCGCTTTGACCCGAGGAGCGCCGCGCCCCCCCCATCGTCCGCCCCAGTCCTCTCTCGCGCCGCGTTACGTTCGCAATCTGTTGTGCCAAACAGGCGCACCCGACAAGCACGCCCGCTTGGTCGCAACATCCGAACCGGCGCCACCCCACCCGGACTCCTCAAGGACATGATTCCTAGGTTGACATCGGGTTAACGTCAGCCGGCAATGCCCACCGCGCGCCCCAGCCCTATCACCAGCGTTCCGTAAGCTCCCACCAGGTCTCCGGGGCGTCCACGATCTTGCGAACCTGCCCCTTGGTCGTTAGCCGCAGCAGCATCGCCCGTGTTGTGTCGGCGATATGCCGTCGCAGCCGGGCGTCTACGGTAAGCCCTTTGGTCAAGATGACGTACTCGACGATCCGCGCCAGCGTGGTCGGACCGTTTGCCTCCCGCATGGCGTCCAGCCCAAGCCGGGACAGTTCCCGGTAGCCGAAATACAGCCCGCGCAGGTAGGGCCGCACGGATGGGATCATGTCAGGGTGGCAGTCTGGACTAAACATGGCGATGACCGCATCCAGCGTCGCCAGAGCCTCCCGGCGCTTCGCGGTCGCCCGTTCGGCTGCCTCGATCTCCCCCGCCATGCGGGCGCGTTTCTTGCGCAGGGCGCTCAAGACGTGCGAGGTTGCCATACCTGGGATGGTAGGCAAAGACCTAGTTGGGGACTAGAGACTCCGTTTTGCGTTTGCGCCATAATACCGCAGATGCAGGCAGATGGACGCTGATGCACGCGGATGGGACAGGAGCAGCCGCATCGGCGCGGCTCCCCGGGTTCGGTAGCGCGATGTCTGCCGTGAAGCACCGTGCCGGCCCCAGGCCCATCTGCGTGCTTTGCGTGCATCTTTTCTGCATCTGCGTTGAGTCTTGCTTCCTTTGCCGCGTGCCGCACTGTCGCCGCCCGGGAGAGGCGTGGTCTGGCATCGGGGGGCATGGCGATGTGCCTCACGGTGCATGGGGTGTTTCCGTCGCGGCAGCGATCGCCGCGCTGTGCCGGATGACGGACGAATTGGTGCATGGGGTTTTGGCGCAGGAGTCTTCCGCACGCTGGCCATCGGCCGGCGCACCGGGCGCCTCCACGGTGTATGGGGTTCTGCCACCACGGTTCGGTCCAACGCGACCTTGGTTGGCGGCGTTGCCGGCATGGCTCTGGTGCATGGGGTTCTGCCGCCCGGGAAATGGGCGTGCGTCTCGGCCGGGGCGATCGCACGCGGTGCCGGGGGCGGAGCAGCGGCGGGCCTTGGCCGGTTTTCCATCGCAGGGAAAGGGGGAGCGCAGCTTGGCAGAGCATGCGGTGCGGCTCCCGGCCTGGCTGCCTCGCGGCGATCGGCTGGTGCGGGTCTCTGGCGCTGCACCGGGGATTCCCCCCGTCCGCGGCGCCAGGCGAGGCGACCGACACCGCGCGTAGGCCGGATGGGCTTGGGGCGGCTGGTGTGGCAACGGGTGGGCGGCAGGTCGCGGGAGGAACATTCATGGAACATGAATGGGGATCGGGGATGGCGGCGGCAAGGCGGCCGGGCTTGGCATGGCGGCGATGGCAGGCCGGACTGGCCTTCGGGCAACACCGGCACGGGGGGCGGGTTCGATCGCGATCGATTCCGGCGGACCGACTGGCCGCGGAACTCCCGCTTGCAAGGATGGCGAGGACTTCCCGCTTGGGGCACAAATCGAGATGGCGCGGGCTCAGGCAAAGACGGCCCGTGCTGCGCCGCTCATTCAGCCAGATGCGGATCCGCTTCCGTCCAGGGGTTCAGGACAAGCGCGCCGGTATGCCGGAAGTCAGCCGCATTCCGCGTCACGACGCAAAGGTCGTGCAAAATCGCCGTTGCCGCCATGAACAGGTCAGGCTGAGGGAAGGTATGACGCAATCCCTTGCCCTTCTCGACGAGCCGGCGCCAGATCAGAAAGACATCCTCGTCGGCATCGAGCAGCCGATCGGAAAACCAGGGGCGCAGCTCATCGGTCAGCCAAGCCTCAAGGCGCCTGCGGGATGGCTCTCCTGCGGGGAGCCGTTCGATGCCGTACCTGATTTCGGCGATGGTGATCCTGCTCAGGAACAAACTGCCCGGGGACTGACGTTCCGACCATGCCTTGACCTGCGCATTGCAGTTCGGCTTGCGCAACTCGGAGACGACGTTGGTGTCCAGCAGCCAGCCCCTCACAGCTCAACGTCGCGCACTGGGGTGCGGATGCTTTCGTGCTCGAAGTCCAGGTCTCGCAGCGGCGACTGAGACAACAGCGCATGCAGGCTCGGCTGTGCTGCTGCCGGAGCGAAGCGTGCGTAGTCCCCGGCGGACAGGATCACGACCGCATCCTTGCCATGCACGGTCACGCGCTGCGGCCCCTGCTGCTGCGCTTCGCGCACGACCTGGCTGAAATGCGCCTTGGCGTCCTGAAGCTTCCAGACCTTGAGTGGGCGATGGGTGGTCTTCGCCGATCTGGCGCTGGTGCGGGGAGTCGTGGGTGACCGTCGCATGTGTAGGCCAATCTGGACAGACTGGTCAGACTATATCGGCGTCCGCCGATGGACTCAAGGATATGGCGGCGACCTGGTTCATGCGCGGCTGAAGCGTCTGAGGGAGATGTTGAAATGAGCGACGACATGGAGATCATCCGCGGCAGCGGCAACGTGTTCCGCGACCTCGGCCATCCTGACGCCGATCGGGAGCAGTTGCGCGCTTTGCTCGCGGCCAGGATCATCGGCGTGCTGGACGACCGCAAGCTGACCGAGCGCGTCGCGCAGGAAGTGACCGGCGTCGCGGCGGCCGACTTTTCTCGCATTCGCAAGGCCAATCTCGGCCGCTTCACGATCGACCGGCTGATGACGATCCTCGCCCGTCTGGGACAGGAGGTGGAGGTCACGGTCGATGTTCATCCGCGCCGGAGTGCGGCGGGGGTGGAACTGCATCCATAGGTTGGGGGGCGGTGTCCGCGTTCCGGCGCATTGCGTTGTGGCTGGCGCGTAGCGACTTGTGCCCTCGCTCGCGGCAGAGTGAGGTACGCGGCAGAGCAAGAAAGACTCAACGCAGATGCAGTCAGATGCACGCGGATGCACGCGGATGGGACAGGAGCAGCCGCATCGGCGCGGCTCCCCGGGCTCAGTTGTGCGATGTTTGCCGTGAAGCATGGTGCCGGACCCAGGCCCATCTGCGTGCTCCGCGTGCATCTCTTCTGCATCTGCGTTGAGTCTTTCTTGCTTTGCCGCGTGCCGCACTGCCCCGCAAAAGGAGAAGCGTGGCCTGGCATCGGGGCATGGCGATGCGCCTCCCCTCCCCCGGGACAAGCGCCCGGGGGCAAGCTCTGCATGGGCTGTTTCCGCCGCCGTAGTGATTGGCGCGCTGAGCCGGATGATGGGCGAATTGGTGCATGGGGTTCTGGCAGCAGGTCGATGATGTCCACCTCCGGACCGCTCTGACGGCACAGCGGCGGCAGGCGAGTGAATTGGTGCATGGGCTTCTGCCCGCGCGCCGATGGTGCCGGTCTCGGCCGGCTCGGACAGCGCTGTGGCAATGGGTGGCCGTACAGGCGGGATGCGGACACCGCAACGCGGGGCGAGCGAGAGGTTGCGGCCGCCGCACCGCCTGCCGCTTGTTTTCGGTGAACCGCCGTCGGGCGGTGTGATCGGGCACTGGGTTGCCGGCAGACCGTTGTGGAATTTCCTCCGATCCAAGGGTTGAGGGCAACGCAGCTTGACAGTGGCCCGAACTGCGGCAGCGGCATGCGAGGTCGTCTCCCAGGCGACATGTGTTCCCCGTACGTTCAGGCGTCCCATCACATGGTCCGTCGTCAGGGCCATCGGTAGTGGGCCTGCTCGCATGTCCTGAGCGGGCGCCTTCAGAACCTACCGCCCGTGCGCGCCACACAAGTTCCCCAATGGCTGCTCTCGGATGAACCAGGAACCTCGCGACTTGCAGACCTTCTGACCCCGGCGTGTGAACCGCCGCCGTGCAGTCATCGAGACGGCGGGGGATCGCGCGCTTCCATCGGTTGCCCCACGTTTCGTTAGCGGTATGAATACGCCCAGCCGGCAATGGAGGATGGGCACCCTTGCCCGACAAGCGGGCGGAGGACGATCGGCCGGAACATCCGGAGATGTTCATCAGTTACGCGTCAGGCGACCTCGACCGCGCCGCCGCCCTGCATGCGCGGCTGGCCGCCGAGGGCCGCAAGGTGTGGTTCGACAAGCTCCGCCTGACCCCCGGCTGCGACTGGCACCAGCAGATCGAGGCCGGCTGCGACGCCGCCCGCATCATCCTGCCGCTGATCACGCTGCGCTGGGCGAAGTCGGAATGGACGCGCTACGAGACCTACGCACACGACGCCGTCATCCCCGTGCTGGCCGAGGGCAAGGCCGAGGCCGTGCTGCCCCCTCCGCTGCGCCGCTGGAACGCCGTGCCGCTGGACCCACTGGCGGCAGACCAGCCGGCCTGGCAGGCGCTGCTGGCCGCGATCCGCACCAGGCTGCTGCAGACCC